>Ga0187893_10006417_pt1 | contig 20141 bp, 18 predicted proteins | sample MA1701074metaG_FD_139574 | JGI IMG/M metagenome (GOLD analysis project Ga0187893, IMG submission 139574) | White microbial mat communities from a basaltic lava cave in the Kipuka Kanohina Cave System on the Island of Hawaii, USA - MA170107-4 metaG ...
AGTCTACAATTCGCTGTTGCGCGCCGAAGCCGTGCGGGGGCTGCGGGGAATCGTGCGGGCGCTACCGATCGATTCGACCGTCGCGATCCTCAGGCGCCACGGCCTGATTCGGGAGTGAGCGTCACCAGGGAAGGCTCCGTACACGCCGGGATGCCAAGACCGGCGCAAGACCGGACCCGCGTCGCCAGGCCCCCGTTGCGCCAAGCAACGCGGAGCCGCTATCCTGGCACGGGGACCGCGTTTCCGACTACTCCGGAGGTGTCGCCATTCTCCAACCCCACGGGAGCCATCCGCCCATGAGCGACGTCCTGTCGCCCAACCTCGCCCACCTCGAAACCTCAGCCACGATTGCCATCTCGCAGGAAGCCAAGCGCCGCAGGGCGTCGGGCGAGGACGTGATCGACCTGGGCGCGGGGGAGCCGGATTTTCCGACCCCGCCCATTCCAGCCGATGCGGGCATCCGCGCCATCAAAGAGGGAAAGACCCGCTATCCGGCGAACGAAGGCATCCTCGAGCTGCGCGCCGCCGCCGCCAAGCACCTGGCGCTGCTCTCGGGCGGCCGGCCGGTCAACGCCGACCACATCGTCGTGTCCAACGGATCGAAGCAGTCGCTGTTCAACGTGTGCTTTACGCTGTTCGGCCAGGGCGACGTCGTCGCGATTCCCGCCCCGGCCTGGGTCTCCTATCCGCAGATCGTGCACCTGACGCGGGCGCGTCCGGTGCTCGTCACCGGGCATCCCGAATGGGGCCTCAAGGTGAGCGTGCGTGAGCTGGAGCGCATTCTTCCGGCGCCGAAAGGAGTGATCCTCTGCTCGCCCTGCAACCCCACGGGCTCGGTGTACACCATGGCCGAGCTGCGTTCGATCGCCCAGTGGGCGGCGGACCGGAAGGTGTGGGTGATCGCGGATGAGATCTACCGCCGCATCCATTATGGATCGGGACCGGCACCGTCGTTGCTCGATCTCTCCGACGATCTCCTCGACCGCGTCGTGATCGTCACGGGGGTCAGCAAGGCCTACGCGATGACGGGCTGGCGGGTCGGGCTGGCCCTGGCGCCGGGGCACGTCGCCAAGGCGATGGCCGCCCTGCAATCGCACACGACCTCGGGCGCCAACCACATGGCGCAGTACGCGGCGGCCGCGGCGTTCAGCGACGACCGCGTTGAACCCGATGTCCAGCGGATGGTCGCGGAGTTTCGCAAGCGCCGCGACCTGCTCGTGGACGGATTTCGTCGCCACCTGCTCGGCGTGGAGTTCGTCGAGCCGCATGGCGCGTTCTACTTCTTCTTCCGGGTCGATTCGTTCGGCGGGATTACGGGGACCGACTTCTGCACGCGGCTCATCACGGAGACGGGCGTGGCGCTCGTGCCGGGGGCGGCGTTCGGGGACGACCGCTGGGCGCGGCTGTCGTACGCCGCCGCGACGGACGACATCACGAAAGCGCTGGATCGGATCGTCGGGTTCGCGAAGAGACTCTAAAACTAGAGCTTCGCCGGTCTCTCGCTCAACACCTCGATCCCGGCCTCCGTAACGAGACAGTCGTCCTCGATCCGGACGCCGAACTTCCCCGGCTGATAGATCCCCGGCTCGATCGTGAACACGTGACCGGGCTCGAGGGGCAGGTCGTTGCCTTCGACCATGTACGGTGGTTCGTGGCCGTCCATCCCCATGCCGTGTCCCAGGCGATGCGTGAAGTACTGGCCAAAGCCGGCGTCGATGATCACGCGCCGCGCGGCCCGGTCCAGCTCCTGGCAGCGCACGCGGAACGGTTTCCCCAGGGTCATCGCGGCGGTTTGGGCGTCGTGCACGAGGTTGTAGACCGTCCTGAATTCCTCGGAGGGAGCGTCTCCGTACCAGGTGGTGCGCGTGATGTCGGAGGTGTAGCCGCCCACCCGGCAGCCGCAGTCGATCAAGACCACCGTTTCGCGGGCGAGCGCTCCGCCGCCCGGACCGCCGTGCGGCATGGCGCTGGACGCGCCGAACTGCACCAGCCCGCCGCCCGGAGCGCCGCGGCTGCGCATCTCGTTGGACAGCTTGCCGGCCACGTCGCGTTCGGTCACCCCCGGCACCAGCCCGGCGAAGGTCGCGGCGATCGACGCTTCGGTGATGGCGATGGCCCGGCGGATGAGCGTCATTTCCTCAGGATACTTGATGATGCGCAGGCGCTCGGTGACGGGCGCGCCGGTCTGCCAGCGCCATTCGCTGCCGCCGGCCTCGCCGAGCTTCAGGAACGAGGCGTAATCGAGGGAGGCTTCGATGGCCCCCTGGCCCGGGCGGCCCGTCGGCTTCGTGGCCCGGAGCATGGCCTTCACGAGTTTCCAGGGGTCGTCCTGCTCCTCCCACCCGCGTACGTCGCGCACGGCGCTGCGCTGTTGGACGCGGTCGACTTCGAACGCCGGGCACACGATCGCCGCATCGCCGCGAGCGGGAACGTGGAGCAGAATCAAGCGCTCGCTGCGGCCGGGATTGGTGCCCGTGAAATATTCGAAGTTGGTGCCCGGGGCGGCGACGAACAGGTCGAGCTTGCGCGTCGTCAGCTCGGTGCGCAGCCGGTCGAGCCGGCGGGCAAAAACCTCGGGACCGAGCGCAGGCTCTTGGGACAGGCGGACGGATGGGCGGATGGGCGGATGGGCCATCCGTCTATCCGTCCATCCGCCCATCCGACCAATCACTGCCGCTCCCCCGAGCACCGACATGAACTCCCGCCGCTCCATTCCGCTGGCTCCTTATCGTGTCGGCGCTATATTATCCGCCCCCGGCGATCGCTGGAAGGCGCTGTCCCGCATGCACTACGAAACGCAGATCGAGCCTCTCGACGGCAAGCTCCCGAAAGTGAGCTACCGCTGGGATCCCGAGACCGACATCCTCTCCGCCGTCTGCAAGGGCGCGGCCAAGTCCACGGGCATGAACGGCAGCGTCGACCTGGAGGGCGGCGACGGGTCCTTCGTGCTGCTCGACGTCGCGGGCGGGAGCCTGCGCGGGCTCGACGTGGTGACCTGGCCGGACGATATCCGGACGGTGGACACGCTCGCCGCGCCGGCCGTGTCGAAGGAAGCCCGCGTGCGCTTCCCGTCGCGCCGCTCCCAGCCGGCGGTGGCCGCGGTGGAGGTGGAGACGGCGCTCACCGTCGAGAAGAATCCCGGGGAATCGGTGTTCCATATCCGGGTTGGTCGCACCCGGCCCGTGACCGTGGTGCGCGTCGCCGACAACCTGCTGGTCGAGATCGACAAACAGTCCCGGCTGGCCGGCCTCTGGCTGCTGGAAGTCCCGCCCTTCCCCAACGTCGAGGGAAACGCCTAGTGGTGGAGCCGCGGCTCCAGCGCTACGTCGAAGACCTGTTCGCCGTCGAAGATGCCGTCCTGGCGCGTGTCCGCGCGCGCCATGCCGAAGCCGGGCTGCCGAACATTCATATCTCCGCCGATGAAGGCAAGCTCCTCCACGTCCTGCTGCGGGCCGTCGGCGCGCGCACCGTGCTCGAGATCGGCTCGCTCGCCGGATACAGCGGCATCTGGCTGGCCCGCGCGCTCCCCCCCGACGGCCGGCTGACGACGATCGAGAAGGACGTGCGGCACGCCGCGCTCGCGCGCGGGGCCTACGCCGACGCCGGGCTCACGGGGCGGGTGCGGCTGCTCGAAGGCGACGCGCGCCGGGTGCTCGGCACCCTGACGCCGGGGTTCGACGCCGTATTCGTGGACGCCGACAAGGAGCCGCTGGCCGAGTACTTCGAGTGGAGCGTGCGATTGCTGCGCAGCGGCGGCTTGCTGCTGTGTGACAACGCGTTCTTTCACGGAGCCGTCGTCGATGACGGCGATCGCTCCGCGGCAACCGAGGGAGTTCGCGCCTTCAACCGGCTCGCCGCCACCGACCCCCGCGTCGTGTCGGCCGTGGCGCCGATCCGAGACGGCGTGGTCATCGGCGTGAAGGTGGCCCCGTGAGCGACCGGCGCGAGTGGCTGAGCCGCTTGTACGCCGAGGGCGTGACACCCGCTTCCTTCGTGCCGGATGCCAGTCTCGGTCGGCGGGTCGATCTGGACGCCGCTCTGGAACCGGGCGCCGGCGTCGAGCTGCTCGAGGACCTGGAGCTCCTGGTTCACCCGATTTCCCGCACGGAGCCGCCACCGGGCCTGGCCTTCCTGGACGGCATCCAGCAATGGAAGGTGATCGGCTACGACGGCGTGGCCCCGATCGCGCTGGCGCATGTCGCGGCCGCGGTCCGGCGGCTGGGGCCCGATCGTCGCGCGGTCACCGCGGCGAGCGCCAGCCGGGGGCTCGTGCTCGCCCCGGAACCCACGTGGACGCCGGAGCGGCGCGGCATCGTCGCGGCGTCCGGCCTCGAGGCGGTGCCTGTCCCCGCCGCCCCGGACCAACCTGCCGCGGCCATTGAAGCCCTGCGACGGGCCGTTCACCACGAGCGGCAATCGATCGAGAAACGGCTCGGCGAGGCCGCGGTGGCCGAGCTGGACCCGGGGCAGTGGCTGGTGGTCGACGGCCAGCTGTCCGTTTCGGCCACCCTGGCCCGGCACCCACGCACGGTCGGCGTGATCAAGAGTCACGGCGCGCAGTTCCTGGAAGGCCGCCATCTCGAGCGCGCCCTCACGGTTCCGGCGAGCCATCGCACCACCGTATTCCGCGTGCTGGGTGGGCACGGGCGAACCGCCGTCACCTCGTGGTACGTGCGGTTGTGGCCCTGGGAAGGTCACGACCTCCACTACGGCTTGCTCCGCGTGGAAACCCGGGACTCGGACACGGCCATCGCCCAGGCGTCCACGATTGCCGGCTGGCTTGTGGCCCTGCGGGCGCCGCTGGCGGCTCCGGATGCGCGCTTCGATCGACTACTTTATCCCATACACGACGTGGAGACCTATCTGCGGAGCCGGGCCCCAGGAGAGGTTGCCGGATCGACGGCCGGTCGACTCCCGCGTACGGGCACGTGATTCAGCGGTCTGAGCCACGCGCGTCCCCCATCGGCCGGGTCGTCGCGACCGAGCAGAAACCCGCCACGCCGCACCAGTTCCACTTCTGGACGGCCACGGAGACGAGTATCGGCATCGGGGCGATCGTCAAAGTCGATGAGGGGGGAAGGGGGAAGGGGGAAGGGGGAAGGGTCGTCTACGGCGTGGTGACGGATGGGTTCGCGTACTCCGATCTGGCGACGCCCCTCCATGATGTGATCGGTGCCGAGGGGGATCCGGCCCGTGCAGGTGAAGCGCCCGCGGTGCGGCAGGAGATTCGTCTCTGGACGGCCGCGGTGCTGCGGCAAATGCCCGAGGAGCCACTGCAGCCGGTGCCGCTGGGCGAGGTGCACGTCGCCACCGACGCGGACGTGGCGCTCGCGCTGCGCATGGACGCTTACCTCCACTCGGCCCAGCCCACGGCGATCCCGGTCGGACTCTACACGTCGGGTGGGCTCGAAGCGCCCGTGTACCTCGACGCCGATTTCCTGCTCGGGCCCGAAGCGGCTCATTTGAACATCTCCGGCGTCTCCGGGCTGGCGACCAAGACGAGCGCGGTCGAGTTCCTGCTGGGCGGGATCTTCCAGCACTTCCCCGTGCATCGGGGCCGCGTCGCCGCGGTATGCTTCAACGTCAAAGGACCCGACCTGCTGTTTCTCGATCAGGCCGGGTCACTCGATTCCGATGACCGCCGCCGCTACGAGCGGCTGGGCATCCCGCCCACGCCCTTCGAGCGCGTGCACTACTACGCCCCGTTCAAAGCGGACGGCGTGAACCTCAACACGCTGCGCACCCATCCCGATTTGACCGGCGCCGTCGAGCCCCTGGTCTGGGGGCTGACGGAGGTGCTCGATTTCGCGGAAGTGCTCCTGAACCGGGATGACATCGACGCCAAGGCGGACGCGTTCATCGATTTCCTGTCCGATCGCGTCGTGCGCCGCGACTTCGACGACGGATTCGGGGACACGCACCACGTGGAGACGTTCGCCGATCTGGAGCGGCTGTTCCGGTCCATCTTCGACGGTCTGGAGAACACGGCTCGCGGCGACATCTGGCGCACCCATCACATCGCCACGATCCGCAAGGTCCGCAACCGGCTCGGCAACGTCTCGACGCGCTGCAAGGGACTCGTGACCGACGACGGGCCGGCGAGCGATCTGCCCTGGGGACGCTTCGAGGATCGGGCCGTGTACGTGCTCGACGTCGCGAACGTGGATCCGCTCGGCCAGGACCTGGTGTTCGCCCGCGTGGTCTCGAAGCTGCGCGAGCATCTGGAACGGCGCGATCTGGGCGTGGATGCCGTCGTCGTCTTCGTCGACGAACTGAACAAATACGCGCCGGCCGATGGTCCGGACAGCTACGTGAAGAAAATGCTGCTCGACATCTCGGAGCGCGGCCGCTACCTGGGCCTGGTGCTGTTCGGCGCCGAGCAGTTCCGTTCCCAGGTGCACCGGCGCGTGGTGGGCAACGCCGGGACCCAGGTCTTCGGCCGCATGGATGCGGACGAGCTGGCCACGCCGGGGTATCAGGTGTTGAGCCCCGCGATCAAGATCAAGCTCGCGACCCTGCCGGTGGGAGAGCTGATGGTGCGACACCCGCATTTCACGCAGCCGATCTTCATCCGGTTTCCGCGCCCGCCGGTGTTGCGGGGCCGGGACGGGGTGGAGCGGTTTCCGCCGGCCGAAGATCGACCGTTCGAGGATGCGGTGGTACTGCAGCTCACCCGGCTCGATCCCAAGGTCCGGCCCAACCAGGTGAAAGACCTGATCGCGGGACGCGATGACCGTGACGTGCGCCGGGCGTTGGGCGCCGTCCGGCGCGAGCGGCCGCGGGATGTCTTCGCCCTGTTCCGCAAGCGGCTCGGCACGCGCGTGGCGGCCGACGGCCCGCGCGATGCGGCGGCCGTGGCGCCGCTCGACCCCATCGCCGAGGAGCCCTATTGATGCGCGCGTACTGGCTCGCCTGCGCGTGCCTCGTCGTCGGGCTCGGCGGCTGCAAGGCCGCGGACAAGGCGGCGACGGAGACGCCCATTACCGAGAAGATCCTGCTGCGCTATCACCCGCCCACCGGCGCGACCTACGCGTACCAGCTGGATCAGACGTCGCGCATCGGGCCGGATACGATGGCGTCCGACTCGACCAACCAGAACGTCCTGCACCTGGCCTTCCGCCAGTCGATCGGCGTGGTCACCCCGGAGAGTGTCACGGTGACGGCCACGCTCGATTCGGCGCGCGTGTCGAGCCCGATGCTCTCCCCGGCGGCCGCCCGGGACGCCGCGCAGCAACTCCAGGGGGTGAGGTTGACCGCCCTGTTCGACCAGCAGCAGCGCCTGATTCGTGAGGACTGGGCCGGGATTCGCCGCCTGCCGGGCGTGGTCGGCGACCAGCTGCAGCTGGTGTTCCGCGCCGCGGCCGTGACCTTGCCCGACCGCCCCGTGGGCTCCGGTGACTCCTGGACGAACACGGTCGAGCTGCCGTTCGGCCAGATGGCCGGGGGCGCGCCGCTCACCGCCACGACCCGGGTCAGCGTGCAGGACCTGCGCGTCGTGGCCGGCGATACGATCGCCCGACTCATCGTGGCGACGGGCGTGCCGGACCGGCCGATGCGGTTTTCGTTCGGCGGCCAGTCGATCTCGGTCCGGCTCATGGGGACGATCACCGGGGACCAGACGTTTTCGGTCACGCGCGGCGCCCTCGTCGACGCCAATCTGGGCGGCACGATTCTGGTCCGGGTCAATGGAGGAGTCTTCGGGCCGCAAGGACTCACCATGCGGGTGGATCAACAGGGAGCCATGCGCTTGGTCACACCGTGAGCCGTTCGCTGAAGATCGCTCATCTCGCGGATCTGCACCTGGGATTTCGCCAGTACGACCGGCAAACCCCCAAGGGCGGCAATCAGCGAGAAGCCGACGTCGCGCAGGCGTTCGCCCGCGCGGTGGACGACCTGCTCGACCAACATCCCGACCTCGTGGTGATCGCGGGCGACATCTTTCACTCGGTTCGCCCCACCAATCCGGCGATTCTGTTTCTCTTCCAGCAGCTGCAACGGCTGCGGGTCGGGCTTCCGGAGACCCCCCTCGTGCTGGTGGCGGGCGACCACGACACGCCGCGGACCAGCGAGACCGGCAGCATTCTGAAGCTGTACGAGGCGGTGGGCGCCGAGGTGGTCATCGATGTCGCGCGCCGGCTCGAGTTTCCGAAGCTCGATTGCGCCGTGCTCGCCGTCCCGCACCAGGCGCTGGTGAGTCCCGAGCGGCCCGCGCTGCGTCCCGAGCGGGGCGGCCCCAAGTACAACGTGCTGGTGACCCACGGTCAGTATCCCGATCTGGGCGAGGCCCGCGGCACCATGGACTTCGGCGGGGCGCCGCTGTCGCTCGACGATCTGGCTCCGACGGCCTGGGACTACATCGCCCTCGGCCACTTCCACGTGATGCACGCCGTCGCCGAAAACGCGCGCTACGCCGGCAGCCTCGAGTACCTGCCCCCCAACCCGTGGGGCCAGCTGCAAGACCAGATCGAACGGGGCGTGAAGGGGAAGGGGTATCTGCTGGTCGAGCTCGGGCGCCGCCTGCGCGTCACCGAACGGCTCGTGACGCCCGCGCGGCAGCACCTCGAGCTGGAGCCGATCCGCGCCGCCGGGCTGACGGCGAAGCAGATCGACGAGTTGATCGCCGCCGCGGTCAAGCAGTCCAAGCCGGCCATCGACCACAACGTGGTGCGGCTCCTGGCGTGGGACGTGGCCCGCGCCACGGCGCACGATCTCGATCACCAGGCGATTCGCGGCTACAAAGCCCGGGCGCTGCATTTCCAGCTCGACATCCGGCGCCCGCAACCGGGCTATCGCGTGGGTCTGGGCGCCCCGGCGCGTCGGCAGACCCTGCCGGAGACCGTGCGCGACTTTCTGTCCCGGCGCCTGCTCGATGCCGATATTCCCCGCGACGACTTCGTGCGGACCGGCGTCGCCTACGTGGAGCAGGCGGGCCAGGTCGAAGACGAAGGCAAGTCCTGATGGAGCTGCACCGCCTGCGGCTCGAGAACTTCCGGCAGTTCGCCCAGACCGAGATCGAGCTGGGGCAGGGCATCACGGGCGTCGTGGGGCCGAACGGCTCCGGCAAGACGACGCTGCTCGAGGCGATCGCCTGGGCGATCTATGGCGTGCCGGCGGTCCGTGGCGACAAGGACTCGATCCGGCGTCACGGTGCGCCGGGCCGCTCGCGCGTGGCCGTTTCCCTGGAGTTCCGGCTCGGGCCCCACGAGTACAGCGTCGATCGCACCCTGTACGGCGCCGAGCTGAAGCAGGACGGCCGGGTCGTCGCCAATTCGCTGAAGGCGGTTTCCGAAAGGCTCGAGCGCGTGCTGGGCATGTCGCACGGTGAGTTCTTCAATACCTACTTTACCGGCCAGAAGGAGCTGGCGGTGATGGCGGCGCTGGGGAAATCGGAGCGGGCGGCGTTCCTGTCCCGGGTCCTGGGCTACGAACGCCTGGAGTTGGCCCAGCAGCGCGTGCGCGAGCGCCGCAACGCGATCGCCGCTGAGCTGAAAGGGCTCGAGGCCGGGCTGCCCGACAAGTCCCAGCTCGAGGCGGAACGGACCCAGGCGGAGCAGCGGCTGGCCGATGCCCGCAAGGTCGCGACGGCCGCGCGCGATGCGCAGCGGGCCGCCGAGCAGGCGTTGGCGAAGGAGCAGCCGCGGTGGAAGGAATGGGAAGAACGGCGCGACCGGATTCGCTCGCTGGAAAGCGAGCGCGCCATGGCCGAGCACGCGGTGGAGGGGGCGCGGCACGAGTTCCACCGTCTCGACAAGGAGCTGGCGGAAGCCCGCATGGCGCAACGCGAGCTGGATCGCCTCGCGGGTGAGCTGAAGCCGCTCAAGGCGCTGAAGGCCGAGCAGGCGAAGCTCGAGCGCCAGCAGCGCGATGACGCGATGCGCCAGGCCGACGTGGCGCAGCTGGCCGAGCTGGCGCGAGCGCGGGAAGCGCTCGACAAGCGGATCGAGGAGCTCGAGACGACGACGGCCGCGCTCGAGCGCGCCGAGGTCGAAGCCCGCCAGCTCGGCGACCGCCTGGTGCAGGCGGAACAGGAACTCGAACGCCAGCGTGCCGAGTGGGTGCGCGAGAAGGAAGCGGCAGCCACCCGGCGCAGCGAGCTGCTCAAGCAGTATGAGGAAGTCAAGCATCACCGCGACGACATCGAGCGCTTGGGACCCGAGGGCAAGTGTCCCACCTGCGGGCGCCCGCTCGGGGTCGAGCATGCGGGCGTGTTGCAGGAGCTCGAGGCGCAACTCGTGGCGATCGTGGACGACGGCAAGTGGTTGCGCCAGCGGGGCGAGCAGCTGGCCGAGCCCCCGGACGCGGTGCGGGCGGCCGAGCGTGCGCGCGATGCGGTGAGCGAGGAAGCGCGCCGGGCCAGTGAGCGCGCGGGCGTGGTGCGGGCCCAGGCGGAAGAGCGTGGGCGCCTGTCGGCGCAACGCAGCAGCGCGGCCAAGCGCGCGACGGAGCTGGAAGCGAAGATCGCGGCGCGGGCGACGGGTTACGACGCGGCGCGGCACGACGCCGTGCGGGCCGAGCTCACGCGACTGGAGCCGGTGGAGCGCGAAGCGACCCTGCTCGAAAGCCGGGCGGGGCTGGCCCAAGCACTCGTCAAGGAGGCGGTGCAGGCGGAGCAGGAGCTGTCGCGGCGCGAGCAGCGCGCCAAGCAGCTGGCCGAGGCGATCAAAGCCGACGGCTTCTCGGAAGAGAAGTTTCGGGCCGCCAAGACCCGCTACGAGCGCGCCCGGGGCGCGTTGCAAGAGGCGGAGCTGGCGGCGGTGGAAGCGGGTGGCGTGCTGATGCGGGCCGAAGAAGTGGTGGCGGAAGCGGAGCGTCGGTTGGCCGAGCGGGCGGCGCGTGAACGCAACATCGAGGAGCTGAAATCACAACGCCGCCTCCACGACGAGCTGGACCACGCGTTCACCGAGCTGCGGGCCGAGCTGAACGCCGCGATGCGGCCGGAGATCGCCGAGCTGGCTTCGGGGTTCCTCGCCGATTTGACGGACGGACGCTACGATACGGTAGACCTGACCGAAGACTATACGCTCACCGTTATCGCCGACGGCGTCCCCAAGCCGGTCATTTCCGGAGGTGAGGAGGACATCGCGAACCTCGTGCTGCGGTTGGCCATTTCGCAGATGATCGCGGAGCGCGCGGGACAGCCGCTGTCCCTGCTCGTGCTCGATGAGGTGTTCGGCTCGCTCGACGAGTCGCGCCGGCAGCACGTCCTGACCTTGTTGCGGCGCCTGGGGGACCGCTTCCCGCAGGTCATTCTGATCACCCACGTGGACCAGATTCGCGAAGGACTGGACCGCGTGCTGAAGGTGGAGTACGATGCCGCGCGCGGGATGAGCACGGTGCGCGACGAGACGGCGACCCTGGGCGGCGGCGGAGGGCTCGATGCGGGCGTGGCTGCCTGAGCGGCGCGTCGATGGGCCAAGCCCGGCGACCGAGCGCGACATCGAGGCGCTCAACCACCTCTTCGCCGACGCGTTCACCGACCGCTACCGGCGCGACGGCCTCGTCGGCGTGCGCGTGCCGCCGCTCAACCCGCGCGTCTGGAGCTACGCCATCCGGGACGCCGGCGCGGGCGCGATGGTGTGGCGCGACGAAGATGGGCGGCTGGTCGCGTTCAATGTCGCGCACCGCTGCGGCCGCGAGGGGTGGATGGGGCCGCTCGCCGTGCGGGTGGACCGGCAGGGAACGGGGATCGGCAAGACGATCGTGCGCGCGGCCACGGAGTGGCTGCTCGATCACGGGGTCACGACGCTCGGTCTCGAGACCATGCCGCGCACGGTCGAGAACATCGGCTTCTACGCCCACCAGGGCTTCGTGCCCGAGCACCTCACGGTCACGATGACGCGGGAGCTGGCGGTGCGCCGCCGCGGCGGGCAGATCCCGAACCTGCTGTCCCGGTTGGCACCCGAGGCGCAGCAGGAAGCGGTCCGCGCGATCCACGGACTCGCCGATTCCCTCGCCACGGGCTACGACTTCACGCGCGAGATCGAGCTGACGGCCGAGCTGGGGCTCGGCGACACGGTGCTCGCACCGGCCGATCGGGGGGGAGGGAGCGGACTCGCGGCGATGGCGTTGTGGCACTCGGCTTCCCTCGCGGCCGATCGCTCGTCGGACGAGCTGCGCGTCCTGAAGCTCGCCGCCGGTCACGCCGTGGCCTTTGAAGCGGTGCTCACGGCGATCGAAGCCAGCGCCACGCACGCGGGACTGCGTCGCGTCGCGATCCGCTGCCAGAGCCGGTTCGATCACGCCTTCCGCGCGCTGATCGCCAGAGGCTATCAGGTCCGCTGGACCGATCTCCGCATGCACCTGGACGGGTATCCGGAGCCGCCCGTCAAGGATGGCGTCCTGTTTTCGAATTGGGAGATCTAGCCTGAGCGGCCGGCTTCATGGCGGCCGCAGCTGTTCGACCAATCGCTGAAACCGGGGCTGATCCCGGATCACATCGAATTCCGGCGAGCGGAGCAAGCCCCCCAGCAAGAGGCCCCAACGGCGTACGTTCTCGAGCGTGTTGAGGGCCCGGTCCGGCTCTCCCGCAACGACCTGCGCGATCGCCAGGTATGCGCTCTCTCGAAACCCGAGGCGCGAGCCGGTCGAGTCACCGGCACCCGCTTCCCGATACAGTCGGTCGGCGCGAGCCTGGGCCTCGAGTGTCTTACCGGCAGCCGCGTCGGCCAAGACCCGCGTCACCTCGGTCCAACGCTGCATGCCGGCGGTGGCGAGCCGCTGCACGACGTCGGCATCCCGCCGCGCGCCCGCTGTGTCCCCGAGCAATCGGCGCGCGCGCACCCGGTCCACGTGGGCCTGGAGGAACGTGGAGTCCACCGCGACCGCGCTGTCGGCCCAGCCGAGTGCTTGCGCGTACGCGTGCTGCAACAGTCGCAGCAGCGCCATGAAGCGCAACGTGTTCCGACGTGCCGGGTCGATCGCCAACGCTCGTTGGAAAGCGGCTTCCCCCGCCGAGTCATTGCCCAGCCATAGCAGGGCCGTCCCGTACGAGTGGTGCGCATCCGCGTTCTCCGGGTCGAGCGCGATGGCCCGCTCGAGCGCCTCGCGCACCCCGCGGAATGTCATGGGGTTGCGGAATTGGAGCAGGGACCCCTGCGCCATCCAGGCGTCCGAGCTCATCGAATCGAGCCGTACGGCGCGGTTGGCGGTCGCCACGCCACGGTCCAGCAGACTCTCGGGTGGAACGCCCGGTGCGGCCCATTCAAGAGCCAGGTAGGAGGCGTACGTATATGCAATGCGGGACAGCGCGGACGCGAACGTGGAATCGAGCCGCAGGGCCGCCTGATACTCGGCGAGGGCGCGTGCGAGGCCGACCTCAGACCGCTGGGACAGTGCATAGTTCCCGCGGAGGTAACGGTCGTAGGCAGCTGCACTGCGCGTAGGCCGCGCTGCGAGCGACGCCCGTTCCGAGGGGGCCAGGCGACCAACAACGCCCGCGACCACTGCGCGGGCGATGTCCTCCTCGATCGCCAGGAGGTCGGCATCGACGCGATCGTATTGCTGGCCCCATACCCGGTTTCCGTTCACCGCGGACACCAGCTCCACGGTCACCTTCAGGCGTCCCGCCCCACGTCGGATCGTGCCATTGACGAGGAACGCCACGGCCAGCGTGCGGCCGAGCTCGCTGGGGGCCAGCGTCGCCCGGCGGTAGCGTGCAACCGCGGTGCGGGATTTCACCTGCAGACGCTCGATCTGGCCCAAGCGCGCGATGATTTCGTCCGTGAGCCCATCCGCGAGGTACACGTCCGCAGTGTCTTGAGAGAGATTGTCGAAATAGAGCACCGCGACGCTGTTCGGGGAGGGAGACGGTGAACTGCGACCTGCTCCACAGGGAGGCGGCGAGCCATCGGGGCACTGGGCGGACAGGCGGATCGCCGGATGGCAAAGCAGGAGTAGCGACAGCCAGGCGCGCCCACCCATCGCTATTGAGCCGTCGTGACGGGCTTCTGCTCGAGCGAGCGGTCGGACGATCCGGTGACAAAGATCGCCGGCGAAAGGCCCAGCACTTCGAAGCCGTGCTTGGTGCCGGGTGGCAGGTCGAGCCGGTCGCCGGGGCCAAGCTCGACGACTTCTTCGCCGATGTGGACGCGCAAGAAGCCGTCGAGCACCCACCGCGCTTCGGGGAAGGGGTGCTCGTGCTGCGCCACGCTGGTGCCGGGAACTTCCGACCACCACGCGGTCACCAGCCCCTCGCTCTGCAGCGCCGAGCGCAGGGTAGACAACTGCAAGGGGCCCAACGCGGGGTCCCAGCGTTTGACGACGGTCGTCATGACGCTCAACCTACGCGTGAACGGCTAGGAGCGAAACCGGGGCGCGCCGAGCAGGATGCGGCGCGCGAACAGCAGCACCGCCGCCACGTACGGCAAGTGCACCCACCCGTTCGGCAGGTGCACCACGAACGCGAGTACGATCCATACGATCACCATCGCGACAGCGATCAACAGTGTTGCGTTCACGCGCAGGCTCCCGAGTTCCGTGACGCGAGTCACGACGAATGCACTTCAGGATTCGCTCTCGAAAACTTCTCTTGACGATTCTCCTCGACACAGTAATGTAGTGCTGGGGACGGAGAGCTTAGTTATTGAGCCAACAGCTCGATCGTGGACCCAGATACTGCGACCGATGTCAGGCCCCCATCCGGGGGAAGGCAGACGCCGTGGTGAGGGACCAGACATGACTTTCGGGCTTCAATAACCCTCTCCGTTCTCGTGGTACAGGATCGGCCGGAATCGCTCAGGCGGTGCCGGCCGATTTTTTCTTTCCTCCTCCTCCCCGGACGGTATCGAGGAAGTAGCGCCACGCCAGCATCTCGCGCCGCCGGACGACGAATGCTCCGACCAGGACGACTATCCACAGCGCGTAGGCGAGGGCGACCTCCTCGCGCCAGTGCGGGACGAGGAACTGGGCCAGCCACAGCACGAAGAGCGCGCTGGCGTCAAGCCATTCGAACTTCATGTTGGCGAGCAGCACCATGCCCAGCGCCGTTTGCAGCAGGGTCAGAAGGATTTCGAGCTGCTGCGCGCGGTCGAAATGAAAGTCGGCCCAGACACCGTGGTGTTGCAGGTGCGAATACCCGTAGACCAGCGGGATCATGGCCGCGAGCACGGTCCACTGGTTGATGTTGCTGGAAACCATGTTCATCAACGCCATGGGCGCATGCGTCACCCGCCGGGCCCAGGCGAACGCGGACACCTTCTCGGGAAACTCCGACAGGAAGGGTGCCACCCACTGCACCAGGACGAACTGGCTGACGCCGAACATGGCGGCCACGGCGAGCATCGACTCGAGAAACGGATGGGCCGTCACGTAGAGCAAATACCCGCCCACCGCGAACAGCCCGCCGATGGCCGCCTTTTGCCGCCACCCACGCTGGCGGTAGGCCCACTGGGACACGCGCGGCGCCTGCGACAGCTGCTCCGTGTCGTGCGGCGGGTTCTTGAGCAACACCCAGAGGTAGGCGACGTAGAGGGCCACCAGAACCACGGCGTCGATCCAGCCGAACGACTGCTTGAGGAGAATGACGACGAAATAGAGCAGCGGCGGCGCGAGCCCCACCACCTCGACCGAGTGTTCGTGGTCGAGCTGGATGGTGGGCAGTCGTCCACTGCCGCGGCGATAGCTGAAGTACGCGCAGACGAAGTAGATCATCGGCCACCCCAGGCCGAGCAACAGCCGAATCGCCCCGGTGAGGTTGGCGATAGCCAGGTGCGAGCGCTCGGGCACCTTGCCGGCCTCCCACGCGATCACCGCCTCCACGGCGAACTCGGGCAGCGTCTGCAGCCAGGCGAGAATGGCGAGCGCCAGTCCCTGGGACATGAGGAACTGCGCCGCCTCGGCTCCCCACGCCACGAGGAACGCCGACAGCAGAATCGAGGGAAACGTCCACAACGCCGAGAGCGCCGAGCCTCCCGCCTGCGCGAGCCCGGCGAGTACCTTTAGCATGCGCATGGTGCGCCGAAGATACCCGTCGCGAGGGGAGTGGCTACAAGCATGCCCCGCTGCATCGTCACCCGCCGCGTCCACTTCAACGCCGCCCACCGGCTCTGGAATCCGGCCTTTTCGGACGCCGAGAACGACCGCGTGTTCGGCGTGTGCAACAACCCCAACTATCACGGGCACAACTACAATCTCGACGTCTCGGTGGCCGGGAACATCGACGCGCAGACGGGATTCGTGCTCGACATCAATCGCCTGAAGGCGATCGTGGAAGAGTGCGTCGTGCGCCACCTCGATCACAAGAACCTGAACCTCGACGTCCCCTGGTTCCGCGAGCAGAATCCCACCGCGGAGAACATCGCGGTCGCGTGCTGGCGACTGCTCGCGCCCGCCGTGGCGCCGGCCGAGCTGGTGCGCATCCGGTTGTGGGAGACGGAGCGTAACTACGTCGACTACGAGGGGAGCTGAAGATGGCCCGAGAAGGGTTTCACGAGCACCCCGGTGAAGCTGCCGTGGCCGGCGAGAACGGGACCTTCGAGCGCCTGGTGCGCGAGATGATCGAGCTGCTGGGGGAAGATCCCGCACGCGACGGCCTCAAAGCCACCCCGAGCCGCGTCGCCGCCTCGCTCCAGTGGCTCACGCGGGGATACAGCCTGTCGGTGGAGGACGTGATCGGCGATGCCGTGTTCGAGGAAAAGCACGAGAACATGATTCTCGTCCGCGACATCGAGATCTACTCGTTGTGCGAGCACCACATGCTGCCGTTCTTCGGTCGCGCGCACGTCGCCTACCTGCCCGACGGCCGCATTGTCGGGCTCTCCAAGATCCCGCGGGTGGTCGAAGTGTTCGCCCGGCGCCTCCAGGTGCAGGAGCGCCTCACCGACCAGATCGCCGATGCGCTGTGCGGGGTCCTGAAGCCGCTCGGCGTGGGCGTCGTGATCGAAGCCTACCACCTGTGCATGATGATGCGCGGAGTCGAGAAGCAGAACTCCAAGACCGTCACCTCGGCGTTGCGCGGCACGTTCCGCTCCGATGCCCGCACCCGCGACGAGTTTCTTCGTCTGGCGCACGGCGGCACCTGGCTCTTGTGAGCTCCCCGGGGCCGCTCGCCGGGAAAGTCGGCGTCGTGACCGGCGCCTCGCGCGGCATCGGCCTGGCCGTGTCGGACGAGCTGCGCGCCGCGGGCGCCCACGTCGTCCGGCTGGCCCGCTCGCTCTCGGACGGCTCGGCCGATCGGGAAACCACGCTGCGCTGCGACGTCACCCGCCCCGACGACGTGGCGCGCGCCGTGGAGCGGCTGCGGAACGACGTCGGCGTCCCCGACATCATCGTCTCGAGCGCCGGCGTCTTCCATGTGAAGCCGTTCGCCGAGACGACGCCGGCCGAGTTCACCGAGACGATCGGCGTCAACCTGACCGGCCCGTTTCTCGTCGTCCGGGCCCTGCTCCCCCAGCTCGTGCAACGGGGCAGCGGCCACGTGGTGACGATCGGGTCCTCGAGCGATCATATCGCATATGCCGGCAATTCGGCCTATGCCGCGAGCAAGTGGGGGTTGCGCGGTATGCATGAGGTACTGGCGGTCGAGCTCGCGAACACGGGCGTTCGCACGACACTTGTGTCGCCGGGCGCCGTCGACACCGATATGTGGAACGCGATCGATCCCGACAACACGCCCGGATTTCGCAAACGCAAGAACATGATGCGCCCCGAGGACGTGGCGGAGGCGGTGGTGTTCGCGGTGACGCGAGCTGAACGACTGATCGTCACGGAGATCCGCCTGATGCCGACGCGACGATGAGGCCAGCCGTCAGCCTTCAGCGATCTGCCGTCAGCCTGCTGCTCGCAACGTCATTGTCCGCCCAGCAACCCCCGTTGCCGGATTCGACGGGATGGGGGGTGCACGTGCTGGCGCTGGCACGCGCGCCGGATTCCTCCATCTGGGTCGGCACGTACGGACGGGGCATCTTCGTGCTGCGGCCCGGTGCGAACACGTGGGAACACATCGCGCACTCGGACGACACGACCGCGCGCTCGATCTCGTGGGACTTCGTGCACGCGTTCGGGTTCGGGCCGCGGGGCGAGATCTGGTACGGCACCGTGGGGAACGGCTGGGGCGTGTCCACGGACGGCGGCACGACGTGGAAGAACTGGGAGTTTCGACAGCTCGGGCCGGAGTGGCAGTACGTCGTGCCGAACGGCATCGTGACCCGCGGTGAGACGACCTACATCGCCACGGCCGATGGCATCAAAGTTACCGGGGACAACGGCACCACCTGGGTCGTGATTACCGACTCGGCCGGCGCCGCGAGCGCGCAGGATTCCCTGATCGGGCGGATGCGGAACCAGTACGTGCTGACGATGGCCGCGGGCGGAGGGCCGAATCTCTGGACCGGTACGCTCCATGGACTGGGGCACACACCGGACGGCGGCCGCACCTGGCACGAAGACTTCGCCCCCCCGCCGTGCCCGGGCCGCGGCTGTGTGACCCGAATCAGGGATATCCTGGTGCCGTCTAGCGGCCCACTGGTCGTGGTCACCGAGGACGGCACCAACCGGTTTGGCTTCGAGTTCGCAGGATGGGAACAGGCCGATGCCCCCGTTGACGGCAACGAAGCTGCCCTGCGCCGACTGGCGCGGTCGTGCGGGCTGTCGCGAACCAGCATCACGACCGGCCTGGTGCGGCTGCATCGACACGACTCCATCGCCGGGACCGTGGACGGGCTCATCGGTGTGGGGGACGGGGGCCGAACCTGGTGCCCCGCCCGTCGACGCACCGCCACGGGCGAGGTTCGCGGCGGTCAACCGCCGAGGCACACGTGGTTCCGGCGGCCCATCGCCATCGGCGCTCAACCCCATATCGACCAGACCTACCGCTTCGGCTCGACCATGGGCGGCAACTTCCAACCGCATCAGGGCGTCGAGTTCAACAATCCGAACGGCACCCCGGTTCATGCCATCGGCGATGGCATCGTGGTGTTCTCCGGGCCAGCCGAGGCCGGCGCCAACACGATCGCGATCCGGCACCGCCGACAGCTGACGGCGGAGAGCGGACAGCGTCTTTACCTCTTCTCCGTCTACTACCACAACACCAGGCTGCTCGTCCCAACCGGCCGCAGCGTCACCGCCGGCGACGTGATCGCGCTCGTGGGGAATACGGGCCGGGCGACCAACGATCATCTCCATCTCGAGCTCCACGCCGCGCCGACGACCGACTCCAGCCAAATCGTGCGCGCCGATGTCCGCTACCCGCCGTTCAACGTGAACCCCGAATTGTGGATCGCGCCGCTGCCGGGCACCGGCCTCGTGGCCGGGCAGGTGTGGGACTCGGCGGGGAAGCCGGTCCACCAGGCGCGGATCTACGGCCTCGTGAAACCGCAACCGCGGGAAACGCCGTTCTCGTTCATCGAAACGTATGGACCGCGGAACCACTCGGACCCCGTCTACCACGAGCATTTCGCGATTAGCGATGTCCCCCCGGGAGAGTATGTTCTGGGGGTCGAAATCCACGGGAAGCGCATCTATCGCCGGGTTCGCGTCGAGCCAGGAAAGTTGACCTGGGTCGACTTTCGTCCAGAGGCAGCTCACTAGTCCATCACCGGAACGAGCCACTCACCCGCACCACGCCGTTTTTTCTTTATGCACATCGAGCTGACCGAGATGCTGCGCTGTCCCGAGGATCACCGCGAGGAGTTCCTCGTGCTCTCGACCAGCGAGATGAACGGCCGCATGGTGTGGATCGGAATCGTCGGCTGTCCGGTGTGTCATCGCGATTTCGAGATCATCGACGGCATCGTGGACTTCACCGAAGTCGTGACCGGCGAGCGCCAGCTGCGCGCGGTCCGCCGCACGCCGGCGCCCGATTCCCCGGTGGTGCTCGATTCCCAGTCGCTCCAGGCCCTGCTCGACCTCGGCGGGCCGGGTGGCTATGTCGTCCTGCTCGGCTCGGCGGCGCGGCTCGCGGAGGGCCTGGCGGGCCTGATGGGCGGCGTCCATTTCGTGGGCATCAATGCCCCGCCCGACGTCGAAGAGCTGCCCATTCTGAGCCTGCTGCAATGCGACGCGGTGATTCCCCTGCGTCAGGGCATGGCGCGGGGCGTCGTGGTGGGGGCCGAGCTGGCGCGGACGCCGTGGGTGGCCGAGGGCGTGCGCGTGCTGTTGCCCGGGCGGCGGCTCGTGGTCGAGGACGAGCAGGCGGCGCCCGCGGG
>Ga0187893_10006418_pt1 | contig 20137 bp, 8 predicted proteins | sample MA1701074metaG_FD_139574 | JGI IMG/M metagenome (GOLD analysis project Ga0187893, IMG submission 139574) | White microbial mat communities from a basaltic lava cave in the Kipuka Kanohina Cave System on the Island of Hawaii, USA - MA170107-4 metaG ...
AAATTCACATAGATCGTTGGCAGCCCGGCGTTCACGGTGCTCCAGCTCTCTCCTCCATCTATGCTCTTGAAGACTCCACAGCAATCACGGTTCGCTTCGTCATTCATTACGCCGTACAAGGTGCCCGGGCCTTGCGGATCAATCGTGAGGCCGCTTACATGGCCGCTGCGCAGCTTGCTCCAGCTTGGTCCCGGATCCGTGCTCATGAACAGTCCCATCCCATTCCACGCGTACAGAGTGTTGGTGTTCGGGTCAATCTCCAGGCCATGAACGCCGCCGCCGTCCGGCTGCGAGTCCAGCTTCGCCAATCTTGCTCCGCCATCCGTGCTTTTCCAGACTCCACCGTTTCGGCTCCCCTCCGGGCAGGCGGAAAGCCCCGCGTAGACCGTGCGTGTGTGATCAATAATCAAGGAGTGAACCCAGGGACAGTGGCCCTCCGGCAACCCGGCGTTCGCCGGAATCCAGCTCGTTCCCCGATCCCTGCTCTTGGATACGCCCCCAGTTCCCCTGCCGAAGAGTGTTGCCGGGTCCTGGCGATCAATGGCCAGGAGATACCTGGACTCCAACTGATTCCAAGACTTTCCCTCATCCGTACTCCTGAGCAGCCGGTCATAGGCATTGGCGTACAGTGTGGCCGGCTGCTCGGGGGCTATTGCAAGGCGTGTAATTCCTATCGCCCTGATCCCAGAGTTGGCAGCACTCCAGCTTGCTCCCGAATCCGTGCTCTTGTGGACTCCCGCTCCAGTCGAATCAGTAGTGGATGCGTAGATGGTGCTGGAGTCTTGTGGGTCAAGCGTCAAAGCTTGAACGTTGCCGTCGCCCGGCTGGGAATCGAGCTTCGTCCAGTTTGCGGCCCCATCCGCGCTCTTGAATACTCCGAGGCCTGTTGCCACGTAAAGGGTACCGCCTCTTTGCCGATGAACGGCCAGGCCGCGCAGCCTGAGAAGATTGACCGGATCACCACCTGGCAGCCCGGAGTTTGCCGTGCTCCAGCTCGCCCCGCCATCCGTGCTCTTGTAGACTCCCCCGTAGGCATAGCGCGGGGCGTACAGCTTGTTCGGGTCCTGCGGGTCGATCGCCAACGTCGCAAACTGCGGATCTTCCGCGCGACCGGAGTAAGAGTACACCGCCCTCCAGCTTGCTCCCCGATTGGTGCTCTTGAATATGGCAACACCAGTCACCGCGTACACCGTGCTGGGGTTTTGGGGTTCGACCACCAGCGACCGGGTGATGATACAGCAACTCGTTCCCGGCAGGCCGGGGTAGGACGTCTTCCAGGTTTCACCCCCGTCCGTGCTCTTTAATATGTCGTTATAACCGCCCGAGTAGACGATGCTCGGGTCCTCGGGTCTATTGCCAGCGGGCCGGAAATCGTAAAAGGCCCATTTTTCAACGCACGCCAGCTTGCTCCTCCATCCGTGCTTTTGAATACCGCGTCGCCGCGGCGAGCGTCTCCGCTGCCCGCTTCCCTGGTCGCCGCATACAACGTGGTTGGGTTTTGCGGGTCAATCACGAGAGAAGTTACAACATCGGAGTTCGGCAAAGGGGGCGTCCCTCGCCAATTCGGGCCTCCATCCGTGCTTTTGAACAGGCCCGCGGAGGTCAGCGCGAATACCGTGTTCGGGTTCACCGGGTCGATCACCAGGGACCTGGCGCCTCCGCCATCCGGCCCAAGGCTGGTCCACACATTGGCGCCCGCCCAAGCCGTCCCCAAGCTCGCTGTGGCAGTCATTACCGTCAGCAGGACAAATTGTTTCATATGCCTTCTCAATCAGTTGCCCGATACCGCGATCCGGACTGGCCGGGCTGAGCTGATCGCCGACTCGCAGGACTACCGGCACATCCTGCATTTGCAAGTGTACCTGAATCACAACGGCCACCTGCCCTGGCGTGCAATACTCTCGTCACCGCAAACAACAACACTGCGCGGGCGTGCGACATAGGAGTCAGGCCTAGAGGCCACGACTACCAATAGGACACTCGCGAATCACGCCATTGATATCGTGTCGCCGGCGCTGACACCGGAAGCTCGGCAATAACTCGCAGATACCCTGTGAAATCAATAACGGAGCGGTCAAGTACTGTGTCCCCCTACAAGCCGCCTTGCGAATACCTCCGCCCTAACTTAAAGAACCAGCCAATCTGTGTGCTCCGAAATTTCAGCGTAAGCGATCTAGAACAATGGATTGGCCGGTTCTTGCCCGTTTATCCGGTCCAATCTCTGCACGCGCCACATTCTGAATAGGTTAACGCCGCGCGGGCATGATGCTTGGCCGGATCAATGCTAGAACGCTATCCGAAGTGATCCGGCACCCGGCCTCTCTTCCTGCCCACGCATTCGTTGGAAAACCCTCCGGATGTTCCAGCGGGGTCTCCATCAAACTTCGGATCTCGATGGTCTCGCCAAATTCGAGCGGTACGAGGCTACGGCGCGCCGGGTTTTCTACAAAGCTCTGGAAGAAACTCCGCAGCCTTCGCGCCTTCCGAAATCGCGAAATCAACCTTCAAGTCAAGACCGGCGGCGCCCAGGTTCGAGCGTCCGGCACAGGGTCTTCAGCCAATTAACGGATCGAAGCCAATTTCCGGCGCCCTCGCAGTCGTCACCGCCTCTGCCCGGCTGCTGTCGCTTCTGATTCGGACGCCGAAAGGGGTTGACGATCGGCCACCGAACGTCGAACCGCCTCAAAAAATGATTCGGAAGTTGTATTGAAACTCGCGCCCTTGTGTCCCTGCCGCCATGCCGGTCACCCGGCTGAAAGCAGGACTGGTTACACCGAGTTGAGGATCGGCGCCGGAGAACGTGTTGGCCAGGTTGTAAGCTTCGACCTTGAGCTCCAACTGAACCCGCTCGCTGATCTTGAAGAACTTGGCGACATTGAAGTCGATGTTCTTGTAACCGGGTCCTTGAACGCCTGCGTAGGATTTGGGGTTGGTTCGCACTTCAAAGGCGGAGTTCGAGTTGAATCGGAATGCGTTTGGGTTGAACATCTGACCCCACTTGTTGGGGTTATCGATGGCCGGTTCACCAACCAGATCCATGTGCCCAAGCCGGAGCCGGTTGCCCGCGTAATACCAGAAGATCCCGCTGGTGGTCCATCCGCCGAGCACGGCATCGGCGACCGGATTCAACTGCGACAAATATTTGCGCCCTCGTCCGAAGGGGAATTCATACGTGCTGGCGACCGTCATCCGGTGGCGTGGTCGTTGGCCGTCTTCCCAGCGGAACTGATCGGCGAATTGCTCTTCTTTGTTAAAAAACTCCTCTTGCGATTCCCGGTTGTAGTTGTAGGCGAGCAGGAAATTGAACCCGTTGGCGAAGGGGCGCTGGACCCGGAGTTGGAGGGAATGGTAACGCTCGTCGATACCCGGAGTGTTCCACTGCAGGAGTTGGGTGTAGTGCGGGTATGGCCGTAGCAGGCTTTGGAGAGCCACTGTTCTCTGGTTGCGCAGCGGGCCGCGCATCTGGTTCTCCGGGAGCAACTGGTAGAAGGGGTTGGTGACCTGTTGGGTGAGCGCAGTCCTCTGATTGTTGATGATCGACGGATTAACTTGGTTGAGGTCCAGCGAATACGGGCGGTCCCGGCCAAGGTTTAGAAAGTACGTGGCCTCTACCAGGAAGCGGGCGAGGGTTTCCCTCTGGAACGTCACATTGAACCGGTCATTCACGCCAGTGATGAGATCACGGCTGTCCCAAAGGGCGTTGGCCCCCATATTGGTGTAGCGGCCATCGCCTTTGCCTACGGGCTGAACAACGGGGTTGACGCCGGTCGGAAAAGGATTGCTTAGTCGCTGCTGGGGGACGCCTTCGAGGTTGGGAGCAGCCGGGGTGCTGGCTCCGAATCCGGGTACAGGCGTGCTACCCAGCACATCGTTGTCGCGCTGCAACACCGAGGGAGTGTTGAAACGCGCCCAACCGACGCGCAACGAGGTCCGGTCGCTGAGCCGAAGAGCAACGCCGGCACGTGGCAGCAGGATTAACTTTCGGGGGTCCCACATGCCACGGCTGTTCTCGTCGGTGAATAACCATGCGCCGTTGAATACATAAGAACGATCCATCAAAGCGCGCGCCTGTGCCGGAATCTGCGGTTGGCGGGCGCCCTGGAACTCAGGAATCGGGTTGGAGAGATCCATGCCTCGCGAATACCGGTTTGCCTCGAAACTGGACTGCCGGTAGGTACCGCCCCGATCAAAGACGGCGCCTTCAAACTCGTATCGCAGACCCAGGTTAAGCGTGACATTCCGGTTCAGCTTGAAGTCGTCTTGAAGGAAGGCGCCGTAGTAGTGCACGGTGTCCTTCTTGAACGGCTCGTGGCGCGCCCAGGAATTGCCGGTGTCCATAGCGCCCAGCAGAAAACTCGCCCAGGCGTCCCCGCTCAACCGGGTGTTGGGATTGACGAAAGTGTTGGCTGTCTCATCGTCCCGAAATTGGAATAAGAAGGCCTGCGGCCGGATGGCATCGACGCGGAGGGTACGGAACTCGAAACCTGTTTTCAGGAAGTGCCGCCCCGCTTGGCGCGAAATCTTAACGGCATCATAGTAGGCCTGCGGATGCTGGAACCACCAGCTCGCCTTCCCGTAACCGCCGCCGGGGCTGCCTCCGGCGATGGAAAGGCCCGGATAGTAGAAAGGAGCGCCAAAGTCGAGGTAGCGGGTGTAGAAGTCGGTCGCGTTGGGAAAAAACTCTTTGTAGGTGGCTAGAGTGGCATACTGCTCGGGCGCATCATAGTCGTCGACATTGGAGATGTAGTTGCTCCTCACGTTGAGCACCGTCCGCGCATTGATGGTCCAGACAACGTCTCCGGAGATGTTCAGCGCGTGCATCAAACCGCCATTGGGGTTTGGGAAAAGACGGGAATTATTCGGCGTAAAGTTGAGGTCTTCGAGGGTCGTGCGAAAGCGGCTGAAACGGAAGAACGAGCGCACGTTGTCGCTGAGTGCGAAGTCGGTGCGATTGCTGATGTTGTGATAGTACAGATTGCGGGTATAGGACGCCGCGAAATTGTCCCGCCCGGTGATGTCCGTGCCCGCCCGGTTCGGTCCCCACATCTCCGCCAGAAACTTCAGCGCCGAGGGGTCCATGCGCGACCGCGGAATCACGTTTCCGGCGAATGGCTCGCGCGTGGCCTGGCTGCCCTGGAGCCTCGAGGTCAACGGGTCGTAGATAGCGCGGAGTCCGCCATTAATATTCAACGATTGGGAGAAGTCACCCTGCGCCTCGTTCGGGGTCATCATGCGGCGTTGGTCATACTGCGGATCCCTCTGCCGCCACTGCTCGTAGGCGAAGAAGTTGAAAATTCGATTCTTCTTCAAGGCGTTGCCCAAGGTTCCGCCCCAGATGTGATTGCGAACCAGGTTGGGCGCGCGAGTAAGCGGGTTCGAGACCGCATTCAGCTTCGGATTACGCCCGAAGTAATAGGCGGAGCCGTGCATGTCGTTGGTCCCCGACTTCATAGACACGTTCAGGGTCCCACCGGAGCTATGCCCATACTCGGCGTCCACACTGTTCTGCTGCACCGTGACTTCGGTTGTGTTGTCCATCGTGGGTGCATAAGAGCTCTTGGGCCCCAACATGACAGGCATGCCGTCCACCAGAACCTCGCCCGTCCGGTTTTGCGATCCGCCAACCTCCACTGTGCTGGCAGCCCACATGAAGAATGGATTCTTCTGGGCCGTGTACCGGCTGACGACCGCGGGATTCAGTAGAGCCAAGGTGAAAGGGTTCCGCGCCACGATCGGCAGGTTGTTGACCATGGTGTTGTCCATGGTGAGCTCCATCGTCGTCGTGTTGAACTTCACCGCCACGGGAGAGCCGGTAACGGTCACCGTTTCCGCCACTCCGCCGACCCGAAGCGTTGCGTTCACCGTGATGTCGCCGCGGTTCTCTACCAGGAGATTCTCCTGAAGGAATCTGTTGAAGCCCTCCAGCTCGATCGTCACGTTGTAGGTGCCCGGTTCCACCAGGTCGAACAAGTAGTGGCCGGTTGCATCCGTCTGGCGGGTGGACGCGACTCCTGTGTTGTTGTTCCGCAAAGTGACGGTCGCGCCGGCGACGACTGCTTTGGAAGGATCGGTGACAACGCCCTGAATTCGGGCGCGGTACTCTTGGGCCATAGCCGATCCGGCGCAAATCAGTGCAGCCAAAGCGAGAAACGATTGGAACGCTACTCTCTTCATTATTGATGCTCCCTTAGGGAAACTCTATCCCTCGGCACAACTCGTTGTCAATCCCGCCAACCTGCTCCCACCACCGTGCTGAGCCCCGCGAGTGGCAAGCCGTGAAGAAATGATTAGCCACGAATCCATACAAAATGAACACGAATTGAAAACGCGGGACTTATTCGTGTTCATTCGTGCCCAGGCTGATTTTCACAGCGTCTTGGGCAAGCGAAGCCCGCCGGATGTAAACTGGATCGAATCATGCATCGAAGATCGTTTCTCGGCGCCTCTGTCGCCGCGGCCCTGAATGCCCAGCGGCCTGGCCGCCCCTTTGATCTCTTAATCCGAAACGGCGAGCTGCGCGATCCTTCGCAAAACCTGCGCCGCCGCGCCGACCTCGCCATCGTCGAGGGCAAGATCGCCGCGATCGAGGACGCCATTGCGCCCGATCGTGCGATTGACAGCATCGATGCTTCAGGATCCTATGTCTGCCCCGGACTCGTCGACTTGCATACACACTGTTATCACAGCGCTACCGGGCTCGGGATCGAAGCCGACCCGATTGCCGCGCGAAGCGGTGTCACCACTTGGGTGGATGCAGGCAGCTTCGGCTATGATCAGACCGCCGGCTTCCGTCGCTTCATTGTCGAGCCGTCGCAGTCGCGTATCTACGGCTACGTATATCTCTATCCCAGCAGTCGCAATCCCGACATCGACGTGATCAAATACGTCCGCGGCGGACTGGACCGGACGGCGCGCGCCGTGCTGGACAATCGTGACATCTTGCTCGGCGTGAAGTTTCAGGCTGGCTCGAATATGAATGGCCGGTACAGCTTCGACATGCTGAAAGCCGCGCGTGACTTGTGCGACAAGCACAAACTCCCGCTGATGACGCATATCAGTTTTGCGCCGCCGGAGACAGAACAGGTGATGGAGTTGATGCGGCCCGGCGATGTGGTGACGCATTGTTACAACGGTCACACGTTAGGCATAGTAGACAACGCCGGAAAGATCAAACCCGGCGTCCGCGAAGCCCGCGCGCGCGGGGTAATCTTCGACATTGGCCACGGCCTTGGCAGTTTCAATTTCGCCGCGGCGAAGAAAGCGCTTGACGCCGGGTTCGTTGCCGATACCATCTCAACCGACATTTACAACCTCAACGTAAACGGCCCCGTTTACGACATGCCTACGACGATGTCCAAGCTTCTCCATCTCGGTATGAGCTTCGACGACATCCTCGTCCGCACGACGGCCAATCCCGCAAAGGTCGTGAATCGGCTGGAAGGCATGGGCCAAATCAAACTCGGCGGCCCTGCCGACATCGCTTTATTGGCAATCGAAGACGGCCAGTTCCGCCTCATCGATTCCCAACGCAATGTAGTCACGACGAACAAGCGCATCGTGAGCCGCATGACGATCGTTCGAGGGAGACGCTTACGCGCCTGACGCCGCGTCACCTCGGAAACAGCGGCGAGTAGGCCTCCAGATACTTCAAGCCTGCCCCGGTGTTGTAGATTACGATCCTGTCATCCGCCTTCAGAAAGCCATTCGCCAATAACTTCTCCAACGCTGCTACGCACGCGGCGCCCTCCGGGGCCGCGAACATTCCTTCGTCCGTAGCAAGTTTCACACCGGCTTGGAGTGTCTCTTCGTCGGTGACCGCGATCGCTGTGCCGCCGGATTCTCGAACAGCCTCGAGAATCAGGTAATCCCCCAACGGCTTAGGAACCCGCAAGCCCGCCGCGACGGTCGAGGCATTCACCCAGAACTCGCTGCGCGGAGCCCCTTGCTCGAACGCGCGAACAATGGGTTGGCAACCGGTCACCTGGACGGCGATCATCTTGGGACGCTTAGGTCCAACCCAACCCATTGTTTCCATCTCGGCGAAAGCCTTCCACATCCCGATCAGGCCGACACCTCCCCCGGTGGGATAGAAGATCGCGTCGGGGAGCTCCCAATGGAACTGTTCGGCGACCTCGTAACCCATGGTCTTCTTGCCTTCGATCCGGTAGGGTTCTTTGAGAGTCGAAACCTCGAACCAGCCCTCGGCCGCCTTTTTTTCAGCGACGATGCGGCCGCAGTCGCTGATAAGCCCTTCGATCAGGGTCACATGCGCGCCGAACGACTTGCATTCGATGTAGTTGGATTGCGGCACATCGTTCGGCATGTAGATATGGCATTCGATCCCGGCCGCAGCGGCGTAGGCGGCGGAGGCGCTGGCTGCATTTCCCGCCGAAGGCAGCGCGATCTTCCTGATGCCGAGCTCGGCGCACATGGATACCGCGCAGGAGAGTCCACGGGCTTTGAAGGATCCCGTCGGATTGAGACCCTCATCCTTCACCCAAAGCTGGCCGGCGCCCAAGCGTGCACCGAGACGTTTCGCTCGTACCAGCGGGGTGAAGCCTTCCCCCAACGAGATCAGGCAGTCCGGTTTGCTGACGGGTAGCACCGGAGCGTAGCGCCACATGGTGGAAGGCGCACGCATCAGCCATTCCCGGCTCCAGTTCTGACGGGCCTTTTCCAGGTCATAGCGGGTAAGCAGGGCGCCCCCGCACTCACAAAGGTTCCAGGCTTTTCCGGCTTCAAACGTCTTGTGACAAAGGCTGCATTCGAGGTGCGAGAGCGTGGTCATGTGGGGATTGCCCCCCATGATACCAGCGTGATACGGCGGTCGATAACCCTTTCTTTTCCAGAGAATTCTCCCTCTTGGCCGCCACCTACTCGGGCAGAGGTATATTCCATGGCTTCGCAGGCCACCACTTTGTCCGCCGAGGAGAGTCTCCATTGGCTGGCCTTGCACCTGATTCCGGGGTTGGGGCCGAGGCGATCCGTTCCCCTGGTCGAGAAGTTCCGGTCGCCACAAGCAGTATTCCGTGCGTCCCGGTCGGAATTGGCTGCGATGGGATTGCCATCTTCCGTGGTATCCACCATCTCGAGCGGGGTAACGTTTGAAGAGGCTGTCCAGCAGGTGGAGGAGATGCGACGCCACGAAGTAGATCTGGTGCCGTTGCTCGATCCGCGGTACCCGGAGCTGCTGCGCCAGATCCCGGACCCGCCCCTCGTCCTGTATGTCAAAGGCAATGTCGAATTGTTGCAGGGGCCGTCGATCGGAGTCGTGGGCACGCGACGGCCAACGCCGTATGGAATGGCCGCGACCGAGCGTCTTGCTGCCGACTTGGCTGGAACCGGTCTCGTAATCACGTCGGGGATGGCCCGGGGAATCGATACGGCGGCCCACAAGGGAGCCCTCTCGGTGGCCGGGAAGACGATTGCGGTATTCGGGTCGGGCATTGATCACATCTATCCGGCCGAGAACCGGAAGCTTTCAGAGGAGATTTCGCGACGCGGTATGCTGGTGACGGAATTCCCCATGGGGACGCCGGGGCATCCGCAGAACTTCCCGATTCGCAACCGTATCCTGAGCGGGTTGGGCTTTGGAGTCCTGGTTGTCGAGGGGGCACAATATAGCGGCTCGGCGATCACGGCGCAGATGGCGCTCGAGCAGGGCCGGGATGTGTTCGCCGTACCGGGGAACATTACTTCGAAAATGAGCTGGGCGCCCAACCTATTAATAAAACAAGGTGCTAGCTTGGTTCAGGCCGCGGAGGATGTGCTGGTCCAACTCCATCCAGATGTGCGCCGGAAGCTCGCGGTGTTGGATCGGCCGAGCGAGAAGGACATCACCGGGGATCTGCGGAATGCGCTGGGCCCACTCGCGGACTTAGGCTCGGCTATTCTTGGCATACTTACAGTGGAGAGCGCAACGCACATAGATTACCTGCTAGAGAGACTGGACGAGTGGGCTTCGTCGGAGGTCGTCGCCACGCTATTCCAGTTGCAGATGTTGGGGGTGGTGAGGGAGCTGGCCGGGAAAAACTTTGTGAAAGTGTGGTAAGGTTTTTCTGGGAGCGGGGTCAGCATTACTTTTGGTTAAGGGATCATAATATTTAGCTATGGGTAAGTCGCTCGTCATCGTCGAATCTCCGGCGAAGTCGAAAACAATCGGAAAGTATCTCGGAAAGAACTTCGTGGTTAAGGCGTCCCTAGGCCACGTGAAGGACCTGCCTAAGAAGGATCTAGCCGTAGACGTAGAGGGAGATTTCACACCCCAGTACGAAGTAATTGAGGGGAAGCGGAAACTGATCCAGGAGTTGAAGCAGGCTGCCAAGTCCGCCGAAACTGTCTACCTGGCGGCGGACCCGGACCGGGAAGGCGAGGCGATCTGTTATCACCTCGCGGAGGAACTGAAGGCGAAGCGAGGCGGCCCGAAGATCTTCCGGGTGCGGTTCAACGAGATCACCTCGAACGCCATCAAGAAAGCTTTTGAGAAACCTCAGGCGGTGGATAACAATCTAGTGGATGCGCAACAGGCCCGGCGCGTGCTGGACCGGCTTGTGGGATACAAGATTTCGCCGCTGCTATGGGACAAAGTGCGTCGCGGACTTTCGGCGGGGCGCGTTCAGACAGTCGCCTTGCGGCTGATCGTCGACCGCGAACGCGAGATTCGGGCATTCCAGAAGCAGGAGTACTGGACGATCGACGTTTCCTTGGGCGCGTCGAAGCCGCCGGCGATCAAGGCGCGGCTGGCCAAGAGGGACGGCGAAAACATCGAGATCGGAAATGAAGCTGCTGCGCAGGCGATTGTTTTGGATCTCGATGGCGCGGCCTACACCGTTGCGTCGGTAAACACACGCGAGAAGAAGCGGAATCCGGTTCCGCCGTTTATCACGTCTACTCTGCAGCAGGAAGCCTCGCGGAAGCTGCGGCTTTCCGTGAAGCGGACCATGGGACTGGCGCAGCGGCTATACGAAGGCGTTGATCTGGGCTCACAGGGATCGGTGGGGTTGATCACCTACATGCGTACCGATTCGGTGCGTGTGTCCAATGAGGCGCTTGGGGAAGTCCGTGAATTCATCCCGCAGCGGTTTGGACCTCAGTATCTGCCCGGGTCCCCGAACTTCTATCGGGGAAAGAAGGACGCGCAGGACGCGCACGAAGCGATCCGGCCGACCTCGGCCCTTCTGACACCGGAGTCGGTGGCGAGCTACATTTCCGAGGACGAGCTGAAGCTGTACAAGCTGATTTGGACGAGGTTTGTGGCGTCGCAGATGGCGCCGGCCGTGTTCGACCAGACAACCGTGGAGGTCACCGCGCCGGGTAAAGGCGGAGCCAACTATCTATTCCGCGAGACGGGCACGGTCCCGAAGTTCGACGGTTTCCTGGCCGTCTATCAGGAAGGCAAGGACCAAAAGGACGAAGAAGACGAGGAGCTCAAGCACAAGCTGCCTCCGGTAACGGAAGGCGAGGTCCTGAAGTTCAAGGGAATCCAACCGGATCAGCATTTCACCGAGCCGCCGCCACGGTTTACGGAAGCCACGCTGGTCAAGGAGCTGGAAGCGGACGGAGTCGGACGGCCATCGACGTACGCATCGATTCTTTCGACGATTCAGGACCGCGGCTACGTGACCAAGATGAGCGGTAAGTTCGCTCCCACCGAGTTGGGATTCGTCGTAACGGATCTGCTGGTGAAGAATTTCGACGACATCTTCGACGTGAAGTACACGGCGCGAATGGAAGACGAGCTGGACGAGATCGAGGGCGGAAACCTCGATTGGCGCGCGGCGATGTCGGAGTTTTACGACAAATTCAAGGTCGATCTGGTTCGGGCCGAGACCGAGATGGAAGACATCAAGCGGATGGAGAAACCTACCGACTTGACGTGCGACAAGTGCGGCCGCCCAATGGTCTTGCGGTGGGGCAAGCATGGAACATTCATCGCGTGCACTGGCTATCCCGAATGCACCAACACGCGTGAGCCATCCCCCGAGATGGTCGAAGGCGAGGCAAACGGAAGCGGCGAGTTCGGGGAGCAGGACGCCGAGGAGTACTGCGAAAACTGCGGTCGCGTGATGGTATTGAAGAAAGGGCGGTTCGGCCAGTTTTACGCGTGTTCGGGTTATCCGGACTGCAAGACGACCAAGCCGCTCGGCGGGGAGCAGAAGAAGGCCGATGTGCCGCTCGAAGAAAATTGCCCGCAATGCGGTTCTAAGCTCGCGATGAAGTTCGGCCGGTACGGCGAGTTCACGGCCTGTTCGAACTATCCCAAATGCAAATACGTCAGGCAGAAGACGATTGGGGTGACCTGCCCGACTTGTAAAGAAGGCGAAGTTGTCGAGCGGCGGTCCAAGCGCGGAAAGACGTTTTATGGATGCAACAGGTACCCGGACTGCGATTTCGTAGCCTGGGGCAAGCCGCTGAATGAGGCGTGTCCGCGATGCGGGTCGAGTTATTTGATCGAGAAGTACTTGAAGTCGGGCGCCTGGGCTCAGTGCCCGAATCGAGAGTGCAAATACAAGCACGAATTGGCGCCTGTGGAGAAAACGGCGTAGGTCAGGAGTCAGATGAATCCTGAGCGCGACCGGTTACTCGAGGCGGGGCGCCGAGGGAAGCACTGGCGGCGGTGGGGACCGTATTTGTCCGAGCGGGCATGGGGAACCGTGCGCGAGGATTATTCGCCGAACGGCACGGCCTGGGATTATCTCTCGCACGATCAGGCGCGGAGCCGGGCCTTTCGTTGGGGTGAGGATGGAATTGCGGGGATTTGCGACAACCATCAGCGGTTATGTTTTGCTATCGCATTGTGGAACGGCCGGGATCCGATCCTGAAAGAGCGTCTGTTCGGACTGGATGGCAATACCGGAGTTCATGGCGAAGACGTCAAGGAGGTCTATTACTACCTCGATTCGACGCCGACGCACTCCTACATGAAGTGCCTGTACAAGTATCCGGAGGCGGAGTTCCCTTATGGACGTCTGATCGAAGAGAACCGGCGGCGTACACGCCTGGATCCGGAATTCGAGTTGGTCGATACAGGGATCTTTAATGAGAACCGGTACTTCGACGTGCTTGTCGAATACGCCAAGGCGAGCGTCGATGATCTCTTGATCCGAATTACGGTGCACAATCGGGGTCCGGAGGACGCGGTGCTACATTTGCTGCCAACTCTTTGGTTCCGGAATACTTGGTCGTGGCGCGGAGAAGGCGGGAAGCCGCGGATCAGCACGAAAACCACCGAGGTGATCGAGGCGGTGCACGGTGAACTGGGGCGGCACTTGTTCTGGGGCGCCGGCGCGAGCAACTGGTTGTTCACCGAGAACGAGACGAACACAGAGCGGCTGTTTGGGTACCGGTCCGGTGAGGGGTTCTACAAGGACGGCTTTCACGCGCGGGTCGTGAATGGGTGCGAGGGTGCGGTGAATGCCGCTGGAATCGGCACGAAGGCGGCCCTGTGGTTCGCACTGCCGGTGGCGGCTGGTGGAACCGGAGTGGTGCGCTTGCGGTTGACCCGGACCGATGACGATACACCGGCCAATCTTGATTTCGAGGCGATTTTCGCTGAGCGGATGCGGGAAGCGGATATATTCTATTCGTTCATGCCGGGTCATCTGCCGGAGGATGCGCGGCGGATCCAGCGCCAGGCGTTCGCTGGCTTGTTGTGGTCGAAGCAATTCTTCCACTACGTGATCGAGCAGTGGCTCGACGGCGATCCCGCCTATCCATCCCCGCCGGCTGAGCGCAAGCGGGGACGGAACTCCTCGTGGACCCATCTGTACAACGAAGACGTCCTCTCGATGCCGGACAAATGGGAGTATCCGTGGTTTGCGGCGTGGGACGCGGCGTTTCACTGTATCACGTTTTCGCTCGTGGACCCGGAGTTTGCCAAGGCCGAGCTGGCGCGCTTTCTGCGCGAGTGGTACATGCATCCCAACGGCCAGGTCCCCGCCTACGAATGGGCGCTCGATGACGTCAACCCTCCCGTGCACGCGTGGGCGTGCTGGCGCGTCTTCCAGATTGACAGGAAGCTGATGGGTTCCCCGGATTTCGAGTTCCTGGAATCGGTGTTCCATAAGCTGATGTTGAATTTCACTTGGTGGGTGAATCGGAAGGATTCCGCGGGGGACAACATTTTCGAAGGTGGATTCCTGGGTCTGGATAACATCGGCGTATTCGACCGGTCGAAGCCGCTGCCGACCGGCGGATATCTCGAGCAGTCTGATGGGACTTCGTGGATGGCGATGTTCTGTCTGAACATGCTGCGGATTGCGCTCGAGCTGGCGCGGAGGAATCGCGTCTACGAGGATGTTGCCTCGAAGTTCTTCGAGCATTTTCTGTATATCTCCTCGGCGATGAATCATCTTGGCGGCAGGGGATTGTGGAATGAAGACGACGGCTTTTACTACGACCGCATCCGTATGCCGGACGGTCGATCTCTGCCGATGAAGGTCCGGTCTATGGTTGGGCTGATTCCCTTGTTCGCCGTGGATACGATCGAACCCGAAGTATTAGCGGCGCTCCCTGGGTTTCGCCGGAGGATGGAGTGGTTCATCCGCCATCGGCCCGACTTGTGCGCCAATATAGCCTCGATGACAAGGGAAGGGGTCCAGGACCGGCGGCTGCTCGCGATCTGCCAGGCATCGCGCCTGCCACGCCTGCTCGAGCGGATGTTCGATGAGAACGAGTTCCTTTCACCCTACGGGATACGGTCGCTTTCGCGGTTTCACCGGGATCATCCGTTCGTGCTTCGCATCGACGGGACCGAACATAGGGTCGATTACCAGCCTGCCGAATCGACAACTGGATTGTTCGGAGGGAATTCGAATTGGCGTGGACCGCTATGGTTCCCGGTGAACTATCTGATCATCGAATCGCTGCAGAGATTCCACCATTACTTTGGCGAGTCCATGAAGGTAGAGTTCCCATCGCGGTCGGGGCGGTGGCTGACGCTGGGACAGGCGGCGGAGGAGCTATCGCGGCGGCTGGCGCGGCTTTTCGTACGCGACGGGAACGGCCGGCGGCCGGTGTTCGGGAACAACGAGAAGATGCAGTCTGATCCTCACTTCCGGGATCATCTGCTCTTCTATGAGTATTTTCAAGGAGATACAGGACAGGGACTGGGAGCGTCACATCAGACAGGGTGGACGGCGCTAGTGGCGAAGTTAATTCAGCAGAACGGGATCTGAAGCCTTGTCTTAACAGCGGCCATCCACATCCATGTGGCGGGCATCACCCGTATAACCAGGTATGGCCGCCCGGTGTGCTGCTACGTGATACAATCCTCGCGTTCCAGGGATGCAAAATGGGACTTCGCTTCAGTCCAAGGTATGTTCCTTTTCTGGTCTTGTGCTTAAGTGCCAGGGCCTCAGGCAACGAGATCGACTGGACCGCCGTTGATCGGTTGCGCGCCGCGGGACAGCTCCAGCAAGCCCTTGATCTGGTCAGATCGGCGGCGATGCCGCAAACCCTAAAGGCGGCCGGAACCGAACAGCGGTTGCTGCAGGACCTCGCCCGCTATTCCGAGGCTCAGAAAGCCGGCCTCCGATGGATTCAGCTTGCGACTAAGGCTGGTGACCGGCAGCAGCTTGCCGAAGCCGAGCATCGAACTGGCAGATCATTTATTAGCCAGCAAAAGAACGATGCCGCCGCGGACCATTTCCGCCGCGCTGCGGAGCAGGCCGAAACTCTGAACGATGACAACCTTTATCTCCTCGCTCTGGTCGATCTTTCGCAGGCCGAGACCAACATGGCCCGCTACACGGAAGGCGAGAACCTGCTGGCGCGAGCCGAATTACTTTGGAAGCGGAAGCGGGATCCACTCCTAGGCATACGAATCAAACAACGGCTCGGGTGGACGCTGCACGTGCGCGGCAAGTCGCTGGAAGCGCTGCCGTATCTGGAGGAAGCGCTCGCGCTATCCAGCCAATCGAAACCAGCGCGAAGATCAACTCTGAACATGCTCGGCCAGGCTCACATCGCGCTTCATCGCTACGCCGAGGCTCTGGATTTCCTGAGCAGAGTGATGGCGGAAGATCCCGATCCATCGCTTCGAACCCTCACGCTCGTCTCGATCGGCATGTGCCAACGTGAGATGAACCGGCTGGAAGAGGCCGGCCGGACCTTCCACGACGCGCGCAAACTGGCAGTCGAGCTCCGAAATCCGGGCCACGAAGCGTTTGCGCTCGGGGAGTTGGGGCTTACCGCGCAGGCTGAGGGGGACGGCGCTGCAGCGATTCGTTATTACGACCTGGCACTTCAGGGGCACCAAAAATCAAAGGACGTGCGCAATGCCCTTGTTGTCCTGGCAAACAAGGCTCGGGTGTATCGTTTCCAGCAGCGCTACGACGAAGCGCTCCGGCTGTACCGCGAGGCGGAGCGTAGGACTCTCGAAATTCCTGGACTCGAGCCGGCGCCGTTTCTTATTAAGGCCATCGGGCAGTGCCTGGTCGGACTCGGACGGTTCGAGGAAGGGGAGAAGCTGGTGCGACTGTCGATAGAGAAGGCCCTGGCGACCGGCGATACAAAGCGGGTCTGGGAGGGATACCAGGAGATGGCCCGGCTTCATCGTAAGCGGAAGGAGGTTCCCGAAGCCGATGCAGCGTTTCAGCGCGCGCTGGATGCCATCGAATTAACGCGAAGGTCGCTGCGCCTCGAGGCCTTCAAAACCGACTTCTTCGGTGACAAAGTTCAGGTCTACGAGGAGTATGCCGACTTACTCATCTCCGATATCAGTGGAGAAACTGGAGTGGCAAGGGCGTTCGCCATCGCCGAGCGAGCTCGCTCCCGCTCCTTTCTCGATTCCCTGGCCGAGTCCCGGGCAGCGGTCGACGAACTTCTGCCCGGCGACATCGTTCGTTCCGAGGAGGCCATCTTCACCGAGATCTCCGCGCTGCAAGGGCGCATTCGAAAGGGGGAGAACACACCTGAAGTCCGGTTCGCTCTGAGCGAGAAAGAGAAACAACTGGAAGGGCTCCACCTCCGCGTCCGAAGCAACAATCCCCGATTTCAGCAGGTCCGCTATCCGCAGCCGGCCGACTATCCTGCCCTTCGCAAGGTGCTGCGGCCGGACGAATTGGTCCTGGAATTCCTGATCGGCGAACAGAGCTCGTATGCCTGGGTTGCGTCACCAACAGGGTTGGAATACTTTAGTCTGCCGGCCCGCGCCGAACTCGAGCGCTTGGTCCGATCGTCCTACGCACAGATGCTTCAACCGAGCGCTCCGCCAGTGTCAGTGGAGAATCTGTCGAGCCTGCTTCTGGGACCGATTGCCAGGGCCGAAGGCGGCGGCTCCCTCGTCATCATACCCTCGGGGATTTTGCACTACTTTCCATTCGAGGTCCTGCCGGCCGGACCGCAGCGGCAGCCGCTCATGAAGCAGTTTCGTGTTTCCTACATGCCTTCGGCCTCGACCCTGGTGGAGGCCCGCGGCAGGAAGAGTACACGCTTAACGGCAGGGCTGCTGGCGCTTGGGGATGCAGTTTATGACGGTAAGCTCGCCGCGCACAGAAGCGGAGCCCTGGTCGAAGCGGGCGACTTAGCCTCGCTTCCGCACACACGCACAGAGGTCAACACTCTTCGCTCGTTGTTCGGCAGCCGGCATTCGACGATCCTGCTCGGCAAGGACGCCACCGAACGTAATCTGAAACAGCAGGATCTGCGGCGCTATTCCGTCATTCACCTCGCTGCGCACGGGATACTCGACTCCAGTTCCTCCTCGCGCTCCGGACTGGTGCTCGGCATGGATGCGGCGGCCAAGGAGGACGGAATTCTTCAGGTCAGAGAAGTCTACCGCCTTCCGTTGAACGCCAGCCTCGTGACCCTTTCCGCCTGTCAGAGCGCACTGGGGCGTCTGCTCACGGGAGAGGGAATGGTCGGACTGTCGCGAGCGTTTTTCTATGCGGGCGCCGATACGATCGTTGCGAGCCTGTGGAACGTGAATGATGAAGCGGCCGCCGAGTTTATGGCGAGGTTTTACCGGAGGCTCAAACGCGGCGAATCGAAGGAAGAAGCTTTGCGGCAGGCGAAGCTCTCGATGGCAGCCGAAGAGCGCTACCGGAATCCCTATTACTGGGCTGCTTACGTCCTGATCGGCGACGGCTCGGAAGCGGTGCCGTTTCCTCGTGACTGGACGGGCGTGATGGTGCTGGCTGCCTCACTCGCGCTTCTGATTGCGGTCTTCCTTGGCCGCCGTTACAGAACCAGCTTATCTATGCAGGAGCCGGCCCGCCGCACGTAGGGTCAACGCGCCGCCGAGAAGCAGTAGGGTCGAAGGCTCGGGAACGGCGGTGGTTGCCGGAGCGCTCAGCGCAATCCCGGGCGACTGCGCCGGATCGCTGGCGAAAGTTTGCACCAGCGGGTTGGCCGAATCGATGTCAATGGTCAGGAATGCGCTGAAAAAAGACTGTGTGGGGATCTCGAACTGCGACGGCCCGTGGAAGATGGCGAACGAGAATTGATCTGGAAAGAAGCTGTCCAGGTTTGTCGTGAGCGCCAGGGTAAATCTCAACAGGCTTCCCGGGGCGAACGGCTGCGTGAAGGAATTCAGGAAGCCCGTGTCGCTTATGGTCACGCCAGAGGCCAGGTCTCCGCTCGCTCCTCCCACCAGTGTTGGAAGGCCCGCGGGACTGCCGCCGAATTCAAAATTGCTGAGCACGGCTGTGTTGTTGCCGAGCTCCGGGCCGCCACTATTGAGCTGGAAATTGAGCGCAAATGGTCCGGCAGGATTTCCTACCAGCGCCGACGTGTCCATGCTGATGCGGTAGAGGATCACATCCGCCCGGCAAGAGGCGGCCGCCAGCAAGAATGCAAAAGGGATCTGAACCAAGTCGTAATAGAAGACGTAGAGATTATGTTCGGGCCCGATCGTGACCTGTGGACCATTGACATCGTTGGTGGGGAAGTTACCTCCCGGCGCCAGCAACTGCGAGGCGCCGAACGTGATTCCCCCGTTGGTCGAACTGGTAAAACGGATACCGCCACCGCCAATTCCGGTGAAGTCGTAATCTCTGTAAGCCAGGTGGACGTTCCCCTGGCCGGGACCGGGAAAATTGTCCACCACGACGCTCGGATTGACCAGTTGCTGTCCTCCGGGTCCAGGCACAGCGATGCCGGTCGACCAGGTGTTGCCGAGGTCATCGGAACGATAGATGGTGAGTCCGGAGATAGGAGAGCCGGGAGTCCCGTCCACAAGGTAGAGCGTCCTTGTTAGCCGGTTGATATCCAGTGAAGGTTGCCCGAATGATCCGAGGACGGGGACGGGCAATGGGACCTGCGTGAAAGTCAGCCCTCCATCCGTAGATTTTGAAAAAGAAATGAACAGGCTGTTGGAACCCCTGAATTTGGACGTATCCAAATATGTGATGAACACATTCGGTCCGTCCACCACGATATCGCTGTTGGTTTGTGTATCGAGGATCGTTGTGTCAGGCGGGTTTACCTGAACGTTGTTAAAAAAGACCGCTGGCAGCAGCAGTCCGATGAAGATCGACATCCCCGCACCGGCGCCCACTAGCTTGATCAGTTTGAATCCGCGTCTCCGAAGTTGAGTTATACGCTTTTTCAGACACACGGCGAGCGAGAAAAACACAAGTGAATTTTTGGTTCGTGGAATTTGGCATGAGCCAGAACGTGGCGCACGCACTCGTGCTGGCGCGTCGGCACTGGTGCCGACGTTTGGCCGAAGCTGCGGTGCGTCGGACATTTCGTCTTGTGGAAACCTGGCGCCCCGATGAGTCGGGGCGCGGCAGGCACGAGTGCCTGCGCCAGGCGCGGCTCACAGCGGCAATGTACAACTCCAGAGCAGGGCTGAAGCCCTGCGCGGGCTTAAGCCCACGCTCCACGAGAACCTACTGGTGTGATTCGGTCGCCTCCTTTTCGGGGTTGAGAACGCCGAGGAGAGCCTCGCGGGCGTCGGGTTCGAAGCTGGCGGCGAGCTTTTCGAGCTTAGCGGATATGCCAGCGACCACTTCCTCAGTGGAAGCCTTTCCTCTTTCTTCACTTGCACGAGCTGGCTTCGAATCGTTGCGGGCGTCCTCCGTGTCCAGATACAGCTCATCCAGCGCATCGCTCAGCGCCCGATTCTCTTCCTCGATGCGTTTTCTCCGCTCGTTCTGGAGCCGACGCAGGTCTTCCATCCCCTTATGAAAGG
>Ga0187893_10006419_pt1 | contig 20137 bp, 19 predicted proteins | sample MA1701074metaG_FD_139574 | JGI IMG/M metagenome (GOLD analysis project Ga0187893, IMG submission 139574) | White microbial mat communities from a basaltic lava cave in the Kipuka Kanohina Cave System on the Island of Hawaii, USA - MA170107-4 metaG ...
CGCAACAGGTGCATCACCTCGAGGAAGCGCTTGGCGGTGAACGGATCGCTCCAGGTCAGCTCGTGCACGCGCTCGGTGTACCAGCACGCGAGCGGCATCCAGGCCGGCCGCGCGCCCTCGGCCTTCGGGCTGCGCAGGTCCTCGGTGATCGCGAGCAGCCAGGGCTGGTCGGTGACGCGCGCGAGCGCGCGCTGGAAGCGGCGCGAGAAGCCTGCGAGGTTTCCCGCGCCGCGGCGCGCGCGCTGCTCGCGCAGGCACGCGTCGAGCTCGCGCGCGCCGAGCGCGCCGGTCGCCATGCCCTGCGCGTAGACCGGGTTGAAGCTGCAAGCCGCGTCGCCCAGCGCGATCACGCCGTCGGGCAGATCCGGCACGCGCTCGTAGTGGCGCCGCAGGTTCGAGGGAAAGCGGTGCAGCGCGATCGGCGAGAGCGGCTCGGCGTCGCGCACCGCCTCGTGCAGCGCCGGCGTGGCGAGGCTCGCCGTGAAGGCGAGGAAGCCCGCGTCGTCGCCGGGCGGGTGATCGCCGTACCAGCCGACCAGCGTCAGCATCCAGCGCCCGTCTTCCACGGGCAGGAGCACGCCGCAGCGCGTGTCGGGCGGGCGCGGATGACAGAGCAACGCGGTCCAGTCGCGCGCTACTTCCGTGCGCCGGTAGAAGCGCGTCGCGTAGCCGACATCGACGCGCACCTCGGACTCGGGAGGGCTCGCGAGGCCGTGCTCGCCCAGCCAGCGCGGCAATCGCGAGCCGCGGCCGCTCGCGTCGACCACGAGCCCCGCGGCGACGGTCTCGACCGGCGACTCGCCGATGCCGCGGCGGCGCAGGCGGACGCCGCAGATCCGGCCGGTCGCGTCCGCCGCGAGGCCCGAGACGTCGCCCTCGACCACCTCGACGTTGGTGCGCTGTCCCAGCTGCCAGCGCAGCCGCCACTCGAGCAGCGGGCGGCTCTGGCTCACCATCTCGATGCCGCTATCGAAGCGCGCCTTCCAGGCGCCGAAGTAGTGCCAGCGCGCGTCGCGCGCGTTGTCGACGCGCTGGCCGCCATCCGCGACGAGCTGCGCGAACAGACCGGGGAAGAACGACTCGATCGCGTGCTCGCCGTGCTTCAGCAGCACGTGCACGTGGCGCGCCTGCGGGGTGCCCTTGCGCGGCTCGGGCGTGTCGGGGTAGCGATCGCGCTCGACCAGCGTCACGCGCGCGAAGTGCGGCGAGAGCGCGGCGGCGGCGACGAGCCCCGCGACGCTGCCGCCCACGACCAGCGCGTGCCCGCCGCCGAACTCCGTTCCCGGCCCTGCCATCCGGGCACCGTAGGCCGGCCAGCTGGCGCCCCACAATCGGCCGTTCGGGGGAATCTCCTGTCCCCCGATCGGGGGACGCACTAGTCGATCAGCTGCTGGCGCAGCGCGATCGCGACCGCCTGCGCGCGGTCGGACACGCCGAGCTTCTCGTACAGGCGCTTGAGGTGCGTCTTCACCGTCTCTTCGGAGATCGCGAGCGCGTGCGCGATCTCCTTGTTCGTGTTGCCCAGGCACAGCCGCTCGAGCACCTGGACCTCGCGCAGGCTCGGGCTCGAGCGGTCGGCGCCGGACTTCGCTTCGAGCGCCAGCCTGCGCAGGAGCGGCCGCGTGACCTCGTCCTGCAGGAAGCCGGCGCCCGCGTGCACCGCGCGCACCGCGCGGATCAGGTCGTCCTTGCTCGCGCTCTTCAGCACGTAGCCGCTCGCGCCGGCGTGCGTCGCCTCGTACACGTAGATCGGGTTGTCGTACATCGTGAACACGAGCACCGCGGTGTCCGGCGAGGCCGCGAGCAGCGCGGAGATCGCAGCGATGCCCGACGGCCCGGGCATCTTCAGGTCGACGATCGCGACGTCGGGCCGCTCGGCGGCGACGCCGGCCTCGCCTTCGCGCGCGTCGCCGGCTTCGCCGACCACGCGGATGTCGGGCTCGGTCTCGAGCATCACGCGCAGCGCCTGACGCACCACGGTGTGGTCGTCGATCAGGAAGACGCGGATGCTCACGGCGAAGCTCCGGCGGGGACCTCGACGCGCAGGCGCGTGCCGCGGCCCGCCGCGCTCTCGATCTCGAGCCGGCCGCCGCAGGCCTCTGCGCGCTCGCGCATGGTGAGCAGGCCGAAGTGGCCGCGCGCGGTGAGCGCCGGATCGAAGCCGCGGCCGTCGTCGCGCACGACCAGCATCAGGCGGCCGGCGGCCGGGTCGGCGCGCAGCTCGATCGCGAGCTCGCGCGCGTCCGCGTGCTTGCGCACGTTCAGCACCGCTTCCTGCAGGATGCGGAACAGGGCGACGTTCACCTCGGGCCGCGCCGCGCGCGCCGCGGGATCGACGTCGACGCGCACGCGCAGGTCGCCCTGCTCGAGCAGCGCCGCGCCGTACTCGCGGATCGCCGCGCTCGCGCCGAAGTCGTCGAGCACCGACGGCCGCAGCTCGTTCATCAGCTCGCGGATCTCGAGGCCCGCCGCGCGCGCGTCGGCGCGCAGGCGCTCGAGCAGCGCGGCGATCTCGGGCTTCTCGTCCGCGAGCGCGCCGCGCAGGCGGTCGACGCCGTGGTGCAGCTCGAAGAAGCGCTGCCCCATGCGGTCGTGGATCTCGCCGGCGATGCGCTTGCGCTCCTCCTCCTGGACGCCGATCAGCCGCCAGAGCAGGTCGCGCGCGAGCGCGAGGTTCGTTCGCGCGTCGCCCGACAGCACGCTGCCCAGGATCGTCGCGAAGCCCAGGTAGAACACGCGCAGGCCCAGCTCGCGCACGGGCGGGACGCCCGCGGCGAGCGGCGGACTCCAAGCGAACAGCAGGGCGGAGAGGGCCGCGTTCACGGCCAGCATCGCGAAGGCGGGCGCGGCGCCGAAGCGGATCGAGTTCGCGATCGTGATCAGATAGAAGTACGGGTAGAAGTCGCTCGCGATCCCGCCCGTGACGCTGCAGATCGCGGCGACCACCCCGCCGTCGAGCAGCGTGGTCGCGACCGCGCCGCCGCGCACCGCGCGCGCGCTCCGCACGTGCAGCCAGGTGAGCAGCGTGTAGAGGATCGAGGCCGCGTAGACCGCCCAGACCACGCGGGCCGGCGCGGTGTAGTCGCCGGGGTCGAGGATGAAGAACCACGACACCATGCCGAGCGCCCGCAGCTTGGCCAGCAGGGCCTCGGCGCGGTGCAGGTGGGCGAGGGCGGCTCCTTCCACGCGCCGAGCATACGCTCCGGGCGGCTCAGCCCACCACGCAGGTCACCATCCAGACCCCGACCAGCAGGAGCGCGAAGGCGACCTCCGCGATCGTCTCGCCGGCGCGCGACGGGGTGCTCCCCGTCTCGTCGGGCTGGACGGCTCGAAGCTCGGCTCGGGTCATGATCGGCTCTCCCACGGACACGCGGGGTCGTAGTGCAGCCGCCGTGCCAGCCGCGTCGCGGCCGCCGGACGGGCCGCAACGCACCGCGGCGCAGCACGGGTGCAGCAGGTGCAGCGGACCTGCTACGGTCCGGGCGCGATGCGCCTCAAGTACGGCTCCAATCCCCACCAGAGCTACGCCGCGCTCGAGCCGCTCGACGGCGCCAGGCTCCCGATCGAGCTGCTCTCGGGCACGCCGTCCATGATCAACCTGCTCGACGCGTTGAACGCCTGGCAGCTGGTGAGCGAGGCGCGCGCGGCGCTCGGCCTGCCGGCCGCGGCGAGCTTCAAGCACGTCTCGCCCGCGGGCGCGGCGGTGGCCGTGCCGCTGCCGGACGACCTCGCGCGCGCCTACGAGGTCCAGGGCACGGCGCTCACGCCCGCCGCCACCGCCTACGTGCGCGCGCGCGGCGCCGACCCCAAGTGCTCGTTCGGCGACGTGGTCGCGCTCTCGGACGTGGTGGACGAGGCGACCGCGGAGTTCCTGAAGGGCGTCGTCTCCGACGCGATCATCGCGCCGGGCTACGACCCGCGCGCGCTCAAGACCCTGACCGAGAAGAAGGGCGGGTCGTTCATCGTGCTGCAGGCCGACCCCGGCTTCCGCCCGCCGGAGCGCGAGACGCGCGAGCTGTTCGGCGTGCGCCTGGTGCAGGACCGCAACAACCGCAAGGTGACCGCCGACGACCTCGCGAACGTGGTGTGCGGCGAGCTCACGTCCGAGGCGCGGCGCGATCTCGTGCTCGGGCTGATCGCGCTCAAGTACACCCAGTCGAACTCGGTCGGCTACGCGCTCGACGGCCAGATGATCGGGATCGGCGCGGGCCAGCAGTCGCGCGTCGACTGCACCAAGCTCGCCGGCGCCAAGGCGGACACCTGGCACCTGGGCCGACACCCGAAGGTGTTGGGGCTGCGCTTCAAGAAGGGCGTCAAGCGCCAGGACCGGATCAACTGGCGCGTGCGCTACATCGAGGGCGACCTGGTGCCGTCCGAGGAGGCCGCGCTGCGCGAGGCGCTCGACCAGCCGCTCGACCTGCTCACGGCCGACGAGCGCCGGGCGTGGCTCGCGCAGCTCGACGGCGTGTCGCTGGTCTCGGACGGCTTCATCCCGTTCCGCGACAACATCGACCACGCCGCGCGCCACGGCGTGCGCTTCATCGCGCAGCCGGGCGGCTCGACGCGCGACGCCGACATCGAGGCCGCCTGCCGCGAGTACGGCATCGCCATGGTCCACACGAACCTGCGCCTGTTCCACCACTAGGGAGGGACCATGGGCGTCCGGCTCGAGCGTCCGCCGGAGCACCCGCACGTCGCGCTGGTCACGATCGACCGGCCGGAGCGCGCGAACGCGCTCGACCCGAAGATGCTGCGCGCGCTGGCCGGAGCGTGGCGCGAGATCGCGGCCGACGACGCGCTCCGCTGCGCGGTCGTGACGGGCGCGGGCGAGCGCGTGTTCTGCTCCGGCATGGACATGCGCGAGACGATCCCGGTCGCGCAGGCGCTCGCGCGCGGCGAGCGCGTCGAGCCCGAGGCCTTCGAGGGCCTGCGCAGCGTGTCCACCGCGCTGCTCGCGGGCTTCGACCTCGGCAAGCCGCTGGTCGCGGCCGTGAACGGGCACGCGCGCGCCGGCGGCTTCGACCTGATGCTGGCGACCGAGCTGCGCGTGGCGGTGCCGCACGCGAGCTTCGCGCTGGAGGAGGTCGCGCTCGGCCTCTACCCGACGGGCAACGCGACCGTGCTCCTGCCGCGTCAGATCGGCTGGGTGCACGCGCACGAGCTCCTGCTCACCGCGCAGCCGATCCCGGCGGAGCGCGCGCTCGAGATTGGGCTGCTCAACCGCGTGGTTCCGCCCGGCGAGCTGCTCGACGCCGCGTTTCGCTACGCGGACGCGATCGCCGCCAACGCGCCGCTCGCGGTGCGCGCGACACGGGCCGGTGTACGCGAGCTGCTCGCGCTGCCGCTCGAGCGCGCGTACCAGCGCCAGGAGGAGCTCGGCCGCCCGCTGCGCAAGACCGACGACGCGCGCGAGGCGCAGGCCGCGTTCGTCGCCAAGCGCAAGCCGGTCTGGAAGGGAACCTGAGCGGCGCGATGGCGGAGGCCGACCGCGAGCGCTGGGACCGGATCTGGCGCGAGGGCGGCCACGGCGAGGGCGCCGAGCCTCCGCTCTGGCTCGCCGCGCTCGACGCTGAAATGCCGCGAGCGGGCAGGGCGCTCGACGTCGCCTGCGGCGCCGGGCGGGTCGCGCTGTTCTGGGCCGCGCGCGGGCTCGACGCGCTCGCGGTCGACGTCTCGCCCGAGGCGCTGCGCCGCGCGCAGGAGGCCGCGTCGGCGGCCGGGCTCTCGCTCGCCACGCTGGCGCTCGATCTCGAGCGCGAGCCGCCGCCCGCCGGGCCGTTCGCGGCGATCAGCGTGTTCCACTACCTGCAGCGCGACCTGTTCCCCGCGCTCGCGGCGCGGCTCGCGCCCGGCGGCGTGCTCGCGTGCGAGATCGCGACCGTCGAGAACCTGGAGCGAAACCCGAAGCCCTCGCGCCGCTTCCTGCTGGAGCGAGGCGAGCTGCCCGGCCTGTGCGCGCCGCTCGAGACCATCCACCATCGAGAGGGCTGGGACGGCGGCCGCTGCCTCGCGCGCATTCTGGCGCGCAGGACTTCCTAGCCCCGCCCGACTGTGACATCCTCGCGGGACACCGAGGAGGATCTCGCATGGGCGTACACCACATGGCGTTCGCGACCAAGGATGCGAAGGCCACCCACGAGTTCTACACGCGCGCGATGGGCTTCGAGCTGGTGAAGGTCGAGGTCGCGCGCACCCAGACCGGCTTCATGAAGCACCTGTTCTACTCCACCGGCTCGGACCGCGAGGCGATGATCGCGTTCTGGGACATCCAGGATCCCGCGCTCGGCGACGACTGGTCGGCCGACATCTCGCGCGGGCTCGGCCTGCCGCGCGGCATGAACCACCTCGCGTTCTCGGCGGACGACCTCGACGACATCGCGCGCCGCCGCGACCGCTGGCTCGCCTACGGCCGCGACGTGTCCGAGATCGACCACGGCTGGTGCACGTCGATCTACACCGAGGATCCGAACGGCATCGTGGTCGAGTTCTGCGTGCTGACCAAGCCGTTCACGGACGCCGACAAGAAGGAGGCGCTCGAGCTGCTCTCGGACGCGAACCCGACCGCCGCCAGCGGCTACGTGGGCCGGAAGCTGTACAAGGCCGCGGACTACGCGCGGGCGCGCTAGCGGCGCGCGTCCAGCCAGGCGAGCAGCTCGTCGGCCACGAGGTCCGGCGCGAGCATCGGCAGCAGGTGGCCGGCGTCGAGCGAGCGACACTCGAGCGCGTCGGCCTGGGCGCAGAACGTCCGGATGAAGTCGAGCGGGAAGTTCCCGCGCCCGCCGTGCAGCAGGATGCCGGGCACGCGCAGCTTCGCGATCTCGGCCCAGGGATCGAAGCCGCCGCCCAACTCGTAGACCGCGGCCTCGACCGCGCCGGGGCACTTGAGCTCGATGCGCCCGTCCGGCAGGTCCGCGAAGCCGTGCCGCAGGTACAGCTCGAGCGCGCGCGGATCCCAGTCGCCGAAGGTACCGCGCTCGCGCCACTTCTCGCGCAGCGCCTCGCGCGAGGGGAAGACGTGGGCGCGCTTGCGCGCGATCACCGCGCCGGGGTGCGGCTGGCCCTCGGGCGGCCGCCAGCCGCTCGGATCGCCCGCGCGAGGCAGGATCACGGGGTCGAGCAGGGCGATGCGCTCGAACAGCTCGGGTCTGCGCGAGGCCGCGGCCATCAGGCACGTGCCGCCGAAGCTGTGGCCCAGCCCGAACGCGACGCGCGTCGCGCCGAGCTCGCGCACGACGGCGTCGGCCAGCGCGACGGCGTCGCGCACGAACTCCTCCCACGCGTAGGGCGCCGGCGGCTTCGGCTTGTCGGAGTCGCCGTGGCCGCGCGAGTCGAAGCCGATCACGCGGAAGCGCGGCCGCAGCCGCTCGGCGACCACGCCGAGGGTGTCCGCGCAGAAGCCGTTCGCGTGGCTGAACAGCGCGAGCGGACCCTCGCCGCCCCAGTCGATCAGCGCGAGCGAGAGGCCGCGCTCGGCCAGCGCGACGCGGCGGCGGCGGATCTCGCTCCGGGATTTCACGGCGCGGCATTCTAGCGCGCGTGCGCGTAGAATCGGCCGAACCCAGGAGGACCCGATGAAAGCAGCCGTTCTGCGAGCCGTGAAGCAGCCCCTCTCGATCGAGGACGTCCAGATCTCGAAGCCCGGCCCGCGCGAGGTGCTCGTGCGCACCGTCGCCGCCGGCGTGTGCCACAGCGATCTGCACTTCCAGACGGGCGCGTACACCTATCCCATGCCGGCCGTGCTCGGGCACGAGTCCGCGGGCGTGGTCGAGCAGGTCGGCTCCGACGTGCACTACGTGCAGCCCGGCGACCACGTGATCACCTGCCTGTCCGTGTTCTGCGGGCTGTGCGAGTTCTGCCTGTCGGGCCGGCCCGCGCTGTGCACGAAGCAGGGCCTGCGCCGCGACCCGACCGACGCGCCGCGCCTGTCGCAGAACGGCACGCCGATCTGGCAGTTCCTCGACCTGTCCTCGTACGCCGAGCAGATGCTCGTGCACGAGAACGCGATCGTGAAGATCCGCAAGGACATGCCGCTCGACCGCGCCGCGCTGATCGGCTGCGGCGTGACCACCGGCGTGGGCGCGGTGTTCAACACCGCGAAGGTCGAGCCCGGCGCGACGGTCGCGGTGCTCGGCTGCGGCGGCGTGGGGCTGTCCGCGGTGCAGGGCGCGGCGATCGCGGGCGCGGGCCGCGTGATCGCGGTCGACATGCTCGATTCCAAGCTCGAGCTGGCGCGCAAGTTCGGCGCGACCGACACCGTGAACGCGAAGAACGGCGACCCGATCGCGCAAGTGAAGGACCTGACCGGGGGCGGCGTCGACTACTCGTTCGAGGCGATCGGGCTGAAGATCGCCGCCGAGCAGGCATTCGGGATGCTGAAGAACGGCGGCACCGCGACCGTGATCGGCATGATCCCGGTCGGCCAGAAGGTCGAGCTGCCGGGCTTCGACTTCCTGTTCGAGAAGAAGATCCAGGGCTCGAGCATGGGCTCGAACCGCTTCCGCACGGACATGCCGAAGTACGTCGACATGTACCTGAACGGCAAGCTCAACCTCGACGACCTGGTCTCGCGCCGGATCAAGCTGTCCGAGGTGAACGACGCGTTCGACGCGCTGCACAAGGGCGAGGTGGCCCGCAGCGTGATCATGATGGGCTGAGAGGAGCGCTCGCCGTGGAAGTACCCCTCCTGGTCGACGATTTCCTGCGCCGAGCGGCGCAGACCTACCCGGAAAAGCTCGCCGTCGTGGACGGCGATCTGCGCTTCACCTACCGCGAGCTGCAGGCGCGCGTGAACCGGCTCGCGCACGCGCTGCTGCGGCTGGGCGTGAAGCAGGGCGACCGCGTCTGCATCCTGTCGCCGAACTCGCACTTCTTCCTGGAGAGCTTCTACGCGACGAGCTGGATCGGCGCGATCCTCGTGCCGCTCAACTACCGGCTGCTGGCCGCGGACCACGAGTACATCCTGAACCACGCCGGTGTCGGCACGGTGCTGGTCGATTGGGAGTACGTGAAGGTGGTCGAGGAGATCCGGCCGCGGCTCACGACCGTGAAGAACTACGTCGTGGCGCAGGACGGCGGCGCCGCGCCCGCGGGTTGGGTCGACTGGAACACGCTCGTCGCGCGCGAGCCCGAAACCCCGCCGCCCGCGCCGGCGCGCGGCGAGAACGACGTCGTGTCGCTCAACTACACGTCCGGCACGACCGCGCGCCCGAAGGGCGTGATGATGACGCACCGCAACTGCTACCTGAACGCCTACAACCTGATCGCCCACCTGCGCGTCGCGCACGAGGACGTCGAGCTGTGGACGCTGCCGATGTTCCACTGCAACGGCTGGGGGGGCGTGTACGCGCTCACCGGCATGGGCGGGACGCACGTCGTGCTGCGCGCGATCGACGGCAAGCGAATCTACGAGCTGATCGCCGAGCACGGCGTCACGTTCGCGTGCATGGCGCCGGCGGTGCTGCGCACGGTGCTCGACTACCCCGACAAGGCGAAGCACACACTGCGCACGAAGCCGCGCTTCACGGTCGCCGGCGCCCCGCCGCCGGCCGCGTTCATCGAGCGGCTCGAGCAGGAGCTCGGGTGGGACTTCATCCAGATCTACGGCCTGACCGAGACCTCGCCGGTGCTCACCGTCTCGCTGCCGGACGCCGGCACCGAGAAGGAGGACTGGCAGCGCCGCTCGCGCGCGGGCACGCCCGCCCTCGGCGTCGAGATCGCCGTGCTCGACGCGGACGAGAAGCCCGTGCCGCGCGACAACAAGTCGGTCGGCGAGGTGTGCGCGCGCTCGAACGTGGTGTTCGCCGGCTACTGGGAGCAGCCCGACGAGACGAACAAGGCGATCTACGGCGGCTACTTCCACACCGGCGACCTCGCGGTCTGGGACGAGGTCGGCTCGATCCACATCGTCGACCGCAAGAAGGACGTGATCATCTCGGGCGGCGAGAACATCAGCTCGCCCGACATCGAGGCCGCGCTGTTCCGCCACCCCGCGGTGCTCGAGTGCGCGGTGATCGGCGTGCCGCACGAGAAGTGGGGCGAGACGCCGAAGGCCCTGGTCGTGCTGCGCCCCGGCGCGAAGGCGACCGAGGCCGAGCTGATCGCGTTCTGCCGCGAGCACCTCGCGCACTTCAAGTGCCCCACCTCGGTCGACTTCCTCGACGCGCTGCCGCGCACCGCGACCGGCAAGCTGCAGAAGTTCCTGCTGCGCGAGAAGTACTGGGGGAAGGGCGCCCGCAGAGTGAACTAGGCGGGGGCCGTCGGCGGCCGGCAGCGGGGCGAGCGCAGTCGGTCAGTCGGGCAAGTCGAGGATCTGCGCCGCGTCCGCGCAGCTCGCCACCGGCCGGCCGACGGCTTTGCACAGCGACACGGCCTCGTGTAGCAGCTCCGCGTTGGTGGGCGTGCGGGGGCCGGCGAAGTCCTCGAGCCCGAGGTGCAGGTGGCCGCCGCGCTCGAGCGCGTGACGCGCGAGCCCGTGCTCGAACACGTCGCCACCGAGCACGCCCACCGACCAGGGCAGCGGGCAGTCGCCGAGCAGCTCGAGGTACACGTCGAGCATGCGCGGCGTCGGTGGCAGGCCGAAGCCGAGGTCCGCGTGCGTCCCGCCCAGGTAGAACTTGAGCAGCGCCCCGCGCGGCAGCGCGCCGCGCCGGAAGTAGCCGAGCGCGTGGCGCAGGAAGCCGGGCTCGAAGATCGCGATGCTCGGGCCGAGCGCGTGCCGCCCGCACACGTCAACCATGTGCCGGATCGCGGCGGGCGTGTTCACGTAGGCGAAACTCGCCAGGTTCACGCAGCCCGGATCGATGATCCCGATCCGCAGGCCCAGGCGCTCCACCAGGATCGGGAAGTGCGCGAAGCTCTCCTCGACCGTCTTCGCGAAGCCCACGGTCGGGTAGAGCAACGCGTCGGGACGCTCCGCGAGCACTGGCTCGAAGTGCGCGGCGTACAGGTCGGCCGCGCGCTGCGCGGGCGCGCCGGGCTCGTCGATGTGCGTGTGCACGATCGCCGCGCCGCCCGCGAGGCACGCGAGCGCGTCGCGTACCAGCTCGTCGGTCGCGCGCGGCACGTTCGGGTTGGTCGCCTTGCGCGTGCCGCCGTTCAGCGCGGCTTCGAGGATCGCGGGCTGCATCGCGCGATTCTACGCTCGCTTGGTAGACTGGCGCGATGCGGATCCACGCGCTCCCGATCGTCGTTCTCGCCCTGGTCGCGCTCGTACCCGCGGTGGGCGCGCGCGCCGAGGAGCTCGCGGCCGGCTCGCCGGCGCCGGCGTTCACGCTGCAGGGCTCGGACGGCAAGAGCTACACGCTCGACCAGTTCAAAGGCAAGGAAGGCGTCGTGCTGGCCTGGTTCCCGAAGGCCTTCACCGGGGGCTGCACCGAGGAGCTGGGCTCCCTCACCAGGGACGCGGCCGCGATCGGCGCGTACCAGGCCGCCGTGTTCATGGTCAGCTTCGACTCGCCGGAGAAGAACGCGGAGTTCGCGAAGTCGCTCGACTCGAAGCTCGTGCTGCTCTCGGACGAGCAGGGCGACGTGGCGCGCGCCTACGGCGTGTCGAACCTCGGCGGTTTCTACGCCAAGCGCTGGACCTTCTACATCGACGCGAGCGGAACGATCGCCGCGATCGACAAGGACGTGAAGACCGCGACCGCGGGCGCGGACATCGCGCGCAAGCTCGGCGAGCTCGGCTACCCGAAGCGCTGAGGCGTCGCCAGCCGCCGCATCCGCACCGAGACCTCGAGCTCGTGGTGGAACGGACCGTGGTACAGGCCGCGCAGCGGCAGCACGTCGTCGTAATCGCGGCCGTGGCCGATCTTCACGTGGCGCGCGCCGACCACCATGCGGTTGGTCGGGTCGAGCGGCCACCAGCCCGCGCCGGGAATCGCGATCTCGGTCCAGGCGTGCGTCTGCACCAGCACCTCGTCGGTCTTCGGCGCCGTGGCGTCCTGGCTGTCGGCCGCGAACAGGTAGCCGCTGACGTAGCGCGCGGGCAGGCCCACGCTCCGGCACAGGGCGATCAGGTAGTGCGCGAAGTCCTGGCACACGCCGCGCCGCGAGCGCTGCAGCTCGGCGACGTCGATCCCGATGTGCGTCCAGCCCGGCGCGTACTGGAACGTGCGGCGCACGTGCTCGCACAGCGCGGCGCCGCGTGCGGCCGCGTCGTCGCCCACGCCGGCGATCGCGTCCTGCGCCTCGCGCGCGATCGGCTCGCCGAACGCGACGTGCGGGCTCGGCACCAGGCACTCCCAGTGCTCGGAGCTGAAGCGCTCGTCGTCCGTCGAGCCGTGCGCGACGGGCGCCTTGGGCGGGCCGGCCGGATCGCTCATCGCCACGCGGATCTCCGCCGCGACCGCGAGCGTGCGGTGCGGCTGCGGCACGCCGAACAGATCGACGCGCGTGCCGAAGTAGTCGAGGTAGGTGACCACGGTCGCGGCCGGCGAGAGCTCGACGCGGTACGAGAGCAACGCCTGGCGCTCGTCGCTGCACGGGCAGGCGCGCAGCAGGTTGTGCGAGTCCCAGACCGGCTGCGGGTAGCGGAACTCGGAGACGAAGCGGATGTCGAAGACCTCCATCACACCGACTCGTACACGTGCCGCTCCGGGCTCGGCCCGGTGGCGAAGAAGCAGGCCTCGATGCGCTCGGCGATCTGCGCGATGCCGCGCCGCGTGCGCTCGAGCGCGTCCGACGCGCCGCGCTCGCGCAGGCTCGCGAAGTCCTGGTACTCGAGCTCCGAGCGCAGGCGCGAGAGCGCGCGCCGGACGGCCGGCGCGGCGACCCCGCCCTCGAGCGCCTCGAGCTGCGCCTCGGCGCCGCGCAGGCAGAACAGCACGCTGCGCGGGAAGTCCGGCGAGAGCACGAGCATCTCGAGCACGCGCGCGGGCGTGATCTCGGCGCCGAACTCGCGCGCGTAGGCCTCGAGCGCGGAGACCGCGTTCAGCATCACCATCCAGTAGTGGATCTCGTCCTGGTGCTCGTCGCCGAGCGGCTGCGGCGCGGGCACGCGCAAGAGCCGGCAGGTCATCTCGGCGCGCTCGACCAGGCGCCCGAGCATCAGGAAGCGCCAGGCGTCGAGCCGCGGCATGGTCTCGGCGGCCGCGCCCGCGACCAGCTGGCAGCGCGAGCGCACGCGCCGGTAGAACTCGTGCGGGTGCGCGGCGAGCTCGTCGGCGCGGTCCTCGCCCTGCAGCTCGAGATAGGTCGAGTTCAGCGCGTCCCAGAGCTCCGTCGACAGGTACTCGCGCACGTTGCGCGCGTTCTCCCGCGCGCGCGTAATCGCCGCCGCGATCGAGCTCGAGTGCGAGCGGTCGAGCACCAGGAACGCCTCGACCGCGTCCACCGTCGCCTGCTTGTGGCGCGCGCGGAACAGGTGCGCGAGCGAGAGCGCCTCGAGCACGCCCTGCCAGGCCATGCCCGCCTCGGTCGCGCCGCCCTCGAGCAGGCCGTGGTAGGTCACGTCGAGCAGGCGCGCGGTGTCCTCGGCGCGCTCCAGGTAGCGGCCCGTCCAGAACAGGTCCTCGGCGTGGCGGGCGAGCATCAGCGCGCCTCGCCTTCGGCCGCGAGCACCCAGGTGTCCTTCGAGCCGCCGCCCTGCGAGGAGTTCACGATGTACGACCCGCGCCGCAGCGCGACGCGCGTCAGCCCGCCCGGCACCACCTCGATCCGCTCGCCTCCCAGGATGAACGGGCGCAGGTCGATGTGGCGCGGCTCGAGCCGCCCGTCGATGAAGGTCGGGTGCGAGGACAGATCGACCAGCTCCTGCGCGATCCAGGCGCGCGGGTCGGCGAGGATCTCCTTGCGGCAGATGTCGAGCTGCTCCTCGGTCGCCTGCGGGCCGATCACGATCCCGTAGCCGCCCGACGCGGCGACCGGCTTCATGACCAGCTCGTTCAGCCGCGCGAGCGCGGCCTCGCGCTGGTCCGGCTCCCAGAGCAGGTAGGTGTCGACGTTCGGCAGGATCGCCTCCTCGCCCAGGTAGTAGCGGATCAGCGCGGGCACGAACGGGTAGATCGCCTTGTCGTCGGCCAGGCCGCAGCCGAGCGCGTTCGCGAGCCCGACGTTGCCGGCGCGCAGCGCGCCCATCAGCCCCGGCACGCCGAGCACCGACTCGGGCCGGAACACCGCGGGGTCGACGAAGCGGTCGTCCACGCGGCGGTAGATCACGTCGACGCGCTCGAGCCCCTTCGTGGTGCGCGCGTACACGGTGTGGTTCTCGACCACGAGATCGCGGCCCTCGCAAAGCTCCGCGCCGAGCTGGCGCGCGAGGAAGGCGTGCTCGAAGTAGGCGGAGTTGTAGATGCCGGGCGTCAGCACCACCACGCGCGGCTTGGAGCCGCGCACCTTGGGCGCGATCGCGTGCAGCGCGCCGAGCAGGAGCGACGCGTAGTGGTGCACCGGCCGGATGCGGTGGCGCGCGGACAGCGCGGGCATCACGCGCGCCAGCGCGGCGCGGTTCTCGAGCACGTAGGAGATGCCGCTCGGCGTGCGCAGGTTGTCCTCGAGCACGCGGTAGATGCCGTGCGCGTCGCGCACCAGGTCGATGCCCGCGACCAGGCAACGCGCGCCGTGCGGCACGCGGATCCCGACCGCCTCGCGCACGAAGCCGTCGGACGAGACGACCAGCCGGCGCGGCACGATCCCGTCGCGCACCGCCGCGGCCTCGCCGTTGTAGATGTCGTCCAGGAACATGTTCAGCGCGCGCACGCGCTGGGCCAGCCCGCGCTCGACGATCGCCCACTCGGCGGCGGGGATGATGCGCGGCACCAGGTCCATGGGCCAGGTGCGCTCGATCCCGCCCGCGTCGCCGTAGACGGCGAAGGTGATGCCCAGCCGGCGGAAGATCGCGTCGCGCAGCCGCTCGCGGGCGCCGAGCTCCGCGGGCGATATCCGCGCGAGCTCCGCGAACAGCGCCGCGTAGTGGGCGCGCGGGCTGTGGCCGGGATCGACGGCTTCGTCGAAGCCCGGCGCTCGCTCGTACGACAGACGTTCGCCCGCCAGCATCGGACTCCCCATGCGAAACCCGGACACGAGCGGAGCAAGAGGCGTGCCTCGCGGCGAGCTTGGCGGCGCAGGCTGCACATCGCACCGCTGCCCGGAGTCCGGGCGCGCCTGCTCAAGAGAGATGCAGGAGCGTCCGATCGACTACGCTCGGCTTCGCCTCGCTGCGCGCGCCTCCGGCGCTTGCGAGGCTCGCTCGGGGCGGCCCTCGCTCGCCTGTCCTTCCGATCAGCCGGGTGTGCCGCGCGCACCGCGCAGGAGGCGGCCGGGCAGGGCGTCGGTCGCGGCGCCGTCGCGGTACGTGACCTCGCCCGCGACGATCGTGGCGGTGTAGCCGTCGGCGCGCTGGATCAGGCGGCGGCCGCCGGCCGGCAGGTCGTAGGCGACCTCGGGGGCGTGCAGGCGCAGCCGGTCGTAGTCGATCACGTTCAGGTCGCCGCGCAGGCCCACGCGCACCACGCCGCGGTCGTGCAGGCCGAGCGCCGCCGCGGTGTCGCGCGACTGCATGCGCACCATCTCGGCCACGCCGACCTTCGGCCCGCGCGTGCGGTCGCGGGTCATGAGCGTCAGGTTCGAGGTCGGGAACGAGCCGTCGCAGATCATGCCCACGTGCGCGCCGCCGTCCGAGAGTCCCGGGATGGTGTGCTCGTGCACCAGCATCTCGAGCGCGGGGTCGAGCGAGCCCTCCGCGTAGTTCAGGAACGGCAGGTAGAGCATGCCGCGGCCGCCGTTCTCGAGCAGGTGATCGAGCGCGACCGCCTCGGGCGACACGCCGCGGCGTAGGGCCACGGCCGCGACGCTCTGCTCGGGCGTCGGCTCGTAGTCGGGTGTCCCCGCCACGGGGATCAGCCGGTCCCAGCCGTTCACGCTGCGGTTCCAGCCCGATGCCTTCGGCTCCTCGGCCAGCAGCCGCGCGCGCAGCTCGGGATCGCGCAGGCGCGCGACGCGCTCGGCGAGCGGGAGCTTGGCGATCGCCTGATAGCTCGGGTGCATCGAGAACGGGTTGATGGTCAGCTCGAAGCCGAACAGGAGCCCGACCGGCCGCGCGCAGACCTGCGCCTTCATCGCGAGCCCGGCCTGGTTCGCGCGCTCGAGCGAGGCGAGCTGCTTGCGCCAGCCGTCCTTGGCGACCGGCGTCTGCAGGAGCGAGAACGAGAGCGGCCGGCCCGAGCGCTCGACCAGCCGGCGCAGCATGGCGAACTCGGCCTCGGCGTCGACGAAGTCCGACACGAACTGCAGCACGCCCGCGTTCGCGTCGCGCAAGCCCAGCGCGATTCCGAGCAGCTCGTCCTCCGCGGCGGTGAGCGTCGGCGTGGGCTGGCCGTCGGAGGTGCGGTGGTTCAGCGTGCGCGAGGTCGAGAAGCCGAGCGCCCCGGCCTCGACCGCGGCCTTGGCGAGCGCGGCCATCTTCGTGATGTCGTCCGGCGTCGCCGGCTCGCGGTCCGCGCCGCGCTGGCCCATCACGTACACGCGCAGCGCCGCGTGCGGCAGCTGGGTGCCGACGTCGATGTCGAAGCGGCGCCGCTCGAGCGCGTCGAGATAGTCCGGGAAGCTCTCCCAGTTCCAGGGCAGGCCCTCCGCGAGCACCGGGAAGGGGATGTCCTCGACGCCCTCCATCAGCTTGATCAGGCGCTCGTGGTCGTCCGCGCGGCAGGGCGCGAAGCCGACGCCGCAGTTGCCCATCACCACGGTGGTCACGCCGTGCCAGGAGGAGGGCTGCATGCGGCTGTCCCAGGTCGCCTGGCCGTCGTAGTGCGTGTGCACGTCGACGAAGCCGGGGGTGACGAGCTTGCCCCGCGCGTCGATCTCCTCCGCGCCGCGTTCGGCGACGCGGCCGACCGCGGAGATGCGCCCGTCCTTCACGCCGACGTCGGCCTCGCGCGGCTCGGCGCCCGTGCCGTCGACGAGCAGGCCGTTCCGGATCACCAGGTCGTGGGCGCGCTCCATCCCGAGTTCCTCCGTTCGGCCAGTATACCGCCCCGGTTGCGGGGCCCGGGAACCGGTGCCACCTTGGCCGCCGGTGGCGCTTCCCGTCCTCATGTACCACGCGGTGCTGCCGCTCGAGCCGAGCGAGTCCGCCCGCGGCACGGTGCCGCTCGCGACCTTTCGCGAGCAGATCGCCTGGCTCGCGAAGCGAGGCTATCGCTCGCTCTCGCTCGACGACGCGGCCGCGGCGCTGCGCGGGGACGAGGCGTTGCGGCGCGGCCGGTTCGTGGTGATCACGTTCGACGACGGCTACCGCTGCGTGGTCGAGCACGCCGTGCCGGTGCTCGCGGAGTTCGGCATGACCGCGACGATGTTCGTGGTGACGGGCGCGGTCGACACCACCACCGACTGGTACGTGCAGGGCGGGGGACGCCCGTTCGAGCACGCCAGCTGGGCCGAGCTCGAGCGCGCGGCCGCGCGCGGCTTCGCGATCGGCTCGCACACGGTGAACCACCGCGCGCTCGCCTACGCGAGCGAGGCCGTGGCGGCGGACGAGCTCGGCGCGAGCCGCGAGACGCTCGAGAAGCGCTTCGGCAGCTGCCGGCACTTCGCCTATCCGTTCGGCGCGCACCGCGACGCGACCATCGAGGCCGTGCGCCTCGCGGGCTACACCACCGCGTGCACCACCGAGTCGGGGCTGAACCGGCGCGGCCAGCCGCCGCTCGCGCTGCGCCGCCAGTCCGTGAGCCGCACCGCGACCGCCGGCCGCTTCCGCCGCCGCGTCGGGGCCTGGTTCTAGCGTGCGGCCCGAGGACTTCGGCGACTACCTCGCGCTGCGGCGCATCTCCGCCAATCCCTGGCAGACGCTGCGCTTCCGCAAGACGCGCCGTCCGGGCCAGACGCTCGACGTGAAGCTGCGGCAGGGCGCGTCGCTCGCGCTGCGCGCCGAGAGCAACGACTTCCACATCTTCCACCGCATCTTCCTGCGCGACGAGTACCGGCTCGGGGCGCTGCCCGGCAAGCTCGGCACCGTGATCGACCTGGGCGCGAACGTGGGGCTGTTCGCCGCGCGCGTCGCGCCGCGCGCGGAGCGCGTGCTGTGCTACGAGCCGGTGCCCGCGAACTTCGCGCAGCTCGAGCGGAACGTCGCCGCGTTCCGCAACGTGACGCCGTTCTGCGCCGCTGTTTCCGGCGCGTCCGGCACGCTGCGCATCTTCCAGCCCACGTCGGCCGCGCTCTCGGGCAGGCACTCGGCCTACTCGGACGTGAACGCGCACCTCTCCGGCCGCTACGACGAGGTGCCGGCCTTCTCGCTCGACGAGGTGTTCGCGCGCAACGCGATCGAGCGCTGCGACCTGCTCAAGATCGACGTCGAGGGCAGCGAGTACGAGATCGTGCACGGCGCGAGCGACGCGACCCTGGCTCGCACCCAGCGCATCTACGGCGAGTACCACGACGTCGCGCCGGACGACCCGCGCACCCGCATCGCCGCCTTCGCGGAGCACCTGCGCGGCCGCGGCTACCGGGTCGACGTGCGGCCGCACCGCCGCAAGGACAACCTCGGCCTGTTCTTCGCCGACCGCAGCTAGCGCGCCGGATCGACTACGATGGCGCCGTGACCTGCCACGTCGAAGCCACCGGCGCGACCCTGGGCGCGATCGTGCGCGGCGTGAAGCTCGCGTCGCTCTCGGACGGCGATTGGCGGGCGATCGAGGACGCATTCCACGCGCACGCCGTGCTGGTGTTCCCCGGCCAGCACCTGTCGCCCGGCGAGCAAGCGGCGTTCGGGCGGCGCTTCGGCGAGTTCGACCGGCTCGTCGCGCACAGCGGCGGCACCGTGCCGATCAGCAACCTCCTGCCCGACGGGCGCATCCGCGACGCGGCCGACCCGATCATGGGCATCCTGCGCGGCAACGAGGGTTGGCACACCGACAGCTCGTACATGCCGCTGGCCGCGAAGTGCTCGATCCTATCCGCCGAGATCGCGGCGCGGACCGGCGGCGAGACCGAGTTCGCCGACATGCGCGCGGCGTACGAAGCGCTCGATCCCGAGACCCGCGCGCGCATCGCCGGGCTCACCGCGCACCACTCGCTCAGGTACTCGCAGGCGAAGATCGGCGAGGGCACGCCGGCCGGCTTCAGCTACGGCTACGAAGGCCACGACGCGCCGCTGCGTCCGCTGGTGAAGCGCCACCCGGCCACGGGCCGGCCGTCGCTCTTCATCGGCCGGCACGCCTACGGCATCCCGGGGCTTCCCGAGGCCGAGTCCGAGCGCCTGCTCGACGAGCTGCTCGACTTCGCCTGCCGGCCGCCGCGCGTGTTCGCGCACCGCTGGCAGGCAGGCGACGTCGTGATCTGGGACAATCGCTGCGTGCTGCACCGCGCCCGGCCCTGGAACGCGGCCGAGCCGCGCGTCATGCACCACACGCGGATCGCCGGCGACCCGGCGACCGAGAGCGGACTCTAAGCGAGACGAGGAGATCGAGATGGCTGGCATGGAATCCACCGACGCGATGAACGACCTGCGCATGTCGGAAGGCGCGCGACCGCTGCTCGAGAAGGTGAAGGCCTTCATCGAGAAGGAGGTCGAGCCGATCACGCACGAGTTCTTCCGGCTCGGCGTGGGCCGCGACGACCGCTGGTCGTGGGCGCCCGGCCAGCTCGAGCTGCTCGACTCGGTCAAGAACAAGGCCAAGCAGATCGGCCTGTGGAACTTCTTCCTGCCCGACGCCGAGACCGGCCAGGGCCTCTCGAACCTGGACTACGCGTACATCGCGGCCGAGCTCGGCAAGAACCCGCTCGCGTCGGAGAGCCTGAACTGCTCGGCGCCCGACACCGGCAACATGGAGGTGCTGGAGCGCGTCGGCACGCCCGCGCAGAAGAAGCGCTGGCTCGAGCCGCTGCTCGCGGGCGAGATCCGCTCCGCCTACGCGATGACCGAGCCCGACCTCGCGTCGTCCGACGCAAAGAACATCTCCTGCAAGGCGGTGCTCGACGGCAACGAGTGGGTGATCGACGGCGAGAAGTACTACATCTCGGGCGTCGGCGACCCGCGCTGCAAGATCATGATCGTGATGGTGCAGACCAACGCGGATGCGGCGCCGCACCAGCGCCAGTCGCAGATCCTGGTGCCCACCGACGCGAAGGGCTTCGAGATCCTCGGCGCGATGCACGTGTTCGGCAAGGACGACGCGCCGCACGGCCACATGCACATCCGCTTCAC
>Ga0187893_10006420_pt1 | contig 20136 bp, 20 predicted proteins | sample MA1701074metaG_FD_139574 | JGI IMG/M metagenome (GOLD analysis project Ga0187893, IMG submission 139574) | White microbial mat communities from a basaltic lava cave in the Kipuka Kanohina Cave System on the Island of Hawaii, USA - MA170107-4 metaG ...
CGGCGTAGCGGATGCCGAGGTTGTTCAACGCGGCGGCGAGGTTGGGGAGGTAGGCGGGGTTGTCGGCGGCCTGTTCCCGGCGCAGGCGTACGGCTTCTTCGGTGGGCGCGACGGCGTCGTGGCGGCGGCCGACCTCGGCGTAGCGGATGCCGAGGTTGTTCAACGCCATGGCGAGGTCGGGGAGCAGGACCGGGTGGGTGTCGGCCAGCTCGCGCAGTGGCGTGATGCCTTGCTGCCCGCCGCTGGTGGCATGCCGCCACAGGTAGCGCCATAGGTAAGTGGGCTCGTCGGCGGGCACGCCCGCGTCGAGGAGTGTCCGGTAGACGGCGGCCAGCGCGCCCGCTACTGCCGCGGCCTGCCGCTCTGAGTTCTGGCTCGAGCCGTGGGAGGGTGGTCGGAGGTGGTCGACCAGCCGTTGGTGGGACAGGCGGTAGGCGGCGCGGCCGCCTTCCCCGGCCTCGACGATGTAGCGGCCGGCGTGACCGAGCAGCCAGAACACGTCAGCGCGGTCGTAGGCAGTGCCGGTGGGGGACAGCGCGGTGGCGACCACCGGCCAGATGTCGTCGGGGAAGCCCGCCCCGTAGGCCCAGGCCAGCGCGCCGAGCAGCTCCCCGGCGGCGTGGGGCAGCTCGGCGTCGCCGCGACGCGGCGGCGGGACCCGCCCCAGGTCGCGCTCGAACGCGGCCTCGACGCTGCGGCTGAGCAGCCGTTCCCAGCCCGGCCGTGAGGTATCGACCGGCTCGGCGCGCAACTGCGAGGTCACCACGCGAGCCAACAGGAACATCCCCTCACCCTGCTCACGCGCGGCACCCACGACGACATCGGCGACCTTGCCCGCGTCCGCGGTACCCGCGAGCCGCAACGCGACGTAGCCGCGGACGTCGGCCTCGGTGGCCGCACGCAGCGACGCGTCGCCGAGGTCGAGGACCTTGTCTGGCGCCAGCGCCTGGACCAGCGACGCCTGCCCCTCCCCGGCTGCGGGCAGGTCGCGCGTGGTCACCAGAACGCGCGCGACCCCGGCAAGCAGTCGGACGGCCTCCTCGGCGATCCGGAACGCATACAGCCCGGCCTCGTCCAGCCCATCGACCACCAGCAACGGGCAGACCTCGCGCGCCTGCAGATCGCCCCACAGCTGACCGAGATTACGCGAGCCTCCGGGAAGGCGTGGCACGACCCCGCGCGCGACCAGCTGGTCGCCGAGGACCTCGACCAGCCGCTGGGTGGTCAGCCCACGCGCGTGCACATGCGCGGACACCGAGTCCTCGCCCGGGTCGGCATGACCCAGCCGCGTCCCGCCCAACGCACCCAACAGCGACGCCCGCTCCGCACGGTTGGACAGGCTCACGACCCGCCCGGCCAGCGCCGACTTGCCGCACCCGGCCGGCCCGGTCACGACCATCACCCCCGGCCCCTCTCGGCCCATCCACCCGACGATCTGGTCGAGTGGGGCGGCCCGTCCGGTGAAGTACACCCCGTCCTCGTCGGGGGCCCGCCCGTGCGCGGCTAACAGCAAATGTTCGACCACCCGCTCGGGCGCCTGTGCGTCGTACAGCGGGTTGGGGAGCATCACCCAGGCGTTGCCCCGCATGGAGGCGTCTGGCGTCTGGCCCCCGACGTCCCACTCTTTCAGCAACGCGTCGACGACATCGTCACCCCGCACACCCGCCGAATGCGCAGACCAGCGCAACCGCAGCTCGGGATCCTGCGGCCCCTGGCGCAGCAGCCGCACGAGGCGGGCGGCGAACCGCCCGTCTGCGGCCTCCTCCAGCCTCATAGCCGAGGTCAGCACCCCCACCCAGACCCGACGCGCGTCCGGCGGGTGCGCCGCCAGCACCTGATCGGCCACCGTGAAGGCCGGCAGTGCGCCGGCCTGCGCGTGACAGGTATCGAACACCAACAGGATCTGGCTGGCCCCCGTCCTGCCGGCATACGAGGCGATCTTGCCGGCCGTCACCTCCGGCGTGGCCCCTCGCATGGTGTCGCGTGCGATCAGGTGCAACGTCTGCTCGGCCACCATCAGGCCATGGCCGGCCCACACGACCACCAGCGGCCCACCCGCCGGCAGCACGTCACGCCCGAGATGCGCCTTCAACCCGGTCAGCAGCCCGGCCTCGTCCGGATCGCACAGCACACGCACGCCATAGCCACGCTGGCTGAGGACCTCGGCGATGTCTTCGACGTCGGCCACCGCCCGGGGCAGCGGCCCGAAGTGGGCATCGTCGTAGGTCCCGACCCCGACGCCGACATACCACCCACCCGGCGGGTTCTCGCTGGCGGTCACGGCTGGACCTTCGGATCCCATACCAAGGTGGCGGCGGTGACCGGGGACACCGACACAGCATCGGCGAGGTCGCGGACGGTCACCTGGTAGGCCCCCGGCGGCAAGGGCTCGACGGTGCCACGGTAGCCGCCGTCCGCCGCGTACAGCCGCACCGCCGTCACCACCTGACCGGCCTCGCCGACCACGTCGGCCCGCAGCGCCACCCGCTGCCCGCCGGCCACCGTCGCCCGTACCTCGACCGGCTCCCCGGCCAAGACCAGCTCGTCGACCTGCACCGCCAGCTCGAGCCCGCCGCCGCGGCGGATCGTCGGGCTGGCCACCAGCGCCCGCTCCAGCTCGTCGAACACCGACGCGTTGCCCTGCAACGCTCCGTGTTGATCGGCGACCCAGCGCACACCGGGGCTGTCCGGCGGCACCCATGCGGGGGTAGCCGACAGCCGCGGCACGGTCGCATCGCCGCGCTCGTCCTCACCCTCGATCGCATACGACGGCTCCACGCGCCCACCGGAGATCCGCGCGGTAGTCCAGGTCGGTTGGCGCGTCCCCACGATCGGCACCAGCGCACAGCCGCCTCGAGCTCCGGCCGCGTCGAGGTCGTCGTGAAACCTGACCCCGTCAGCCACCATCGTCGTGGACAGACCCAGAGCCGACGTTTCGCTGACCTTCACCATCCCACGGCCCGCCTCGAGGCAGGCGTACTGCGGCAACAGCTCGTACATCGACGGCATCGACAACGCCAGCTCGGTCAGATCGACCCCCAACCGTCCGACCCCCTTGCGGACGCCGTTGACCAGCTGCGCCAGCGCCTTGAGCGCTCCCCGATGCGGCGTACCGATCGTCACGATCCGCCGGGTGACCTCGCCACCGCCCTCCCGCTCGACGAACCAGCGGGCCACCAACCCACCCATCGAGTGGCACACGAACACCAACCGAGCCCCCGCGAACCGGCCGCCCAACGCCCGCCACCGCTCCAACACCGGAAGCACCCGGGCCTTCAGCCGCCGGGCATTGACCCGGTTGGACAGCCGCCAGTCATAGGCGAACGGGACGAGATTGGGCAGCAGATCGGGCTCGTGCGGCTGCGGCAGGTTCAGCTGATACTCGCGCTCGAGATGCGCCAGCAGCTTGCCATAGCCGATGTTGGCGCTCCAGATCCCCGGGAGCACGTGCAGGTCGGGCATCACCTCCACCGCCATTACCTTGTCGTCCGGCTCGTCGTCGCCGATCCCCTCCGGCAACCGCAACGCCCGTATGCTCCCGCCCAGCGTCCGGATCGCCCGCACCGCGGCCCCGGCCGACGGAGCCCACACCAGCTTGCCGTCGTGCGCCAGCGTGCTGCCCAGGATGCCCGGCACCACCACAACCACATCCGGCTCCCGCATACGCCCCGCCCCCAACTCCATCGGTGGACACTAGTATGCACACCGCATCCTCGCGACGCCGGAGACATCCGCCGTCACCCACCCCTTCGAGACGCCGGGCAACGGCCACCTGAATAGTACGCAGGAGCGGTGGCCCCGCTGCCGGACCGGTAGGGCCGCGCTCAGGGTTGTCTGGATGATCTAGTCACCAGCCGGTGTGGTCCCCGCAGCGACTGCCATCCTCATGCCGGTCAGTCGGTGCAGATCCGCTCGACGCGGTCGGCCACCTGCCGCAGCGCGGCCACGATGTGGGGGTAACCGGCCGCGAGCAACGCGAGCGTCACGTCGCCAGCGCGTCTATGGAGGCGGAGTGGGGCGTGGGGGGAACGGGCCGGCCAAGCCAGGGGTGCCGGTCATTCGGTGTACACACGCTCGACCCGATCAGCCCACTGGCCCAACGCGACCACGATTTCGGGGTAGCCGGGCGCGACCAGGCCTAGGGTCGCTCCGCCGGTCGCGTCGTCGACGACCACCACCTTCTTCCCGTCAGGGACGCGGCTGGTGACCACTACCAGATGGTCCCGACCGATCGGCTTGACATTGAACGTCAGGGGGTGGTGCCACCGGTAGTCCGGCGTCGCCATCGCGACCAGCGCGCTGGCCCGCTCGTCCAACGCGTCCACCGCTCGGGTCAAATCCCAGTCGCCCGGATGATCGTTCACCAGTCGGCGCGCGCGGAACCGCAACGACACCACCGCCTCGAGCAGCTCGGCTACGCCCCTGCGCAACAGCTCCCCCGTCTCGCTCATCGTCCTCGTCCTCCTGCCAGATCATCCCGAACCCTCTTGCCGCCGACGGCACGACGCTCGTCTTGCGCAGCGCGCGCCGCTCCTCCGGGTCGGTCCCGCCCCACACCCCGGCGTCCTGGCCGGTGTCCATCGCCCACTCCAAACAGCGGGTGCGCACCGGACAGCCCGCGCACACCGCCTTGGCCGCCGCGATCTGCTCCAACGCCGGGCCGGTGGTCCCGATCGGGAAGAACACCTGCGGGTCCATGTCCCGACACGCAGCCAAGGCGCGCCACTCCGTCCATGGCATCCGCCACCTCCTTCCTCGCTCCCGCCCGGCCCGGCGAACTCGAGATGGTGGAGGGGAAAACGCCTGTCTTCCCGCCACACCTGTGGACCCCCGCCGGCGCCGAGCCATCCTCAACGCCGCCGAGGGAACCCAGGCCCGCCGCGTGCTGCCGGCCTGCCGCCCGGGGAAGGACAGCGGCAGACCCACAGCACACGGCGGCGCGGCCCCGCAACCCGACCGGGTCCGCGCCCAAACAGGTCCGGCCGCCGAGCAAGCGGTCCGGCCTCAACGCCCAACCTCCTCACCGCTATCGGTGTCGGCCCAGCAGGCCCGCAGCCCCGACTCGGCGTGCTCGTCGGCCTGGACCTCCACGACCCGGGCTGCCCCGCACACGCCGCAGATCGCCTTCAGCCACGCACCAGCGGCGTCTTGCCGCGGGTACATCTGCTCGGCGCCGTGACACGGCGTGTACAGCGTCGCCACGTTGCCGGCCACCTCCACCAAACCCGACTTCGGATGAGCTATGGCTGCGGGCTCCTCCTGTCGGGGCACCGCCCGCAACACCCCAGCGGCGGCCGCGCCCTTCGGCCGAACCCGCGCCAACCGGGCCGCCGCCTCCTCCCGGTCGACCAGCTCGGCCACCCCGACCCGCTCCACACCGTGTGGGCCTCCGCCAGCCCGAGCAGCGCGATCGAGGCGGTCTGGTTGGGCAGCGGGCCGACCGCGACCAACTCGCCGCCCACCCACGCCACCGCCACCCATCGGCCCTCCGCGGGCTCCGACACGTCCACCGGTTGGCCGTGGGAATGGCCGCTCACCGACCGCCCCCCTCGTCAACGTCCGTCCACACCGCCCGCAACCCCGACTCCGCGCACGCGTCGGCTGCCAGCTCGAGGAGCAACTGCCGGCCGTCCCGAGGGCACACCGGACTCAGATGCGCACCGACCAAGGCGTCCTCGAGCGGCAAGAACACCCGCACCCCATGGCACGGGGTGAACACGAACACCCCATCACCCCGCAAGCTGGGCTCCACACGCCCCGAACCCGGACCGCTCACTACCGCTCCCCCTCGCCTGCTGCCGAGTCCGTCCACACCGCATGCAACCCCGACTCCGCCTCAGCATCCGCAACAAACGCGACCAGCCACCCCTCACCGCCCTTCGGGCACACGAGGCGCACCCTCGCGCCCCCGGGGACCGCTTCCTCGATGGGCACGAAGACCCGCCGGCCATGACAAGGCGGGTAGACGAGGATGGCGTCGCCCTCAGCGGCTCGGTCGACACGACTGGAGTCAGGACCGTTGTGGGGTTCGCTCATGCGTTAGACGTTGAGGCATTTCCTTGCTCGGATTTGGGGTGTGGCCGGGGGTGGGTCCGGGGCAGGCCGCAACCATTCACGAATTCCCCCTTTCGTGAGCCTCGGTTGCCCACTTAACCTTCAAGCGGCTGGGAAGGGGAAGGCGCGAATTGGTTATAAAGGGGGAAACGGTCATGGACGACCTTCAGAAAATTGAGCCATTGAAAGAAATGCTCGATTTGCTCAGCTCTGTCCGAATGGTGACATTGCTGGAGGTCTGGCGACGTGCGACGGGGCGTCAACGGCCTAGCATGGCCGCCGCTATCGAGGCAGCCATTGGTGACAAGGCAAAAGGAATATGTGCAGATATCCTGCGCGACCTCGAGCATCGGCGAAGCGATCTCGATCCCGCCTGTGTGCCTGTTATGTGCGAATTCTTCAAGGTGGGTTCTCTTGCGCTGCTGGGTGTGGGGACCGACCCCGAGGCTGACCGGTTCCGAGCCTGGATGACCAAGGGGGAGTTCATGACCGAAAAGCTGGCCCGTCGGCGGCTGCTCGTGATGGGCATGGCCGGCGCGGCCGGCAAGCTGCTCCCCGTTTCCCCGCTCGTCGCCGCCGCGCACAGCCTGGCAGAGGTTGGGCGAGAGGACCGCAAACTCGAACAGGCGCACGTCACTACCGCTCGGAACACCGCCACCGAGCTCGCGGTCGCCTACGCTACGACCCCGGACGCGGACACCCGCCGGGCGGCTCGAGCGTACGCCTACACGCTGTTCAGCCTCCTCAAGCCCAACGCCGCCAGCATGGACGACACCGTCAGGCGCGACCTGCAAGCCGTCGCCTCCGACGCCGCGGCGCTCGCCGGGTACGGCTATCTCGACGCGAAACAGTTTGCCGAGGCCGACCGTTGGTTCCGGTGCGCGCTCGAGCTGGCCCGCGAGTCCGGCGACCGGCGGCTCGAGGCATACGCGCTCGCCTCCCGCGGATGGATCCCGAGATCTAGGTGCCGGCAGGGCCCAGGGCGAGCCGCCGCTGCCTTCCAGGCAGCCTCTGAGCTGCATCCCTTCTTGCCGCCCTCAGGGCGCGCGTGGGTGTTCGGGTTCCTCGGCTTAGAGACTGCTGCCTTCGGTGACGACCTTAGCTCAGGGCGATTCCTCGAGGAAGCGCGCGTGGCCGGCGCTCGAGTTCAACATGAGAAGCGCGGTTGGGGGTTGTGGTCCACCCAGGGGGAGCTGATCGGGTGGGACACCACACGCCCCGAAGGCTTCACGGCGATACGGTCTCTTCGGCTCGGACGCGCCGCCGAGGCCCTGGAGATCTTCACCGGACTCGCGATGCCTGGCACGCCCGTCTCCGCCGCGAGACGGCATGTCGAGGTGATGGAAGCATGCGCAGCCCTCGGAGACCTCGAGCGTGCATGCGCTGCCGCCCACGCGGCACTGGACGTTGCGACCGTCCTCGACCTGGCAATCGTGCCTGCAGAGGTCGCCCGCGCCGTCGTGACGTTTCCCTCACGATGGCAGCATCTAGAGCCAGTGCGGAACCTGCACGAGCGGCTGCGTTTGGTCGCCTGACCGCCGCATACCGCTCGCGGGGGTCCCAGGACACGAGGGCGTCGCGCCGCCAGGTGGGTAAGGGCAGACCCCCTCGGGCTGCGCTGCCCGAGGGTCCGGGGGCCGGTCCGTGTTGGGACACCACGACCACTTGGCTGTCAGTTGCCGGCGAGGATCCGCCTCGACCTGCGCCGCATCCTTGCAGAGGGAGGTGCGGATCGCGTCGTCAACTTCTGCATACGGTGCACCGCAACTGTCACCACTGGGCGAAACAAGCGGCGGACGAGCGGAAGCTGAGGGGACCGATGCGCATGGCTCGGGCGAACCGCCCACGACAGACCTGGCCAGTAGCTCCATGCAGGGCACTGCGGACGCGCCTGGACAACCCGGGTGCGGTGGCGTCATCGAAGACCTCGCTGCGCTGCATTTGGGTCGGAGCGCGACTCATCCAGCGTCGCCGACGGGTCCGCGCCTCTCGTCTGTCGTGGTGGGTACCCGAACCGTTGGATGGACTGTCGAGGTTGCGGGAGTGGGGCAGCATAAGGTACCCGATGTCGAGAGCCCGATTTCGTATTACGATTGGTTCGGCGTGGAGGTCCATGAGCCGGCCCGCAACATCGGGCAGGACGACGAGCCGGTCCGGAGCCTGCATCTGGGACCTGACCGAGCAGGCAACCTGCTGGAGATTGTCGTGCTGGAACTCGATGACGGACGCTGGCTGGTGATCCACGCGATGCGAATGCGACGACGGTATCAAGGGCTGCTGATCGACAACCGCGGAGGTGAGAATGAGCGAAGCGGATAGCAATCAGCCCACCTCGGGTGGGGTAGCCATAACCGAGGAGGAGGTCGAGCGTCTGACCGCTGAAGCCGAGGCGGGGTACGAACCGGCCCGTTTGCGGCGCAGGGGCGGGCGCACCCCGATGGGCTCTGGACCGGCTGAGGTGGTCCCGGTCCGGCTCGATCCGGAGCTGAGGCAAGCGCTCGAGGCCCGTGCCCGGACTGAGGCGACCACAGCGAGCGAGGTCATCCGCCGCGCACTTCGCGACTATCTGGACGTCGCTTGACCACGGGAGAGTGCGCCAGGTCACCCCTTCGCGGTGCGCTTCGTCGCAACCGCTCATCTGCTCCAGGAGGCCGCATGCGGACAGACAACTGCTCGGACAGCGCTCGCGTCTGACCCGCGAAAAGGACTTCCAGGGACCCGGGATGACTACGGATCGAAGGATCGGGGGATCGAATCCCTCCCGGCGGGCACCGGTGAGTTTCGTCGGGGACGCTGTCCGCGTCGTGGGCTACTACGAGGAACAACAGGTCCTTGGAGGCAACGTTCTCGTCGGGCTTGATCTTCACGAGCCGTAAGACAGCACGTGAATCTCCTGTTTCGCCAGCCAGGCGCCGTAGGCCGCTGCTGCCGCCCGAACGTCCTCTTCGGTGATCGACGGGTAGTGGCGAACGATCTCGGCGGCCGACAGACCGGCCGCGAGGGCATCCAGCAGGACGGTGACGAGCACCCGTGTTCCCTTGACGCACGGTTGCCCGTGGCACAACGCCGGGTCGATCACGATGCGCTGGAGCGGCTGTCCGGAGGTCACCCGACCAGTGTGCCAGGCCTGCGGATGGGCTGGCCGAACCGTGCCTCACGCTGCAGCGCTGCATCACCAGCCAGGCCGCACACAGGCCGCAGGAGGTCGCAAAACCCTGCGAAACAACGCCTACCATTGAAAAGTAAATGCGCTGCCAAGAGGCATAAATGGCCCTTCGTCGCTGGTCGCCGCCATCCCTCGGCCACCTTGCCAAGGTGGGGGTCGCGGGTTCGAATCCCGTCGTCCGCTCTCATTGAAGCCCCTGGTCGTCCGGGGGTTTCGGCGTTTCTGAGGGGCTTGGTGCCGGCGGGTGTAGGGGCTCCAGGCCGCAAGAGCTTCTTGGTAGCTTCTTGGTAGACGGTCTCCAGCCCCTCGCGGAGCCGTTGGTCGTACTGTGCAGAGTTAGTCCGGAATTCCGGACTAACTCTGCACAGCAGCTCATGCCGGCTGGCGCCGTCACCCTGGATGATGAGAATCGGGCATGCCCGGGCGATATGCGGCTCTGTGGGCATGCGCCTCGCCGTACTGTGCAGGATTATGCCGGTACACCGGCATAATCCTGCACAGTGCAGGAAAATGCCGGCCGCGGCTTCGGGTCACGTCGGCATGCTCAATAGAGACGTGGGTCAGGCACGCCCCGCGGGACCGGTGTTGCTGGTCCGCAGCCAGACGGGGGTATCCCAACGACGCTGGCGCGAGGTGCCCAGGGGGGCGATGAAGCTTACGTCGTTTGCATCAGCGCTAATCCTTGACCCGAGACCTGGTTGCACTTCTTTCCGCGTTAAGGCGCTCCACTCCATTCGCGGCGTTCCTTCCCATTCGTGAAGCCGTGTCTTTTCGCACCATCGCATACGGCGAAGGTTCAGGTATCAGGGTGGGGCGGGTCATGCTCTGCTAGGTGGCAAGGCCTCGTGCAGACAGGGTCCCGTTCCCCGAGGTGGGTGCGGGGCCCTGTCACGTGGAAGGGGCGGGCGCAACGGGGTACCTCGGCCGATTGGCCTGGGCGGGTGGCGGCGTGGCGCTGGTTAAGGTGAGAGGTCGCGCGCGCCCGCACGGAATTGAGGATGCCTGGATGTCAGATCGCCTTGTCTATACAGCCATCGATGGGAGTCGCGTCGTGCTGCGGACGGCGGGAGTGACGAGCGGCGCGCCGGCCTCGTGCACGGCGATCGCGCAGCTGGGGAGGCGGCGCTTGGACCTGGCGTCGGGCGTTCCCGCGCACGGCAGGGACCGTGCCGCCGTCGTCGGCGTCGTGTTGCATGAGGAGTACGAGTACCGGGGCGGCCGGCTGCGTGTCGGGGCGCGGGAGTCCCGGAGCCCCCAGGGGGTGCTCGACCGGGTTCGCACGGCCGTGTGGGAGGGCCGGCGGCGTTGCCTCTCGTTTCACCTGAATGGCGCCACGACCACCGCGGACGTCGTGGCGGTGCTCGACGGTCTGGAGCTCGGCGAGACCGCCGATGGCCTCCGTGTTCGCGAGGCGCGAGGGGGCCCACTGCGGTTCGTGGAGGGGCCGAGCGTCCTGAAGCCAGTGCGGGGGACCGGCGTGTTCGAGGTCGGCCCGCTCACCTCGCGCCTGGCCCACTGGCTTCCGCGCTGGGCGGGTACGCGAGTTCCTGGCGGGGAGCTCTTCGTGTCGGACCCTCGGGGACCGCGCATGCACTTCATGCTGATCGCCCAGACGGCATTCGCATCGCTGACACCAGCGCGCGGCGCGGATCCGGACGCGGTCGCGGATCGGCTCGGGTCGACGTCCATCTCCTGGGGAGCCTGACGATGGCCGCGGCATTCGTCGGTGAGGTCGCGCTGCTGTTGGTCTTCGGCACGTTGCTGGTCTGTGGGGCCGCGCATCTCGCGCATCCCCGCCGGTTTCAGGGTGCGCTGGTCGCCGCGGACATCGGCTCGCCCGTGACCCGCCGTGCGATCTCCTTCCTCGTCACCGCCGCCGAGCTCGCCGTGGGAGGCGCCGGCCTGAGCGCCGTCGCGCTGGGCAGGATGGCGGGCCTTCACGCCGCGGCCCTCGCCGCGGGTCTGCTCTATGGAGCGTTCGCCGGCTATGCCGGATTGCTCGTCTACCGTCACCCCGGTGCTCCTTGTGGGTGCTCCGGCAACCTGGAGCCGGCGACGGTCGGGACCGTGGCGAGAGCGACGGCGCTCTCGCTCGTGGCGACGAGCATGGTGGCCGCGCCGGGAAGGGTGGGCACCGGCTCACCTCGCCATCTCGCGCTCGCGTTGCTGTGCGCCATCGGGCTCGGGCTCGCGCTGTGGCAGGCGCCGGCCGCGTCCGCGACGTCGCTGATGGCGGGTCGATGACCGTCGAGTACGCGGCGATCCTGCTGGCGTGGGTGGCCATCGTCCTCTTGGGCTTCGCGCTCGCGGGAGTGCTCCGCCAGCTCCACGAGCTACGGAGCCAGCTGGGGCCACAGCTGGGCGCGACTGGCCCCGCGCCGGGGCAACAGTTGCCCGCCGAGGCGATCGGAGCCGCGGGCCTCATGCTGTTCGCCAGCAAGAGCTGTGGCGCCTGCGCCCAGGTGCTGCCAGAGGTCGCGCGAATCGCGGCGCAGCGTCCTCGCTGGGTGGTCGAGGTTTGCTACCGGGACGAGCCGGGGACTGGAGAGATGCTGGGCGTGCGCGTTCGTGGTGGGAAGCGCGCGCTGTTCGACGCACTGGGCATCACGGTCACGCCGTTCGCGGTCATCACCGACGGCCGCCAGGTCGTCGTGGCGGCACCCACCGGCTCGCCGGCCGCGCTCCGGGCGCTGGCCGACCGGCACGAGGAGCTCATCGATGCTGCGCCTTGACGACATCGCCGTCCTGGAAGAGGGTCGACCCGCTCATGCATCGCGCGTCCGCCGGAGAGGCGCGGTGGTCGTGCCCGGGATCCCGCGGCGTACCTTCCTGCAGACGGCCGGCGCGGCGGGAATGGGAATCGGGTTGATGGCGCTGGGCGTGTTCCCACCCGCCCGGAGGGTGCTGGCGCATGACGGCCACGAGATCTACCCCGAGACGAATAGCGAGGGCCCGTGCGCGCCGGGTCAGTACGCGGCGAACGACGAGTGCTCACCGGGCTGCACCCGGACCCCGTGCGTGAACTGCTGCGTCGAGGTCAACGACTTCTCGCTCGTGACCGGAGCCTCGAGTGAGACCGATGGCTTCGGAGTCGACGACCCTGATAGCGACCTCAACGCGCACGACCACCCCGCGGACGGTGGCGACGCGGAGGCGAGACGCGAGAAGTACGTCGGCTACCACCGCTACGACTCTGACGGCACCTTGGAGTACTCGTGGCGGCCCAACCAATGCTGGGGTGGCACCTATGACGGCTGGCTGTGGCGGTGCAGCCCCGAGACGATGTACCGCTGCCACGACGGCTACGTCACGACCGGTGACGGCGGGACGACCGCGACCGTGTGCCGGTGGACCGTGTCGTGAGGGCCATCGGCGGCCGGTGTCGCCGCGTAGCGACAGATCCGCTCGCGCTGACCGCGGCGCTGTTGACTGCGGCGGTGGTGGCGGCCGGGCTTGGGGACGCGCCGTTGGTCGTGTGGGGTTGCCTGGCGGGCGCGAGCGGTCACGCGCTGTCCGGCTCGGTGTGAAGCCGCAACGCAGCGACCATGCTGGCCTCGCCAGGTTGGCGGGGAAGGGTCTCGCAGCGCGGCGCGATCGCCGCGCTCACCGTCGGCACGATCGGCGGCGGCCTGCTGTCGTCGGTCACCTTGGCCGCCTTAGGTGGGTTGGTGGCGCCGATCCCCGCCGCGCTGCGTGGCGCCGCCGTGGCCTGTATCGCGCTGACAGCGGGCCTGCGTGACCTTGGCCTCTGCACGGTGGCGCTCCCGGAGAACCGGCGGATCATCCCGCACGATCTGTTCCGGAGCCACCCATGGCGCGCCGCGGCCCAGTTCGGGTTCGAGCTGGGTACCGGCCTGCGGACCTACGTGTCTTCCTCTGCTCCCTACGTCCTGGCCGCCGCGCTGTTGCTGCTCGCCCCCAGCGTCCAGGCGGCGGCGGTCGCGGGCGCCGCCTTCGGGCTCGGCCGAGCCGCGATGGTCTGGATGCGGTTCGCCGCACCTGACGCTACCCGCTGGGACGACCGCCTCACGCGCGTATGCGCGCTTCCGGGCGTGTTCGGCCCACCCCCAAGGCTAGTGGCCCGTAGCGGAAGTTCCTTTGGCATTCGACTGCACCTGCATTCCGTCTCGCGGCGTTGCTCGTCGCTCGCGTACCGGCCGGTATGCGTCGCTCCTCGCGCCTTGCGAGACGGGCGCAGTCGCAGTCTCGGTGCTCAAAGGACCTCCTCTACGGACCACTAGCAAGAAAGAGGACACCGTGAAGAACAGCAGGAGGGCTGAGCTGGTGCTCGGGCCTTGCTTGCGGTACGTCGACGGGACGCAGGCGGTCGTGTGGGTCGAGACCGACGCCGCCTGCCAGGTAGAGGTCAGCGCGAGGGCGGCAGGCTCGGATGTGACCGCGCGCGCCCGCACCTTCCACGTCGAGGGCCACCACTACGGGCTGGTGGTCCTCGACGGCCTGAAGCCAGGAACCGTGTACCCGTACGAGGTGACGCTCGACGGCTTGCGCGTCTGGCCGGGACAAGGACTGCCGCCGAGCAGCATCCGTACGCTGGACCCCCAGCGGCCGGTGAGGCTGGTGTTCGGGTCGTGCCGGACGGCCGCGCCGCTCGAGCAGCCGGCCACCCCTGAGCTGGAGACCCGTAGGGACCGGGATCTCGACGCCCTCCACGCATTCGGCGAGCAGATGCGGGGCAGCTCGCCTGAGGACCTGCCGACGGCACTGCTGCTGTTGGGCGACCAGGTCTATGCCGACGACGTGCCGCCCGCCACCGAGGCGTGGATCCGGTCCCGGAGGACCATGAAGGATCGCCGGAAGCCTCCTGGCACCCAGGTCGCGGACTTCGAGGAGTACACACGGCTGTACCGCGACTCGTGGTCGGAGCCGATGGTCCGCTGGATCCTGTCGACGGTGCCGACGGCGATGATCTTCGACGACCACGATATCCACGACGATTGGAACACCTCGGGTGCCTGGCTGCGGCGGATGAGGCGGAAGCCGTGGTGGGCCCAGCGGATCACCGGCGGGCTGATGTCCTACTGGATCTACCAGCACCTCGGCAACATGGACCCCCAAGAGCTGGCAGCCGACGAGCTGCTCGCCCGGGTCCGGGCGGCCGGCGACGCCGGCCCAATCCTGCGGACCTTCGCGCACCGGGCCGACCGCGACCCGCGGTCCGCGCGCTGGAGCTACCGGCGGGACTTCGGGCGGATCAGGCTCGTCGTGATCGACAGCCGCTGCGCCCGTGTCGTGGACGCCGGCGAGCGCCAGCTGCTCGACGATGCCGAGTTCGCGTGGATCGAAGAGTCCGTGACCGGCGAGTTCGACCACGTCCTGCTCGCCAGCTCGGTGCCGTACCTGCTGACCCCGGCCCTCCACCACGCCGAGGCATGGAACGAGGCGGTATGCGCCGGGGCCTGGGGCAAGGTCGCGAGCTGGGCCGGCGAGGTGATCCGCCAGGGCTTCGACCTGGAGCATTGGGCGGCCTTCAACCACTCGTTCGAGCGGCTGACCGGCCTGATCCACGCCGTCGCGTCTGGCCAACGCGGGCCCGCCCCGGCGTCGGTCATCGCGTTGTCCGGCGACGTGCACCACGCGTACCTGGTGGACGTGGACTTCCCCGCTCCGGTGTCGAGCGGGGTGTGGCAGGCCGTGTGCTCACCGATGCGCAACCCGCTCCCCCGGCTCGTCGCCGCCGTCTATTCCCTCGCGGTCGGCCGCCCCTTCGAGTGGCTCACCCGCCTGCTCGCCCGATCCGCTGGCGTCCCGCCGCCGTCGATCGGCTGGCGGCTGACCGCGGGTCCTTGGTTCTACAACCAGATCGCCATCCTCAAGCTGGAGGGCCGCCAGGCCACCCTCCGCCTCGAGCGCGCCGTGATCGCCGACGGCGACGCTCGCCTGGTGCCCCTGATGGAACGGCAGCTGGGCGGTCCTCTGTCACGACGGTGACACCGACGGCGCCTCCCCCGGTACAGATCGATCGGCCCTGCCTCCGTAACGTGCTGACCGTCCCCCGGTTGGGAACACGGGCACGGAAGGGAGCGTCATGGCGGTGCGGCAGTTGGACCCGAACCATCTCACGGACCATAGGGACCGCTTGTATCGAGCGGCGTTAGGGCTCTGCCGCTCGCGGCACGACGCGGAGGACCTCGTGCAAGAGACGTACGCGCGCGTCCTCGCCAAGCCGCGGTTCCTTCGCGATGAGCACGACTCGGGCTACCTCATGCGCGCGCTCCGCAACACGTTCTACAGCCGTCACCGGACGGCGACCCGCCGCCCCCTGACCGTCGGGCTACCCGACGAGGTCGCGCTGCTGGCGGACCGGAGAACCCCTCCCACGGAGACCCTGGTCGAGGCACTCGACGCGCTCGGCGCCGTGAACACGTTAAAGCCGGCCCACCGCGACGTCGTCGTCGCGGTCGACATCCAAGGTATGAGCTATGCGGAAGCGGCTCGTGCCCTCGGTATCCCCGAGGGCACGGTCATGAGCCGCCTGCACCGCGCGCGCCAAGCCCTCGCGCGCCGGCTCGGTCCCGCCTGAACGCTACTTCGCCCAGGGGCTGGAGCCGAGCCGGACGTAGTCGTAGACGATCGCGGCGAGGACGATGAGGAACATGATCACAACGATCGGAGTCGCATTCATTGCGCGAGTATCTCAGGGTCTGGATCGCGTGTGAAGGGGACGTTGGCGACGCCTACGCGCGGGTGGCGGTGCGGGGTAGGCGAGGGCGGCTGCTCTCGCCGGCGTCAGCCTCGCCCAGCGCGACCCGCAGGACGGTCAGGGCGCGCTTGAGGATCAACCGGACGGACTCGCGCGAGAGCCCGACCTTCGCGCCGATCGCCTCATAGCTCAGCGGCTCGCCCCCGTCCAGCCCGTAACGCAGGACGAGCACGACGCGGCTGCGCTGGTCGAGCAGCGTGCGCGCCGCGTCGAGCGCCGCGGCGCAGTCGACCCGGTCGCTGGCCTCCTCGTCGACGCGGTCGGACGCCACCGCCACCAGCTCGCCAAACTCCGCGCTGGCGTCGTCGCTGATCGACCGGTGCAGCGAGAGCGCGTCGGGCGGGACCTGCAGCGCGCGTTGCACCTTTCCAAGATCGAGCCGTGTCGCCAGCGCCAGCTCGCGAGGAGAAGGGTCCTGGCCGGTCAGCGACTGCAGCCGCTCCCTGGCCGCGACGAGACGGAGCGCGGCCTCGTGCAGGGGATAGGGGAGGCGGATCACGCGGTTCGCGCTCGCGGTGCCTCGTTGGATGGATTGGCGGATCCACCAGGCCGCATAGGTCGAGAAGCGGTAGCCGCGCCGCCAGTCGAAGCGGTCCACCGCCTCGATCAGCCCGATGTTGCCGTCCTGGATGAGGTCAGCGAGCTCGACGCTCGACACCCCCGGGTGCCGCCACGCCACATGGACGACCAGGCGCAGGTTCGCCTTGATGAATCGCGCGCGGGCGTCCGCGCCCGCCGCCGCCGTTCTGGCGAGCATCGCCCGATCGCTCGCGGATCCGCCGCCGCTGTCGAGCAGCCGCTGTGCCTCCCGTCCCGCCTCCATCGCCTGGGCGAGCCGGACCTCCTCGGCCGCCGAGAGCAGGTCGGTGATGCCGACCAGGTCGAAATAGCCGTCGAGGAACGACCCGTACCGCCGTGAACGGCGTGGGTTGCCTCTCGACCGGGACCCGACTCGAGGGGAGCGAGCTGGGGGGACGCTCTTCGCCATGCCGGCGTGCACCGACTCCTTGTCCGAGGTAGACGCGGACGCAAAAGACCGACCACGCTGATCGTGGTCGGCCTCGTGGCCTGAAGTCCCCCGACCATCCCGGGTCAGGAGACAATAGCCTTGTGGCTACGACTCTAGCGCCCCAGACCGATCCGCTCCAGACCTTCCGCGTCCGCATGGTCCGCCTCGCGATCGTACTGGGCTGGGCCTCCGTCGCCGTGGTCGTGGCCGGGTCGCTCCTTCCTGGCTCACCCTTCCGGACGGCCGTCTCACAAGAGGCCGTGTGGATCCTCGCGGGCGCGGCGGCGGTCGCGAACGGGCTGCTCGCGAGGCTGCCATGGGACCGGCTCGTGGGGCGTGCCCCGGGCGAGGCGGTCCTGACCGTCTGGGCCACCGCGCTCGTCCTGCTCGTCGCCACGCTCGTCTTCCTGGAGGGAGGGTGGACCTCCGACTCCTACCTCCTTTATTTCCTGGTCCTCCCGTTCGTCGCGACCACGGAGAACCGGCGGCGGCAGCTCGCCCTGTACGCTCTCGCGCTCGCGGCCTACGTCCTGGCGGTATCGGTCGCCGGCGACCCGCCACCCGGTGGCGTGCTCCTCGTCCGGCTGGGGGTGTTGGCGGGCGCGTGCGGGGTCGCGACGATTCTCGCGGACATCGTGACGGACACCGCGGTGTCCCGCTCTCAGGCGGAGCACGCGGCCCGGATGGAGCGGCTGCTCGCCGACGAGGCGCACCACCGCATCAAGAACAACCTCCAGCTGGTCGGCGACCTCCTCATGATGGAGGCCGGGAAGGGGGGCAACGAGGTGACCGTGGTGGTCGACGAGACGCTCAGCCGGATCCAGAGCGTCGCCGCCGTCCACCAGTCGCTCGCGCATCGCGCGGTCGGCCGGGCCAGCCTGCGGCCGGTGATCGAACGCATCGCGGCGTTGCTCGCGGAGCGGCTGGGGGAGGGGAGAGCGGTGACCGTGCACGGCGACGACACCGAGCTGCCCGGAGACCGCGCGACGTGGACCGCCCTGGTCGTGAACGAGCTGCTGACCAACGCCCTCCGCCACGGGCGCGGCGCGGTCACCGTGACCATGGACCGGACCGACGGCCTCCTCGAGCTGTCCGTGGCGGACGAGGGGCCAGGACCCGCGCGAGATTCCGCGGAAGGGCTAGGGTTTGCGCTGGTGGAGCGGCTCGTCCGGGACGGGATGGGCGGCAACGTGGACACGGCGCGCGAGGAAGGCGGATGGAGGGTTCTCGTGAGCATCCCCGTCGAGCATGAGTGGGCCGCGAATGCGCGTGTTGATCGCTGAGGACGACCCGGTCATCGCCCTCGGCTTGGAATCGAAGCTGACCGCGATGGGGCACGAGGTCGTCGGCCGCGTGGGCGACGGGCACGCCGCTGTGGCCGTCGCCGAGAAGGCGCTGCCCGACGCGGTCGTCATGGATCTCGTGATGCCCGGCATGGACGGCCTAGAGGCAGCCCGTCGGATCGCTCGCAGCCGCGGCGTCGCGATCGTGGCCATCACCGCGCACGATGACCCCAAGCTGGTGGCGCGCGCGATCGACGTCGGCGTGGCCGCCTACCTCGTCAAGCCGGTCGACGCGCGCCAGGTCGACTCGGCCCTGCGGCTCGCCGTCGCCCGCTACACCGAGTTCGAGGCGTTACGCGCGGAGGTCGACCGGCTCAGCGACGCGCTGGAGGCCCGCAAGCTCGTCGAGCGCGCCAAAGGCATCCTCATGGACCGCGCCGGCCTCTCCGAGTCCGAGGCCTTCACCCGCATCCAGTCCCGCGCCCGCGCGCACAACCAGACCATGCGCCACGTCGCCACCCAGATCATCGACGCCGCCAAGCTGCTGGACTGATGCTGCTGTCCGGGATCGTCGAGACGTCGGAGGCCGTGGCGTCGACCTCGGCACGGTCCGCCAAGATCGGCCGGCTCGCCGAGTGCCTCGTGCGTCTGGGGCCCGGCGAGGTCGGGACTGCCGTCGCGTTCCTCTCAGGGGAGCTGCGCCAGCGGCAGATCGGGGTCGGGTACGCGTCCCTGCGGGAGCTGCCCGTGCCGGCTGAGGTGCCTGTGCTGGAGCTGGTCGTGGTGGACCGCGTCTTCCAGGCCGTGGGAGAGCTGGCGGGGCCCGGCTCCCAGGCCGAGCGGCGCCGGCTGCTGCGCGAGCTGTTCGCGCGGGCCACCGAGGGCGAGCAGCGATTCCTGCGCCTGCTGCTGACCGGCGAGCTGCGCCAAGGCGCGCTGCACGGTGTGATGGCGGAGGCGATCGCCCGCGCTGGGTCGGTCCCCATCGGTGAGGTCAGGCGGGCGCTGATGCTGTCAGGAGCCCCGGGCGAGGTCGCCGAGGCCGCGCTGCTTCGAGGCGTGACGGGGCTGCGGTCGTTCCGCTTGTGTGTCGGGCGCCCGCTGCAGCCGATGCTCGCGCAGACGGCCGCCAGCGTCGCCGCGGCGCTCGACCGGATCCGACCCGCCGCCGTCGAGTGGAAGCTAGACGGCGCGCGCATCCAGGTGCACCGGTCGGGCGGCGAGGTCGCGGTCTTCACCCGGACGTTGGACGACATCACCGCTCGCGTGCCCGAGGTGGTCGAGGCGGCGCTCTCGTTGCCGGTCGACGCGGTCGTGCTCGACGGCGAGGCGATCGCCCTGCGCGACGACGGCCGGCCGCACCCCTTCCAGGTGACCGGGCGCCGGATCGGCAGCCGCCGCGACGTCGCGGCGCTACGGGCCTCGCTGCCGCTTACGTCGTTCGTGTTCGACGTGCTCCATCTCGACGGCGAGGACCTCATCGACCGCACGGGCGCCGAGCGCCACGCCGCCTTGGCCACCGCCGTGCCCGAGCACGTGCGGACCCCCCGCGTGGTGACCGAGGACCCCGCGGTGACCGCCACCTTCATGGACGGGGTCATCGCGCGCGGCCACGAAGGTGTCGTCGTCAAGTCGCTGGACGCTGTGTACGAGGCCGGCCGGCGCGGCGCGGGGTGGATCAAGGTCAAGCCCGTCCACACCCTCGACCTCGTCGTCCTCGCCGCCGAGTGGGGCCACGGCCGCCGCCGCGGCTGGCTGAGCAACCTCCATCTGGGCGCGGCCTCGGACCCCCAAGCCCGCGCGGTGATCCGGGCGGCCCTGGCCACTGACCGGCTAGCGGGTTTCGGACATGGAGGAGTTGTGTGCTGGATGTGCGCCATATATGGCGCACATCCAGCACACA
>Ga0187893_10006421_pt1 | contig 20135 bp, 10 predicted proteins | sample MA1701074metaG_FD_139574 | JGI IMG/M metagenome (GOLD analysis project Ga0187893, IMG submission 139574) | White microbial mat communities from a basaltic lava cave in the Kipuka Kanohina Cave System on the Island of Hawaii, USA - MA170107-4 metaG ...
CTGTTGCGGTTGTGGTTGGGGCTAAGGGATTAGAGGGATTGAGTCTTGTCGCGGATTGTGCTATTCAAGAGGCATTGCAGGGTGTTGCCGGGGTAGAGATCTATTCCCAAAGCCTGTTGAAAAAAGTTCTTCGTGGAGGAATGGTCATGGAGCGTACCAAAGCTCGCAGTTTGGCGCTTTTCTTGTTTACAACCGCGGCATTTCTGGTTTCCACCAGCGATGTTTCCGCTCAAGTGCTTTACGGGTCTATCGTTGGCAATGTAAAGGACCAAAGCGATGCCTCCGTGGCGGGCGCTACGGTAACCATTACCAGCAAGGCCACTAACCAGACTCGAACCACAACGACAAATGAAGCTGGTGTTTACATTCTCTCCTCTGTTCCGGCCGAGACTTACGACGTTAAAGTCACGATGCAGGGCTTCCAGTCGGTGACCAGAAGCGACGTGTCTGTAAAAATCAACACGGTCGCGCGAGCCGATTTTAATCTTCAGGTCGGCGCGGTGACCGAATCCATACAGGTTTCGGCGGCCGCGGCGACGCTGCAAACCGACCGCTCCGATGTGCGGCTGGAGGTGACTGCCTCCACCTTCCAGAACATTCCGCTTCCTCCGGGCCGGAACTACCAGTTCATCCTGGGGTATATGCCCGGTGTCACGCCGCCGCGCAACGCCCACTCGGTGCCCAGCAACCCCTCCCGCGCGCTCCAGTACAACGTAAACGGGACCAGCTCCAGTTCGAACAATGTCCGCATTGACGGCGCCAGTTCCACCAACGTTTGGCTGCCGCACGTTAGCGCGTACGTGCCCGCGCTCGAGTCCATTGAGACGGTCAACATCGCCACCTCCAGTTTCGACGCAGAACAGGGTCTGGCCGGTGGCTCGGCGGTGAACGTACAAATCAAGAGCGGCACCAACGAGATTCACGGCTCGGCGTTTGAATACCACAACAACAACAAAACCAAAGCGAAACCCTGGATATTCGCCCCCACGCAGCGCAATCCGAAAACCGTCTACAACCAGTTCGGCGGCACGGTCGGCGGACCGGTGATCAAGAACAAGCTGTTCTATTTCCTGAGCTATGAAGGAACCCTGGACCGCCAGTTTGCCGCCCGCTTCGTTAGCGTACCGCTGGCGGCAATGAAGCGAGGCGACATGTCCGGGCAAACCGCGGCGGTGTTCGACCCCAACACCGGCAACGCCATGACAGGTGCCGGGCGCATCCCATTCGCAGGCAACCTGATTCCCGCATCGCGCGTTCACGCGGTGTCCTCGCGGCTGAATGCGCTGCTCCCCGACCCGACCGATCCGGGGCTCGCCAACAACTACTTCGCCAGTGGGGCTTACGGTTTTGACCGTCACACGTTCGATACAAAGGCGACGTGGAACGTCACTTCCAAACTTAACCTCTATGCGCGCCTGAGCTATCTGCAATATGACATGAACAATCCGCAGATCTTCGGCGATGCACTGGGCGGAGATCAGGTTTCCGCGGCGGGTGGGAATCCCGGCCTTGGTTTCGGACATAGCTGGAGCTCCACGCTGGCGATGAACTATGTCGCCACGCCCAATCTCGTCATTGACGGTTACTTTGGCCATACCTTGATGGACACTAACGTCGAGCAGTCGCGGCTCGATGAGAAGATCGGCTTGGATGTTCTCCGTCTCCCCGGCACAAATGGCACCCGGCGTTTTGAAGGCGGGTGGCCGCGATTCGATGTCTCCGGCTTCACCCCCATGGGCGTACCCAACGCCTTCATGCCGTACTACCGCCACGATCCTGTCTTCCAGTACGCCGGCAATGCGAGCTGGAACAAAGGGTCGCATAACATTCGATTCGGCTTTGATTTGTACCGGCAGCACCTGAACCACAGCCAGCCGGAGTTCCCCGGCGCCAGCCATGGCGCGCAAGGCGGATTCAGCTTTGCGGGCAATCCTGTCATCGCTCCCGGAACTTCCGCCAGCCAGTATCACAGCTACGCCGGATTCCTGCTGGGGTTGCCGACCACAGTGGGCAGAATCCTCCAAGTTGGCGACGAGTATACGACGCGGTTTTGGGCCAGGAGCTTCTATGCACGCGATCAATGGCAAGTATCGCGAAAGTTGACCGTCAACTTTGGCGCCAGATTCGAGATGTTCCCGCTTCCCAACCGCGCTGACCGCGGCATGGAGCGGTATGACTTCAGCCAAAACAAAATGCTTATCTGCGGCGTGGGCTCGGTTCCGACCGATTGCGGCGTGTCGCAGCGGGGCAACTTTGTCGCTCCGCGCGTTGGTCTCGCCTACCGCGTCACGGACACCTTCGTCGTGCGTGCGGGCTATGGAATCACCATCGACCCGTACAGCCTTGCGCGGCCACTCCGGACCAACCATCCTGTACTACTGGCTTTGAATATCACTTCACCCACCGGGTTTGCCTGGGCGCGCCGGCTGGAAGAAGGCATCCCGGCGATGACCGCCCCTTCGCTCGGCAATGGCGTGATCGACATTCCCAGCACGGTGGCGACGAATACGCTCGGTGAAAACTTCCAGCGCGGCTACATTCAGAGTTGGAACTTCACCTTGCAGAAGCAGTTGAAGTTCGGTTTCACCGGCCAGGTGGCCTACGTAGCGACTCGGCAGGTGCGACAGATGGGCTTCCTGGACACAAATGTTGCACGGGTCGGCGGAGGGAACGCCAGCAGACCGCTGAATCAACGATTCGGGCGCGTTGAGCGCACCGCCCTCGTGCAAGGCATCGGCAATACGCAGTACGATTCTTTACAGGCCATGCTCGAGCGCCGATTGTCAGCGAACTGGCATTTTGGCGCCGCTTACACCTGGTCGAAATCGCTCGGCATCTGCTGCGCGGACAACAGCGACGGCAACCCCGCAATCCAGTTGCCCGAATTTTATTCGCTTAACCGCTCCGTAACCGGATTGTTTATCCCGCATGTGTTCAACCTGAACAGCTCTTACCGGCTGCCGTTCGGCAAGGGCCAGAAATGGTTAAGCCAGAGCAAGGCTGCGCATTGGATTATGGGGGGCTGGCAATTTAACGGCATCTTCGCCGCCATTGCGGGTCCTCCGATGTGGGTTACCGCGCCCGGTCAATCTCTGAACGCGATTGGAAACTCGCAGCGTGCCGACCAGGTCAAACAAACGGTGCAGAAGATCGGCGGCGCAGGCAGGGGCCAGAGCTTCTTTGATCCGCTCGCCTTCCGCCCCGTCACCGAGGTCCGCTTCGGCAATCACGGCTTCAACAGCCTTCGCGGCCCCGGCGCCGTGAATCTGGACCTTGGCTTGTTCCGCGACTTCCAGGTCAACGAACGCTTCAAGATTCAGTTTCGAGCCGAGGCTTTCAACTCGACCAACACACCGCATTTCGCTAATCCGGGCACTAACGTCGGCGGCCTCATTCTGAACCCCGACAGCTCAGTTCGCGCCCTGGGGGGCTTCACGGAAATCCTCGCCACGCGCGGCACCGGCCGCGAGGGCATCGACGAGCGCGTCTTCCGCTTCGGCCTGCGGGTCAGCTTTTAAGTTTGGACAGGCCTCTGGACTGTCCCTTCGGGTTAACGAAAAACTCGCGCACAGCGTCTTTGAGCTGAAATGCTCACAGACCACGGCACAGACTTCCGCCTCGCGGTACGCACGCTGGCAAAAGCACGGGGATTCACCATCGTTGCTATTGTCACCCTCGCTCTGGGAATCGCCTTAAACACGTCAGTACTGGCCGTGGTAAACGCCTACCTGCTCAAAACTCTTCCCTACCCGGGCGCTGGCCGTTTGTACAACATCGTCTATGCCCCACCCGGCCAACCAAGGCCGCAGGGTCTTGAAGCGCTTCCCTGGGACCGGCTGGGCGATGTCATCGAGCACGGCATCGCCTGGGACCTCGACATGTTCTACCTGATGGGCGGGGAGCACCCCGAATCGGCTCCGGGAGCCTGGGTCACCCCAGGCTTCATGGATGGACTGGGCATCCGGCCGGCCATCGGCCGCTCATTCTCCCGCCAGGATTACCAGGCGGGCAGCCCTCAAGTCGCTCTCATTAGCCATTCTCTATGGCGGAAACGGTATGGCGGCGACCAACAAATACTCGGCCAGCGGTTCCAGGCCTACGTGAGCGACCGCCCCGACGAAGCCGAAGAATTCACCATCATCGGCGTGATGCCGGAACACTTCTGGCACGTGAACCCCTATACCGAAGTGCTGGCGCCGCTGCGCGCCGTGAGCTACCCCTACATGGCTCGCCTGCGGCCGGGCATTCCGCCCACCGCCGCCGAAGGCATCCTGGCCAAGTTCATACGTGAGGGCGCCGTACAAGTTCCGGAGAACTGGAAGCCCCAGTTGCGTTCCACGCATGATGTGTATGTCGCCAGTGTCAGGCCGCTGCTGGCCGCTGTTACCGGCGCCGCGGGCCTGGTGCTGCTGATTGCTTGCGTGAACGTAGCATTCCTGATGATGATCCGCGCGGCCCGGCGCCAAAAAGAGATCGCCGTTCGGATGGCCCTGGGGGCCGGCCGAACGCGAGTGGCGCGGATGCTGATCGTCGAGGCGCTTGTTCTGGCCTCGGCAGCGACGGCGGCAGGGGTTGGATTAAGCGCCTTGCTGATCCAATGGGTTGCCCCCATTGTCCAGCGTCAACTGGGGCGGCCCGCTCCCGGCGGGGCCGCGGCCATCTCGATAGACGCATCAGTTCTCGGGATTGCCGGTGCGTTCGGGCTGATTACAACGGTCCTGTTCGCAATGGCGCCGCTGGCGTTATCGTGGCGCACAGGGCTCGCCGAGGCCATGCACCACGGCAGGCGCTCGGGTATGGAAGGCCGTGGCAACCGCCGTTTGCGGGCAGGATTGATTGTGCTGGAAATCGCCGGCTCACTCTCTCTATTGGCCGGCTGCGGACTCATGATTCGAACCGTCATGGGAATTCTTGAAGTAGACCTTGGCTACAAGGCCCAAAATGTGCTGACCGGAAACACCGGGCTGCGGCAGCGCAGCTACCCCGATGCTGCGGCCCAAGCGGCCTTCTACAACAGCCTCATGCCGCGCCTGGCGCGTATTCCGGGCGTCGTTTCGGCCGGGTCGGCCACTTCGTTGGTTCTGCATCAGCCGCGGCGCATTCCTGTGAAAGCGGACATCGCCGGGCGTCAGGTTGCGATGGAGACGGCGGTTCTTTCCGTTACGCCGGAGTACTTCTCCGCAGTCGGCATTCCGGTTATCGCCGGCCGCCCGTTCCGGGAAACGGATCTTTTCGGAGGCGAACCCGTCGCTTTGGTAAGCGAGGCACTCGCGCGGCGTCTCTGGGGGAGCGAGTCCAGCATCGGCAGCCGGATCCAGTCGTCCGGCCAGTGGAGGACGGTTGTGGGCGTGGTTCGCGACGTTCGTCAATCGCATTCCGATGACGATCCTTCGGATTTATATCTGCCAATGTCACAATCCCCAGGCCGTTTCGCATGGCTCTATGTCCGAACCGCGGGGCCGCCGGCCTCCTGGCTTCGGCCTGTTCTGGATACGCTCAAGGAAGTCGATTCCTCGATCGCCCTGAATCGGCCGAATGCTCTCTCGGAAATCCTGGATGAGCAGATCTCCCGGCCTCTCTTCCTGGCGGGATTGCTGGCCGCCTTCGCAGCACTGGCCGTGATGCTGGCATTGCTGGGCGTTTACGGTGTGATCGCTTACGGCGTCAGCCAGCGCGAACACGAGATTGCGGTTCGCATGGCTTTGGGCGCTGACGCGTCCTCGGTAACAGGACTCTTTCTTCGACAGGGCGCATGGTTGCTGGCCTTTGGGATCACGGCGGGGTGGCTGTCGCGATCGCTATTGGCCGGCTGCTCGAATCGCAGCTTTTCGGTGTGCGCCCCGCCGATCCCGCTGTTCTATCGATTGCCGCGGCGGCTTTTTCGGCCACCGCGCTTGCCGCCATTTGGTTTCCCGCGAGAAGGGCGGCTCGAACGCAGCCCGCAATAGGCTTGCGCGAAGAATGAGCCCGTGGTTATACTCTTCACGTTGGGGAGGCGTACAAATTCGCTTAGTTCACTGCGTAGGGAGGTATGATATGGTTCGTCTGGCTGTGTGCTGTTTCTTGGCCGCCTGCGCCCTCATGGCTCAAACTACAGGTACGGCAACGATAACGGGGGCGGTCATGGACTCCTCAGGATCCGTGGTTCCCGGCGCCAAAGTGGTGGTTACGAACAAGGCAACTGGGGTCGCCATTTCAACCACCACCACATCGGAGGGAACCTACTACGTTCCCAACCTCAACCCGGGGACCTATCGCGTGGAGATACAAGCCGGTGGTTTCAAGCAATACGTGCGCGACGGCGTGATTCTTCGCACGGCCGAAATGCCGCGCATCGACGTGCAGTTGGAAGTCGGGGCCGTCTCGGAATCCGTGAATGTCACGGCTGCCGCTCCGTTACTTGAGACCGAAACATCCGGTTCGGGCGCCGTACTGGAAGGAGCAACGATTATCAAGATGCCGGTGATGCAAAAAGCATTCAACCGGATTGTGCTCTATACGCCGGGAATGAACGTAGTCAACGGACATCACGCCGCCGGGCAGCGCCAACGCGCCCTGGGTATGACGGTGGATGGGGTTAGCAGTAAGGAACCCGTGCTGGGCAATCCGAATGACATATTTCGGATCCAATCCGCTTCGCTCGACATGATTCAGGAGTTCAAGATGTGGACCACCGGACTCCCGGCGGAATTCGGCCACTCTTCCGGCGGCGTATTGAGCGGCGTTTTCCGATCAGGGACCAACGAGTTTCACGGCTCACTGGAAGACCGCTATCTGAACGGGCGATTGGTCCACCGCCAGTATTTCGAGCAATTGCGGCGCTGTCAGGGTCTGATCACATGCAATCCTTTCACTTATCACGAAATGTCGGCAACCGCCGGCGGCCCGGTTTATCTTCCCAAGCTTTATAACGGAAGAGAGAAGACGTTTTTCTTCTTTGGATTCCAGCGCCATCACGAAAAAGTCACGGAAACCTTCATCGGCCCGGTGCCCAGCCCGCAGATGTACGCGGGCGATTTCAACTTCGGCCCCGGCTCTTTTCCGATCTTCGACCCCGCATCCACGCGGCAGGTTGGAGGGCAATGGATCCGGGACGCGTTCCCCGGAAATCAAGTGCCTCAGAACAGATTCGACCCTGCAATTCGAAACCTGCTCAGCCGCAATCCGTGGCGCGCGCAGAACGACCCCGGGGTTTTCACACCCACGGGGCCAACTTCCAACCTGATTGTTCCCACCCTCGGGCGCTACTATTTCAATCGGTGGGACGCCAAGATCGATCAAAACTTTTCCGCTAACAACCGCCTGTTCGGACGCTACTCGCTGTTCCAGAACCGCTCTCTACAGCGCATCTCGAACGAGCCGGCCTGGCGGTTGATCGACCGCGTGGTAATCGAGCCGAGCAATCATCACACCATCATCTTGAACGACACACACACCTTCAGTCCGACTTGGATCAACGAAGCGCGTGTCGCCATGAACCGGCGGGTACAAAGGCGAACTCCAAACGGTCTTAACGAGAATTGGGCGCAGCAGTTAGGTATCCCCAACGTGAGCGGAGTTACTTTTCCGCACATCGTTCGCCCGGGCGGCGGCAACTTTTACAGCATGGCGCCCGGTGGCCAGAATCACCAGGTTGGGGAAGAAATCTCGTTTCAGAACAACCTGACCCATATCGTCGGCAAGCACACGGTCAAGTTCGGTTATGAGTTAGTGCGCACCCGCTACAACTCGCTGGTCGAATCGCTCCCCTCAGGGCGGTATTTCGTGGGAGGCACCGAGCAGCCCTTTACTCCCAACACCGGCAATGACTTCGCCTCCTTCCTGCTGGGCACCGTTGTACGGTCTACCTTCGATAACGCCGTCGCCACCTGGCTACCGCGCTGGTGGAGCCACGCCTGGTACGTGCAGACCGATTACAAGCCGCGACGCGATTTGACGGTGAATCTTGGTATCCGCTGGTCCTACGAATCGCCGTTCCAAACCAAGTATGGCCAGAATTCCCAGTTCGATCCCACGGCACAGGACCCCATCACCGGCCGCAGCGGCGCCATTGTGCACAGACCGGGGCCGCTAGCCAGGAGGGACCTGAACAATTTCCAGCCGCGCCTTGGCCTGGCCTGGAATTTCAAGCCGAAGATGGTATTCCGTGGGAATTTCAGCGTCATGACCAGCGACCTGTTTGCTAACACTCAAAACATCGGCTTCGAGGAGTACTTCGCTCAGGCCAACCTCCAGGCGCTCCCCGGAGATCCACGGCACATCTTCACTCTTTCTCAGGGTCCGCCTTCGTTCCGGTTCAACATCGGTTCTGATGGATCGGTGCCCTTCGTGGGGACCAATTTCGGCGGCCGCCCGGCGACATGGTGGGATCCGAACATCCGGAGTCCGTACGTCATGAACTGGTCGGGCGGAGTGCAATATGAATTCCGTCCCCAGTGGCTGGCTGAAATCCTGTATCAAGGCTCGGCAGGCGTCAGGCTATTTAATAACTGGGACAGCAACATTGTGCCGCTCGATGTTGCCAGCGATTTCAACACTCTTGACCGCATCCGCCGCGAGTACCAGAATTTCCGGCCGTATTCGCAATTCGGCGCTATCAACCTCTACAGCAACTTCGGGCACAATACCTACCATGGCGTCACGTTGCGGGTTGAGAAACGCTTCTCGCAGGGCATGACGCTGAATTCGTTTTATACGTTTTCCAAGTCCATTAACGACGTCGACGACGACGGCGGCGCCGGCGGAATTACCTATTACAACCGCAGACTGGAAAAAGCCCGGGCCAGCTACGATGTGCAGCATCGCACGGTAACGACCTTTACGTATGAACTCCCCTTCGGCCGCGGTAAAAAATTCCTGAACTCCGGGAGAGTGAAGAATGCGGTGATCGGCGGGTGGGAGCTGGTATGGGTACAGACGTTCCAGACCGGTCCTCCGTTCACTGTGTCGTTTGCCGGCAGTCCGAACGTCTACCTGCCTGGAGCGAGCCGGCCAAACCAGGTGCTTCCCAACAGTGAAGCGAAGCTGTCGAACGTCCACATCGGCCCGCATCGCTTTCCTTTCGCCGCTCAGAATCGCTATCTGAATTTTGACGCCTTCACCTACCCGGCAAACTTCGCCCCGGGTACGGTGGGACGCAACACACTCGAAGCGCCCGGCATCGTGTGGGCGCAGGCATCGCTTTCAAAATCGTGGAGGATCTACGAACGGCTGCGCTTCAACCTGCGCTTTGACGCCAACAACATCACGAAGTACCACAGCTTCAATCCGCCCAACTCGGCGTTCAACACGCGCGACCGGTCCGCGTTTGGGACGTTTACCGGCACTCGCGGAAGCTTCTCCGACATCGGAACCGGCCGCTGGCACGGCATCATGGTGTTCCGGCTGGAGTGGTAATTTCGCGATAAAGACGCCGATCAGAAGCTCAGCCGGGCTTGCACCTGGATCCAGCGGTTTGTCGCCGAAGTTTGGGATACGATTCGGCCAAAGTTGGTCGATACCGGATCCAGCACGGGCGCGGCCATCTGCGAGCGGTTCAGCAGATTCAGCGCCTCCAGACGCAGTTGCAGCGTGACTTTCTCCGCAAACTTCATGTTCTTTGCGACGTTGGCGTTCCACTGATTCGTCATGTCCTGCCTCAAGCCGTTGATGCGTGTCGGGAATACCCGCCTGTGGAAAGAGGAGGCCGTCCGAGTTGGATTGGATTCGAAATTGGCGGTGTTGAACCAGCGGTCGTACGTCTGGTCCACGTCGCCGATCGCCGAGAGATCGCTGCCATAGTAAAACAGATTGCCCCAGGTCAGCAGAGCGCCAGGCTGCAATTCGTAAGTGCTGCCGAGCTGCCATCCGCCTGCAAGTAAATCGGCGAGGCCTCCCTGGTTCAGCCATGTGCGTCCCTTACCGAAGGGAAACTCCCAGATGCCCGTAACCACCAGGCGATGAGGCCGGCCGTCATTGGTAGGCCGTTTGGTGGGCCCGCGGTCCCATTCGTTGTGGAAGTAATCGGCTTCTTTTAGATAAAGCCGCGTATAACCGGCGTTGAAGTTAAAGCCCTTGGAAAAGCGCCGCTCGAAGTTGACCTGAAGCTCGTGGCTGAGCGCTGTCCCCAGGTTCGAGGTATTGTTGCTGAGGGTAACCAGATGCGGGAATTGCCGCAGCAACTGACTCTTACGCGTAATCGTCGCCGTGTAGAAGCCCAGCGTGGTCATGTCCTGGTAAATAAGCGGATGGGATTGCCGCAGACTGTCGAAGTTCGTAATCCGGAACGGATTGTTCACGTTCTGGTTCAGGTTGTTCGCAATATCCTCACGTCTGATGAGACCATCGGCCCAGTATTGTTCGGGAAGGAAAGAGTTGTTCATCGACAGTGGAACACGGTCGGCGTAGGTGCCCTGATACGTGGCGGTTAGCACATTGGAGCCGCCAAGCTGACGCTGAAGTCCAAGCGTCCAACGCTGCTGGCGCGCGTGACGCTGGTTGAAGTCGGTGTAACCGAAGCCGCGTCCAGTGCGTGCCATGGAGCCCAATGCATCACGCGTGGGGACATCGAAACGCGTGCCATCAGCCCGCACCGGGAACGGGTCCATCAAGGGGCTTCGGCCGTTATATGGATTGGCGCCCGCCGGGAAGTTGAACGTCTGTCCGAAATCGGTGGAAACCACGCTGCTGGTAGTGCGGCTGAATCCGAACTGGTCCGCTCCGAAGTTGAGCACATTGATGGTGTCGAAGAAACTGCCCGCGCCGGCTCGGATTACAGTTTTCGAATTAAGCTGATAGGCGGCTCCGATGCGCGGCAGCCACATCAGCTCGTTGCGGAAAAGCCTCCGCGGCCGTCCGTCCACGCCGGGATAATAGTTGCCCCCGCGAATCTGGAACTGTGACGCCGGCAGCTCGGGAATGGGGCTGCGAGCGTAGGCAGCCTGTGCTGCCGCTGCGATCGGAAGATCGAGGCTCGGGTCGAAGTTGCCCATCATGCGGTTGTAGCGCTCGGTCGATCCCATCTCGTATTCGAGCCGCAGGCCCAGGTTCAACGTCAGCTTGGAAGTCAGCCGCCAGTTGTCCTGCAGGTACCAGGCGTAATAAGGACTATGAATCGCGAAGTTGTCGTTGGTGGCAACCGTTACGTTTGAAGGCACGCCGAGCAGAAATGCCGCGTAGGAATGCCCCAGGTTGGCAGCCGGCGTCACCGCTGTGTCATCGTTACGCCGCGTATAGAAATTCGTGAAGCTGAAATTCCCCGACGTATTGCCGCCCCCGCCGCCTGTCCGGAACTGGTTCCTTACATCGACCGCGGCGCGCAAAGAATGCTTGCCCCGGATGTGCGCGTACTCAGCCTTCGCCGTGAAGATACGGGCCCGGGTAAAAACAGGCACTCCTCCCCGCCCAACGCTGGTGTAACCATCCATCGTCAATTGGGGGAGGATGTTCTGGCCTGCTTCGGCGGCTTTTGCGTCCAGGTAGGCCGGCAACCCGATGTCCGTGGGCTTGAACTGGAACGGAACCGTGATTCTGTCTCCCTCGCGGAACTGGTTAAGAGCCGCGGTGAAGTTCCAGAAGGTTCTTGCCGACTGCGTGAACACGTAATCCACCGTGCCGCCTTTGTTATTGCGATTGAGTCCGTTCGTGTTCAAGCCGCGCTGCGTCTCATAGACCCAGTCGCCGCGATCTTCGACGAAATCGTTGATGCTCCAGCGTCCGAACACCCGGTGCCGGTCGCTGATCTGATAATCGACGCGGCTGGCGTAGGCATAATAATCCCAGTTGTATGGAGTTTGCGTCGCCAGGTAGTTGTTTAAGGGCTCAAGTAAAGAATCGGACGGATTGTTGTTGGCGCCAGGATAGAACTTCGCATACCGGTCGGCGGCGGGATTCACCCAACGGGCGCGGGGTATGACGTTGTTCGGGAATGCAGTGCGAATGAAGTTGTTGGGCCGGGCCGGATCGCGCCTGACAGTGAGCGGGTCATGGATGATGTAGCGCGGCGATCCGTTGCGGGTATTGAGCAGGTAGCCGAAATCGCCGGCCCGGTCCCGCTCGGTCGGCACCGTGCGGTTGATGTTGGCCGCGTCTTCGGTCTTTACGTCCTTGAAGCCGTTGTAAGTGAAGAAGAAGAACAGTTTGTTGCGGCCGTTGATGATCTTCGGCAAAACCACGGGTCCGCCGATGGTGGCGGCCCAATTGTTGGAACGGCCGGCGGGCTGCTTGTCGGTATTGCGGATTTCGTTGGCCAAGGCCGTATTGCCGCGCACCTCGGCATCGGCGATGCGCCGGTAGTATTGCTGCTTCAGGAAGAACGGCGACCCCTGCCAGCGCTGCTGCCAGTGCTGCCAGGTATAAGTGCCGTGCAACGCGTTGGAGCCGGATTTGGAGATCATCGAAATGCTCGCCCCGGAAGTTTGACCAATCCCCGCGTCGAAATTCGTCAGCTCGACTTTAAACTCGGCGATCGCGTCCGTATAGGGTAAGAACGCGGCTCTGCGGTTCGATCCGGTGTTCGGCACGCCATCAATGGACCAGAAATTACCGCCTACGTTGCCGGCCATGTTGTACTCGGAACCGCCGGCGATCGAATGCAGGCCTAGATAATTGTTGACGCCGCTGGTCTGAATGCCGGGAGTCAGCTTCACCAGCAGCATCGCGGAATTGGACATGATGGGCAGATCCATGAGTGTACGGTTGTCGATCACGCGGCCGGTGCTGACCGCGTTCGTTTCAAGCAACGGTGCTTCGGCGGTTACCGATATCGTGTCCGCGACGGCGCCCACTTCAAGCGGCAGGTCGACTTCAATGCGCGAGGCGACCGGAAGTACAACGCCTTTGCGCAGCAGTTTCTTGAAACCCGCAATCTCGGCCGTCAACTGGTAGTTGCCGGGCAGAAGCAGGTTGGCTTCATAATAGCCGGAGTCGTTGGTGGTGAACGTTTGGGAAACATTCATTTCCAGGTTGGTCACCACAACCGTGGCGCCAACGATGGCGGCGCCTTGCGGATCAAGCACGCGTCCGAACATCATCGAACGGGTCTCTTGCGCCACGGACAGGCCGGTGGAAGTAACCAGGATCAAGGCAGAATGTAGTATGCGCATGGTTTCACCCGAAGCCAAAGATTTCTCTGGCTTTATTATAATGCGCGGAGCGGATCGAGAGTTAGTCTTCCTGGGGCGAGTGTCAACGATTCACGATTCCAACGCGGGTTTTGAAGCGGCCAACTCCCGGGACGGATCTCCCGATTATCAGTGACGGCTCTCTTTGCGAAACGCGTGGATCCGTCGTTCAATTGTTTTTGGGTTCTCGCGATGCGGCGGAGCCGCTCAAGCAAGCGCAGGATTCATCATGATCTCAAGCCTACGTCTCGCCGTAGATCGGAATCAATGCCCCGTTGATTTCCGAAGCGGCCTCGGAGGCTAGAAACATGATCAGTTGCGCGATCGATGTCGGGCTGACCCATTTGTCCCAATCGGCGTCCGGCATTGCTTCCCGGTTGCCCGGCGTGTCGATGATGCTCGGCAAGATCGCGTTGGCGGTGACGCCCGTGCCCTTGCAGTCGCGGCCGATGGCGCGGATGAGCGCATGAGCGGCCGACTTGGACACATGATACGCTCCCATGCGCGCCAGCGGATCGACGCCCGCTTTTGAGCCAATGGCGATGATGCGTCCTCGCCCGGAGCGCAACATGTGCGGGAGAACTTCGCGGCAAAGGTTGAACGTGGATATCAGGTTCGCGTTGAGCATTCCCAACCAAACTTCGTCGCTGGTCTCGGCAATCGTCATGCCCGCGGAATAGCCGCCCACAAGGTGCACCAGCATATGGATCCGGCCGTGGCGTTCCAGCGTAAGGCTGGCTGCCCGCCTGCACTGCTCCGGTACGCTTAGATCAAGCTCCAGCGGGAGCACGCGCGCGCTTCGCGGCGCATCATCCCAGCGCAGCGCCACTCCAACGACGTGGGCGCCTGCATCGAGGAACAGCCGCGTGACGATCTCCCCGAGCCCGCCCGTGGCGCCGGTGACCAGCACCACCTGATCGCGGAATTGAGACATCTCATCAGGCTAGCACGCAGGGCCGCTTAATCCGGATCAAACAGATGCGCGATCTGAGGAAAGCCGTTCATCGCCAGCCGGCAGGATGGGCCGGGCCCCCACCATCGCGGGAGATGGAAGGTGTGCTCGGGCACGTAGACCACGTCGCCCGGCTCGGCGATTACCACGCCAACGCCTTGAATCGGATAGCGGATCTGTCCCGACAGGATCAGCCAGTATTCGGCGCCCTCGGGGTGATAATGTCCGCGCGCTTTTGGATTGAGCGGCGGAAGTTTGCTGTCGTAGCCGTATATGAAATTGGCCGCGCCACGGTCATCCTCGACAACACGCAGGGTTCCTTTCACCTCTCCCTTTTCGAGCTTGGCGGCAAGCTCGTCAAAGGTTACGTGTGGCTTGTTGTCATGCTGCCATTTGGCGGCAAGCCGGTTGTTGAATCGGACGGGAACCCAATCAATGCCCGCCGTGGGCGGCGGGTCCTTCTGATCCAGATACAGGGTGCGCGCGGCGGCGACGTTCGTATCAAAGATGAGAGCCGGCTGCCGGCCGGTTACTTCCCAGGAAAAGATGGTCTGCATCGGGACCTGAACCATCGACCCCTTGCGCGCGACAAACGGTTCCACGGTCTCGATCTCAAACCGCACCTCGCCTTCCATGACAACCCACCACTCGCGCGTGTCCGGATGGATCGCCTTGGGGTGCTTGTGCCCGGCGGGCGCGTAGATGTACTCACTGCGCAGGTGGCGGTCATCGACAATCAGCTCGCTCCATGACGTCTTGCCTTTATGTTTGGCTTTCAGATCGGCCAGTTTGGTATGGGGCTTGTGGGGAGGAACATATTTGGTCTTGCCCTTGGGCGCGTACATGGTCTGCGCCGCGGCAGCCAGCGGGATGCCCCCGGCCAGGGGAAGAAAGCTTCTGCGTGTGAGCGTCTTCATGGGAGTTTTCGAATTTTACCAGATGCGGCCTGTTCCAGAGCGCACGCTATCATGAAAGGATCATGGCGAACCCGCTTCCCCGGCTCCGCACCAACCTCGATTTCATGCCATCCCCGCTGGAAGACCGCCCGGGGCTTCTGATCCGGGATCCTTTGCATTTTTCCGACGTAACGCTGATCCTGCCGCCGTTCTTTGTTCCGATGCTCGAATTCTTCGACGGCGAGCGTTCGTCCGAAGATCTGCGCGGGGCAATGCTCGAAATGACCGGCGATCTGCGCGTCGGAGAAATCGTAGAGCACCTGGTGGATAGTATGACGATGGCGGGGTTTCTCGAGGACGAAACGTATACGGAGATGCGGACGGAGAGGGAGCGCCAGTTCGCCGAGTCGGAAACCCGATGGGCGACCCATTCCGGCTCAGGCTATCCGGAGTCGAAGAGCGATTTGGAGCGAACCATGCTCGGGTATATGGAAAACGGAGAGCCCGCCGAAGGCGACTGGATTGGGATCGCGGCTCCTCACGTGAGTCCGGAGGGAGGCTGGAAGTCCTACCGCTCGGCTTACGCCGGGCTTTCGAAAAACTATGCGGATCGCGTGTTTGTCGTGCTCGGCACATCACATTACGGGCAGCCGGAGAAATTCGGGCTGACCCGCAAACGTTGGACGACTCCCTGGGGTGAGGCGCGCCCGGCGCTTGGCTTGATCGATGAGCTGGCCGGAAAGGCCGGGTCCGCCGTTCAAATGGAAGACTACTGTCACTGCGTCGAGCATTCCATCGAGTTCCAGGTTGTTTTCCTGCAATCCCTCTTTGGCCCCGGCATCCAGATTCTTCCCATTCTTTGCGGCCCTTTTGCCCGCAGCATCTACCAAGGCGGCGCGCCGGAACAGGATGACGGGGTGAAGCGGTTCCTGGATGTGCTTGGAGAAATGGGCGCCAGGGAAGGGAAGGGGCTCTTCTGGGTGCTTGGCGTGGATATGGCTCACATCGGACGACGTTATGGCGACTCGTTTGAGGCGCGCGCCGACCTCGGAGAGATGGCCGAAATCGCAACACGCGACCAAAAGCGCATCGACGCGGTGAATGCAGGCGACGCTGACCGGTTCTGGGATCTGGTGAAAGAGAACCAGGATGATCTCAAATGGTGCGGTTCTTCGCCTTTCTATACTTTTCTCCGCGCTATGCCCAACGCCAGGGGGATACTGCGGCGCTACGAGCAGTGGAACATCGATCCGCAAAGCGTGGTAAGTTTCGCCGGCATTCATTTTTCCACCGGCGGCGCTTAGCCGGTTGGCGCGCTCAGCCGTCCGGATGCCAGAATAGAAGGCTATGCCTGAGCCTGTTTATCTAATTGCGAGCGGCGATCTCCGGCTTCCGGCCAACCGCGTCTGCTGGCCGGCCCAGCGCCAGGTCGAGGAATCCGTCACCGCCGCAATCGAAAAGCTAGGCCGGCAGAGCCGGCGCGGCCATCCCTATGACGCCGGCAAGCTGCATGGATTCATCGATAGCCAGCGCTACGGCATGGAAGTGTTTCGCCAAATCCCGCAAGATGCGCCCCTGGTGGTGGTGGAGGCCGTGTGGCAGTATTCCCACCATGTGCTGGCCGGACTCTACACGCATCGCGGCCCCGTCCTCACCGTTGCCAACTGGAGCGGACAATGGCCCGGACTGGTTGGACTCTTGAATCTGAACGGATCTTTGACCAAAGCCGGCGTGCGATACAGCAGTCTCTGGAGCGAGGATTTTCAGGACTCGTTTTTCCGCGATGGCCTGGCAGGATGGCTTGCCGGCGAGCCGGTGGTCCACGACGCCAGCCATGTTCGCCCGCTGGAAGGCCTGCGTCTCCCTGAAGCGGAACGCGAACTCGGGCGCCGGCTCGCGGCCACCTTGCTTCGCGATAAAGCGATACTCGGCGTTTTCGACGAAGGCTGCATGGGGATGTACAACGCCATTATTCCCGACGAGTTGCTGCATGCCACCGGCGTTTTCAAAGAACGGCTCAGCCAGTCCGCCCTATATGCGGCCATGCAGCGGACCGGCGATGAGGAGGCGGATGCGGTTCGCGCCTGGCTCGAAGCCCGCGGCATGCAGTTTCGCACCGGCGCCGATGAGGCGTCCGAACTCACCAGCCGCCAGATCCGGGAGCAATGCAAGATGTACATCGCCGCGCTGCGCATCGCCGCCGAATTCGGCTGCGATGCCATCGGCATTCAATACCAGCAGGGACTCAAGGATCTTTGCGCCGCCTCGGACCTGGCCGAGGGGTTGCTGAACAACCCCGACCGGCCGCCGGTCCGCGCGTCCGGGAACGGCCGCGTACTTTTTGAGGGCGAAGCTCTGACGCATTTTAACGAAGTGGATGAATGCGCCGGCCTTGACGGCCTGATTACCAATCAGGTATGGAAGGCGCTTGGCTTCGATCCCTCCAACACGCTGCATGACGTTCGTTATGGGGAGGAATATGACGGACAATTCGTGTGGGTGTTTGAGATCTCCGGAGCCGCGCCCGCATCCCACTTCACCGGCGGATACGCCGGCGCGGTGAGTGAACGGCAACCGCCGATGTATTTCCCATTGGGCGGCGGCAGTCTCAAAGGAATCAGCAAACCGGGAGAAATCGTCTGGAGCCGGATCTATGTCGAGCAGGGGGCGCTATGGGCCGACATCGGCCGCGCCGGCGTCGTGGCCCTTCCGCGGGAGGAAACCGAACGCCGCTGGCGGATCACCACGCCGCAGTGGCCCATCATGCACGCGGTCACTTATGGAATCACCCGCGATCAGATGATGGCACGGCATAAATCCAACCATATTCAGGTTGCCTATGCGCCGGATGCGGGCTCAGCCAACCGCGCGCTCGCCGCCAAGGCCGCCATGTTTGCCGGGTTGGGCTTGAAGGTGTTCGTCTGCGGCAGCGGCCATGGCCTGCAAGCGTGACCTGATACTCTGGAGGTTCACTTGACTTTCACTTCTCCGGGCCTTCGGCGCCGGAATACTAAGGAGCGGACTTTGTGCGTGTCGGATTGATCGGTTGTGGCGCCATTGCGCATAAGCATGTGCAGGCATATAAGAACATCGGTTTCGAAGTGGTCGCGGTAAACGACAACATCGAGGAACGCGGGCGGCAATTCGCGGAAAGCTGCGGGGCGGAGTTTTCTCCCAGCTATCAGGAAGTCTGCCGGCATCCCAAGGTGGATTTCATCGACGTCTGCACCTTCCCGGACTTCCGGTTGCAGCCTTTGAAAGTCGCCGCGGAAGCAGGGAAACACGTGCAGGTTCAAAAACCGATCGCCACGAATCTGAGAACGGCGGCGGGTATGATCCGTCATACGCGGCGCGCGGGCGTGCTGCTCAATGTCGTGAGCCAGCACCGTTTCGACGATTCGATTCAGTTTCTGGCCAAGGCCATTCCTGGCGGACGTCTCGGCACAATCATGCAGGCCGACGCCTACGTGAAGTGGTACCGGTCGGCGGAATACTACTCGCGGCCGATCAAAGGAAGCTGGGCCACCGAAGGCGGCGGAGCTCTGATCAATCAAGGCATCCATCAGGTGGATATGCTGTTGTATCTCATCGGACGGGTGAGAGAGCTGTACGGCTTCTGGCAACTGGGCGCCATGCATTCCATCGAATCCGAGGACGTTATCAACTTCATGATGCGCTTCGCTAACGGAGCCACTGGAGTGTTTCAGGCAGCGACGGCGTTCTGGCCCGGTTACGCCGAGCGGCTGGAGATCCACGGCACTAAAGGTACGGCCGTGGTCACCGGCGACAAACTCACAACTTGGGATGTGGAGAACGATGCCGGCGATCCGCCGCCGCTGGCTTCCAACACAGAGTCCGGAGCGTCCGATCCGATGGCCATTCCGCTGGCTCCCTTCGAGCGCCAGTTTCAGGATTTCGGCGATGCCATTCGTAATAACCGCAAGCCGCTGTCTTCGGGCGATGATGGCTATCGCGCGCTCGAACTGGTCGTCTCGGCGTACAAGTCGTGCCGTGAGGGCCGTAAAATCGTAATCGAAGAAGAGGTCGCCTAGCGAATGAGCTGGATCGTTCGCGTTCCGGCCTCGAGCGCCAATCTCGGCCCGGGATTTGACGCACTCGGCCTGGCGCTCGACATTCCCCTGGAATGCCGGGTTCGCCCCGCCTCCTGCCTCAAGATCCATGCCAGCGGCCGTGACGCGTCCGGCATTCCCACCACCGAGGACAACCTGATCTGGCGTACCGCCCTCAAGGTGGCCCAGGATTTCCATCAGGAGTCCCTGCCGCCGGTCGAGATGGAGATACGCAACCAGATTCCGATCGGCAAGGGGCTTGGATCGAGCGCGGCGGCGCTCACTGCCGGTGTGGTTATTGCCGACAAGTTGCTTGGTCTGCACTGGAAGCCACAGCGAATTCTCGACGAGGCGGCGCGCATCGAAGGCCATCCCGACAACGTTGCGGCCTGCGTGCTCGGCTCGATTGTGGCCAGCGCCATGGACTCACACGGCTCGGCGCGCGCGGTGCGAATTGAGCTGCCGGAGCGTTACGGGGTGGCGGTTGCCGTGCCGGATTTCGTGCTTCCGACTTCGCAAGCGCGCGCGGCGCTACCGGAAACCTACTCCAGGCAAGACACCGTATTCAACCTGCAGCGCGCGGCGCTGCTGATTGCAGCGCTCGCCACCGGAACCACCTCCGCGTTCCCATTGGCGCTCGAAGACCGCCTGCATCAGCCCTATCGCGCCCGGCTTGTCCCGGGGCTTGATGAGATTCTCCGGCTGCGCGCTCCGGGCCTGCTCGGCTGCGCGCTGAGCGGAGCCGGCCCTTCCATTCTCGTTTTTTACGAGCGAGGCTACGAAAGCGTATGCGATCTGGTGCGCCAGATTTTCGCGCTCCATGGCCGCGGTTCCGAAATCCTATGGACGCGGATCGCCGAGCGCGGCTACGAGGTTACGGAATGGAAGGAAGAAGGCTGAACCACAGCCGGCGCACGCGGCCGGTATTCAGCCGGAAACCCACAATTTTCTTGTTCGCGTCCCGATGAAATTCCAGGTTGAGCGAGCCCATTCGAAACCGGTCCGCCACGGTAGGTATCATTTCTCCGATCATGTGTTCGCGCTGGAAGAACTGAATCTGATTCTCAAAGACCTTCACCGAATAACGCGCCTGCGCCTCCTCGCTGGCGTACTCTCC
>Ga0187893_10006422_pt1 | contig 20133 bp, 20 predicted proteins | sample MA1701074metaG_FD_139574 | JGI IMG/M metagenome (GOLD analysis project Ga0187893, IMG submission 139574) | White microbial mat communities from a basaltic lava cave in the Kipuka Kanohina Cave System on the Island of Hawaii, USA - MA170107-4 metaG ...
CCGCCACAACCGGCTGCTGTCGCGGAGAAGGCGTCATTCCCGGCCGCGCCCGAGGCGGATCCGGAATTCCAGGCGCAGATCCGCCAGCTTTTTGTCGGCAGCGCGCCGGGCAAGCTGGCGGCCGTCCGCGATGCGGCCAGCGCCTTCGTGCAGGACCAGGGATCGTCCATGCAGTTGCCGCTGCTGATCGATCTGTTTCGCAAAGTCCATTCCCTGACGGGCAACGCGGCGGTCGCTGGGTGCGCGCAGATTGCGCATTACGCGAGTATCTTCGAGGCGTTCCTCCAGGAATTGCAGCAGAAACCGAAGTTCATCAACGCATCCACGGCGCGCACGGTGGTCAAGTCAGTCGAGTTCGTGGATCTACTTTTTCAACGCAGCGAGGAACCGGCCCAGCCTGTGGCGTCACCAGCCTCGGTGTTGGTGGTGGACGGCGATTCGATGTCGAGCCAGGCGGCGGTCATGGCGCTGGAGAAAGGGGAACTCAAGGCAAGTGTCGCGACCGAACCGACACAGGCGCTGGGAATGCTCGCGTCGGAACCGTTTGCCGCGGTGGTGATGGCCGTGCATTTGCCGGGCATGAACGCGTTCGAACTGTGCGCGCAGATGCAGGCATTGCCGGCTTGCGCGCAGACGCCGGTCTTGTTCATCACGACGCTGGCCGACTTTGAGGCGCACTCAAACCCTGAGGTCCTGGGCGAGAACGACGTGATTGCCGCGCCTTATCTGCTGATCGAATTGGCGCTCAAAACGATGACCGGCGTGGAGAGGGCCAGGATGCGCAAGTAAGCCGGAGGTTCTTCAGCGGGCGTCTGTGCTCAGACGATTCAGGCGCGCCTGCCGTTCCTCGTCCTTCAGTTTTCCCAGGGACGCCGCTGCCTGATAGAAATTCTCCAGGTTGCCGCCGTGTTCATGCAGCAGCCGGCGAAAGGCTGGGACGAGGCGGTAATACGTGTCCACGGTGTTCAACTGCGCGTTGTTCAAGTTCTGAGTGAACCAGGCGTCGTAGCTCTGGTGTCCTCCCCAGGCAGCTTTGAGTAGCTCATTGCCCTGGCGGAGTTCGTCGATGACACGCTGCTTGGCGTTGCGTTTCATGGTGTCGTTGGCAGGCCGCTGTTGCGGTGGATGGGCGGCATCACTTTCGTAGATGGCCTTCAACTTATCCCGCGCTTCGGCCACAAGCCGGACAAATTGTTCCTTCCGGCGATTGGCCGACTGGTAATTTTTCAGGGCCGCCGGGTCGCGCCGCGCTTCCATCCACCGGCGCAGACCCTCCTCTGCCACAGCGGTGGCAAACGCTTCGTTGAAGTCGGTGTCGCCGGCGACAAAGAGCCGCTGGTGCGCCAGTTCGTGAAAAAGCAGTTCGATCAGTTCCGCTTCGTCATCGTGGATGAACGTGTTCAAGACTGGATCGCGAAACCAGCCGAGAGTCGAGTACGCGGTGACGCCGCCCACATAAACATCGAAGCCGTTCTTTTGCAGTTTCGCGGCGTAACGCCTGGCTTCCTGTTCCGAGAAGTAGCCGCGATACTCCAGCCGTCCCACGACCGGATACCACCAGGATTTCGGCGTGAGCGAAAACTCCGGCGCGGCATAGATGTTCCAGACGGCGTATCGGCGTCCTAAATCGGCGTAGCGGAGGTAATGACCGTTGGCTGGGAGATGAAGTTCCTTTTCGGCGAACTCGCGGACCTGCAGAACAAGCCGCAAGCGCTGCTTGAGCGGTTCGGGGGTATTGGCGTCATCGAGCAGCGACCGGATGGGACGCTGGCGATTCCACATCTGGCATTGGCCGCGCACCGCCTGGGTATAGTAGCGACAGGTTTCACAGCCGGTCAGAAAGAAGGCGAGCGCGAGCAGGCAACAATTGAAGAATGCGAATTGGAAATTGAGAATTGAAGCGCTGCCGACATCGCGCCATCGCCGCGCCCGAGCCAATGGCACCATTCTCATTTTCTCGTTCTTCAACGCTCCCGCCGACCGGCCTCAAAGACCCATCTTGCTCAACTCCGCGTCGAGCGCTTGTTGGAAGGACTGCAAGTCGGCTGCTGACGGCTTGTAGCCCTGCTGCTTCGGGCCGAACCCCAGCCGGCCCATCTGATCCAAGTACCACATCGCGGATTGTCCGTCGCTGAACGTGACGTTGCCACTGACCACCGCGCCGGGACGGGCAACGGTGTCCACGGTGACCGAGACTTTGCCCGTCCCACCGGGCAGGGCAGGGGAGGGAACGTCGTCACCCTTGTCCGAAGTGGACAACGCGCCGGCGCCCGGCAGCGGAGGAGACAACGGCTTTTCCACTTTGGATGGCGGCGGATCTTTGGGTATGAGCTTCAGGTCATCCACCAGCAGCCGCACTTCCATGTAAGTCAGGTTCAAGCCGCATTCGGCGCCGAGCCGCTTTTGGATTTCGGAAAGCTTGAGGCCCTCCGCGATCCAGGCCGAGACTTTTTTGTTCTGGGCATCGTCGAGTTTCATCGTGCGCGCCTATTTGGAAGGCAGAACGTCCGCCGATTCAACGGATTTTCTTTCTGTCGTCGCGGGTGAAGTGAGCGGAATGCCGATTCGGCGAGGCGTTCTGGACGAAAATATTTCCGGGAACAGTTGTCTTCGTGTTAAGTGAGCCCCATGCGGCAGGCGCAGGACCAGTCGAAAGCCCACTACCGAGGCCGGCTTGCACCGTCGCCCACCGGCTATCTGCACCTGGGCCACGCCCGGACGTTTTGGATTGCCCAGGAGCGGGCGCGCCAGAGTAGCGGCGTGCTGGTGCTGAGGAACGAGGATTTGGATCGCGAGCGATGCCGGGCGGAGTTTGTCGCGGCGATGATCGAAGATTTGCGCTGGTTTGGCCTGCGCTGGGACGAGGGACCGGACTGCGGAGGACCGTTCGGCCCCTACACGCAAAGCGAGCGGCGAGAACATTACATTGGCGCTTTCGACGCGTTGCGTGCCAGCGGCTTTGTGTATCCTTGCAAATGTTCGCGACGCGATGTGGAGCGCGCGATGCAGGCGCCCCATCAAGGCGAAGATGAACCGTTGTATCCAGGGACGTGCCGTGAGAACGGCGAACTGCATAAGGCAAGCGACGGCTGGCGTCCCAATGCGGAATTTCGTCCGACGCGGGCACGTCGGGATTCGTCTTTAACAAAGATCAGTTGGCGTTTTCGCGTGCCGGACGGCGAAACGGTTTCGTTCGTTGATCGGGCGATAGGCGCACAGTCGTTCGTGGCGGGAAAAGATTTCGGCGATTTCGTTGTGTGGCGGCATGACGACGCGCCGGCCTATCAATTGGCGGTGGTGGTGGATGATGCCGCGATGCGCATCACGGAAGTGGTGCGCGGGCGCGATTTGCTGCCTTCCACTGCGCGCCAGATTCTCCTCTATCGGGCGCTGGGCCTGGCCTTGCCCGACTATTACCACTGTCCCTTGGTGACCGACGAACGCGGCGCCCGGCTGGCCAAACGGCATGACGCGCTTGGTTTGCGCGCCCTGCGGGCGCAGGGGGCCACGCCCGAATCATTGCGGGCTTCGACGGGATTTCGCGAAGGACAGAGCGGTTGATCAGATTCCGGTAGTCGAACCTGAAGCGGAACGCGGGTCCTTTCCTCCCAAACTTCACCGTCCGCCAGGCTGTTTTCCCAATAGTCACTTCGGCGTCATCCAGCCGTAACATTGATAGACGAAGTATGGCTTGGATAAAGAGAAATGAACTGAAACCAATCGGGGTTTCACAAAGAAGAAAGCGGTTGCAATGACAACGAAAACTGAAAGCCGGGGGGAAACCAGGTTCCACGCTCTCTCCTCGGATTTGAGCCGGTGCGTGGGAGAACGGGGATTGTTGAAACTGGCGTTGGACGCGGTGTTGATGCTGGATCCGGCGCGTTTGCAGGAGGCCAGGAAAAGGTCACCGGACTTTTCACCCCAGATGATGCTCACGCTGCTGACGTATTGTTACAGCACGAGCCTGTATGGTTCGCGCGACATCGAGTGGGCGACTGAGCGCGACCGGACGGTCCGCTACATCTGTGCCCGTCTGTATCCCGACTGGCAGAAGCTCCGGCGGTTCCGCCGGCAGCACCGGGATTTGTTGTTCCAATGCCTGGTTTATGTGTTGAAGCAAGCCTGGGCCTTGAAGCTTGACGAAGGGGAAGCGGATTACGTGGGCTACGAATGGTTCGAGTCGGACGTCATCGAATGGATCAACCGAGCCGCTGCGGATCGCCTGGACTTCGCCGCGCTGATGGATGGCGCGGAGAGCGAGTAAGAAGCGCGCAGTTGCCCCTGCGTTACGATCCGCAAAGAACGCGGTTTACCTGTCCAGTCCCGCATTGAGCGGCGCAGACCGCTGCTCCGGTGATTCCCGCCAGGTCGCCCATCAATGAAGGCAAGAAGGCAATATTCGCATCGCTCCTGAGTCGCGCCCGCGCTGTGGTCTCGGTGATTTGCAGGATTTCATCCCTCATTTCGTCCAGCAGGCCGCCGCCCAGGATAATCATTTCAACTTCGAAGTGTTCGACAAGCTGAGCCGCAATTTGCCCGGTGCGTTCGGCAATTTCGCGAACGAAGCCGGCGGCCGCTTGGTCGCCTTTGCGCAGCGCCTTGCGGAAGTCCCGGCTGCGAAAGTGGCGAAATTCCAGGCGTGGCATGGTGCAGAAAATGTTGAGCGCGGGCGCTTCCAACAGAGGCGGACGAGCTGGCAGCCTGGATAAATCGTACAGTTCGCCGTCGAGGATCAATCCGCCGCCGATCTGCGGACCCGGAAACAAGGCGGCGAACCGTGCAGGCGCCGTTTTGGCTTCCTGATGATAGATGCCCAGCGCGCCCCAGTTATGGAGATTGCCGATGAGCACAGGCAGCGAGAGGGACTGCTCCAATTCGCAGCGCAAAGCGACTCCTTCCCATGCCAGGTCCGGGGCCAACTTCACCCGCCCTGTGTCCTGCTCGATACTTCCCGGCACACCGACTCCGACTGACTGGATTCGGTCCATCGACAGATCACACTCGTCCGCTGCGTACTGAACGCACTTGGCGATGCGTTCAATCACCGACACCGGGCCGCGTTCGATTTTGGTGCTGAACTTGGTTTTGCCGATCAGCCTGAGTGATTCCGAAAAAACACCGGCCCGAATGATGGCCCGGCCGACTTCCACACCCACGAAATGCTCGCGCCGCAGACGAACGGTTGGGACTTCCCCGACGGCGAACTCGCGTGTCATGCCAGCAGCATGTCATGCGAGGGGCCGACTAGGAAGTGGCGTGTGCATTGACACCGGAATGTAACTTTGGCGGGAGATACTCTCTCAAAGTGCGGCGCGAATATCACAAAGTTGTTGAAGTGGAGGAGTCTGGCATGGACATAGCTAAGCTGTGACGGGTTGGGGCCACCACGGATGGTCATCCGCAGTCTCAGACAACTGCGGTTGGAGCAACCCCGCAAACGGGTAGTCTGCAACTTAACTCTAACAAACAGAACGATATGAAGCCATTGGTCGTTATACTGAGCCTCGTGTGCGTTGCGCTGGCGGCGCAATTGGTGATGCGCTACGGCAAGAGTGGCCGAGATGAAAAAGAATTTGCCGCCGTCAGCACGCGCGCCCAAACCCTGTCCAACGAAGTCGTGGAAACCCGCGCCAAGGCCGAGGAAGAATCCCGCCTGTCAGCCTTTCTTCAAAGCAATCTCACCCAACGCGCCGCAGAGATTTCCGCCGCCTCCAATTCATTGAGCCAGGTGACCGCCTCCCTGACCGCCGCCGAGAGCGAACTGAAAAACGTCCAGGAAGAGGCGAAGAAGCAGGCCGCGCGCGTCGCCGAGTTGGAAGGCCAAAAGGACGAGATGCAAACCAAACTTGACGAACTGGCGGGTTCTATCCGCAACCTGAACACGCAGATCGCGGAAACCAAACGCAAACTCGCCGCCTCGGAGGGAGATCGCGATTCATTGACCAGGGAACTGACCCGGTTGCAGTCCGACAAGTCCGAACTGCTGCGCCAGTTCAACGATCTCGCCGCGCTGCGTGCCCAGGTCGCCCTGTTGCGGGACGAGGCCGCTATCAACCAGCGTTTGGCGTGGATGGCCCAGGGAGTCTATCAGGCTTCGGGCCGCAAAGGCGCTGAAGCGCTGGTGAACAAGCCCGCACCGCCGGGGACGCCCGTCAATCCATCGCTCAACGTGGAAGTGCAGCAGAATGGCGGGGCCAATGTGGTTCCGCCTGCCAAGACGCCGCCGCAAAAATAAGCGTTTCAAAGCGGGCCGCCGGGGACCGACTTTCAAGGCCGCGCCTCAATTCAGGCGCGGCTTTTTGTTTTTGGGATGCTTTGACAATTAGGGAAGCATCCTCTACCAACGCCCTATGCGTCGCTTCACATCGTTTTTGAGGGTTCTTTTGATCTGGGTGTCAACGACCGCTGTGGCTTTGGCGGCAGACCCTCCAGCCAAGTTCACCGTCGGCGAATTTGTCTTCACCCGCCCGGCCGACTGGCAATGGATCGAAGTCAATTCGGTGATGCGCAAAGCCCAATTGAAAATCACCGACGCTGACAAGAAAGACAGCGCTGAAGTGATTTTCTTTTTCTTCGGTAAAGACGGCGGCGGCCGCACGAAGGAGAACATCGACCGCTGGCTGTCACAGTTCGAGGAACCGAAGGAAAAGCTCAATTCCAAAGTCGAGGAGGTCACCATTGCACAGCGCAAGGTGACTTATGTTCAAGCCGAGGGAACTTACTTGAGCGGCATGCCCGGTGGCCCGAAGACGCCACAACCCAACACTATGCTGCTCGGCGCCATTATCGAAAGCGATCAGGGCAATGTCTTCATCCGCCTGACGGGACCCATCAAACTGGCCAAAGCTTCACAACCTGCGCTCCGTAAGATGGTAGAGGGTGCGCTGGGCGGCCGTTGAGATGGACTGCGGCGCGTCGAGTGCAACATTGCCTTGGCGGTAAAATACCTTTTCTCGGTCGCAAACATTTTTTACGCCTGACATTCCAAATCCCCAGGCGAAGGAAGGACACTGCGGACGCTTTTCGGTTGGACAAGTTTCAACGGCTTCCCGCACATTCCCGCCCACGCCACATGAACTTTCTCGCTCAGAGGCTCGTCTTGATGGCGACGGTATTTCTTCTGAACTTCACGGGTTGCGTTATACCGCCTGACAAGTCAGCCGCGCGCACAGCCTCCCCGGATCTGCGCTATGACTTCGCGCTCGTTGGCGACGTGCCCTACGACGAATCGCAGACCACGAATCTCTTTCCGAACATGATCGAAGAGATGAACCGTGCGCGTCTGGCCTTCGTCGTGCATGACGGCGACATCAAGTCCGGCTCCACCCCTTGCACTGATGAGTCGTTCGAGAGTGTGTACGCCCTTTTCCAGACGAGCCGGCATCCGTTGATTTATCTATTCGGTGACAACGAATGGAGCGATTGCGGCAATCTGAAGACCAACGCGTTCGAGCCGGAGGAGCGATTGCAAAAGCTACGCTCCTTATTCACCCAGGGCGATCAGTCGCTTGGCCAACGCAGGCTTGGCCTGACACGCCAGAGTGACGAGCCGCGCTTCGCCGCGTTTCGGGAGAATGTCCGTTGGACGCATGGCGGGGTGATGTTTGCCGGCCTGAACGTGCCGGGGAGTGACAATCATTTCGGCGCTCCGGAATTCGGGCCGCGCAACGCCGCGAACATCGCGTGGATTGAAGGCGCCTTTGCCCTCGCCATCAAGGAACACCTTCGGGCGGTCATGCTCATCATGCAGGCCAACCCGCACTTCGATCTCGCCGTGACCAACCGGTTGCGGCGCGGCTTCAACGAGATGCTGGACGTCATCGAAAAGGAGACGCTGGCGTTCAAGAAGCCGGTCGTGCTGGTCCACGGTGACAGCCACTATTTCCGCATCGACCAGCCGCTGCTCGGCTCGCGAAGCCGGCGGCGCATTGAGAATTTTACGCGCGTGGAAACTTTCGGGAATCCGGACGTCCATTGGCTGCGGGTGAGCGTGGACTGGCGCGATCCGAACGTGTTCCGGTTTCACCCGCAGTATGTGCGTAAAAACCTGTTGAAACATTAGCGCCGAGTTTTTCCGATGCGGTGTCGCGCGGCGCGGATCGTTGACATCCCCGCCTGCGTTCTCCACTCTCCGCGCATGGCAAAACCAGCTTTGGGTCGCGGGCTGGGGGCGTTGCTGGGTGGAAGCCCGCCGGCCGCCAGACCGGTCCTTCCCGCCGCCCTGAATCCTGCGGCGACTGATCTTCCCACCGCGCCGTCCGCGCCCGGACATGACCAGGTGCGGCGCGTGGCGTTGGAGCGGGTGCGGCCCTGTCCATTCCAGCCGCGCAAGGAGTTCGCTCCGGAAGCGCTCCAGGAGCTGGCCGACTCGATCAAGGAACAGGGCATCATCCAGCCCCTTATCGTTCGCGAGAAGCCCGACGGCTTTGAACTCATCGCTGGCGAACGCCGCTGGCGCGCGGCGCAACTGATCGGTCTGAAGGAAGTGCCCGTCATCGTGCGTGACGCCGATGATCGCGCGGTGCTGGAACTGGCGCTCATCGAAAATCTCCAGCGCGAAAACCTCAATCCCATCGAGGAGGCGCAGGGCTACGCCGAATTGATCGGCACCTTCCAACTCCGGCAGGAAGACGTATCCTCCAAAGTCGGCAAGAGCCGCGCGGTTGTGGCCAATGCGCTACGGTTGCTCAAGCTGCCGTCGGACGTGCAGGCGCACATCCGCGACGGGCGTTTGTCAGTGGGCCACGCCAAGGTGATTCTCGGCCTGCCTGGCCCGGACGAGCAGAGGCTGGCGGTCGAACGCATCCTCAAGGACAGCCTGAATGTGCGCCAGACCGAGGAATTGGTGACGCGCCTTCAGGCGAAAGCGCCGGAGGCCAGAGCGCCCGGCCGCAATGGCGGCCATTCCACAGTCGTGCCCGACATTCATGTGACCAATCTCGAAGGCAGACTGCGCGAGCGGTTCGGAACGAAGGTGCAGTTGCGCTATCGGGCGGGCAAAGGCGCGCTCGACATTCGCTTCTACAGCGATGACGAACTGGAGCGCATCCTGCAAATCATGGGCGTGCCCATTGAATGAACCGGGTTGGGTCGTTTTCGGCGAGTCCGCATTTCGTCATTTCGCGTTGAGAGTGTTTCGTTCTTAATCGCCGCCATGCTGCAACCTGAAGAATTCCGCGAACAAACCGCCGCCCGGCTTCAGGCCGGTATTGAGCGGGCCAGCCGTATGCGCGCCTTTGTCGGGTTGGATGGATTCGTCGATGAGATCATCCACGTCGTGGACAAACGCGACAACGCCGAGAAGTTCCATCGCCTGCCGACCATCGGCAGACTGGCCGAGCGTCTCGCGGCCGCCGCCGGCAAGAGCACGAACATCGAACTGGTCAACCAGCGCACGAAACTCGGGGGCAACGGTCCCATTATGGCCAACGCTCTGGCCCGGCTGGGGATTAAGGTGACTTACATCGGGGCGCTGGGTTATCCGCATCTGCATCAGGTGTTCGCCGAGTTCGCCCGTCGCGCGGAGGTCCACAGCATCGCCGAACCTGGCCACACCGACGCGCTCGAATTCGACGACGGCAAGCTAATGCTCACGAAGACCACTTCGCTGAATGACATTACCTGGGAAAACATCCAGCTCCGCTTTGGCCGCGGGAAATTCATCGACAATTTCTCCACCGCCGATCTCGTCGGCTTCGTGAATTGGACGATGGTGCCTTACATGAGCGAGCTGTGGGAATCGTTGCTCCAGGAATTCTGTCCCGCCGCGCCCGCGCCGCGAAGGAAAATGTTCTTCGACCTCGCCGACCCGGAAAAGCGGACGAAGCAGGACATCCAGCGGGCGTTGGAGTTAATCATTCGCTTCGAGAAATATTTCGAGGTCATCCTCGGCCTGAACGAGAAGGAAGCGTACGAGATCGGCCAGGTGCTTGGCCTGAACACCCAAAACCGCTCGCGCGACGGCCTCGCAGCGCTGGCGGGAGAAATCCAAAAGCGCACGCCAGTCGATGCGCTGGTGGTGCATCCGGTCAGCTTCGCGCTCGCGGCGGGCGGGGGCGCGGTGGCGGTTGTGGACGGGCCGTTAGTGGACAAGCCGCTTATCACCACGGGGGCGGGCGATCATTTCAACTCGGGATTCTGCCTCGGCAAACTGCTGGGCTTCGACAACGCCGCCTGTCTGCTCACCGGCGTGACCTGCAGCGGCTACTACGTGCGCAATGCCCAAAGCCCGTTCATGGAAGACCTGGTCGCCATGCTGCGCGCGTGGCCGTGCAGATGAGGCACGTCCCTGGTTTCGGATTCGGCCTTTCCATGAACCAAGCTCTTAATCCTAATCCTAATCTAAATCGTAATCTGCGTGGACCGGAGGGATTAAGATTAGGATTAGGATTAAGAACCAAGGGCGATTCATTGCCCCAATGCGCATTCAAAATTGGAAGCAGAGGCTCTCCATGATCCTGCCCATCGTCAAATTTGGCCATCCCGCGCTGCGACAGAAAGGAGCGCGCATTGAGAAAATCACACCGGATGTCTCCAGGTTAATCGAAGACATGTTCGAGACAATGTATGCCGCCGCTGGTGTTGGCCTGGCGGCGCAACAGGTGGGACGGGCCTTTCAGTTGACGGTCATTGACGTGCGCGGGGTGAAAGACCGGCCTTCGACGATTGAAGTGGACGGCAAGGCCGCCGAAGTGGGTGCGTTCATGCCGCTGGTGCTAATCAACCCCGACATCAAACCATTCGGTGAACCGGTGGCCGGGCCGGAAGGGTGCCTGAGTTTCCCGGAGATTTTCGAGGAGATTACGCGTCCAGGATCCGTGGAAATCAGCGCGTTAGACGCAAAAGGCCGTCCAATTCATTTCAAAGCCAGCGGCCTCCTGGCGCGCGCCATCCAGCACGAAACAGATCATCTCAATGGCATCCTCTTCATCGATCGGATGCCGCTCAAGGCCAAGCAAGCGCTGAAACCTGAACTGGAGGCGTTACAGGCTGAAACCAAGGCCGCTTTGCAAACAGCTCAAAACTAGAGTCGGTCCATCGCACGACTAGGAGCGAATGCCGCGATTGGCCATTGGTTTAACAGATTTTAATTTTGCTGACGTGTTTCCCGCTTGCCCGGCGTGTAAAGGCCGAGTTAATTGTTCGCGTTTTACAAACTCAAACCTCATGAGACCGCCGACATTGGGCTGCTTTACAAGACTCGGAACCGGCAAACAGTTCCGCCTGAAGCTGTCCGCTTTTCTTCGGATTGGAGCGCTGGCGGTTGCCCTTGTCACCGGCGGGCAGGGTGCCTTCGCGAAAGGGAAGGCGGAGTACGTCGTGGTCGTGGTGTGGGACGGAATGAGGCCCGACTTTATCACGCCACAGTACTGCCCAAATCTCTACGCCCTGGCCACCAACGGGGTGTTTTTCAAAAACAACCGCTGTGCCTATGTTTCGTCCACTGAAGTCAATGGCACGGCGTTGGCAACGGGCGTGCATCCTGGGCGCAGCCGCGTGATCGCGAACACGGAATACCGGCCGGAGATTTCTGTGACCGGCACCTTCGCGACCGAAGGGCTGGATGCCATCCGGCGCGGTGACCTCCTGACCGGCGGGAATTACCTGGGAGTTGAGACGCTGGCGGAGATTTTGCAGGACAACGGCATCCCGACGGTCATCGCAGGAACCAAGCCCGTGGTGCTTTTGCACGATCGTTCCAACAAGAAGCACACGGAAGCCGAGAAAGAATCGGTGCTGTTGTTTGAAGGGAAGACCATCCCTCGCAGCGTGGGCGAAGGATTGCCCAAAGTAAACGATGACAAGGCCTGGCCGACCAATGTGACTCACCCCAACACGGCTCAAGACAATTGGACCACCCGCTCGTTGTTGCGCGCCCTTTGGAAGAAGGTTCTGCCCAAATACACGTTGTTGTGGTTGAGCGACCCGGACAAGACGCAGCATGAGCACGGCGTCGGCACGTCCAACGCACTGGCGGGCATTGAGTCGAGCGACAAAAACCTGGGCGAAGTTATCAAAACTCTCAAGGAGCGTGGCGTGTACGAGAAGACGGACATCATCGTGGTGTCCGATCACGGCTTCTCCACCATCGCCAAGGGGCCGGACGTGGTGGACATCCTGAAGAAAGCGAAGTTTTCTGCTTTCAAGAAGAACGACAACCCCGAACCAGGCGACGTGATGGTAGTGGGCCTGGGGGGCAGCGTGATGTTCTATGTGGTGGAGCATCAGGAGCCGGTCGTCCGGCGATTGGTGGATTTTTTGCAGCAGTCGGATTTCGCGGGGGTGATTTTCACGAAGCTGAACCTCGAAGGGACATTTCCTCTGGATGCCGTCCGCTATGGCGGGACCGATTCCGGCCCGGACGTGATGATCTCAATGCGGTGGACGACGGACAAAAACGATTACGGCTTCCCCGGCATGTTCTATTCGATGGAGGGGACGAAGGGCAAAGGCAGTCATGCTTCGCTTTCGCGTTTCGACATGAACAACACACTGGTGGCGGCGGGCCCGGACTTCAAACGGGGTTTCCTCAACGAAACACCCAGTGGCAACATCGATGTGACGCCGACCGTGCTGTGGATCCTCGGAGTCAAACCTCCCAAACCACTCGATGGGCGCGTTCTCCACGAAGCGTTTGTTGGTTCTCAACGAATACCCAAGGCTGTGACGCGGACAATTGAGGCCAAACGCGACATCGGATTTTTCCGCTGGCACCAGTATCTCAAGTTTACGGAAGTGGATGGAGCCGTTTACTTCGACGAAGGCAACGGAGCGCCAGCCCTCATTTCCTCGGAACAGGTGGACTGACCCGATATTTCCAGAGCGGCAAAGCCGCATCCAACGGACCGCGGACGGTCCCCGTCCGCAGCAGCCAAGAAGCTAATGAAGGCCGGGCAAGTTCGGATCCGTTTTCGGGACCGACGTGCTGCGAGCCGGGACGGCTCGCGGTCCGAAATCTTTGTTGGAACTACGAGAACTTTCCTTCAGGCATGTGCGGTCATGCCCCTTTCTAACTCAAAATAGAAGGGAAGTTTCAAACTACCGCGTTGCCCCAAAAAAACCCTTGTGAAGAATTTTACGTTCGGGCAACGTCTCCCCCGCTTCCGGCACATACCGGTTTTGGGCAGCGGGGTTTTCAATCCCGCTGTCACTGTTTTTGAACGACTCAATGCATTCATTGCGGACACTCATCGCGCTGACGATTCTCGTCATGGCCGGCGTCTTTGGCCGATGCGCTGAAACGCCAACGGCGCCTGCTGCCGCCGGCGGACCCGCTGCAGGCGAAACAGAAAAACACAGTGCCGGCCTGCCCCAGGCCGCTCCGAAACTCGGAGCCGGCAGCTTCATCAGCAATTCAATGGTCGTGACGTGGATTGTCGCAGCCGGGCTGATCTGGTTCGCCCGGAGTGCGATGAAGAACGTAAAGGACGTGCCGGATGGAAAGCAGAATTTCTGGGAGTGGATGGTCGAGAGCTTGCACGACTTTCTCGAAAGCATCATCGGGCGCGATTTGGTGAAGAAGACGTTCTGGTTCTTTGCCACCATCTTCATCTTCATCCTGTTCGCGAACTGGGCCGGGCTGATTCCCGGCGTCGGGACCATTGGCTGGGGGCATAGAACCTCCCTACCGTTAGGCATCGACCACGCAAGCACGCCATTACTGCGCGGAGTGAACGCCGACCTGAACATGACACTCGGCATGGCACTGATCTTCTTCGCCTGCTGGCTGGTCTGGGCGTTGCAAGCCAACGGCCCCGGCGGGTTCGTCCTCCATTTGTTCGGACCGAAGGGAGACACCACAGGTGCACTGAAGTTCGTGATGATTTTCATTTTCATCATCGTGGGTTTGTTGGAGGTAGTGACCATCCTTTTCCGTCCCGTCACATTGAGCTTTCGTCTTTACGGCAACATTTTTGCAGGGGAGAACATGCTTGAGTCGATGGCCACCATGTCGCCGGCCTGGGGCTGGCTGCTGCCCATCCCGTTTTATTTTCTCGAAGTCCTCGTCGGCTTCGTTCAGGCGCTGGTGTTCATGCTGCTGACGGCGGTTTTTACGCTGCTCATCTGCTCGCACGACGAGGGGCACGCCCACGAAAAGGCGCGCCACTAGAAACAATTTCGGTGGTCAGACCGTGCTGCGCGCGGGGGCTGCTGAGAAAAACAAAAGGACAAACTATGATGCCATTGTTGGCAGAAATGACTGGTAACCTGCACGTCGGTCTGGCCTGCGCAGGCGCGGCCCTCGGCGTGGGTTTGATTGGCATGGGCGCTTCGGAAGCGGTCGGGCGAAATCCCGGCGCGGCGACGAAGATTCTCGTCCAGGCCATTCTGAGCACCGCGTTCGCGGAAGGAATTGTGTTCTTCGCACTGTTCCTCGCGACGAAAGGGAATCACTTCTAATAACGCCGGTCCTGGCGCGGGGGAAACCCCCGCGCCAGACAAGAATCTCTAACGTCCATCCCTATGTTCACGAACTTCATGCTCGCTGCGGCGGCCCCCGGAGCGGCTGGCTCGCCTAACATCATCGAACAGGTCGCCCAGCAATTCGGGGTGGATTGGCCGCATCTCATCGCCCAGTGCGTCAGCTTCATCATCGTGGCGACCGTGCTCTATCGTTTCGCCTACAAGCCCGTGCTGGGAGTGTTGGAACAACGGCGCCAAAAGATCGCCGAAGGTCTGGCGAACGCCGAAAAGATGAAACAGGAACTGGCCAGAGCGCAGGCCAAGGCCGAGGAAATTATCAATCACGCCAACGCTCAGGCCGCCAAAATGATTGAGGAAGCGCGCGCCGCCGCCTCGAAAGTGCAGGAGGCGGAAACCCAAAAAGCCGTCGCTGCCGCCAACAACATCGTGACCACGACACGGCAAGCCATGGAAACCGAGCACGCCCGCATGTTGGCCGAGTTGCGCCGCGAAGTCGGCCGGTTGGTTGTCAACACCACCGCCAAGGTGGCCGGCAAAGTGCTGACCCCCGACGACCAGCAGCGGTTGACCGAAGAGGCGAACCGGCAACTGGCGGCGTAGAGCGGCGATTAACGATTTGCCCTTTCAACTCCCGTGAGAATCTCCCGCCAGGCCCGACGCGACGCGAAGCACCTCTTTCGCAGTTGCCAGGTCAACGGACTGCTCGACGAGGAAAGGGCACGCCGGGCCGTGCAACAGATCATCGCTCAGCGACCACGCGGTTATGCCGCGATTCTTTCGCACTTCGAGCGGTTGGTAAAGCTCGACTTCGACCGCCGCGCGGCGCGTGTTGAAAGCTCTGCGCCCCTGGACGAGCGGATGGCCTCAGCGGTGCGCGCGAACCTGATCCGCAAATACGGCGCCGGCCTCAACATCGCGTTCGCGCAAAATGCCAGCCTGCTCGGCGGCCTGCGAATCAAGGTGGGCAGTGACGTTTACGACGGCAGCATCCAGGCGCGTTTGAACGCGCTGGCTGAAAGTTTCTAATGACGATTCACGCATCACGCACCAAGAACCCATGAGCACCTTACTCCAGGAAATCGAAGCCCAAATCTCCGGCGTCAAAACGTCGGTGGCGAAGCAGAACATCGGCACCGTCCGCGAAATCTCTGACGGCGTGGCCAGGATTGAGGGCCTCACCGACGCAATGCTCAACGAGATGCTCGACTTCGGCAACGGCGTCATCGGCATCGCGCTCAACCTCGAAGAGACCGAGGTCGGCGCCATTGTGCTCGGTGATTATCTCGGCATCAAAGAGGGCGGTGAAGTCAAGACAACCGGCAAGCTGCTCTCGGTTCCCGTGGGCAAAGGTTTGCTTGGCCGCGTGGTGGATACCCTGGGCCGGCCGGTCGATGGCAAGGGACCGATCAAGGAGACGGCGTTTTATCCGGTGGAGAAAATCGCGCCGGGCATCGTGAAGCGCAAATCGGTCAGCCAGCCTGTCCAAACGGGCATCATGGCCATTGATGCGATGATTCCGATTGGCCGCGGCCAGCGTGAGTTGATCATCGGTGATCGCTCCACCGGCAAAACGACCATCGGCGTGGATACGATGATCAACCAGGCGCGCATCAACAAACAGGGCGCCAGCGAGGCGGGCTTTCGCCCGGTGTACAACATCTACGTTGCCGTCGGTCAGAAGCAGTCCAACATCGCCCGCGTCATCGCCGAATTGGAGAAAGCCGGCGCAATGGAATACACCATCGTGGTCGCGGCGGGCGCCGACTCGCCGGCCGCCGCGCAGTATCTCGCGCCGTTCGCGGGCGCGGCGATGGGCGAATGGTTCATGGATAACGGCATGGACGCGCTCATCATTTTCGATGACCTCTCCAAACAGGCTGTTGCTTACCGCCAGGTATCGCTGGTGCTCAAGCGGCCTTCCGGCCGTGAGGCGTACCCGGGCGATGTGTTCTATCTTCACAGCCGTCTGCTCGAACGCTCCGCGCGCGTGAACGAAAAGAACGGCAATGGCTCGCTCACGGCGTTGCCGATCATCGAGACGCAGGCGGGCGACGTTTCAGCTTACATTCCCACCAACGTGATTTCGATCACCGACGGCCAGATTTATCTCGAAACGGATTTGTTCTACCAGGGCGTGCGTCCGGCTATCTCGGTTGGTCTTTCCGTTTCGCGCGTTGGGTCGGCAGCACAGGTCAAGGCGATGAAACAGGTCGCGGGACGCATTAAGGGCGACCTCGCGCAGTTCCGCGAGCTGGCGGCCTTCGCGCAGTTCGGCTCGGACCTCGACGCCAAGACGCAATCGATTCTCGAACGCGGCAAGCGCATCGTCGAGTTGTTCAAACAGAACCAATACAACCCGATCCCGGTCGAGGTTCAGGCCACCATGCTGTGGGCAATGCAGAACAACTTCCTTGACGATGTGGCCGTGGACAAAGTGAAGGATTTCCAGAACAAGCTGACGGAGTTCCTCACCACCCGGAAACAGGCGTTGCTGGACAAGGTCCGCAAGGAGGCGGCCATCAGCGACGCGCTAGCGGCCGAATTGAAGACGGCAGTTGGGGAGTTCAAGCAGACGTACCGGTAACAACTTTTGATATCGCAATTTGCGATATCAAAGCCGTAATAAACTCGGATTCAAGTGTTTATGAACAGCGAAATAGCGCACGCGAGAGCGGAGGGAATCCAATCCCTCATCCTGACCCTTCGCGGTCAGCGCGTGATGCTGGATTCGGATCTCGCCAGGCTGTTTGGCGTTTCGACCAAACGGCTGTTGGAACAGTTCAAGCGCAATCGGGATCGGTTCCCGGCAGACTTCGCTTTTCAGCTTGAACGGGAAGAAGTTGCAATCTTGAGGTCGCAAATTGCGACCTCAAGTCTCCACGGCGGAAGACGGTATCTGCCAGTCGCCTTTACCGAGCACGGAGTTATTATGCTGGCCAGTGTCCTGAACAGTCCGGTTGCCGTCGATGCCAGCGTCCGCGTCGTCCGGGCCTTTGTTTTTCTGCGCGAACAACTTCTCGCCAATCGGGAACTGTCACGCAAGTTTGCCGAACTGGAAAAGCGTCTCGGCGCCAACGACGAATCCATCGCCGCCCTTTTCGAAGCGATTCGACGGTTGCTGGAACCGCCCGCTTCGGAAGAGACGAAGCGCGAGATTGGTTTTCACCTGCGGGAGAAGTCCCCCCCTTTCCGCGTCCGCGTCAATCGCCGGAGATAATTTCCAATGCCCAGCACACGCGACATCCGCCGGCGCATCAAGTCGGTCAAGAACACGGCGCAAATCACAAAGGCCATGCAAATGGTCGCGTCGTCGAAGATGCGCAAAGCGCAGCTCGCCGCGCTGGCTGGCAGGCCCTACGCGACATTGATGAACGACGTGCTTGCGGCAGTCAGCGAAGGGGCAGGGGACTTTACTCATCCTTTGATGGAGAAGCGCGAGGGCAGGAAGCGCGCGCTCATTCTGGTCAGCACTGACAAAGGGCTTTGCGGCGCGCTCAACTCAAACCTCTTTCGCGAAGCGGCGAAGTTCGGCAAGGACACGACCGTGTTCATCTGTGCCGGTAAAAAAGCCGGGCAATTCACCTCGCGGATGAAACGTAACCTCGCCGCTGAGTTCAGCTACAAGGACAATCCACAATTTTCGGAAGCGCGCGCCATTTCGAAGTTCGCGCAGGACATGTTCCTGAAGGGTGAAGTGGACGGCGTGGATGTGCTCTACACCAATTTCATCAACACACTTTCGCAGAAGCCCGAGGTGCGCCCGCTCCTGCCCATCGGCAAAATCCAGGCCCTCGAAGCGGATTTGACAGGAGAGAGCAAGGGGGGTGAACTCAAGAAGGGCGATCTGGAGTATCTCTTTGAGCCAAGCGCCGGTGAGGTGCTGGGCAACCTGCTGCCACACTACGTCAACTTCCAGGTCTTCCAGTTCCTGCTGGAAGCCAAGGCATCCGAGCACAGTTCGCGCATGGTTGCCATGAAGAACGCGACCGACAACGCCAAGCAACTCATCAAGGACCTCACGCTCGAATACAACAAACTGCGCCAGGCGAACATCACGAAGGAACTTTTGGAAATCACCACTGCCCAGATGGCGATGGGCTAATTCTCAGCACGCATGAACAAAGGCAAAATCGTTCAAATCATCGGCCCAGTCGTGGACGCGGAGTTCACGACGCAACTGCCGGCCATTTACAACGCACTCACCGTCGAATACGACCTGCCGGGACAGGGCCGAACCAAACTGACGCTCGAAGTGCAGCAGCATCTCGGCGACAACTGGGTGCGCGCCGTCGCCATGAGCACCACCGAAGGTCTCAAGCGCGGCATGGAGCTGACCGACACCGGCAAGCCCATCGCCATGCCTGTTGGCGAGAGCGTCATGGGCCGCGTCTTCGACGTGACCGGCAACGCGGTGGACGAGCAGGGTCCGGTGAAGGCCGACAAATACATGCCGATCCACCGCTCCGCTCCGCCGCTCGTCGATCAATCTACTTCGCCGCAGGTGCTCACCACGGGCATCAAGGTCATCGATCTCATCTGTCCGTTTCTCAAGGGCGGCAAGGTCGGCGCGTTTGGCGGCGCCGGCGTCGGCAAGACCGTCGTTATCATGGAACTCATCAACAACATCGCGAAGCTGCACGGCGGCATCTCGATGTTCGCGGGCGTCGGGGAGCGGACCCGCGAAGGCAACGATCTCTACAACGAAATGATCGAAGCCGGCGTCATCAAGACGGAGAAGGATGAAAAGGGCCATCCCAAGAAAGGCGCCAATGGAATGCCGATTATCGCGCCTGGCTCCAAGATCGGCCTCGTCTACGGCCAGATGAACGAGCCGCCCGGAGCGCGTCTGCGCGTTGGTCTTTCCGCGCTCGCTGTGACCGAGTATTTCCGCGACGAGCACAACCAGGACGTGCTGTTGTTCGTTGATAACATTTTCCGCTTCTCGCAGGCAGGGTCGGAAGTGTCCGCGCTTCTTGGCCGCACGCCGAGCGCCGTCGGATACCAGCCGACGCTTGCCGCCGAGATGGGCAATCTCCAGGAGCGCATCACCTCGACGAAGAAAGGCTCCATCACCAGCTTCCAGGCAGTGTACGTGCCCGCGGACGACCTGACTGATCCCGCGCCGGCCACGACATTCGCGCACCTCGACGCAACCATCGTGCTCGAACGTTCCATCGCCGAGCTCGGCATCTATCCCGCCGTCGATCCGCTGGCGTCGAACTCCCGCGCGCTTGCGCCGGAAATCGTTGGCCAGGAGCACTACGACGTGGCTCGCGGAGTCCAAAAGGTGCTACAGCGCTACAAGGATCTGCAGGACATCATCGCCATCCTTGGCATGGACGAACTGTCGCCCGACGACAAGCTGACTGTTTATCGCGCACGGAAGATTCAACGCTTCCTCAGCCAGCCGTTCTCGGTTGCCGAAGTATTCACCGGGCGCTCCGGCAAGCAGGTTCCCGTGGCCGATACCGTGCGCGGCTTCAAGGAAATCCTTGATGGCAAACACGACGATGTGAACGAAGTGAACTTCTACATGAAGGGCGGCATCGAGGAAATCAAAGAAGGTTAAATGGGTTACAACGTTACATAAGTTTCCCCCTTTCCATGAACCGACCCGACTCAGGTCGCTTTGGGCTGGAGCACCAGATTGTATTTGGCCGCCAGTTTCTGGAGCAGCCGTTGCTCGGTTTGCAGCACTTTTTCTTCATA
>Ga0187893_10006423_pt1 | contig 20132 bp, 16 predicted proteins | sample MA1701074metaG_FD_139574 | JGI IMG/M metagenome (GOLD analysis project Ga0187893, IMG submission 139574) | White microbial mat communities from a basaltic lava cave in the Kipuka Kanohina Cave System on the Island of Hawaii, USA - MA170107-4 metaG ...
ACTATTATGTGACGCAAACTTGCTTCTTACAGATTCAGGCGGTTTACAAAAGGAAGCTTATTGGCTTAACACACCATGCGTGACTATACGTAAAAGCACCGAATGGATCGAGACACTTGATGGTAAACACAACTTTTTGCTTCCTAAAATAGGAAACTCTAGTGTTAATATAATCAGAAAAATTCTAAAACAAAAACGACTACAAGTAAAACCTTCTAAGCTATTTGGCAATGGTAACGCAGCAAGAAAAATAACATCAATTCTTCTTCAGTAATTTCAAATAAAGTTCTTTTTCCTTTTCTTCCATAATGTCACTATTGATCTTCTTTACCATATCAAGACCCGCCTGAATCATTTTATTGCGTAACTTAGTGTCAGATAGAACTTTTGATATGGCATCCCTAAATGAATCAGGATCATTATTTACAATCATAGCAAAATCCCTGATCAGTTCTTGATTAGAATCGGATTCATGTTTTGGTAGTATAACAGGTATGCCTGAAGCAGCAGCCTCAAGCACAGGAATAGCAAATCCCCCATATTTTATTGGCAAGGCAAAAACATCTGCAGCAGCATAATACTTATGAATCTCTTTATGCGGTATTGACTTCTCAAATCTAACTTTATCTTGAATTCCAAATTCTATTGTTAATTTGACAAGATCATCATATTGAGGACCATCACCAATGAGCAAAAGTATGACATCAAGCTCTTTTACTGCCTTAACAAGGTATTCCTGATTCTTTTCTTTCATAAGTCGACCTACACATAAAACAACAGGTTTTGATTCTTTGAAGGCAGGTTCCACATCTGGAGAGAACTGGGAAAGATCTATTCGGTTATAAATCAAGTTGATGTTTTTAGCACCCATCCTCATCGCATAATCCCTAATAAAGTTATAAATAATGACGATCTCGTCTGCGTTTTTTATGGAAAATGACTCCAGAGTTCTTTTAGTAAATACAAGCTTAAGATACGTCTTGATATCTCGATTTTTTTTAGCAAAGAATCTCAGATCTCTATCATAATCTCCCATTAGAGATATGACAACAGGAATGCCAATTTCTTTACCTGCTTTAGTTGCGAGCCAGCCTTGTAAAAGTGGATTGTATGAACGTATAATGTCTGGCTTTATCTCTTTAAGCAAATTAATAATTCGGCCTTTTTTTGCTTTGACGTTTAGAAGGCTTGTCTTTCCAATTACATGTATCTTTAACGTTGCATTTCCTGCAAGTTCCTTTACGTTTTCTTCTGATTCATCAGAATCAAACAAGCTTATGACATGTATCTCATCAAACATGTCTTTAGGATTAAAATATCTGGGTTTGAGCTCACCTTTTTTGTAATATGCACTAAGCGGATCATTTGGAAAAACACACAATTTCATTTTAACTTAGATTGTTGTGATTTGATATTAAACTCTTTAACAGATTATAACTTCTTACCGCTGACACTTATTCCACTTTCTATTTCTTTGAAGTGTATGATCCTTACTTTTGCATCTTTGTACCAATTATGAACTTCTTCTGGTGTGTGTCTAAAGGCGTACTTTGGATAGTACCAGTCAAAATTCACTCCAACACTACGTTCAAAATCATCATCATCTGCCCAGAAACACTTTAGAAAGTTCCAGTATACAAATCTCTGAACATCATATGTTCCTGCTTTAATTTTTAAAAGTGGAATATCATGATGTATTCTAATCTTACTTTTTAAATCCGATAAACTCTTGCCCAAATGAGCCATATCTTTTGAAAATTCGATACATTCCTTTTCTGACATCTTTGTAGTTCTTTTTCGAATATAATCATCTGAAGATTCCCTAATGGGACCTTTTTTATTATACACGTAAATAGAAATCACACCATTTCTTGTCAGATACTTTGTCAGATACTTAAAAGAAGTTTCAGTATTTTTGGTGTGATGCAGTACCTGATCAGAGCATATGAAATCAAAGAATCTTTTCTTAAACGGTAACTGTCTAAGATCAGCCTGTATGAAATGGATATTTCTTGTAGAACCATACTTTTTGTAAGCAAAATCAATACTTCCACTTGCATCTATTGCAAAAATGTCAGTATTAGGATTTGCAGAAAAGAGTTTAGCACTATTGCCTAATCCAGTGCCCGCATCCAGTATCTTATGTCTAGTTTTCAAAAAGTTGTTAAAATTTGAAAGTGTTTTCCAACCAAATCTTTCAAGAAACCAGTTTTTTTGAAAGTCGAACCATTTCTTTGAATGTAATGATTTATTGTAATTCTTCCATTTAGAAGAAAAAGCTTTTTCGGTTTTAACAAAATTAGCCGACTTATCTACTACCAGTCTTGGAATACCAGCGTTAATAGAAAATTTATGGTTGTTTGAACAGACAAGCAGACCTTGTAAAACCTCTTCATCTTCCGCTTTCATTCCTTTAATAACGAAGCTCTTGTTACAAATAGGGCAGACTATATGCTGAATTAACTCCTCTTTCATGACTATTTCTATCGATTATTTAGTAAATAAAAGTCAATGGAGATGAATTGTAAACAAAAAGTATCTATGCCGTGCACTAAAACTAATCTTATGAATCCTGAATTCCGTCAAGAAAAGAATTGTCCATCCGATTGGAATAAAAATCTAACAAAATCAGAAATGGGAAATGTCTTTAATACATTTGAATACAGTGAATATGCAAGGCACCGCCTAAACTGGGAACCAGCATTTCTATCTGTAATAGATAATACAGGAAGAATGGTAGCACAGGTAGTACTCTTTGAATATTCGCGCAACAAAATCAAAAAAATCTCAGCATCACTTAACAGACTTGCTTTAAAGTTATCAAATACTATAAAATGGATCTATGGACCAATAATTTTTTCACAAGAAAGTGACACAATAACTAATGATTTTCTAGCATATATTCAAAAAAAAGGAAAAAGACTTGATGGATCAACGCACCCTCTTTTCAAAGGTACTATCACAACAGAAGGAATCAAAACAAAAAAGTGGAGTACGTTTATCATAGATTTACAGCAACCTAAGAGTTCAATCTTGGATAGCCTTGATAAAAAAAGTGTACGAAAAAACATAGAAAGGGCAGAGGAAAGAGGCGTACAAATAAGAGAAATAGATGAAAAATCCATAGATGAATATCATCAGATTTTAAATGAATTTAGACTTGTCAGTGGAAACAAGCCTTTGCAAGTTGAGGACACGTATGAATTATGGAATCTGCTACAAAAAGCAGGATTCAAAGGATTTCTTGCAAGCAAAGATGGCATAAACATAGGCGGTATCACATTTTCCTTTTTCAATGGATATCTAAATGAGTGGGGCATAGCACGTACCGAGAAAGATACTAATGAAAAGCTCTATGGACAAGACCTGCTTAAATGGAAAATAATTGAATGGGGAATAGAAAATAAACAAAAGTTCTACGATCTATCTGGCTTTAACCCAAACCCATCAACTGAAAAAGAAACGGGAATACTCAGGTACAAGAAAAAATGGGGAGGTAAACAATATGATTTCTGGTTGGTCAGGAAGTGAGTAGATGAACGTACTCCACGCAGGCAACATGGCAAATCTAGGTTATGTCGTATCAAGGCAATTACGTAAAGATGGGGTTAATGTGGATCTGCTCTTAGAAAAAAATCCTCCCAAGGGTTCAGATCCACTACTTTTTGATCAAACACTGAATAACGAATATCCAGAATGGATTCATTTCTATGATAAAACAAAGTCAAGTTGGAAAAAGGATATTATAAAAAAAATGCGAGATAAAAAGTATGATTTAATTCATGCATATGTGGAGATGCCAATCTTTGCGTATCTTTCAAGAAGGCCATTTTTAGCTCACACTCAGGGAAGCGATTTTCGTGAAATGGCCTTTTCAAAATCTATGCGTGGCGTGTTATTGCGAAGAGCATATAAAAAAGCCAAAGTGATTCTTTTCTTTCAACCGGATCATTACCCGCTATTCGAAAAACTAAAGCTGAGTAATGATATATTTTTGCCTCCATTGTGGGATACTTCATTTTTCAAATCTCAAAAAATAATCAATCCTGAATATGAAGATAAGCTTGTTGTATTTCATCCTGCAAATCTAGAATGGAGACTGAAAGGAAATGACATACTTGTTAAAGGATTTGCTGAGTTTATAAAAGAGAATCCAAACTCTGTCCTAATAATAGTAGATAGAGGAGTTGATTCTGAACGGACTCATCAACTAGTCAATTCGTTAGGAATACAGGACAAAATTCAGTTTATTAAAGGACCACTGAATGCTACTCAATTGTTACAATATTACAATATGTCTGATGTAATTGCAGATCAATTCATTTTAGGATCGCTTGGTTCAATAACCTGGGAAGTATTTTCTTGTGCAAAGCCATTACTTGCATTTATAAATGAAACTCAATACGAGCGATTGTACGGAGAATTACCGCCAGTGGTTAATGCGCCAACAAGCCAAAAAATATCAGAAAAATTGAAATATCTAGCTGACAAAAAAACTAGAACTGAAATAGGTCGTAAGTCACATAATTGGCTTACTAAATATCATGATCCACAGATCTTTTCACAGAAAATAAAAATCATTTATGACTCAATCATAAAAGGTGATGATATAGAAGAAATTAAAAATAAATTACATCACATTAATACTTCTTAATAAAAAATATTTGATGCTACTGAATGTTGATGATCAAAAAATTAAATAGTTCACCCAGTAACGAAAATGATTGTACAGGTGTAATTAGTGAGTGATATAGAAAAGATAGTTCAGGATTACTACAACGCTTATCCCTTACCAGACTTAAGTGATCCAGAAAAAGCCAATAAAATGTTTGAGTACTTTGTGAATGAATTGGCTGAAATGGGCATCTCAACTTCTTGGTTACAAGGCAAAAGAATACTAGTGATATTTGCAGGTACTGGCACACAAGTAATTCCTGTCTCTTGGTATGCACATGAAGTGATAGCTGTTGATATTGCAGAAAGAGCACTGCAAGAACTTGAAAAGAATTTGAAAAAATATGGAAAAGCTTCATCAACTGTAAGAATCATCAAAGCGTCAATTTACGAACTTAATTTAAATGCAGAATCATTTGATCTCATATTAGCACCGGGCGGATTACATCATACTAAAGATCCTGCAGAGGCTTTTTATAAAATTCCAGGACTGTTAAAGAAAGATGGCTACCTTTTTTTCTCTGTGTATAATAATGTAGGATTACTTTTCTACAGATTCAAGATTTGGTTATTGGATGTATTATTTGGAAAAAGCACACTACAGAACACCACAAAAAGGATAAACTTTGCAAGAAAAATTTATCGTGATAGGAGAAATACAATATCTCTAGTTGATTCATGGGCTAATGTACACATAAGATATGTCGATCTGAATGAGATACTACATTGGTTAAAGAATTCAAAAATGAAAATGATCGGTATCAGAGCACCAGTAAGCTCTCACGACTTTCTAATCCAATTGTATGAAAAGGGTACAAGCTCTACTGATTTTAGATTGCTAGAATATTGTGTTAACGGAATGCTTCGTATAATGAAACCATATATTCGAAAAAATTTTAATAAATGGAAGATAGAACATGTTCCAAGCTCGGTTCATACCATGAACTGTAGCAAAATAAGATTCATACAATTTCTACGGTTGTTGTCAGGACGAGGAAACATACATTATTTGGCTCAAAAAAGCGAATAACATATTCGCTCAATAATTTAAAAAAGCATATAGCTCAATCTCAAACCACCTCAGTCATTGTGATTATCTCTTGAAAGATTTAATACATGAAAGCTTAGTTCAAACAAGCTATTGTATATACTGGGAATTTTTGGAAATTTTTATAGAGGTGCACAAGATCCTTCTGCGGTATTACTTGAAAATGGAAACTTGATTGCAGCTGCTGAAGAAGAGCGTTTTTTGAGAATCAAACATGCAATGGCAAAGATGCCTGTAGAATCTATCAATTTTTGCCTTAAAAAAGCAGGTATACAAATGAGTGATATTGATGTGCTTGTTTTCCCACAAATTACGTGGAATGATATGAAAGAGAAATTGCCAGTATTACTAAAAACACGTTTTGGAGCTTTGCCCAAAAGTATAGAATATGTTGAACACCATATAGCTCATGCAGCTTCTGCATTTTATGCATCTGGTTTCAAAGATGCAATGATACTGACAGCAGACTGGTCTGGCGACGGCGTTTGCACTTTGATGGCATACGGACATGATGGCATTATAGAACTATTGAAAAAGTATTCTGGAGCACAATATTCACTTGGAGCCTACTATAGCCTGATCACGGACTATCTTGGCTTCAAAAAAGATCTAGACGAATACAAAGTCATGGGATTAGCTGCCTATGGTAAATCTGTTCATGATATGTCATGGTTATTGGATTTTAAAGATGGCAATATTTTTTTAGACACTAGTTATATTAACAAGACTGTTCTTGCGCCATATCCAAACCAACATGGCAAACAAGAACCAACTTATGGTGAACGTATAATCCAGAAGTTAGGACCACAACGATTGATTGGTGGGGAAATTTCACAAAAACATATGGATATTGCTGCCAGTGCACAAAAACAATTAGAAAAAGTTATGAAAGGTGTGGTAGAAGTCTTGAACAAACAAACCAGTTCTCGTAATCTATGTTTGGCAGGAGGAGTTGCCTTGAACTCGGTATGTAATGGAACTCTACATGAAATGGATTGTGTTGATAATATCTTTATACCTCCAGTAGCTGCAGACAACGGACTCGCTTTGGGTGCCGCTATGGCTGTGGCAATTAAAAATGGTCATAAAATTACACGCATGGAACACGCTTCATATGGACCAGAATTTGACGACGAGTATATTGTTAATGCGCTCAAAAGAGCCAAGTGCAAATATGAACGTGTTTCAAATATAGAAAAAATTGTAGCAAAGGAAATATCAAATGGTAAAATGGTTGGATGGTTTGATGGTGCTATGGAATTTGGACCAAGAGCGTTGGGTAATAGATCCATCCTAGCTGATCCACGACAAGCTGCCATGCGTGATAAGATAAATCATTATGTAAAGTTTAGAGAAGACTTTAGACCACTTGCTCCATCAGTGGTCGAAGAATATGCCAATGACTATTTCGTTGATCCGTGCTTCTCACCATTCATGACTATTACCTTTAAAGCAAATGAACAAGCAAAAAAAGCAATACCTGCGGTAGTACACATTGATGGTACTTCAAGAATACAGACAGTAAACAAGAAAGTAAACTCACGTTATTATTCACTTATAGAAAATTTTAGAGAGATAACAGGAGTTCCTATTTTATTAAATACTAGTTTCAATCTAAGTTGGGAGCCTATAGTAATGAATCCGGAGCAAGCACTTGCAACATTTTTTGCTTCTGGTATGGATATTCTGGCTATGGAAGACTACTTGATAACTAAATCATAGCCATGTCTTTTCAAGACTCGCAAATAATTTCTGATAATATCGTAGATAATACATTTTGCATTACCATAGATGTTGACTGGAGCCCTGACGAACTAATTGAAATGGTAGTTGAGATCTTGAATTCGTACAAAATCAAGGCCACATTTTTTACAACACACCAAGTAACAATAAACGGCCATGAAATTGCCTTGCATCCAAACTATACCTCAATTGATACTTGCAAAGAAACCATAACAAAGCTTCACGATCTATTTCCTAATGCAAAAGGTGTAAGAGGACATAGATTAGCTAGTGATGAGGTGTTACTTTCAATCTATGAAAAATTAGGACTACTTTATCAAAGTGGATACTTAATGCTAGGAATGAGAAACATTAGACCTATCTTTCTTGAATTTAACATAATGGAAATTCCTTTGTTCTATATGGATAGAATTCACTTTGATAATTCGTGGTACTCAAAAAGAGGATTTTCAATAAATTCAATAGATCTTGATCATCCAGGACTCAAGGTTTTTGATTTTCATCCAATTCACATATTTCTTAATACAAATAAAATTGAGCTTTATGAACAAGCAAAAAAACATTATCATGAGCCAAAATTGCTTGAGCCATATAGAAACAAGCTAAAAGAAGGAATTGGAACTTATTTTAATGACTTGCTACAATACATATCAGATAGTGGTAAGAAAACTTACACTCTTCTTGAAATTTATGAAAAATACAGAAAACGAGCTTAACACTACCAAAAACTCATCCCACTCACACGAGTTATAAAGAATTTTATTATCTACTAATAGGTTTGACACAATACATGAATCTATTTCCATTATTCATGACACTATCATTAAGGTATAATCCTACCACGCAAGGTGCACTGAAAGGAACTCACAACATACCTGACACACCAGAACTCACATATCGAGATTTTATGGAACATGATTTATCATACGAATACTGTGTAAGAAAAACTGAAGAAATACTCTACAAAAACATTTCAAAAGTTACCAGTAAAAAAGTAGCAATTGGACTATCAGGAGGAACGGATTCTTCTTTAAATGCCCTTATTTTGTCAAAGAATGAAAAAATTTCTCTAAAATGCTTTTGTATAGGATTTAATGATGTCGACGACGAATTTGATGATGCACAGCTCGTAGCAAAGTTAGCAAACTGTGAATACAAAGAGATTGTGATTGAAGATGTAACTCGTGATATGCCCATGCTTGTGTGGAAATTTGGCGCACCAAAAAGCAATCTCTGGGGATATTATAATTTCAAAACAGTGAGGGAACTTGGCGCCTTTACCACACTCAGTGGAGAAGGTGGCGATGAATTGTTTGGGGGATATTACTTTAGATACAAGAAATATCTACAAAACATTCCAAAAACTCCTTTTGAAAGAGCAAAGAATTATCTTTATTGCAGAACAAGAGATTGGATTCCAAATCAACAACGTATTTTTGGTAGTAGATTCAAGCAAAACAATCGCTTAATCTTCACATCAGGAGATTTAATATCACATTTTGTTAGCTCATTCACAAATAAATTGCATCCATTGAATCAGATTTTCCTAGCAGATTTTAATTTCAAGCTTAGATTTGATTTTAATTTTGTAGATGCAGTTTTTGCTAAAACAGAAGGAATAAAAATGGAATCTCCATTTCTCAATCAAAATATGATAAAATTTGCTTCCCATATACCGCATAGATACAAGATGGGTGAAAGAAAATCAAAAATGATACTACGAGATATACTCAAAAAACTTGGTGCACCAAAAAAAATCTATGCAAAGCCAAAACAGGGCTGGGGAATGAGACCAACTACTGTTTGGAAACGTGGTTTGGATGACAAATGTGAAAGATTCTTAAAAAACGGCACTCTCGTACGTGATGGATGGATTAATAAAGAATGGGTCAAAGATACAATATCATTTATTGAAAAGAAAAAAAATACGGAGGGTGAGATAACATATTCTTTCATAAACAAGATCTGGGATGTATTATCTTTTGAGATCTTTTACATCCAAAGAATCTTAAAAGAATCAAAAGATAGCAGAATTATAGATTGGTAGCGCTACAAATAGAATTGTTTTTTGATAGTAAAACTCGGTTAAATACATGAGTAAATTATACCATTTCTTTTTATCTATCTAGCCAATTATAATTAGGAAGTATCATTGAGCAACATTAGGGTTACTTATTCAGGCCTAATTGCGTTTATAGTTGGAATTATAGGCGTCGTTACTGGGATTCTTTTTATTACCATAGTAACACGAAGATTAAATCCAGAAGATCTTGGTCTGTGGACCTTGATTGGCAGTCTTGTGTCATACGTAGTAATAGTGGAACCTGTCATATCGTATTGGACATCTAGACAAATTGCACGTGGTGAACATGTCGGTAAAACTGCATTGTTTACTAGCGGTTCATTTTCATGTGGTGCAATAATTGTTTATTCTATTATTTCCTTCTTAGTTGCTTTTGCTTTAAAGGTGGATTTTTTTGTATTAATATTAGCATCTGCTCTTGTGCCACTCAGTTTTATCAACAATACTCTCAACGGAATTGCTCTAAGCTACAAACCACAATCCATATCGTACGGTATAGTAATCTTTGAAATATCAAAACTCCCTTTAGGATTTTTACTTGTATATTTGCTAGACTTGGGAATTATCGGTGCAATTCTTGCTACAATTATGGCATCAATAGCAAAAATGATAATATTATTCATAATGACAAGAAAACAACTATTTAATACTATAAAATATCAGGTTATAAAACTCTGGTTAAAACTTTCTTGGATTCCTCTTTACAACAGCCTATCTGGATTAATTTTTACCTTGGACGTTTTAATATATTCTTTAATCACAAACTCACTCATAGGTCTAGCCTTTTGGGGAGTAGCAGGAGCAGTTTCAAATATAGTTGGTCACTCAGGACAAATCTCACAAGCATTATACCCAAAATTGCTTGCATCAGCCAAAAAAGAATTTGCTGAGGAAAATCTCAAAAGATTGATGTTCTTTGCAATTCCAATCTTGAGCGCGTCGATCGTATTTGCAAAACCTGCCCTTCATATGTTAAATCCTTTATACATTAATGGCATATACATCGTTTATTTTTTGGCATTTAGGACACTAATCTACGTTATAATGAATGTTTTCTATAACATTCTAGGTGCTTATGAAAATATCGACACCGACAAACAGGCTTCATTTAGTCAGTATCTAAAAAGCAACCTATTCTTCTTACCTACACTGAACTATATTTTATCTGGTTCTTATGTAACAATTCTTGCATTATTCCTAATTCTCTCAAAGGGCATGAATTTAACAGAAGAATACAACATTACTATCTGGTCATTTATTCTACTTGCAGTAACCATCCCATTTATGATCTATGGGTTGGTTTCAGTTAAAAGACAATGCCAAATTCTTTTTCCCTATCATTCTGTCACAAAATTTTCCTTTATAGCTCTAATAGCATCCATTATCACTCATCTTATAATGCAGAGAACGTTGGTTTATAATCCAAGCATATATGATTTTGTTCCTCAATTAATACCGATTGTAATATTGGGTGGTGTCATCTATTTTGGACTTGCATATGCTATTGACAGATCAGCAAGAGATTTGTTTAAACTAGTTCTTAAAGAGATACGTAAAAAATAATTCAGTAATCCTTTTCATCATAAATAAGTTTGTTAAAGACTAAATGTGAGATAACTTCAAATTATGAAATAATATGGAATGTAATATAATGAATGAATTAATTTTGTCACTAATAATGTGCCCAATAACTAAAGAAAAACTAACATTATGTACCAAAAACGAATTGAATAATATTTTAGATAACAAAATCAATGTCATTGAAGAAAAAAATTATCTAATAAACGAAAGCAAAACGTACTTGTATCCTGTTTCACACACGGGATATCCTATTCTTTTACCAGAAGAAGCTATACCAATTTCCATAAATTCACAACACTCAGATTTGTTTTCCCTATTTAAAGAACATAAGCAAAACCTTGAGAATGTTTATAAAAAAATAGACTTTAAGAAAAATCCTTTTGCAGAATCTGAGAAGTGGTACATTTACTGGAGAACTGCAATTACAAAACCTCTTGTAGAAAATCTTATTCCAGGTTCAATTCTAGATGCGGGCGGCGGCTTTGGTTTTTTTAGAAGATTCACCAAAGGACGGTTTCATCTAAACCTAGATGTCTCCGAAGAAATGCTTAACAATGACAACTCACCAGATAAAATTTTAGGTAGGACTGAAAGCATTCCACTTCTTAGTAATTCTTTTGATAATATAGTGTGCATTGGTTCTATTGAACACTCTCAAGATGTTAAAACAACCTTAAGTGAATTAGTACGATGTTTAAAACCTAAAGGAAAATTTTTACTAGCTAGCTATAGCGATGATTGGCCAAAAATTTTAAGCACTACACCATGGGCATTTACATATTGCATCTATCTGCTTGAAACTTATTATCTAATGTTCAAACAGAATCCTATGCTATTTGTTGAAAAAGCACTTGGTAGATTGAACCTTAGAAAGACGAAAACAGAAAAAGCCTTTAAACCTCTCTGGGGAGGAGAGGACCAAAGAAAAATCCAGATCAGACGCTTCAACCCCAACACCTTGGAAGAAATGTTAACCAAAGCGGGTCTGAGAGTTTTGAAGAAAGGGCGGTGTGGTAAAAACTTTCCAGGTAAAATTTCTCCTCCTAGAAAAATAATTGATCATTACTTTAATTCTATGAAATATGGTCAATACTTGTTTTTTGTTTGTGAAAAGTAACTTACTAATTCTAATAATGATTTAATTAGGGATGATGAAATAACAATATCTGATTAAAAATGCATAAAGTTTTGGTTACCGGTGGTGCTGGTTTTATTGGCTCACATCTAACAGAATCATTAGTACAAGACGGAATAAAAGTAATCATTGTAGATGATTTTAGTAACGGTTCAACTGAAAATCTTAAAATGGTTAGAGATCGAATTAATGTAATTAATTTTGATATATCAAATAATAACTGGAATAAAATAAATGAATTTAATCCAGATACAATATTCCATCTTGCAACTCACCCACGTTCTTTCAGTTTACAGAACCCCAATAGAAATATAGAGGTTAATGTTACTGGAACACTGAACGTTATAGAATTCGCACGAAAAAAAAAGTCAAAACTAGTCTATACAAGCAACAGTGGAATTTGTGGTGACCCTAAATTCTTTCCCGTAACAGAGGACCATCCAGTAGACTGTAAAACACCGTATGATGCAAACAAACTACTTGGTGAGTATTATTTTAAAATCTATTTTAGAATGTATGATGTTTACTCTGTAATATTCAGATTAGCTACAGTTTATGGAGAACGTCAAAGAATTAATGAAGAACTAGGATGGAGACCAGTAATTCCATCACTTGTTGAGAGACTAGAAGCAGAAAAAAGCCCCATAATACAGTGGGATGGTGAACAAACTAGAGATCTAATTTATGTTAAGGACGTAGTTGATTGCTTGATCCAAGGGGCCCTATCAAATGATCAAGGTGGCGAGATGTTTCTTCTATCTACAAACATAGAAACTTCTGTGAATAAAGCGTATGAACTAATATCGAAGGTTATGAATAAGAATGTTAAACCGTTATACGCAGAAAAAATTCCTGGTGATCTGAGAAGAATGGTGCTTTCTTATGAAAAAGCAAAAAAGGCCTTTGGATACACACCAAAAATTTCACTAGAAGAGGGCATTAAACGGTACGTAAAATGGTACAAATCTACCAAACTAGTCAATTGATTTTATACTAATTTTAGGAAGTATAATATATAGTTCTTCAATGAGAATTCGCTAATTGCATAAAATTCTTTTTTTTGGTAATGGAGCACATCTTAATTATGTTACCATAAAATATCTTCGAAATAGAACTAACTATAACCCTGATCTCTTGTTACAGGATTATAACCATCCAATTTATGATCATCCAGCATGGGAAGATTTGCCAATAAAAATTCCACAACACATAATCAAAAATCATCTACCTGAAGCAAAGAAGATCTTGTACAATGCTATTAAAGATAATAACTGGATCATGCCACATTGGGTAAAGGAAAAACCAATCAGATATTCTCTTTATGATAAATTTATCACAAAATATATTGATAATTTTTATACCATAAAAAAACAGATTAAACATTATATCAATGATTTAAAGAATTATGATTTTGTATATGTTGATGGTGCATTTGGCGCCATAACAGCACTTTTGGCAAACGTACGATATGCAATTAGACCTTTTGGCAGTGATGTGGATATTCATGCGTTTGAAAATGATTATAGAGGAATAATGATTAGAAAAGCACTAAATCATGCTATAGCTATCTATGCACGCCCATATAAACAGAACCTCAAAAAACTCGGTCTAGAAAACAAACCTGAAATAGCTCCAGCAATAATAGATACAGAAAAACTAAAACCAAAAAAACATACTAATAAAGTTACAGAATTTTTCCTTGCTTCTAGACTGTGGTTTGAAGGTAAGGGAACAGATAAAGCACTGAAGGCATTTGCAAGGCTTCTGAGCTCTAACGACGCACATCTATATTGTCTGGAATATGGAACGGATATTCAAAAAACTCGTTCCTTGGTACAATTCTTAGGGATTGAGAAAAATGTAACTTTTTATGATTTTGTTGCCAGTAAACCCGTCTTGGTTGAATTATATAATAAGCATGATGCTGTGATTGGGAATTTGAATTATGGTACAATAGGACTTACGGAATTAGAAGCATTGTCATGTGATAAAACGGTTATAGCACATTCAAAACTAACAAGTGAGTATTATAATGAGCTGCCAATAATGAATTCATTCTCAGAGGACGAAATATATTCTAGCATGAAAAATGTTTGTGAAAACCGGCACCTACCTACCGGTATGCGTGATTTTATACTCAAGTATTATAGCATAGATTATTTCTTACAAGGATTTGAATCAGTATTGAAATCGATATGATTTTTCAACATCTAAATTTTTTATGTTTTTCGTATGTGTATTATGCCTAATTATGATTATTAAAACTCTAGCATTATTATACTTCATTATCTGATATTCTCACAGTTATTATTTTTTATTAAAAGGAAGAATAATCCTATACTTTTTTTGATCAAATTTTTTTAATACCATTTTGTAGTATTTTGGATTAATACAAAGTAAAATAGTATCTATATCGTGTCTCATAACATTTTTGGAAGAAATTATCTGGAATGAAAATTCATTTTTATTTTTAGGAAAATCATCTATCCCATATTTTATTTTAATTTTTTAGATCTGTGTAAGTATAAAGTAGGCTAAAAACTTCACCCAAACCAAAAACTGCAAGTGTGTCTTTTTTTGCCTTATTTAATAAGTAATTTATCCTATGAAATACTTTTTGTAATACTTGATAGATATCTTGATCTGGGTATTTCTGAAGATAGGTTGATACTGTAATTTTTTATAAGCTAATCTGAAAAGATGCAAACTAAACGAATCTATAGGCCACGCGCCAATAGATTTTTTTATCTGGACCAAATTTGCTTGTCGAGCAAGATCTTGTATGTGTTTTGTGGAAAAATGATGATGATCTACAAAAAAAACATCATAATATGGTTTATCTTGGTGTGGTTGACCAGTAATAATTAATCCTCCTGGATTTAATAAATCGCAGAGTGATTTTAGGAATTTTTTTGGTGAGAGTGTATGTTCTATTACAGCATAAGAAATAACCAGATCTGCCTTAATGCCATGTGATTCATCTAATCTTCTTATGTCTAACCCTCTCTTTCTTCCAATCCTAATCGCATTTTCATTTAATTCAAGTCCTATGATTTTTTTGTCGGGAAAATGATAATAAAATTTGGCTAAAAGATTTCCTTCACCACAACCCACCTCTACGATGGTTTTCATCCTAACCATTTCCTTCTTTGGAATTATATCTGAAATCCAATCAAATACATGAGAACTGCGATCTTGGGCCCCAGATGGAGTAAAAAAGAAGATGTCTCCATGTTGACCTATATTGTATGAATAATTTATTTTGTAATTCTTTTCTATTTTTTCACTATTTAAGAATGATTCACTACTAACCAATCCACATTTACAACATTGGATCTTTTTCAATCTGCCCTCTATGATCTTTCGATATACTTGTATAAATGAGGCGTAGGAAAGATGAGAAGCTTCGCCTTATGATATGCGCGCCTTAATAGCAAACCCTTGAAGGATTTCTCAAATGCAAGCTTTACTATATCAGAGCCAGTTGTATATGCAATAAAAGGACGCCAGCTAAATTGCGCAAATATAGGAAATTCAGTAGAAGCCTGAATTACTTCATATTGCCTCATTATACGAATTACCTCATATTTCCAACTTGTTGTGGTTGAATCTCAGAATCTAATCCACGCTGGATACTCAAGCAAGTCGCTTTCATAGAATTTCGGATCTTCCGTCTGCTTTGGAGGCTGTCTCGTCAAAAGATCTGCGTCTACACCCTTTTTCTGTAGCAGCTTTACAAGATAATAACTATGATTTGCTAAATTACCAGCTATCAAAAGTCTCATCGTCGTACGAAATTACTTAATCCAGTATTTCATTATATATTATTAACTCAGCTAACAAACGCTAGTTGCAGCTTCAATACAGCGTTTATGGCATACAACTTAATCTAATGCTAGTAGAATTTAGCACATTTCCAGCTCTTATCGGTTCTTTATCTTCAACTTGAACCTCAATTATGATTAGATGATCATCTCCAGTTATTACAACCACAGATTTGTCTTTGTTAATCATTCCTACTTGGCCAGGAACTCCGAAATATTTCATACCCGTATCTTCCATGATCGCTTTTAATATCTTAATTTTTTTCTTATTGTAAAAAGTGTATGCTGCGTAACTTGGTTCCAAACCTCTTATTAGATTATATATAGATAAAGAACTCTGGTTCCAATCAATTAAGCTGTCTTCAGGAATTCGCCTGCAACCATAAGTTCCAATTTCTTTATGAATGATTTTGGACTCTGAACCGCTTTCAATAAGTGGTAGGTTCTCTTCCAATAACTGAACAGCAAGACCAATAATTCTCTCTTTAACTTCTAATATTGTTTCATTAAAATTAATGCGAGTCTCTTTTTGTGCAATTATTTCACCACTATCTATAACTTCATTCATTCTAAATAATGTGATTCCAGTCTTTTTCTCTCCATTAATTATTGCCCAATTCAAGGGTGCCATTCCCCTGTAGTGTGGCAAAAGTGAGGCATGCAAACCTATTACTCCAAATTTTGGAATCTTTAGAATTTCACCAGATATTATTTTCCGAAAACCTACGACTATTATTAAATCTGGTTTAAGTTGGTTAATTCTATTTGAGTTAAAATCGTCGTCTAAAAATAGAGGTATTTTGTATTGTTTAGCTAACATATCTACTGAAATTTCCCACTTTTCATGTTTAGAGGGATTAAATGTAAAAATAGCCTGAACTTCATGACCCATCTTTATTGTTTTTTCTAAGCACTCATATCCTATCTTTTGACTACCAACAAATATTATTTTCAGATCAGTGATAGTGGAAATTTAAGATCTTTTAAGGATTTTTTGACACTTAAATTCTAGAAGATGATCGACAAAAGTACTTAATTAGAGTTATTTATTGCTTAATCTCCAATTAATATATTTAGTAATGCCATTTTCGAAACTAGTTTTTGGCTTATACCCTAGAATTTTTCTTGCATGTGAAATGTCAGCCAAATGTCTCATCACATCTCCTTTTCGCGGGGCATCGAATTTTATGGGCACTTTTACTTCATTTCCCGATATCTCTGAATATTTTTTAATCATTATTTTTGCAATCTCTTTTACGCTTACTTCTTTACCTTGACCAATGTTAAACGTCTGACCTATAGCAGCTTTTGTCTTATCTGCCAACATAATTCCCTTACATGTATCTTCTACATGGGTAAAGTCTCTTGTCTGATTTCCGGTCCCATGTATCACAGGTGAAAGTCTATTTGATATACGATCATAAAACTTTGGTATTACAGCTGCATAAAGATCACTTCTCATATATGCTCCATAACTATTAAATGGTCTTACAATTACCATTTTCAGACCATATGTCTTGTGAAAACCTCTGACGTATAATTCAGAAGCTGCTTTTGATGAAGCATATATGGTAGATGGAAATAATGGATGATCTTCTCCCATGGGTATTAAAACAGCACTACCGTATGCTTCACTAGAAGATACATGGATTAATTTTGTATCTAATTCAGTACAAGTCTTTGCTATCAAATAAGTTCCATAATCATTTACTCTTACAACTTCTTCAGGTTTATCAAAAGACATTGCCAAAGGTTTTACTGCAAGATGAAAAACCACATCACATTTTCTACAAATTGTTTTAAATTTTTCTATATTGAGAATACTTCCTTTAACAATTTTGATATCTGAGGATAAATTTCTCTTTCCACTACCATTAGAAAAATCATCATAAACTGTTATCGCATAACCATTCTTTTGTAACAAATTGGAAAGATGCGATCCTATGAATCCTGCGCCACCTGTGACTATTGCACGACGTTTCATTATCTAACTCTTAAATAATTTGTTAAAATATGTTATTGCGAGCATAATTGTGAATTATTTTATAATCAAACCTCTCTTATTGTCTTACAGATAAATTCTTGATCCTTTGTTGTTAGCTCCTCATGTAATGGCAACGAAATAGTGTTTTTGTATAAGAATTCCGAGTTTTCCAGATTGCCTTTTCGTCTGTATTTTCTAAAGGGTGGTAAACAGTGTAAGGCGTAAGTTCCAATCTGGGTTTCAACATTTTCTCGTGCAAGTTTACTTCTTATTTTATCACGTAAGTTAGGTCTTGTAACATAACATACATAGGATTGAAAGGTATGCCTCGCATTTTTTGCCGGTCTTTGTGTATGAATGAAATCAGCTTTGGAAAGTAATTCATGATAAATTTTGGCTTGTGTAATTCTTTTCTTGATTATGCTTTCAATCTTCTCAATTTGTGCAAGTCCTATTGCGCTCAGAATGTCTGAAATCTTATAGTTAGTTCCACTATGAACAAATTTAGAATCGACTTTTCCAAACATCTTATATGATCTGCATTTATCTGCTACACTCTTATCATTGGTTGTAATCATTCCACCTTCTCCAGTAGTGATTATTTTTCTTGGATGAAAACTAAAACAAGTTATGTCAGCTAAGGATCCAACATATTCGTTTCCAATTTTTGATCCTAGATTAGTGGCGGCATCTTCAATTATTTTCAAACCTTTATTTTTTAATTTATAGAAGTTTTTTTCTAAAGGATTTCCAAAAAGTGAAACGGGTAGAACAAAATCAGTCTCTTCATCTATTGCATCTTCAATAATCTTAGCGGTAACATTCATAGTATCTTTGTCAACATCGACAAGTATTGGGATGCCTCCTGCTAGACTAATGGCAAGGGTGGTTGCAGGAAAAGTAAAATCAGAAACAAGTATTTTTTTCCCTTTTACATTCATACATTCAAGTGAGGTATGAATTGCTGTGGTGGCAGAAGTAGTAGCTATGGCATATTTAGAATGTACATATTTTGCCACGTTATGTTCGAATTTTGTAGTAACTTCTCCCTCTGTAAGAATTTTAGATTTAAGAACTTTTTTTATTAATCTTAATTCGCCTTCATCAATTTTTGGCCTCATCAAAAAGATCTTCTTTTTCATAATATCATTGTACTAGAAATATGTCCTCTATTTTTACATTCTAGACTTTATCTATTGAATTAGGCTAGAAAATGGTATCATAATAATCCAAAAACTAATTAGTAATTCCTAAAACAGTTTTTACGTTCACTTAACATGAAAAAAACTAAAGACATTGTAGCTGGCTTAGGCGAAATAGGCATACCAATTTTACACCTTATTTCAAAAGTAGTTCCTGTAATAGGATATGACGTAAATCAAAAATTAATGGATAAAAAACAATCTGATAAATACGTTGATCTTGAAACCTGCTTTCTGCATCTCTGTATACCATTTACAGAAAAATTCATTTCCAATGTACTATTACTTTATCATAAATTCAAACCAGAAGGCATAGTAATTCATAGTACGGTAAGTCCTGGCACTACACATACTCTTCAATCTAAACTTCCAATACCGATCATTTACAGCGCAACCAGAGGAGTGCACAAAAGAATGCTTTATGATTTAAAACGATATACAAAATTTTATGCAATAGAACCAAGAGCCCCTAGAGCAAACTGGGCATCTTCAACATACTCCAAAATGATGAAAAAATGTGCAGTCAAGACAAAGAAAATGTCAAACCCACTTACATTAGAGCTTGCCAAAATAGTATGCGACACTTCCTATTATGGCTGGCTCATAAACTATGCTCAGCTTAGTAACATGATTGCTATAAAAAATAAAGTAAACTATGATGAGATGTGGTCTTTTGCAGATGAGATTCATAAATATTTAGGAAACAGACCAAAGATGTTTCCTGGATTTATTGGGGGGCATTGTCTTGATGGCCAAGAAATAGTCTATATCAAAACAGAGAATGGAATGAGGCCTATAACAATACAAGAATACGTTGAAAAAGATCTGAAAAATGATATCTTGTCGTATGATATACAA
>Ga0187893_10006425_pt1 | contig 20131 bp, 12 predicted proteins | sample MA1701074metaG_FD_139574 | JGI IMG/M metagenome (GOLD analysis project Ga0187893, IMG submission 139574) | White microbial mat communities from a basaltic lava cave in the Kipuka Kanohina Cave System on the Island of Hawaii, USA - MA170107-4 metaG ...
CGGCCTGGTGTGGCTCGCGGTGAAGCGCGACCGCTACATCCCGTTCGGGCCCTACCTCTCGCTCGGCGTGCTGCTGGTGGCGTTCCATCGCGCGCCGATCGTCGCCTTCCTCCTCGAGGATTGGCCGCGCCTCGTGCAGGGGCTGTTCCGCCCCGAGTGACGGCGCGTTCGCCCGAGCCCGGCGCACGAGCCGCCGACGTCCGCCTCCCGTCTTGCAAGGCCCGTCCGCAGCGGGTGAACTGGCGCCCCGCCTCGGAGCGATCGCGCCGTTTCGACCTCCGACGCCGCCACGGGACGACGCCTGGAGACGACGATGGCCGGTGCGACGACCACGGAACAGATCCGCAACATTGCGCTGGTGGGGGCTTCGGCGGGCAAGACGACGCTCGCCGACCTGCTCCTGTTCAAGACCGGCGCGGTGAACCGGCGCGGCAAGCCGATCGACGGCACCAGCGTGCTCGACTGGAGCGCCGAGGAGAAGGATGCCCGTCACACGACGATGACGAAGCTGGTCCACTTCACCCATCAGGGCCAGTACGTCAACCTGCTCGACACGCCGGGCTACCCCGACTTCGTGGGGGAGGCGATGACGGCGCTGGCGGCCGTGGACGCGGCGGTCGTGGTGGCGGACGGGAGCGGCGTCATCGGCTTCAACGCGCGCCGGCTGTTCCGCGCGGCTCGCGACGCGAAGCTCGCGACGTTCCTCGTCTTCAATCGCATGGACGGCGAGCAGGCCAGCCTCGAGCAGGCGGTGGCGCACGCTCGCGAGCTGCTCGGGAACGACTGCCAGCCGGTCTTCCGGCCCGACGGCGTCGGCGCCGCCTTCCGATCGGTGACCCCGGTGCTCGCGGCCGGCGCGGACGCCGCCGCGCGCGCCGCCCTGGTCGAGTCGCTGGTGGAGACCGACGAGAAGGCGCTGGAGAAGTACCTCGAGTCGGGCGGGATCGCGGACGCCGAGGTCGAGCGCCTCTACGCCGCGGCGGTGAAGTCGGGCCAGATCGTCCCGATCCTCTTCCTCTCGGCCGACAAGGATCTCGGCGTGGCCGAGTTCCTCGATCACGTGGTGAGGTACGCCCCCTCGCCGGCGGAGGCGCGGGGGCGGCGCGTGGCGGCGAAGGAGGGCGCCCCGGAACAGCGCACCCAGGCCGGCGAGCCGGCCTGCGCGCAGGTCTGGAAGACGGTCGCCGATCCGCACGTCGGCAAGCAGTCGTTCCTGCGCGTCTGGTCCGGCACGGTGCGGCACGAGGTGCCGCTCGTGCTCGAGAGGCTCGGGAAGCCCGAGAAGCTGGCGAACCTGCTCAAGCCGAACGGGAAGCACGTCGAGCCGGTTCCCCACGCGATCGCCGGCGACATCGTCGCCGTGGCCAAGGTGGAGAACCTCGAGACCGGCGACACGCTGTGCGACGCCGCGGCCGTCCGCGCGCTGGCGCCGATCGACGCCCCCAAGGGGATGGTCTCGCTCGCCGTCGAGCCCAAGAACCGCAACGACGACCAGAAGGTCTCGCTCGGGATGCGCAAGCTCGCGGCCGAGGACCTGACGTTCACCGAGCACCGCGATCCGGCGACGCACGAGCTGGTCATCACCGGCGTCTCCAACCTCCATCTCGACACGATGGTGAAACGGCTGAAGGAGCGCTTCCACCTCGAGGTGACGACGAAGCCGCCGCGCGTCCCCCTCAAGGAGACGGTGCTGGGCCGCGCCGAGGGCCACTACCGCCACAAGAAGCAGACGGGAGGCAGCGGCCAGTTCGCCGAGGTCTACCTCAAGATCGAGCCGAAGGAGCGCGGCGCGGGCTTCGAGTTCTCCGACGAGGTCACCCAGGGCAAGATCCCGCGCCAGTTCATCCCCGCCGTCGAGAAGGGGATCGTGGCCGGCCTGCCCACCGGCGCGTTCGCCGGCTACCCGATCGTCGACGTCTGCGTGCGGGTCTACGACGGCAAGCACCACGAGGTGGACAGCAACGAGACCTCGTTCCGGATCGCCGGCTGGCGCGCGTTCAAGGACGCCTTCGCCAAGGCGAGGCCGTGCCTGCTCGAGCCGATCGTCGACCTCGTGGTCGAGGTTCCCTCCGCGTCGATGGGGGACATCACCGGCGACCTGAACAGCCGGAGGGGCCGCATCAGCGGCATGGACTCGGTCGGCAACGTGCAGATCATCAAGGCGCAGATCCCCCTGCGCGAGATCCTCGACTACTCGACGCAGCTGCGGTCGATGACCGCCGGCGAGGGGAGCTACTCCTACTCGTTCAACCACTACGACGTGGTGCCGGCGAAGATCGCGCAGGAGCTGGCCGCCGCCTACCGGCCCAAGGAGGAGGAGTGAACTCGTCCTCGGCGGATGCACCGGACGGAGCCGCGGCGGGAGCGGCCGGAGGGTCGAACGCGCGTTGACGCGGCTCCGCAGGTGATCCGCGTCGGACGAGAATCACCTCGACGATGGGTATGACTGCGGGTTGCCGGGCGTAGGCGTCCGCGGGGATGGTTGCATCCGGGGCGCGGCATCGGTCGGTCGCGGTCGTCGGAGGGATGCGACGGGGAGCCGGCGTGGATGGCGCGGGGAGGCGCCCGAGACGGCCGGTTGCGAACCCCGCCGGTCCGATGATCCGATCGGTTCGGGACCTGCAGCGCTCCGCCCGCAGGTCCGAAAGGAATTCGGAGTTCCTCCCCGGTTCGGGCTTCACCCCCGGGGGACGGCGGTCCGATGAGTCCGGTCGGCACCATCGGGGCGCGGCGAGCCTCGCCGCGACGGAGACACCGTCATGCTCATCATGCGCGAGCTGCTCGAGCTCCTCGTGAAGCGAGGGGGCTCGGATCTGCACATCACCGCGGGCTCGCCGCCCAAGGTCCGCCTCAACGGAGTGCTGGTCGACACCGAGTACGAGCCGCTGAACTCGGACGACACGAAGTCGATCGTCTACGGCGTCCTCTCCACCGAGCAGATCGCGCGTTTCGAGCGCGATCTCGAGCTCGACATCTCGTTCGGCATCCCCGGCGTCGGCCGGTTCCGCACCAACGTCTTCGTGCAGCGCGGCGCCATCGGCGCGGTGCTCCGGGTGGTGCCCGAGAAGATCCGCAGCTTCGACGATCTCGGGCTGCCGCGCGAGATCTGCGAGGACCTCTGCCACCTGCCCAAGGGGCTCGTGCTGGTGACCGGCTCCACCGGGTCGGGGAAGTCGACCACGCTGGCGGCGATGATCGACCACCTCAACACGACGCGCCAGTGCCACATCGTCACCATCGAGGACCCGATCGAGTTCGTGCACAAGCACAAGCACGCGCTGGTGAACCAGCGCGAGGTCGGGCCCGACACGCACGAGTTCAAGAAGGCCCTGCGCGCCACGCTGCGCCAGGATCCCGACGTCGTGCTGGTCGGCGAGATGCGCGACCTCGAGACCATCGAGGCGGCGCTCAACATCTCGGAGACGGGCCACCTGACGTTCTCGACGCTGCACACGTCCGACGCCGTGCAGACCATCAGCCGCGTCGTGGACGTCTTCCCGGGCCACCAGCAGCAGCAGATCCGCACGCAGCTGGCGTCGACCCTTTCGGGAGTCTTCAGCCAGCAGCTGCTGCCGCTCTCGAACGGGCGCGGGCGCGTGCTCGCCTGCGAGATCCTGCTGGCGACGCCGGCCGTCCGCGCGCTCATCCGCGAGGACAAGGCGCACCAGATCTACAGCATCATGCAGACGTCGCGCAAGCAGGGCATGCGCACGATGAACCAGTCGCTGGCCGACCTCTATCGCGCCAACCAGATCTCCTACGAGGAGGCGCTCGCTCACTCCGCAGAGCCGGGGGAGCTGGAACGACTGCTGCGGAGCTCGTGAGGGGATGTCGACCTTCCATCGGAAGCTGCGCCAGATCCTGCTCAAGCTCGGCGCCGTCGAGGAGGCGGCGTTCGACCAGGCCGTCGCGCAGGCGGAGCAGGACTCCGGCCGGTCGCTCACGGAGATCCTGGTCAAGCAGGGTCTCTTCCAGCCCAAGGAGCTGCTCGGGCTGATCGCGCGCGAGATCGGGCTGCCGCCGCTCGACGTCTCGCGCGTCACGCCCGATCCCGACGCCAAGGAGTGGTTCCCGGAGGACCTGGCCAAGAAGTACGTGGTCTGCCCGCTCACGAAGATCGGGACCTGCATCACCGTGGCGATGCCCGATCCCTTCGACGTCGTGAAGGTGGACCAGCTCCGGCTCGAGACCCACGCCGACATCCGGCCCGTCGTCGCGCTCGAGGAGTCGGTCAAGGAGGCGATCCAGCGCGCCTACGGGCCCGGCGTCTCGAAGATGGCCGAGTTCCTCGAAGGGATGAACGACGACGAGGTCCAGGTGAAGGCCTCCGAGCAGGCCGAGGTCGCCCACGACATCACCGATCTCGCCGAGGGATCGCCCGCGGTCAAGCTGGTCAACGTGATGGTGCACCAGGCCATCCGCGACAGGGCCTCCGACATCCACATCGAGCCGTTCGAGAAGGAGGTGCGCGTCCGCTTCCGCCAGGACGGCATGCTCAAGGAGGTCCTGCAGCCGCCCAAGGCGATGGCGACCGCCATCATCTCGCGCATCAAGATCATGTGCGGGCTCGACATCGCGGAGCGCCGCAAACCGCAGGACGGCAAGTTCCAGGTCAAGGTCGAGGGTCGCCAGATCGACTTCCGCGTCTCGACGCTGCCGGTTGTCCACGGCGAGAAGGCGGTGCTGCGCATCCTCGACCAGAGCAATCTCGCGCTGCAGCTCGACACGCTCGGGTTCGAGCCGAAGTGCCTCGAGGACTACCGGCGCTGCATCAAGGCGCCGTACGGGATGATCCTCATCACCGGACCGACGGGCTCCGGGAAGTCCACGACGCTCTACTCGGCCATCAACGAGATCCACACCCCGAACGTCAACATCGTGACGGTCGAGGATCCCGTCGAGTACCAGATCCACGGCGTCAACCAGGTTCCGGTCAATCCCAAGCGCGAGATGACCTTCGCCGCCGGGCTGCGCGCGATCCTGCGCCAGGACCCGAACATCATCCTGATCGGCGAGATCCGCGACAAGGAGACCATCGAGATCGCGGTGAAGGCCGCGTTGACCGGCCACCTGGTGCTCTCGACCCTGCACACCAACGACGCCGCGTCGACCATCACGCGCATGGTCGACATGGGGCTCGACAGCTTCATGGTCAGCTCGTCGGTGCTGCTGATCTGCGCCCAGCGACTGTGCCGGAAGCTGTGCGAGCAGTGCAAGCAGCCGGTGCAGATCCCGGCCGAGCGGCTGCTGTCGCTCGGCATGACCGAGGAGGAGATCGCGCAGGCCACACTGTTCGGCCCCACCTCGGAGGGATGCGCGCGCTGCGCGAAGGGATACAAGGGCCGGTTCGCCCTGCTCGAGTCGATGCTCTTCACCGAGCCCATCAAGCGCATGGTGGTGCAGGAGAAGCCGGTAATGGAGATCAAGAAGCAGGGGATCGAAGAAGGAATGATCACGCTGCGCCGCGCGGCGCTGCTCAACGCGATGCGCGGGAAGACCTCGATGGAAGAGGTCGTTCGCGTCACGCTCGCCGACTGAGCGCGACGATTCTCGAGGGACGCCCATGCCCACGTTCAAGTACGCGGCCAAGACGGGAGAAGGCAAGACGATCCACGGGACGCTGGTGGCGAATCAGCCGTCCGAGGTGGTCGGCGAGCTGCGCAAGAAGAACCTGGTGGTGCTCGACGTCCAGGAGACCAACCGGCGCAACGCCCCCGCCGCATCCACGGGTCCGCGCGGCCAGAAGCTGGCGGCGCGGCCGGGGAAGGCGCGCGGGGACGAGCTCGTCATCTTCACGCGCCAGCTCTCGACCATGATCAGCGCGGGCATCCCGCTGCTCGAGTCGCTCGAGGTGCTCGCCGCCCAGGTCGACAATCCCGGGTTCGCGAAGACGCTGCGCGTGATCGCCGACGACGTGCGCGGCGGCTCGGACTTCTCGACGGCGCTCACCCGCCAGCCGCGGGTCTTCAAGCCGATCTACATCAGCATGGTGAAGGCGGGCGAGGTGTCGGGCCAGCTCGACGAGATCCTGGTCCGCCTCGCCGAGTACATGGAGTCGTCCGCCAAGCTCAAGCGCGAGATCAAGGCGGCGATGACCTACCCGGTGATCTCGCTGGTGATGGTGGTGGGCATCTCGCTCTTCCTGATGATCGGGATCGTTCCGCAGTTCCGGCCGATCTTCGACTCGCTCGGCATCAAGCTGCCGGCGCTCACGGCTGCCGTCATGAACTCGTCGCGCTGGCTGGTGGACAACTACCTGCTGGGCGGCGGCATCTTCGCCGCGTTCGTGGTCGCGCTCGTGGTCTTCAAGCGCTCGGAGATCGGGGCGTACTCCATCGACTGGTTCATGCTCAAGATGCCGGTCTTCGGCCTGCTGTTCCAGAAGGTGGCGTTGAGCCGCTTCTCGCGCACCTTCTCGACGCTGCTGCGATCGGGCGTCCCGATCCTCGGATCGCTCGAGATCGTGGCCGACACTTCGGGCAACCGCATCATCGCGCGCGCCGTGCTCAAGGCGCGCGACTCGGTGAAGAACGGCAACTCGCTGTCGGAGCCGCTCGAGCAGAGCCCCGTCTTCCCGCCCATGGTCACCCGGATGATCTCGATCGGGGAGAAGTCGGGCTCCCTGGAGCAATTGCTCGAGAAGATCTCGACGTTCTACGACGAGCAGGTCTCGGCGATGGTGAAGAGCCTGACCTCCCTGATCGAGCCGCTGCTGATCGGCCTCATGGGGGGGCTGGTGGGCACGATCGTGTTCGCCGTCTTCCTGCCCATCTTCGAGATCCAGAAAAAACTTTCCGGGGGCGGTCACTGAGCCGCGCGGGCTCAAGTCGCCCGCTGCCGCCGCCGATACGAGCGTTCGTGCGACTCCGGGGGGACCGGGGCGCCCAGGGGAGCGAGGGGCAAGGACCAAGGGAGGCTACGCCGGCGGGGCGCCCTTCCGAGAGCCTTTGAATCCAATGGACCTGAAACAGGAGTCAACTCGGATGCGGAACTCGAAGGGCTTCACGTTGATCGAGCTCATGATCGTGGTGGCAATCATCGCGATCATCGCCTCGATCGCCATTCCCAACCTGCTGTCGGCGCGCCTCTCGGCCAACGAGTCGGCCGCGATCGCGACGCTGCGCAACCTGGTCTCGTCGCAGGCCGAGATCCAGTCGCAGGGCGCCATCGACCAGGACACCGACGGCATCGGCGAGCACGGCTGGTTCACGGAGATGAGCGGCGCGGTCAACATGCGCGACAACGCCGGCGCGAACACGGGCGCCGTGCTCGTCCCGCCGGTCCTGGCCGGATCGCTGTCGGTCGTCAACGCCAACGGCGAGGTCAACAAGTCGGGCTTCTTCTTCCAGCTCTTCCTCCCGGACAACGCCGGCGTGGGGCTGGTCGAGCTGTCGACGGGCTCGCCGACCGGCGAGGACCCCGACCTGTGCGAGACGACCTGGTCGGCCTACTGCTGGCCGCAGGGCTTCACCAACACGGGCAACCGCTCGTTCATGGTGAACCAGACCGGCGACGTGCTGCAGACCAACAACCAGGGCGCCAACCAGGGCTATTCGGGCACCGGCGCCGGCCCGGCGTTCGACGCGGCCTACTCGGCGGCGAACGACATGCGCGTTCCGCTCTCCATCGCCAACAACCCGGCGGCGGCGCAGGACGCGGGCCTCTGGGTCGTCGTGAACTGACGATCGCATGAGGCGACGCGGCGCGGATCGACGATCCGCGAACGCGTGAGACTTGCAACGAGCGCGGGCCCGGGGGGCGACCTCCGGGCCCGCGACGTTCTCAGAGGGTCGCGAGCAGCTGCCGCGCCTTCTCGTGGACTCCCTCGGGCATCCGCGACGGATCCTCCTTCAACACCTCCTCGGCGAGCCGGCGCTTCTCGTCGATCGACTTGAGCCGCTCCCAGAGCGCGTCGAACGCGAGGATCTTGAGCATCGGCGCGGGATCCTCGAACAGCACTGCGCGCAGCGTCGGATTCACGGCGCTCGAGTCCTGGCGCGCGAGGACGAGCACCGCGCGGGTGCGCAGCTCCGGGGCCTGCCTCGCGTCGTTCACGAAGCGCTTGGCGAGCTCGACCGCCTCCGGGCGCGGCGAGGTCTCGAACAGCCCGAGCAGGCGCGCGCGCAGGTCGACCTCGTGGCCGCCGCCGAGCGCGACCACGTCGCAGACCTCCTTCACCCAGCGGTGGGGGTCGATCGCCTGCAGCGTCCGCGCGGCGGCGAACTTGATCTGCGGCTCGTTGGTCGCGCGCACGAGCGCCCCGCGTGCGATGTCGAACGCATCCTCGCGCGCGCCGCTCGAGAGCGGGGGCACGATCTCGGCGAGGAGGTACTCCACGAAGGCCGGGTCACGGCCGGGCTCGAACGGCTGCAGATCGACCTCGCGCCGCACCACGAAGACCGCCTCGTGGCCCCGCGCGATCAGCGCGTCCCTGCGGCGCTTGATCTCCACTTCGATCGGCCGGGTGTTCTGGCTGCCGCTCTCGATCTCCTGTTTGAGGTCGCGCAGCAGCCGCTTGAGGTCGGCGAGAGCGGCGGTCGCCGCGGGAAACGGGGACGAGGGGAGCGCGGCGCCCGGAACGGAGCCGGCCTCCGGCGGACCGTCGGCCGGGGAGGGAGTCCCGCCGACCTCGGCCGGGGGCTCGAGCGACGCCGCCCGCCCGGCCGCGCGCGCGCGCAGCTCCTCGAGGTACTGGATGATGATCCGCTCCTGGTTGACCGCGCCCCGAAGCGCCTGCGTGAGCCGCTCGATCTCGGGATTCGCCGACGATCCGTTTCCCTTGAGCAGCAGGCCTACTACTACGCCGAGCGTCGCGAGCTGGAGGACCACGAGCGCCGCAAGGAGTTGAGACTTCATGGGTCCGGATCCCTCGGCCCGGGACCGGCGAGAGCGCAGCACGGAGCCACCCCGTGAGCGATCGCGCCCATCCAGGCGTTCGTCGCCGACCCATCGCCTCGAGCCGGAAGGGGCGGCGATCCTATCGCCGCGCCCGCGGCGGTCGACGGCCGGCTGGGCACAAGCATTGCGGCTGCGGCACCCGGCGTGCCAACCGCCGGCGCTCCCGGAGCGCCCCCGCGGTGCGTGCGCTTTGACAGCTTTTCCGATGACCGATACCATCCCGCGCTTCGCGATTCCGCCCCCCACGGACGTCCGCGGCGCCCCGGCCTCCCCGTCAGGAGCTTCTCGAGGATGAACCCCACCGGAACGACCCGGCGATCGGCCGGATGGATGGCGGGAGCCGCGGGAGCCGCGCTCATGGTCCTCGCCGCCTGCGGCTCGGGCGGCGGCAGCGGCGGCAGCTTCGTCGTCACCAGCACGATCTTCGGCTACGACCCCTTCACCGGGAACTTCAACGCCTCCGGACAGCAGGGGGAGCCGCCGCTGATCCCGCTCAACATGTGCGTGGTCTTCAACTTCTCTTCGCCGATCAGTCCGGGATCGGCGAACGCCACTTCGATCGTCGTGCAGGAGCTCACTTCGCTCAACCCGCCGACGCCCGGGCCTCTCGCCGCGGCGACCTTCACGGTGACCGGATCGCGGCTGACGATCTGCCCTCTGATCACCTTCACCGACACCAATGCGACCTTCGGCTGGGGCAGCCAGTCGCAGAAGAAGATCTACCAGATCCTGTTCCAGGTCGCCCCGTCCACCACGGTCGTCAGGTCGTCGGGCGGCAAGGCGATCTCCGCGAGCGATCGCGGGCCCTACCTGTTCCAGACCAGCACCCAGATCTTCGACAAGAAGCCGGGCGCGCCCGTCCCGACCATGCGCCTCCTCGATCCCGTGAGCGGCGCGCAGCTGCCGACCGTCGACACCCCGTTCGATCCGGTACCGCTGGTCGAGATCAAGTTCGACGAGCCGGTGATCCCCTCGACGGCGGTCGACCCCGGAGGCGTCGGGACCAGCTCGAACATCCACATCGAGCTCGACACCGACAACGACGCCGCCACGACCGCCGACCGGATCCTCATCCCGGGCTTCTACACCCTCACCGAGACCGACGTCGACGCCACCGTCCTATGGACGAGCCTCCTCGCCGAGCTCCCGACCGCGCAGAACCCGCCCGACGCGACCAACGGCTGCCTCTACGTCATCACCGTCGACGGGACCGTGCAGGACCTGTCGGGGAACGACAAGGTCTCCGAGACGAAGAACGCCAACGCCCGCGACGTCTTCACGTTCCGGACGCTGCCCGGCCCCTCGACCTCGCCCGTCGACCCGTTCGTCGAGCCGTTCGACGACCAGGCCAACAGCGACCTCACCGTGACGTCGGCGAGCTGGGGCAACGCCTTCGCCGGCTTCCTCACCCCCGGGATCGGAGGCGGGACCGGCGCGGACGGACTGTTCGACCCGACCGATGCCGGGTTCCTGGCCAATCCGCCGTCCGGCGTGTCGATCAACAATCCGGCGCGCATCATCACGATGAACACCGAATCGCTGGTGACGCCCGGCACGCAGAGGCTGTTCGAGTTCACGACCCTCCGCGTTCCCGGCAACTGGACCGTGATCGCGACCGGCAGGTTCCCGCTCTCGATCCAGATGACGGGGAGCGCGACCTTCAGCGGCATCTTCAACATCTCCGGCGCGGCGGGCGCGGTCTACGTGGCCGGCGCGGTGACCGGCGGCGCGGGGGGCGCCTCGACGCTCAACGGCGCCGCGGGAGGTCGGGGCGGCGCGACGACCGACTCGGCCGGCGTCGACACCTTCTTCCCCGGCAAGGGGGGGGCCCCGGTCGGCTACGGGAAGCTCGCGTTCGGCGGCTCGAGCGCCGCCAACCAGGGCGCCTCCGGCCGGAGCACCGCGCTCGACAACGCGAACTTCACGCTCACCGATTCCACCTTCGCCGCCAATCTGGGCGGGCTCGGGATCGCCAACCTCTGGATCCAGCCGAACCTCGGCGCGGACGACTTCCGCTTCGAGCGCTACCACACCGCGTTCAAGGTCACCGGCATCGCCGCCGGCGTCGTGACCGTGGTCTCCGATCCGAATGATCCGCTCTATCGCGGCGAGCTGTCGCAGGAGACCACCAACCCGTGGCTCGAGGACGACGGCACCGGCGGGTTCCGCGCGCCGCTGCTCACCGAGCTGTTCGACTCCTACGTGATCGGCGAGCTGCGGGGACTCGCCGGCTCGGCGCTCTTCGACCTCGATCTCGACGGCAACGCCAACGACACCGTCAAGGCCAGCGCCGGGACCGGATCGGAGCCGCAGGCCGTGACGCAGACCTTCCTGACGCTGGGACGCTCCGGCGGAGGAGGCGGCGGCGGCGCCAGCACGGCGGGCAGCAAGGGGCAGGACGACCCCACGGTCGCCAACGGGCCGGGCGCCTTCGGAGGCACCGGCTTCGTCGGCGCGCCGGGCGGCGCCGCCGGCCCCTCCGGGATCCTCCTGCAGCGCGTCGACTCCGACACGCTGCGCGTGACGACGCCGCTCTTCGATGACGGGACGGGCAATCCCGACCCGGGCTTCGAGGGCCATCTGATCAATCCGAACATCGGCCAGGGGAACACGTTCCGCATCGAGTCGGTGGACGCCGTGGACACCGTCACGATCGCGCGCATCAGCACCGCGACCGGACTCCTGATCGACCTCTCGAACACGGTGATGCTGCCGGGGAACACCGTGCGCGTCACGCCGCCCTACGACGCCGGCGGCACGGGCGGCGGCGGCGCCGGCGTCCACTGCGCCGGGAGCAGCAAGACCCCGGCGGGGCACCAGGGCCATCCCGACCTCTCCGATCCGCGCAACCAGAACGGCGCGGCCAACACCGCCGGGTTCTTCGACGACGACGGCGGGATCGCCCCGCCCAATCAGGTGCAGGACGGGCTGGAGGACACCAACCCCTCGGGCGAGGCGATCTTCACCCTCCCGCGCTGGGTGCCGGGAGGCGGCGGCGGCGCCGGCGGCGGCTCGGCGCGCATCGTCGCGGCCGGCAACATCGACGTGACCGCGTCGGGACAGCTGCTTTCGGATGGCGGCGAGGGCGGCCGCTCCGACCTCGCCGGCGCCTCGGCGGCGTCGGGCGGCGGCGGCGGCGCCGGCGGGACGATCTTCCTCGGCGCGGGCGGCACGCTCTCGGCCGCGGTGGGAGCGCGGATCTCCTGCGCCGGCGGCATCGGCGGCGCGCAGGGCTTCGGCGTCGAGGGCGGCGCCGGCGCGCCCGGGCGGATCCGGCTCGAGAACGCGAACGGGAACCTGGTGGCGGCCAACTTCTCCGGGGTCGGCACTCCGGCAATCACCGCCGAGCACCTCGGGATCTTCCCCGGCGGCGGCGACAGCGTCGCGCAGTCGATCTTCGTCGCCGTCGGCGCGCTCGTGCCGACCTACCAGCGCCTGGTCGTGAACTACACCGCGCTCAAGGACAACGCCCCCTTCACCGGCGTCTACATCGTGCTCCCCGACGGCACGGTCGACCCGGCCTCGTCGCTCGTGGTCCCTCCCTTCGACCTGCGGGTGAGCGCGGCCCCCTCCGACCCGGCCACCGGCTTCGTGGACGCGACCGGCGCGACCCCCTTCGCCGATCCGACGATCACGCCGATGCAGAACTACAACGGCCTGCCGTTCATCCGCTTCAGGATCGTCCTCGGAGACGCCTCCACGCCGATCAACCTGGGCGGGAGCGACTACACCGAGATCCGGATCGACGACATCGAGTTCAACGCCGACAGCGTGAAGCCGTAGCGTCGATCCCGATCGGCCGCGCGGGGCGGACGATGCGGGTGATCGCCGACTCGGCGTGGATCGACGGGAACTCCGTCCGCGGGGTCGCCCTGACTCTCCGGGACGGGAGGATCGCGGCCGTCGAGAGCGTGCCGGCTGCCGGTCGCGGCCTCCACGCGCTGCCGGGATTCGTGAACGCCCACTCCCACCTGGAGCTCTCCGGGGTGCGAGGCGAGGAGCTCGCGCACGACTCCTTCGGCGCATGGGTCGACGCGCTGCTCGCGGCCCGCGCCCGCCAGGACGCGCCGGCGCTCGACGACGCCGTGCGGGCGGGTGCGGCGGAGCTCCTTGCGGGCGGCACGGTGGCCGTGGGCGACGTCGATCCGCGGGGGCGCTCCCACGCGATCCTGCGCGAGAGCGCGCTCGAGGGCGTCGTCTATCGCGAGCTCATGGACGCGACGCCCGGACCGACGATCGACGAACTCGAGCGGACGCTCTCCGCCGTCCCCGCGGCGGCGTCCGAGGACGGCGGCGTGCGGCTCGGGGTCTCGCCGCATGCGCCCTATTCGACCGGAGAGGCGCTCTATCGCCGGGTGCTGGGCTGGGCCCGGCGCGGCCGGGTTCCCGTCGCCAGCCACGTCGCGGAGACCCTCGAGGAGGAGGAGTTCCTGGAGCGCGGCGCCGGTCCCCTCGCGGAGCTCTTCGCGCGCCGCTCGTTCGCGCGACCGGAGTGGAGCGCCACGCGGGGCGGCGCGTTCCGTCGGGTGCGGTCGCTGGCGCCTCCGCCGGGTTTCGTGGTGATCCACGGCAACCACCTTGCGGCGGACGAGATCAGCGAATGCGCCGCGCAGCGCTGGCCGATCGTCTACTGCCCGCGCAGCCACCGCTACTTCGGCCACACGCGCCATCCGGCGGCACGGGTCCTCGCCGCGGGCGCGACGCTCGCGCTGGGCACCGATTCGCGCGCCAGCAACGACGGCCTCGACCTCTGGAAGGAGATGGCCTGCTTCCGCGCCGCGGACGCCGGCGTGACGGACGGGCAGATCCTGCGCGCCGCCACGGCGGGCGGCCGGCGCGCGCTGCAGCTCGAGCCGGCCGAGCTGGTTGCGGGTAGTCCCGCGACCTTCCAGCTGGTCGCCGCGCGCGACGGCACGCGGCTCGATCCCGAGCGTCTCGAGGCGGCCGCCGTCCGCGGCGAGCTCCAGACGCGGTTCGTCTTCGTGCGCGGGCGACTCGTCCTCGGCGACCCCGACCGTCTCTCGCCGGCATGACGTCCGCGCGGCGCGCCGCCGCCGCCCTCGCCGGCGCGGCTATCATCCCCCCTGCACCGACGCCCCGTCGGGATCGGAGAGCGAAGAGCCCGTGGCCGGACCGATCGCGCTCATCTCGGACATCCACTCCAATCTCGAGGCGCTCACGGCGGTGCTCCGCGAGATCGACGCCCGCGGAGTGGGCGAGATCTTCTGCCTGGGCGACATCGTCGGGTACGGACCCGAGCCGGAGCCGGTGATCGACCTGGTGCGCGAGCGCTGCAGCCTGGTCCTGCGCGGCAACCACGACGACGCCGTCTTCAGCGGCGCCGAGGACTTCAACCCGATCGCGCGGCAGGCGCTCGAGACCAACCGCGAGATGATCCGGCCGGGCCTGTTCAAGGCGGCGGCCAAGCGCGTGCGCTGGAACTTCCTGAACGACCTGCCGACGACCGAGCGGCGCGGGGACCTGCTCTTCGTGCACGGGTCGCCGCGCGACCCGGTGCGCGAGTACGTCATGAAGACCGACGTCGTCTTCGCCCCGCAGAAGATGGACGAGATCTTCCGGATGCTGCCGAAGTACGGTTTCGGCGGCCACACTCACCAGCCGGGCGTCTTCGTCGAGGGGGTGGGACACCGGACCCCCGACGAGCTGGGCGGCCGCTTCGAGCTCGGCGCAGCCAAGGCGCTGGTGAACATCGGCTCGGTCGGTCAACCGCGCGACGGGAACACCGCGGCGTGCTTCGCGATCCTCCATCCGCCGGGCTCGAACGGCGCGGTCGAGTGGGTGCGCGTCCCCTACGACATCGCGTCGGTGCAGGAAAAGATCCGCCGCACGAAGGGGATCGACGAGCTCTGCGCCGAGCGGCTCGGGCTGGGGCGCTGATCGGCCGGGGCGCCGGGAAGGAGGCGCGGCGCGATCAGCGCAGCGGCTCGAATCCGCCGCGGCCGGGCCACTGCGGATCGAGCGCGAGCCACGCCTCCGCGCCGCGCAATCCGAGGAAGGCGAGCGTCGGCTCGAACCCCGCCCGCGTCTCCTGACCGGCGGGGAGACGGCGCACGACCCGCCCGGCGTACCAGCTCGGCACGAAGTCGTTGAAGCTCGATGAAGCCGGCAGCGCGATCGCGCGCACGGAAGCGGGGACGCGCGCCGCGAGCTCGGCGCCCAGCCGATGGGAGGCCGGACGGTCGAGCAGCTCCGACCCGGCCGAGAGTCGCATGCGCGCGAGCTCGAGGCGCCCTCCGTCGAACCCGAGCAGGAGCGCCATCGTGGCGACGACGGCGATCCGCCGCGCGCGCGGCGCGGCCGCCGCGCCCCCGCCCGAGAGCCGGTGGGCGAGCAGCCCGCAGGCGAGCGCCACCGGGAGCTGCCAGTCGAGCTGGAAGTAGGGGTGGTCGAAAGCGCGCATGCGCGGCAGCGTCCCGGCGAGGGCGGCGAAGAGCGAGGCGGCCAGGAGGAAGCGCCGCAGCTCGGCGGGGATGCGGCGGCTCCAGGCGAGCGCCAGCGCCGCCGCGACCGCCGCCAGCGCGACCCCGCCGGCCAGGTCGTGGAGATGCGCGCCGATCGCGCCGAGGAACCGGCCGGGTCCGACCCCGGGCGGCAGCGCCCAGACGGCCGCGACGTGGTCGACGAGGCGGCCGCCCGCGTGGCCGTGCCGCAACCCCTGCAGCGTCTTCCACAGCACCAGCACGATCCCCGTCGCGCCCGCGAGCGCCGTCCAGCCGGCGAGCGCCCGCCAGCTCGAACGCAGGCTCCCGGCGCGCACGACGACGACCGCGAGCAGCGCCAGCACGCCGAGGAAATCGAACGCGAGCGCCGCGACCAGGGCGAGGCCGGCGATCCACCGGTCGCTCCGCGCGGGCGCCTCGCGCAGCGCCCGCTCCATGAAGAGCGCCGCCATCGCGATGGTCGGCACCTGGTAGTCGAGGTGGGTGGCCCAGTACCAGCCCATGGGCGGCAGCGTCGCCCCGAGCGCCGCCGCGATCGCCGGGCCGTCCCCGCAGCAGCGCCGCACGCAGCCCGCCGCGACCGCCAGCGTCACGGTCGCGAACAGCAGGGCGACTCCGCGCGCGACGAGCTCGCTCGCGCCGAACAGCCGGAACGCGAGCGCCGTGACGATCGCCACGCCGGGGGGATGGTGGTCGTAGTAGGCGAAGTCGGCGCGCTCGGACTTGTCGACGTTGAAGAGCGGGATCCCGCCGGTGGCGGCGAAGCCCTCCCGCACCAGGCTGGCGGCCTGCAGGGCGAGGAACGCGTCGCTCGATCCCTTCAGATCGTCGCCGAACGGCGCGGCGAGTCCCAGCCGCGTCGTCGCCGCCTCGTCCGCGGTGACGCCGAGATAGGTGGGCCGCGGGAGAGCCCGCACGCACAGCGCGATCAGCGCCATCGCGGGCACGAGGAACGGCGAGAGCCGCATCGCCGCGAGTATAGGCGTACAATCCGCGGGATGGCCGACGCCGCGTCGAGCGACTCGTTCGTGGTGATCCTCGTCACCGTGCCCGACCCGGATTGCGGGGAGAGGATCGCGCGCGCGCTGCTCGACGGACGCCTCGCCGCGTGCGTGAACCGCGTCGGGCCGATCCGCTCGCTCTACCGCTGGGAGGGACGGGTGGAGTCCGCCGAGGAGCACCTGCTCGTGATCAAGACGCGGCGCGCGCTGTGCGGGCGCGTCGAGTCGGCGGTCGCCGCGCTGCACCCCCACCAGGTTCCGGAGGTGGTGGCCCTCCCGCTCGCCGCCGGCGCCCGGCGCTACCTCGACTGGCTGGCGGCGGAGACCGCCACTTGAGCGGGGGGCCCGCGGCCGCCGAGGCGCTGCACGGATCCGATCGCGCGCGCCCGCTGGCGCTCCTGGCCGGCCCGGTCGTCTTCTCGCTCGTCCTCCTTCTCGAGCCGGGGGGGCTGGAGGGGAAGGCGCTGCGGACGCTCGCGGTGACGCTGTGGGTGGCCTGCTGGTGGATCTTCGAGGCGCTCCCCATCGCCGCGACGTCGCTGCTGCCGCTCGTCCTGCTGCCCGCCTGCGGCGTCCTCTCGGCGCGAGAGGTGGCGCAGCTCTACACCCAGGACCTGCTGATCCTGCTGCTGGGCGGCTTCCTGCTCGCGCTGGCGCTCGAGCGCTGGGGGCTGCACCGGCGCCTCGCGATCTTCGTGCTCGCGCGGCTCGGCGGCGCGCCGCGCCGCCTCGTGCTCGGATTCGCACTCTCGGCCGCGCTCGTCTCGATGTGGATCAGCAACAGCGGCACGACCCTCGTGCTCCTGCCCATCGCGCTCGCGGTGAGCCGCCGTCTCGACGGCGAGCTCGGCCCCGAGGCGCACCGCCGCTTCGATCGCTCGATCCTCCTCGCGGTGGCTTACGGCGCCACCGCCGGCGGGCTGGGCACCTACGTCGGCACGCCGCCCAACCTGGTCTTCCGCCAGCACTACGTCGCCCAGCTCGGGGCCGGGAGCCCGGGCGGGCCGCCGGAGATCGGCTTCCTGCAGTGGATGGTCGCCTTCGCGCCGCTGGGGCTGCTGCTGGCCGTGCTCTTCGGGCTCGCGCTCGCGCGCGGGCTGCCTCGCATCGACGGACGCGCGACGCGCGACGCGGTGAAGGCCGAGGCGGCCACGCTTCCGCGCTGGTGCGCCGGCGAGCGGATCGTCGCCCTCTTCTTCGCCGTCGCGGCGCTGCTCTGGATCACGCGCGAGCCGTTCGAGATCGGCGGCCGCAGCCTTTTCGGCTGGTCGCTGGCCTGGTGGCCGCGCAACTGGGTGAGCGACGGCACGGTCGCGATGACGCTGTCGATCCTCTGCTTCGCGGTGCGGGTCCGCCCGGCCGGCGGCATGCGCGCGCCGCCGGGAGGACGCACGGTGCCGCTGCTCGAGTGGAGCGAGACCGAGTCGCGGCTGCCGTGGGGGGTCCTGCTCCTGTTCGGCGCCGGGTTCTCGCTGGGCGACGCCTTCCAGTCGAGCGGGCTCTCGACCGCGCTCGGCGGCGGCCTCGCGGGAGCGTTCCACCGCATGCACCCGTGGGTGATGGTGCTCACCCTCTGCCTGTTCGCCACGCTCGTCTCGGAGTTCATGAACAACACGGCGTGCGCGCAGCTCCTGCTCCCGCTCCTCGCCGGCACGGCGGAGGGGCTCCACCTCCCGCCCGCCGCGCTGCTGCTCCCCGCCACCCTGGCGGCGAGCTGCGGCTTCATGATGCCGGCGGGCACGGCGCCCAACGCGATCGTCTTCGCCACGCGGCGCATCCGGATCGGCGAAATGGCGCGCATCGGATTCGGGCTCGACCTGCTGGCGGCCGTGCTCGTGACTGCGTGGGTGGCGTTGGTGGCGCTGCCGCTGCTCGGGTTCTCGCTGACGCCGGGGCCGTGACGTGAGCGTTTCGCGACCGGATCCCTCCGCGCCTCGCGGATCGCCGTGGCCGGCGATCGGAGCGCTGCTCGTCGGGACGCTGATCTGGTTCTCGCCGGCGCTCTTCCTCGGCCGCACCCTCCTCTCGTTCGACGAGCGCATCGTGCCGCCGTTCGTGCAGGACGCCGACCCCTCGATCGCGACGCGCCCGCAGAACTTCGTCACCAGCGACCTGCAGGGCTGGATCCTGGCGCACGAGGAGGCGGCGGTGGCGCGGCTCCGGCGCGGCGAGCTGCCGCTGTGGGACCCCCACGAGCTGCTCGGCCGGCCGCTGCACGCCGACGCGTCGTTCCCGACCTTCTACCTGCCCGACGCGATCCACCTGCTGCTCCCCGTCGTCCCCGCCTACGCGTGGAGCATGGCGCTGCACGTGCTGCTGGCCGGCGTCGGGATGCTCCTGCTGCTGCGCCGGATCGGGCTGGCGTCCCCCGCCGCGCTGACCGGCGCGTTCGCCTTCGCCTTTTCGGGCTGGATGCTGGTCCACCTGCACATCCCGCACTTCGTGCGCAGCGCGGCGTGGCTGCCGTGGATCGTCCTGGCGTCGCTGCGCCTCGCCGACGCGCCAGGCGCCGGGCGCTGCGCGGCGCTCGCGCTGGCGCTGGGGATGGCCGCTCTCGCCGCCTACCCGCCGATCCTCGGGGTCACGCTCTTCGCCCTGGCGGCGGCGGCCCTCGTCTTCGCGCTGCGCTCGCGGACTCCGGCGCGCGCTCTCGCCTGGCATGCCGCCGCCGCGGTGCTCGGCGTCGCGCTCGGAGGCGTTGCGCTGGTGCCGATCGCCGAGCTGCGCGCGAACTCGCGGCGCGCGCACAACATCACGGAGGAGACGGCGCGCCAGAAGTCGCTGCGTCCGATGCACCTCGTCTCGCTGGCCGCGCCCGATTTCCAGGGCAACCCGGTCGCCCTGCGCGACGCCGGGTTCGTGACCGTCGAGTCCTATCCGGTCGCCCGCGAGTTCTTCTCGGAGGACGTGCAGGACAACTACGTGGAAAACACCCTCTACGGAGGGGTCGCCGCGCTGCTCCTCGCCCTGGTCGCGCTCGGCGCCGGAGGACGGCGTCCGGCGACGCTCGGGTTCCTCGGCCTCTTCGCGCTCGGCGTGCTGGTCGCGACCCACACGCCGCTGCAGCGCCTCTTCCGCGACCTCCTCGTCCCGGGGCTCGGATCGGGCAGCCCCAAGCGCGTGCTCCTGCTCTGCGCTTTCGGGCTCTCCGGCCTCGCGGCGATCGGGTGCGACGCGCTGCTCACGATGCGAAGCCTGCCGCGCTGGCTTCTCGCGTGCTCCGGAGTCGCGCTGGCCGCCGCGCTCGCCCTCGGCTTCGGCGTCAGCGTCACCAGCCTCTCGTGGTGGGGCGGCGGGGCCGGCGACGCGACCGGGCGGGTGCGCGCCCTCCTGGCGGGCGCCTTCAGCCTCCCGCTCGTGCTGGCGCTCGCCACCTCCGCCTTCGCCCCCGTCTTCCGCGAGGAGCGCGTCGCCCGGCCGCTCGGGGCGACCGGCCTGGTGCTCCTGCTCGCCGTCGATCTCTTCGTCTTCGGATGGCGGTTCAATCCGTTCCAGCCGCCCGAGGCGCGCGGCGCGCGCACGCCGGTCATCGAGTTCCTCGCGCGGCCGGAGAACGACGGCCGCACCGCCCGCTTCCTCGAGTTCAACCTGCTGCCGGCCTCGATCGTCTCGGCGTGGGGCGTGAGGAGCGTGGACGGCATCCAGGCGCTGCTGGTGCGCGAGGTCTCCGAGCTGCTCGAGCGCTGGCAGCCCGGCTGCATCGATGCCGCCGATCCCAACGAGGTGCTTTCGTTCAAGGACCCGGCCCGTTTCGGCCTGCCGCTCTTCGAC
>Ga0187893_10006426_pt1 | contig 20129 bp, 17 predicted proteins | sample MA1701074metaG_FD_139574 | JGI IMG/M metagenome (GOLD analysis project Ga0187893, IMG submission 139574) | White microbial mat communities from a basaltic lava cave in the Kipuka Kanohina Cave System on the Island of Hawaii, USA - MA170107-4 metaG ...
CCAGGCCCTGGCAGCTCAAGTGCCGCGGCTATCAGCACGACGACATCCCGGAACGCCCGGTCGAGACCACGAGCGAAGGAGAGGCGGAGTTTGCTTTCCCTCCCGAACGCGAGGGGTACTACCGCATCCTGTGGACAAGCGAAACCCGCCGAGACGCGCTGCCACGCGTCCGGCAGTCTATCCGCGCTGAGACCACTGTCTGGGTGGCGCGGAACGGCACCACGGACCTCGGCTATCGCCACGGCGGCCTGGAGATTATCGTGGACAAAGACACTTTCCAAGCCGGAAAGACCGCTCCCGTTCTGCTCAGCGTGCCGAGCGCCGACCGCTATGTGCTCTTCGCGGCCGAAGCAGACGACCTCTACAACTATCAACTTGTCCATGTCACCGGTACAGTCAAGCTCGTGGAGCTTGACGTCCAGGAGAAGCATGTCCCGAACATCTTTCTCAGCGCCGCGATGGTAAGCGACCAGCAGATTTTCCAGGATATGAAGCAGGTCGTGGTTCCTCCGGTCAACAACTTCCTGCGAGTCGAAGTGAAACCCGACCGGAACCAGTATGAGCCTCGTCAAGAGGGGACGCTTGTCATCACGGCCAGCGATCATAGTGGCAAGCCTGTAGCAGCTGAGCTAGGGCTGGGACTGGTGGACGAGTCGGTCTACTACATCCAGCAGGAGTACGCTGGAGATCCCCGCCAGTTTTACTACGGCGCCAAACGCCCGCATGCGATACAGATGCAGAGCACGCTGAATTTGAAGAGGTATTTGCGGCTCGTTGACAACGGTCGGGGCGCGCTGGTGGACGACCGGGACCTGGCACAAGACAGGGAAGCGAACCGCAGAGCCGGCGCCGATCTTCCGGGTGGGCGTTATCGACGCAACGATGAGGTCGGCATGAAGGACGGAGTTGCCGAAGGCGAAGGAGGCGGAGTGGGCAGAGGCGTCTCCGCCGGGCTTATGGTCGGCCCTCCACCTGCCCCGATGTCAGCTCCAGCGTGGGAGGAGAAATCGCTGAGTTCGAATCGGGCCTCCGCGCAGAACGGCAAGGAGTTTGATCAGCTCGCGCGCAAAGCACAAATGGCTGGTCCCGCGCAGGAGCCGGCAGTTCAAGTGCGCAGCGACTTCCGCTCCACGGCCTTCTGGCAGCCCGATGTTGTCACGGGCGCTGACGGCAAAGCTGTCATCAAGGTGAAATATCCCGACTCCGTAACGACCTGGAAGGCTGTGGCGCGCGCCGCCTCGGCCGGCAATCAATTCGGCCTGGGCTCCGAGACCACCCGCACGCAACAACCGCTGATCGTTCGCCTCCAGGCGCCGCGCTTCTTCGTGGTTGGCGACCGAGCCACCGTTTCGGCGGTCATGAATAACAATACCGATCAGGTGATGACTGTCACCCCGTCCCTCAGCGCCGAAGGGCTGGAAGTCCAGCAGGCCAAGCTCGCCGAAAGTTCTTTGTCCCCCGTGGCAAGGGGGACTTCAGGGGGGGCTGAGTTGTTTCGAATCAAGTCCCTGCCTGCGCTGGGCGCACGAGTGCCTGCTGACTCGCCACATATCGTGCAAATCCAGCCGCACGCCGAAGCCCGCGTCGATTGGATTGTTTCCGTTCAGAAACCGGGCAATGCCAGGCTGAAGGTCATCGCCCGAGGGGGCAAGTTTGCCGACGCCATGGAGAAAGACTTCATTGTGTATGAGCACGGCATAGAGAAGTTCATTTCCAAAGCCGGCAAGCTGCGGGGCGATGACGTCACTATCAGGCTGGAGCTGCCTCGCCAGCGCAAGGCCGAGTCTACGATGCTCAACGTGCAGGTGACCCCCAGCCTTGCCGTCACGATGCTCGATGCCTTGCCCTATCTGATCGACTACCCCTATGGCTGTACTGAGCAAACCATGAGCCGCTTCCTGCCGGCTGCCATCACGATGAAGACGTTGAAAGGCCTTGGCGTTGCGCCCGAGACCGTGATGAACCGGTTGTTTGGCGGCATTGAAACTCAGCACGCCAGCCAGACACATCCCACAGGAAAGAGGGATTTGAACAAGCTCGATGAAATGGTGAGACTGGGTTTGGATCGGCTTTACAGCTTCCAGCACAGTGACGGCGGCTGGGGCTGGTGGAAAGACGGCGAAAGCGATCCCTTCATGAGCGCCTACGTCGTTTGGGGACTCACGCTGGCGCGCGAGTCTGGCATTGAACTCCGCACAGACGTTCTCGACCGGGGCGTGAGTTTTCTCGACAAGGAGCTGGCGGATCAAGAGCAGCAACCCGATCTGCAAGCTTGGATGCTGCATGCGCTCGCGGCGCACCACGCAGCAGCGAAAGTGCGGACCGTTGGAAAGTTCCAGGCTGCGGCTTTCGACAACCTATGGGTGAACCGGGCCAAGCTCAATTCGTACACCCGCGCGCTGGTGGCGCTTTCGGCACATCAGTTCGGCATGAACCAGCAGGCCAGAACGCTGGTGCAGAATCTGGAGAACGGAGTGAAGCGAGACAGCCGCCCCGACACCTCCATCCTGCTCAGCGGCACACAGCCTGATGCCTCGACAATAGGCAACGCACACTGGGGTGAGGATGGCATCTACTGGCGCTGGTCTGACGGCGGAGTCGAGGCCACAGCGTTTGCTCTGCGCGCCCTGCTGGCTGTCGATCCGAAGAACCCGCTGATTGAGCCGGTCACGAACTGGATCATCCGAAACCGCCGAGGCGCACAATGGTCCAACACACGCGACACGGCGATGACCGTTCTGGCGTTGAACGACTATCTGCGTCAAAGCGCCGAGCTGGCGGCCGATGCTGCCTACGAAGTGCGTGTGAATGGCCAGACTGTTGCAAATAGAACTGTCAACGCTGCCGACGTGCTTAGAGCACCCAGCCAGTTTGAAATCGACCGTAAGCTTATGCGGGATGGAGTGAACGAGATTCGTATCTCGCGCAAAGGTGGCAAGGGTCCACTCTATTTCGCCACCCAAGCCCGCTTCTTCAGCCTGGAAGAGCCCGTTTCACCAGCCGGCAACGAGATCTTTGTCCGCCGCCAATACTACCGGATAACCAACCGTCCAACCTTGCTGAAAGGGTTTGTCACTGAGAAGGTGGCTTTCAAGGAAGGCGACAACCTCATCAGTGGCGACAGGGTTGAAGTAGTCCTCACGGTGGAAGCCAAGAACAACTACGAATACCTCGTCTTCGAAGACCTCAAACCGGCCGGGCTTGAAGCGGTTGAGATCCGCAGCGGAGGGTCGCTCTTTGCTCGCGAGCTACAGTCTTCTGCAGTCGCACAGCTCAAAAGTTCCGCCAAGCCAGCCACCGAGGAGCGCGTCATCGACAGAGCTGCGACTTCCAGAGGCGCCAGCAGCTTGATCGCTCGCGCCTTTCCCTTGAGCGGGAGGCCCGATGGTAGCGATGACGCAGACTCCCGATTCACTGGACGGTCCCGCTGGGTCTACCAGGAGCTCCGCGACCGAAAGGTGGCATTGTTCATTGACAAGCTGCCCGAAGGACTGTGGGAGATCCGTTACGAGCTAAGGGCCGAGGTTCCGGGTGAGTTTCATGCCCTCCCGGTATTGGGCCACGCGATGTATGTCCCCGAGATCCGCTGCAACGGTGAAGAGCAGCGAGTGTGTGTGATCGACCGATAGAACGCCGACTGGAAAGTGTAAGGCGCTGTCCCCAGCGGCGATCTCATCCTGGTGTCAAACAACCGATCGCCGCTCGGAGCCCTAGGGTGGGAATCATTAGGGGTTGTGGGTTTCAGCCCCAAAACCCGCTGAAGTCCCCCCTTGTCCAAGGGGGGACGCCGTTTTGATCGAACGTTACGCCGCCTGGGCCCATGAACGACTCCCTTGAACATCGTGCTCGCCCTCGAAGAAAAACCGAGGACGACGATGAGTCAGTTTCGTAGGAAGTCCCACCATCCGTAGCCTCTCGAAAATCGGTTGACAATTGAGCATCGCGTCACTAGTATTTTTCGCGTAATGCGGGAATAACTCAGCGGTAGAGTGCAACCTTGCCAAGGTTGAAGTCGCGGGTTCAAATCCCGTTTCCCGCTCCAAGTTAGGCAGCTGATAAATGAGTCGTCAGAGCTCTAGCCCTGACTCGTAATACTTCGAGAACATTTATCAGTTGCCTTTTTTTGTGTCTGCTGTGCCCCCTGAATATGGTGTCTCGACAGGGTTGGTATGCCCAAAACCCCCCTGAAGTCCCCCCTTGTCCGAGGGGGGACGCGAATTGTGCGGCTCCCTTCTAACCTTGTTTCGTCGTTTGATTCTGGCCGTGGTGGTTGAGCCCGCGTGCCCAATGGTGAACTGACCGATGGTGAAACTGGCTGCCTTTCCGAAGTGCTTCATGGACGCCCTGTGTGTTGACCATTCAATGACAATCTTTGAATGGATTGAGATGGCCTCAACACTGGATGTTGATGGGTTGGAGTTTTACTCCGGGTTTGTCGATTCCCTTGACGAACCAACTGTGGAAAGGGTGAAGCAGGCACTTCAGACGAAGAAACTCGAAATGCCGATGCTTTGTTACTCGCCTAACTTCACCGTGGCCGACGCGGCGCAGCGGAAGACAGAGGTTGCGAAACAGAACGCCATGGTCGACCTGACTGCTCGTTTTGGCGGGAAATTCTGCCGCGTATTGTCGGGGCAGGCTTATCCAGACGTTTCCAGGCAGCAAGGCGTGGCATGGGTTGTGGAGTGCATTCGCACTTGTGTCGAACATGCTGCGAAACGTGACGTCGTCCTGATCATGGAGAACCACTACAAAGACAATTACTGGCGATATCCTGAATTTGCGCAAAAGCGGGAAGTATTTCTCGAGATCGTCGGGCAGATTGATTCACCTTCTTTTGGAGTTAATTTTGATCCTTCGAATGCCATTGTTGCGGGCGAGGACCCACTGGTATTGCTCGAGGCCGTCAAGCACAAGGTAGCCACCATGCACGCCTCGGATCGTTACCTGGAAAGCGGCACTCTGGAAGACTTGAAAACTCAGGATGGCACGTTGGGCTACGCCAAGAATCTCAAACACGGGGTCATCGGCAAGGGGCTCAACGACTATGATCGAATTTTTTCCATCTTGAAAGGGGCAGGCTTTGACGGATGGGTGTCCATCGAAGATGGGGTGAACGGGATGGACGAGCTGCGTCAGTCGGTGAGCTTCCTGCGTGGGAAAATTAAGGAATACTTCGGGTGACCTGGAAGGAATGCTCTGACGGTCTAGTCCTCGGCAGTTCGTCGCCGCACTTTCCCCTGAGCAGTTAATGTGCAGTCTTTCCGGTTTGTAAAGAGAATCTGAGCAACGTGGAAGTTCTCGTTAATCTGTTTCAGGTTGGTTCGGATGCAGTAGAAGTCTTCTTTGGGAGCTGCTTTCCGGGCTGGGCGGCGCTTGAGAGTGTGTCTTAAGCGTTCCTTGAAAAACACGATCGCAAAGACGACCACCAGGAACAGCGCCAGCCCCAACAAGATCGCCAGGTACCCATAAGTATTCCGCATATTCCAACCCCGTTCTCAACTCCGACAGAACCAAAGAAACTCCTGGCTCACTCATCGGCATTTTCCGCGGCTGATGAATCCCTAAAAGTGTAAGAGAGTCAATGATGGATGTCAACCCGGGAACAGGGGGCAATTCAGATTGCGGGTTGGAGCGATCGTTGCGGCGACTGAAACTATGATCTGTTAAGGCTCAAGAGGAGAGATTGCCTCCCCTCCCGATTGATTTGGAAAAGAACCCAGTTCACTCAAATATGATTCTTAGTTCTGGGCAGGTGCTTTGAAGTATCGGCGGCAGGAGCCGAATTGGCAATCGCCTTGAAGACTCATTTTGTGTACAACCTTGGTTCTAGTACTCCCAGGCTATCGGGTGCTTGACCGATGAACGCTCTGAGCGCACCGGAAACCGATATTAGGACTGCGCTCGGCAGGACGTGCCCAACTGCGGTGGGAGCAGGTCAGAAACTTGGGCTCATCGGCCCAAGACCCACCTCGCAACACGCGATAGAGCCCACTCTTCGGCCCCACTGGATCTCTCTCAGGTGATGATGCGTAGTAGTCTTTGGCGTACCAGTCGCTGCACCATTCCCAGACGTTGCCGGCAGCATCATATACGCCGAAATAGTTCGGCCTAAATTGCTTCACTTCACCAGGGCCGTCCACTGCGTCAAAGCGGCTATTGCCCTTCGCCGGAGGATCGTCGCCCCAGGGGTATTGCTTGCCTTCAATCAGTCCGCGCGCAGCCCGCTCCCACTCGGCTTCTGTCGGAAGACGCTTACCTGCCCATTGGCAGTACGCAGTCGCGTCGGCCCAGCTCACGTCCACTACCGGGAAATTCTCTTTGCCTGTCGGTAACTCCCCTTTGGGCCAGTTGTATGGGACGGCGTGACGGGTTGCACCGACGAAGGCAAGGTACTGTCCGTTCGTCACCTCATGTTCGTCGAGATAGAACGCGCTGACAGAAATTCGCCGTGTTGGCTGGTCGTCCTTGAGCAAAGTCGGAAACCATTTGAGGTGATCGTCTGGAAGACTGTGCGACCGACCGCGCAGATACTCTCCTGCGGGGATGAAGACCATTCCTGATCTGCGAGCTTCACCCGACAGAACGCGGAGAGCATCGAACAGAAAGCTCAGAATCAAAAGCAGGGAAGGATAGGACCTGTACATGAACAGTCTAAAACCTTTTCGTTGCTGTTTCTGGTCAGATGGTGGTCGCTGTGACCGTTGGCGCGAGCTTCCTACCCGTAGATTGTCGAGATCTCATCTGTGGGGATCACGCCGTTCGCACCCAGGGGATCCACATAGACGTAGGTGCGCCCGGAGGGAGTGTTGCGGATTTCCTTGGTCCAATCAATACCGAGAGCTGAAAACATGGTGGCGACGACATTCTCGATGCGGGGTTGTTCGTTCAGGCCCCAACCAGTGTCAAGACACTTGGCTCCATCAGTATCGGTTCGGCCCAGGGTCCGTCCGCCCTTGACTCCGGCCCCGGCAAACAGCGCGGGGAAGCAGCGGTTGTAGTGGTCGCGGCCGCTCATGTTGTTCAAGGCTCCAGGGGTTCGACCAAATTCACTCATCGCCACAACGAGCGTTTCGTCCAGAAGGGTTTTCTCCGGATTCGTTTTCGAGGGCAGCCGACCAAGGTCTTCCAACAAACTTGCGAAGGCAGGATCAAATTCTCCGCACAGGGTGCAGTGGTTGGAGCTAGCCTTACGATCCCAGATTTGAACGTGGTGGTCCCAACCGGGATGGCAAATGTGGATGTAGTGCGTTCCTGCATCCTGGGCCAGGACGTTGCGAGCGAGAACAGCCGAGATGCCAAGCGCCGTGTTGCCGTAGCGCTTGCGGTCCTCTTCGCTGATCTTGAATGCGGCAGGCCACCGCTCGTCTGAAAGCAGCTTGTGCGCCGTCTCGTAGAAGTTCTCGTAACTGGCCATCTCTCGCCCATAGCCAGCCAGGCGGGGCCGGGAAACGTCTCTGAGTCGGCTTAGCAGTTGCCAGCGCTCTTCCAGCAGTTCTATCGCTTTCTGATCAAGGGCCATACCCTTCACGGCCGATTCTGGATTGATGTCGACCACGGAAAACTGCGGCGGCAAGAACCCGGTGGATAAGGCTCCCGGAAACGCCTTGTCCAGGTTAAAGGACATGTAGGTAGGGAAGGTGTCCTGCGAACGGCGCCGGGCTTCCAATTCCGAAGCCATGACACAGCCAACGGCGGGAATCTCACGCGCAAAGGCAAGGTTTAGCTGGCGCCCTGTTTGGACGTAGTATTGGCCGCGAAAGTGGACCTCCTCGTGGCTCAACAGAGAACGGACGATGGAAAGCTTGTCCATCTGACTCTCAAGCCGCGGGAAGAGTATGTGGGATAGCTGCAAATCGGAATGAACCTTCCGTATATCCAGATCCTTTGGTGTCCCGGCGTTCTCTTTGAAGTCAAACGACTCGATGTGGCTGACAGCCCCGGAGATCTCGAGAAACAGGACGTTGCGTGCATTGCTCCGTGGTTGGCTCTTGCGCGTGCTGGCAGCGAGCCGCAACGGCCAGGTCGCATCAGCGGAGGCGGCCAGCAGGCCGTACCCGCCCAGCTTCAACAGTTCACGTCTTGACGGAAACAGATCGCCAACGGTGCGATGCTTGCTCATGATGCCACCTAAGAGTCCTTGAACGCCGAGGCTATTTCGCCCCTTCGTCGGAGGGTTGATTCGCTAGTAGTTGAAGAAAAACTCTGCCAGATTGAGCAGAGCCCACTGGAGGTTCTGAGCACCAGCCGTTCGGTCCTGGCCCAGTGCGTCCAGGGCGATTTGCTTCTCCTCACCGGATGGTGCACGTGAAAGCGTGGCGAGAAACATTTCATCCACAACTTTCTCATTGTCCGCATGAGCCGCCAGGAGTTTTTGGACGCGGCTCTCCTTCTCGCCAGCGACGCGCTCGGTCACTACTGGAGACTGCATGAGCAGCAATGGCTGTAACGGGGAGGGCGCCAATGGTTTCGGCGGATTGTTGCGGTTCGACTGGCCGAACGTTTGCATGAAGTGCTTCAGGTCGCCACTGCCGCCAGGCCCGCTGAGCTTCATCGCGAGATCGACTTTGTCACCGCCATACTTGAAGCTTCCGGGCCGACCGGTGGCGATCACAATCGCGTCGTGCAACTCTTCGGCGCTCAGCAAGCGGACAAATTTACGAGCATAGTACTTGGTGTAAGAGTCTTTCCACTCGCCATCAAAGCGCGCCGAAAGCTGGTAGGCATTGGAACGGCAAATAGTGCGGAAGAGATGGCGCAGGCTGTAGCCGTTCTTGCGAAAATCTGCGGCAAGCTCCTCCAGTAGCTCAGGATGAGAAGGTTGCGCATCCCAGCCAGGCGGCAGGCGGCGGGGATCGAGCCTCGCAAGGTCGAACTCGTCGTAAGGCTCGACGATGCCGAATCCCATGAGCCGGGCCCAGAAAAGATTGACGCTCGCCCGAGCAAACTGGGGATGAGACGTTAACAACCGTCCCAGCTCCTCGCGCGGTTCCCGGCCGGGCTTTGGCTGCTCACCCGTGAGGATGAAAGCCGGATTGCTGGCACCGCCGGACCGGGGAACGCGAATCATGCTGGGACCTTCCGCGTCGTAGCCGGGGTTGTAGTCGTCGATCAAGAACTCGCCAGACTGCGGCTTCCCGTGTTCCCAATACATTAAGTAGCGGCTGTGACCCAAAAACGCCGCGTTCTGAAAGAACTCGCTGCGCTTTTTTCCGCTCAGCCAGACGTTCACCTTTTCCAGATGTCCCGCGCCGTCATGGCAGGAGACGCAAGACAGATTTACTCCCAGGAAAGTCTTGGCATAGAGCGTCGCCAGCTCGTCGTGGGTGTCGAGCTGCTGCACCATGCCCAGGTCGTCGCCATCATCGGGTTGTGGCTTGCCTTGCACATGTTCGCGCGCAATCACGTTTGATGCTGCAACCACGTGGTTGCTTTTGGCCGATGCCGCGATAATCGAGCGAGCCACGTCGTCGTAAGGGCGGTCGACTCGGAGATTCTCTTTCATCCAGTAGTGGAACAGGTTCTGGCCACGCCCCATCTTGCCGTTGGCTCGAAAAACGTCCATGAAGAAGTAGGCCCACTTTTCGACGTAGGCTTCACTTTCCAACAGTTCGTCGATCAGGCGATCGCGCTTGGCGGGATCCGTATTCGAAACAAAGGCTTGGGCTTCCTCGGCCGAAGGGATTCTTCCTGTGAGATCAAGCTTCACGCGGCGCAAGAACTCCGCGTCGCTGGCCATTGGGGAATGTGGGATGCCCTCGCGCTCCATCTTTCCAAAGACGTGGCTGTCGATGAAATTTCGAGGAGGGCAGGAAACGGCACTTCCTGATAGAGCACCCTTAAGGGCGGGCGCCAGACGCTCGGTGAGCGCCCCTGCACTATTGGGAGTTGCCGATTGAAAGAGCGGAGCGTGCGCCTCTGCGAAGCGGCTGGAAGGCATGGATTCCTCCCGCAGCTTCTTGCGTGGCTGGTCCGCAGCCGTCAACCCCGTGGCCCAAAGAGTCAACCCGATCAAAGCAGTAACCAAGCGGTTCATATTGAACCTCTGAAGTTTGTGGATTGACAAATTCTACCCGGGAATGGGCCTCATATCAAAGGAGAATGTTGAGGGTTTCGCTTGGTTCAGTCCTAGACTATCGGTGCAGCCGGTCAACCAGTTCCTTCACCCGTTCTCTCCGCACCACGCCACTGGTTTCGGCGGGAGTTCGAACCACTCGCCCTATATGAAACTCGCGCAGTTGTGCTGCTTCCGACAGTAAGCATTCAATGCCAACTCGATCGAGCCCTCCACCCACGAGAATTGTGATCTCCGGTTCGGCTGTCTGTTGATAACGTTCCAGTCGTTTTGCCCTCGTTTCCCAAGGACCACTACCCCCGTTGGTTAGAATCCGGTCCACTTGGTGCAATTCCTTCAATTCCCTAATCGCGGTAAGCGGATGCGATGTTTCGTCGAAAGCGCGATGAAAAGTCGCTTTTAGAGTTGGCGCACAGCTCAGAACCTGGCGGGTCAAAGGGACCTCAACTTGACGTCCTCGCAGAAATCCGAGAACCAAGCCATCGACGCCCAGCGCAGCCAGCGCCTCAGCCTGACGGGAGAGCATTTCGATTTCGTGCGGCGCTGGAGTATGGCTCTCGCTGCAGCGCAGCATCACCCGAACCGGCAGGGCTACGCAGTGACAGATCGCTTGAACGGTTTCGAAACTGGGAGTCAATCCACCGAGTTCAAGATTTCTGACAATCTCCAGGCGTCCGGCTCCCCCTCGCTCTGCCTCAAGAGCATCTTCGACGGAGGATACGATCACTTCCAGGAGGCGAGTAGCTGGGGATAAGTCTGGAGATTCAGAGTCCATTTCTGTGTTCTTCACACCAACAAAAAAGCCTCCAACGCGAGGAGGCTTTCTTTGCTCAATCTGACCTGGCGCAAGCGCCAGTCTTACTTCTTCTTCGGAGCGGGTTTTTCTTTTTCGGCCTTGAACTTGGTTTCAAGGGTGGCTGAAAGCGTTGTAATCATATCTTTCGCAACCGGAGCGAAAGCTCCGTTCGGCTGCAGGTCAATGTACTTCTGGAAAGCCTCGACAGTTCCAGGGGCCGGTATCACTTTCCCGTCGGGCGTGGTCTGCGCACGGGCCATCAGGCAAATCCCCAACTGATATTGGGCATCGGCGTTGTTCGGATCGACTTCCGTGGACTTCTTGAATGCATCGGCCGCTTCCGAAGCCTTGCCTGAGTTCACCAAAGTGGCACCCAGGTTGTAATAAGCCTTCGAGCCCGTGGCGGGGTTCAGCTTGGTGGATTTCTCTGTTTCCGCAAGAGCCTCAGGCATCTTGCCGCCGAGCGCGTAAACCAGGGCCAGGTTCATGTGATAGCTTGCTTCCGTAGCCAGGTCGGGCTTGGCCGCCAGCACTTCAAGCGCTTTGTTGTAGCTCTGGACCGCATCATCGTACTTGCGAGTATTCTTGTAGGCCTCCGCTAGGTTCGCGTAGACCACATGCTGGGTGGGATCGAGTTCGGCCGCCGCCTTGAATTCTTCCACAGCCTGTTCGTACTGTTTTGCCTGGTAAAGTTCGCGGCCTTTGTCGAAACGGCCCTTCATGGTTTCATGCTTCTTGCCTTCCTCCTCTTGCTTCGCCTTGGCCGCCTTTTCTTCCGATGTCATCTCACGAGGCTGCGTCTTCGCACGCTCCATTTCCTGCTTCAGGTTGAAATCGAGCTTGGCCGTATCGCCGAGAGGAACTTTGATGTTGTCGAAGAAATACAATTCTTTGCCATCCTGGACGACAGCCACACGGTAGTAAGACACCGGCAATCCAGCGTGGAAGTAGTGGCCCTTCTTATCCGTCTTCTTGATTTCGAAATGTTGCTTGATGTCTTTGCGGTCGATGGTCACTGTCACGCCAACGAGAGGAGTCCCGTCGAAGCCAATCACGTCGCCTTCTATGGAACCAGTTTGTGCCAGGGCCCGCTCGGGGGTAAGAAGAGCTAATAAAACCAGGCAGAGAATGGGAAGCGAAAAGAGCTTCGCAGACTTTGTCATGTTGACCTCCAAGAATATTGATGTCGCAAGCCTCAATATACCGTAAACCTGAAGGGCCTTCATACTAAATTTCAACTTCAGCGTAGAGGATCGGATCGGCTATTCCGGCTTCACGAAAACCTCTCAAGCGCAGGGCGCAGCTGTCACAACGGCCGCAAGCCCGATCGCCGTTTTGATAACACGACCAGGTGAGATGCAGCGGGGCGCCCAGCCTGTTGCCAGCACGAACAATTTCGCTCTTTTTCATGTGGATGACCGGAGTAACGATCTGCAATCGCGTTTCGGGCCGAGTGCCAACCCGGATGAGTTGATTGAAGGCGTCATAGTATTCGGGCCGGCAGTCTGGATAGCCCGAACTGTCTTCAGCAACGGCGCCGATGAAGAGCGCCTCGGCACCCAAGACCTCGCCCCAGGAGGTAGCAATGGACAGCAAGTGGGCGTTACGGAACGGAACGTAGCTGATGGGAATGTCTGTGCGTTCCAGATTTGCCTGTTCAACAGGAATGGTACTGTCGGTAAGACTCGAACCGCCGATCTGCCGCAGGAGGTCTAACCGGGAGACAAGGCGATGCGGCACCTGGTAGTGATCCGCGATTGCTTCAAAAGCCTGCCGCTCTCGCGGCTCGGTTCGCTGACCATAAGACACATGCAAGAACGCCAAGGCATAGCTCTGGTCTGCGATGGCTGCACAGACACAACTATCCATTCCGCCGCTGACCAGAACGACCGCGAGCTGGTTGGATGGAGGGACAGGGTTCATTGCTTGATGGCTTTCAACCGAAACGTCATCACCTTGCCACGCACCACAAAGCAAAGATACTGCTCCCAGAACTTTCTGAGGAACCGGCAACTAGGCAGGCTGTTTTCAAGGTTGACAAGAAACTCGATTCCGAGCCATTTGTATAGCTTCAAAAGCATGACGTAAGACCATTCGACTTCAAACCGGGCTCTGGAATAATAGTTGGTTGCGTGGTTGGTAAGGAAGAAGTCGAACGAGCGGGTGTTCAGGTGCCAGATGTGCGAGGGATCCTGCCATGACGAGGCGTCCGTGTAGTGGGGTGTTTCGATGTCGATCTGTGCTCCATGCCGGGCGATGCGATGGATTTCTTCCATCGTTCGGGGCACCGATTGAATGTGCTCAATGACGTGAATCACCCGGATACGGTCAAAGCTATTGTCTGGAAATGGGTAGGGAAACTGATTTAGGTCATGGACAACATCCACTCCTTCCAGCGGCACGATGTCCAATCCGATGCTATCCGGCCATTTGTGTTTGCCGCAGCCAATATCGAGAATCTTAAGACTCAAGAGCAGTTTCCACGTGTGGCCTCAAAGCCCGAACGGCGTTGCATTGTATCGAAATCATGTTTCAATGCAAACCGCGGTTACAACAGCTTGGGACGATGTGCGTGATGCCTGGCCAACGGTAGGACTACACCTTTAGCAATCTGGAGTGCCAGTGACAGAAATTGTGGTTCAGAAATATGGTGGGAGTTCCGTCGCTGATATCCCAAAGCTTGAACGGGTCGCCGATCGTGTGGCTGGAACTGCAAAGCAGGGGAAGAAGGTTTGCGTCGTCGTCTCAGCCATGGGAAGGACGACCGACGATTTGATTCGCCTGGCTAACCAGGTTACGGACTCTCCGCCACGGCGCGAGTTGGATATGCTGCTCTCCACGGGCGAACGCATCACCATGGCCTTGTTGGCAATGGCCATCCAAAAACGTGGGTTGGAAGCCATCTCGTTTACGGGGTCGCAGTCGGGCATCATGACGAACGATCGCCACTCCGGGGCTCGCATTATTGAAGTTCGGCCGATCCGAATCCAGGATGAATTGGAACGCAACAAGGTGGTTATTGTCGCCGGCTTTCAAGGAATGTCTTATCGCCGCGAAATCACGACTCTTGGCCGGGGCGGTTCCGATACGACCGCTGTCGCTTTGGCTGCAGCACTGGGAGCCAGCTGTGAGATTTGCTCGGACGTGGACGGCGTGTACACCGCCGACCCCCGTATTATTCCTGACGCGCAACGCCTTGATTCGATTTCATATGAAGAGATGCAGGAACTAGCGGAGCATGGCGCCAAGGTCTTGAACGCTCAGGCGGTGGAATGGGCCCGACGGTCCGGCATTCACATCTACGCGCGAGCGACTCATGCCGACGGCGGAGGAACCCAGGTAGGGGCGCAAAGCAGCGGTCGTGAAGCCTGTGGAGTGGCGACTGCGACCGGACTGGTGAGGTTGCATCTGAAAACCAATGCCACACAATTGGGCACGGTTTTGGCAGAGGCTGAAGTACCGCTTTGGCGGTTGTCGGGTGACGGAGCGGGCGCGGTGGCGCTGTTTGCTATCGAGAACATTCCAGACTGGGCAGGACTGAAGCGCTCTCTGCAAGACCGATTTGGCGCTCAACTGGAGGTCGTAGAAAATCTAGCTGCGGTCTCGGTTGTCGGAACAGCCCTCGGTCCGGCGAATGTTTCGGCAAAGGCATTGGGAGAAGCTGAACGATCTGGTGTCCAGATTCTAGGCATCGACACGTCTCCCCTTCGGATCACGCTGATTGTCAACCCGCAAGAGGCAGCCAGGCTCGCTCGTGCGCTGCATGCAGGTTTTCTCCCCAACTCATGAGAAGTCCTGCCCCAAGTAGTTACCGTTTTTATGTGAGCCCCCTTGCTCAGAGCATTCCCAGCGCCTTGAGCAATCGTTTGGCGAGTAGGGGAGCTTCATCATCGTGTTTCAAGTAGCAGAAGACATCCACGGTTTGGCGGCGAATCCACTCTGCCCAATCCTCTAACTCAGCGTCGGAATATTCGCCTTTACGCAGCCGCATGTAGACAAAGGGCGCTGTCACTTCTCTCGGTGCGTCTGCGCCCTCACCTTCTTCTTTTTCCACCACTGCCAGAGCGCACCTGTGTTTTCGGAGCAGTTCGTATAGATCGTCGCAAAACCAAGAGCTATGCCGGAACTCAAACGAGAATCGAGCTTGAGAGGAAAAGCTGTTGAGAAACTCTTCCAGCGTTCCGAGGTCTTTCCGCAAGAACGGTGGCAGTTGGACCAGCAGGATTGCCAGCTTTTCTTTGAGTGCCGCCGCACCTTCGAGAAACCGATGCATTTCCGAATCGACGGCTTTCAGTTTTTTCCGGTGAGTGATGATCTGGCTCACTTTGAGTGTGAACTGGAACTCAGCCGGCACCTCGTCACGCCAGTTTCCAACCAATGCGGGCGTTGGCAGGCGATAGAACGTGTTATTGATTTCGGTTGTTCGAAAGTGTTGCGCGTAGTAGGACAGGAACTTCTTGGGGGAAAGATCGGGAGGATAGAATTTCCCTCGCCATTCGGCGTAGCTGAAGCCGGAAGTGCCAACGAGAATCCGCGGGGTATTCACCAGTTCCGATTGGGGTGTGTTCGAGGGTCGAGAGGGCATGGCTTATTTCGCTCATCAGGAGTATACAATGAACAGTCCCAGTGCCACGGCTTACGAACTGGGATGATGGAGTACGATTTCAAAGGTCCTACTTGTGGCGCTTCCATGGCCTGCCCGAGTGTGATGCAAGTCTTTGTGGATACAAGGTAGTTCCTGTCACAGGTTTTGCTTGACAAAGAAATAGCCATCAAGTACTTTTTGCCCTTTGCGATTTTGGGCGGTTACGCCCATTGACGAGGTCAAGTCATGTCGACGTATTTCCCCAAGGCTAGTGAGGTCAGCCGCAGGTGGTTTGTGGTGGACGCACAGGACCAGGCACTGGGCCGGTTGGCTTCACATGTAGCTAATTTGCTGGCAGGCAAGTTAAAGCCGACGTGGGTACCATTCATGGACATGGGGGATCACGTCATTATCATTAACGCCGAGAAAGTGAAACTGACCGGGAAAAAGCTCGAGCAAAAAATGTATTACCGCTACAGCGGTTTCCCGGGTGGCATGAAATCCGTCTCGGCGCATGACTTGAAGGCAAAGCGGCCCGACCGGATGGTTGAGATTGCGGTAAAGGGAATGCTGCCCAAGAACAAGTTAGGCCGCGCGATGGCGGCGAAGCTCAAAGTGTACGCGGGCGCAACGCATCCTCACACTGCGCAGCAGCCTGAGGTTTCGGTGATTAACCGCTGATTTTTAGTTCGGAGGATGATGCGTGACAGCCCCAGTGCAATACTATGGAACCGGTCGGAGGAAGTCCTCTACAGCGCGTGTTCTTTTGCGGCCTGGAAAAGGGCAGGTTGTGGTGAACAAGCGAACGTTCGAAGGTTACTTTAAGAATGAGACCCTTCGAATGATCATCAGGCAGCCTTTCCTGTTGACGGAAACCTCAGACAAATTCGACGTTTTGGCAACAGTTGATGGCGGCGGACCCTCGGGTCAAGCCGGCGCAGTGCGGCTTGGGATTTCGCGGGCGCTTCTCGAGTACAACACTGAGCTGCGCAAGAAGTTGAAAAAGGGTGGTTTCTTGACGCGGGATTCCAGGATCAAAGAGCGAAAGAAGTATGGTCAAAAGGGAGCCCGCAAGCGCTTCCAGTTCTCCAAGCGGTAATGGCTCCTGTATTTTCTATTTTTGAATATTGATTGTTGTTGCGCGGGAGGTTGGCTTGGCATCTGTTTCGATGAAAGAATTGCTGGAGGCTGGTGTTCACTTTGGCCACCAGACCAAGCGTTGGAATCCGAAAATGAAGGAATACATTTTTGGAGAGCGCAACGGAATCTATATCATTGATCTCCAGAAGACTTTGCGGATGTTTAAGGAAGCCACTCGCTTTGTTGCGGACTTGGCGGCTCAGGGCGGTGCCATTCTTTTTGTTGGCACCAAGCGGCAGGCCCAAGAGGCAATCCTCGAAGAATCAAAGCGTTGTGAAATGTATTACGTCAACCAGCGATGGCTGGGGGGGCTGCTCACCAACTTCGTCACCATCCAGAAATCGATTCAGCGTCTGCGTGAGCTGGACGAGATGTCCACCGATGGCCGCTACGAGTTGTTCTCGAAGAAGGAAGTTGCGCGGCTGGAGCGGGAACGAAAGGGTTTGGAAAAGAATTTGTCTGGGATCAAAAACATGAAGCGGCTTCCGCAGGCCATCTTCGTGATCGATTCCAAGAAGGAAGAGATTGCTGTCAAAGAGGCGAATCGCCTGGGTATCCCGGTAATCGCCGTCGTCGACACAAACTGTGATCCGGACAATATCGATTGCGTGATTCCGGGTAATGATGATGCGCTACGGGCAATCAAGCTGTTTGTTTCAAAGATTGCGGATGCTGTGATCGAAGGGGCCGCTGCTTTGAAGGACAAGGCTTCTGAGGGTGAGGCGAAGGCTGAAGGCTTACTTCCGGGACCTGCTTCAGAGAAGGCCGACTTGAAGGGAAATGGCTCGGACGAGAGTTCCGCCGTCGTTGAGGGTTCAAAGGCTATTGGCGATTCGGGAACCAGTGAGGGGCGCACGGGTACGAAGGGACGCGCTTCACATCCCGATTTGGGAAGCCAGCCAGTGGCTTGAAGTTAATCCTACGAGTTCTTCTTCGATTTACCTGCATCATCTCCTAACTCAAATCGTACTGAGCGCCTGGAGCGTGGTCGGGTGCTCTCCAATTCTGCATGTGCTCATGGGGCTTGGATTCCATGGGCGGTGTTGACACCGACCGTGTCTCTAAGTGCGGGCTAGTCCTTAAGAGGAGTTTTTGGCTATGGCGATTTCGGCAGATTTGGTTAAGAAGTTACGGGAGGCGACCGGCGCCGGGATGATGGAGTGCAAGGTGGCGCTGGAGGAAACCTCGGGTGATTTTGAAAAGGCCATTGTGGTCTTGAGGAAGAAGGGTGCTGCGTCGGCGGGCAAGAAAGCCGATCGCATTACGAGCGAAGGAGTTGTCTACTCGTACCTTCACCCAGGTGGCAAGGTCGGAGTGCTGGTCGAGCTGAACTGCGAGACGGATTTCGTAGCCAAGACCGAAGGATTTCTGGACCTAGCCAAGGACCTCGCAATGCACATCGCAGCCATGGAACCCCGGTTTGTCCGTCGTGAGGAGGTGCCCGAGGACGTACTGAGTCAGGAGAAAGAGATCTACCGGGCCAAAGCACAGGCTACCGGGAAGCCGGCCAACGTGATCGAAAAGATCGTCGAGGGTCAGCTGAACAAGTTCTATTCTGAAGCCTGTGCCTACGATCAACCCTTCGTCAAGGATGACAAGATGACGGTGGGTCAGTTGATCACCGAGAAAGTCACTCAGATGAAGGAGAACATCAGCTTGCGCCGGTTCTCGCGATTCAAGGTCGGAGAAGGGCTGCAGAAGCGCTGTGGAGATTTCGCGGCGGAGGTGGCTGCGCAACTGAAATAACATCTTCTCTATGCCATCGCCGGTCTACAAGAGAATTCTGCTCAAGCTCAGTGGTGAAGCCCTGATGGGGAATCAGGGCTTTGGCGTGGATCCGCAGATGGCGGTCAAAGTGGCCGAGGAACTTAAGGAAGTCCACGAACTCGGCGTGGAAATGGCCATCGTCATTGGTGGCGGAAATATTTTTCGTGGGCTTAAGGCGACGGCGCAAGGGATGGACCGGGTATCCGGCGACCTGATGGGGATGCTGGCTACGGTCATCAACGCAATCGCGCTGCAAGATGCGTTGGAGAAGGTCGGCGTTTTTACGAGAGTGGTTTCGGCGATTGAGATGCGCGAGGTGGCCGAGCCCTTCATCCGGCGTCGCGCGATGCGGCACCTCGAAAAAAGACGGGTCGTGATCTTTGCAGCTGGAACGGGTAACCCTTATTTTTCCACGGATACTGCAGCGGCTCTCCGGGCCATGGAGATCAAGGCAGAGGTCATCCTGAAAGCGACGAAGGTCGACGGCATCTATGATGCGGATCCGGTGAAGGTTAAGTCGGCAACAATGTATTCGGAAATCAAGTACATCGACGTTCTGCGGCAAGGATTGCGTGTCATGGATACTACTGCAATCTCCCTTTGCATGGACAATAGCCTTCCGATTATTGTCTTCAACCTGCTGCAGTCCGGGAACATTCAGCGTGTTGTAACGGGTGAGAAGATTGGCACGATTGTGAGGGTGTGATCCTTATGATCCGAGACGTCATTCAAAAAACAAAAACCCGAATGGAAAAGGCGGTTGAAGATCTGCGGCGAGAGCTTTCCGGCGTGCGATCGGGCCGGGCCTCTATTTCTCTGCTCGACCATATCACCGTGGAGTACTACGGCGCGCCGACCCCGTTAAACCAGGTGGCTACTCTTTCTGTCCCGGAGCCAACTCTGATCACGGCCCAACCGTGGGATCTTTCGGTACTGCCCGCAATTGAAAAGGCAATCCGATCGTCTGACCTGGGCCTGAACCCTGGAAACGATGGCAAGTTGATTCGGATTCCGATTCCTCCCCTGACTGAAGAACGCCGCAAACAACTGGCGAAGCATGTTGGCAAAGTGCTGGAGGATCATCGCACCGCAATTCGCAATATTCGCCGGGACGAAAATGAAGTCATTAAGAAGATGCTGAAGGACAAGCAGGTTTCGGAAGACGATGAGCGAAAGGCGCTCGATGAAGTTCAAAAGCTGACGGACCACTACACCGCGAAAGTTGAAGAACTGGCCAAGAAGAAGGAAGAGGAGATTTTGACGGTCTAGTCACGGGGCCTTTCTGAGCTGTTGTTGCGGCAAAAGAATGCACTTAGCCTTGAGTTTTCAATTGACACTCGATTGACCGCTTTGCTAGAGTTGCGGGGTTTTTCGCCTTGTCGAGTTTTTCCCAGGAGGATTGGGTCTTAACTGTGCCGTTTTGAGGAGATTGAGTCTTGCCCACGTTTAACCAGCTGGTTCGGATGGGTCGTAGCAAGCCCAAGTACAAAACGAGTAGTCCTGCGCTTCAGAGCTGTCCGCAAAAACGCGGCGTGTGTGTGCGTGTCTATACTTCAACGCCCAAAAAGCCGAACTCGGCTTTGCGAAAAGTGGCGCGTGTGCGACTGACCAATGGCATCGAAGTCACCACGTATATTCCAGGCATCGGGCACAATCTGCAGGAGCACTCCATTGTCCTCATTCGCGGCGGACGTGTGAAGGACCTTCCTGGGGTTCGGTATCACGTCGTACGTGGAACGCTGGATTCGGTTGGCGTTCAGAACCGC
>Ga0187893_10006427_pt1 | contig 20124 bp, 13 predicted proteins | sample MA1701074metaG_FD_139574 | JGI IMG/M metagenome (GOLD analysis project Ga0187893, IMG submission 139574) | White microbial mat communities from a basaltic lava cave in the Kipuka Kanohina Cave System on the Island of Hawaii, USA - MA170107-4 metaG ...
CTGGACGGTCCGCGGCGCCAACGCCATCATTGCCCTCCGGTGTCTGATCCTGAGCGGACGCTGGGAATCCTTCTGGGAATCCCGTTCGGCCGCCTAATTCTTAACAAATTTGTCGCACACCCCCAGTCATTGGACTTGGCACCAGACCCATTAGGAGCAGGGAACAATTGGGCGTCACACCAGCCTTCGCGTAAAGATTTCCCTTTGCTCTTGAGCTTCCAAATATTTTCTCAGATCAGCTTCACTCTCTACTTTTCTGACAACCGCCAGGGCTTCCTCGGCCGCAGCCAGCACTAGATCAATTTCGCGATCTCCGTGTGAGAGGCAAACGTTCAAGACGCCTCCCCCAAATACTCCTTGTCGCGCCATCTCCTGCACATACAGCGCCATGAGTTGCTTGCGATTGATAGCTCCCACTTCGTCGAATACAATGCTGCTGGAAGGGCCCATGCCCATAATGTTGGCAGAAATTTTCAGGCGGTCAGCCAAGCGCTGCCATTCCTTCATGTATTGACGGCCCCGCGCTGTCACTTGCTCCGCAACCCTCTCTCTTTTCATCTTCTGAACAGTAGCCACTCCCGCCGCCAAGCTGCAGTTGTCATCCCAAAAGGTGCTCGAGATAAAGAGGTCCTTAGAAATCTCCATGACCTCGCGGCGCCCTGCAATGGCCGTTAAAGGATACCCGTTAGCAATCGTCTTCCCATAGGTCGCCAAGTCTGGTGTTACATTGTAAAATTGCTGAGCACCGCCTACGGCGAGCCTGAATCCCGTCACGACTTCGTCAAAAATCAACAGCGCACCGTTCTCGTGCGCCATATTCCGGACCTGCTCTAGGAAACCCTCCTGTGGAAGCTGGATGCGACTGGCCTCCATAATCACGCAAGCAATCTCACCCTGGTTCTTTTCGAAAACACTTTTGAGTGAATCGATATTGTTATATTCGAAGGGCAGACTCGTGCCTGATAAGGCCTTCGGGACTCCTCGAGCGTTCACTCCCGGCAATAAATGAGAATCTAGAGAATTCGACCCCGCCAGGTTCGCCGACAGGTACCAATCGTGCCAGCCGTGGTATCCGCAAAAAGCGACCTTGTCACGATTGGTAAATGCTCTTGCGATGCGCACTGCCACCGCGTTGGCCTCGCCGCCGGATTTACCAAACCTCACCATTTCCCCGCACGGAATAACTTCCGTCAGGAGTCTGGCCATTTCGACCTCAATCGGGTGCAACACACTGAAGATGGTGCTCTTTCGCTGCTGCTCGTTGACAGCGTTTTCGACAGCAGAATCACGGTACCCCAACAGAACTGCTCCAACCGACATTGTCATGTCCAGATATCGGGTACCGTCGACGTCCCAGAAGTAGGCCCCTTCGGCTCGCTCAGCGAAGATTGGGGTGACACCGAATGCGAACATATGCGGACGCCGACTGATGAGCTGGGCCCCACCAGGAATGAGCTTTTCAGCCTCTGCCCAAAGTTCCAGGCTTTTCCTGATCCCTTTTCCAGGTTCCTCTCTGCGTTTCACGTTGTTTCCCATTGCGTTGAAATACCGGATATCGGCTTTCGTTGTGCCCCACCTCGGACATCCATTTTCTTTTTGGTCTCGTAAAAAGCACGATGCGCCTTAGGCCGCAGTCCACAGGAGGCGATCTCACTCCGGAAAAGCAGGAAACGCGCTTCAGGGAATGATACTAGTGGATGCACGAGTCAATAACTCAATCCGCCTCACCCGGAGCGGCTTTTCCGAACCCGCTCCTCGCTTATTCAGCTGAACGCGAAACTGATTGTGACCTGAGCGGAGAGCCTTCAGGGGAAGCGGCAAGCGTATTGCCTGAAACTGCATGTCGAAAGACTTGTCGCTAGCAAATCCGATCATCCCATTTCCCGGCAAGGGATTCATTCGATAGCCGACCGTCTGCCAGCTTGAGGCCACGTCCATCTGGACCGGCTCTAACGCCAAGTCCCCCGCTGACACCGTCAACCGATCCCCCGGCTGAGAGTAATCCATCGCGATCCACAATTCCGCACTCACGGGTCGCACGGTTCTGAAATCGTCCGCTATTGGAATCTGGACGACATGGCCACCGTCAGTTTCGTTCAGGTCAAAGGGAACCGGTGCATCTCTTGACACGGTATTGTAGCGCACGTAATCGGCTCCTGGAGAGCGCGGGTTCGCTTCAAATTCTTGGACGAGGGTGTATTGTTTGTCCTTGTGGCGCAAGAGTCTGGGATCGGCGATATCGTTGAGGAGCGTGTTTCGCCAAGCTCCGTAGAGGAACCAGTTCACCGCGCAGAGACCGTCGGCTCCGTCCTTCCACAAATTCGCAGCGCTACCACGAATGACTTCATCGGGACTCAAGCGATAACCATTTCCGTAGCAGAAAAGAGTAGGATAGATAGGCAGTAGCCGATCTTTCATCAGATCTCGAAACTCATTCAAGGTTGGCAACTCTGTCAATCCCTGCCCGAGAACCAGCGAATCCACGAGATCCTCAGACAACCACTTGTCAATCTCAAAGCCACCCTCCCGGCACCACTGCACACGTTCGGGAATGCGCACCGCCAATTCGATGGGACGCCCGCGCTTGGCTGCTCTGACTTCGAGGCTTTTTCGGACCTCGCGCATCAACAGCGTCAGATACTTGCCATTTTCCCGCTCGGTCCCGCGATGGAAATAGAGCGTGTGCCGCAGCCAATCAAGCTCGATGCCGTCAAAATCCCAGCGGTCAAAGAATTCTTCGATAACTCTCAGCTTCAAAGCCCGAACCTTTGGGTGCTGGAAGTCTAGTGCGGTCCACCAGTCCAAGTCATTTACCAGCCAATCCGGATTGATTCGCTTGAAGAGCGGCAATTCCGGGTTCGGTAAAGTACCTTTCGGGTGTTGTCCATCATGGATGTCGTTCATCCTGAGAGACACAAAGGCACCCAATCCTCTCTTGTGGCACTCTTCCACAACCACAGCAGGGGGATTATGTCCGGAATCTGCCAAGCTTTTCGGATTGAGATACTGATCCTCGGGATCGACTTCAATTCCCCCATGCCACGTCTTGCTCTCCGGAAACTGAAACCGGTCGGCCTCGCCCGGCCACTCCAGGACATTGCTTTGGTATTCCGCCACATTCCCACTTCCGAAACTGAACAGGACTGTATCGACTGAGGTTTTCTCAATAGGTGTGAACACGAGCGAGGTAAACTGTTCGCGAGTGAGAGGGCCCAACGCGTTCGGCAGAACCGTGCGCCCCCACGACTGAATCATTGACCCGTCCCAATTGAACAACAGCCGACGCGGCCTCGCTGTCTTTGGCTTTCCAGCCTTTCTCGGCTTGGCCAGTTGAGCAAGTCCACCCGCACCCATGATGATAAAGTTCCGTCTACTGATTGGTACCATCGTGATTACCCCGTCTTGTCTAAGCTAATGATCCGTGTGATGGGATTTACTCTGAGGATAAGTGTCGGGCGTGCAGTTACTGGTCGACAATCAAATGACGGCGGCTAGGCCAGAATCTCCTTGATGAGTTTGCCTCCCAAATCAGTGAGACGCTTAAATCGTCCGGAGTGATAGTAAGTCAAACGCATTTGATCCAAACCCATGAGGTTTAGCATTGTGGCATGCAGGTCGTGGGTATGATAAACGTCTTCAACGCAGCGGATGCCGAGTTCATCGGTCTTGCCGACCACGGTGCCCCCTTTGATACCCCCACCGGCGAGCCACATTACCATGGCATCCTTGTTATGGTCGCGTCCCGGTCCGGTTCGGAAGAAGTCCATCGTATTATCCGCCGTGCGTCCAAACTCGCCACCCCAGACCACCAAGGTCTGGTCAAATAAGCCGCGCTCTTTTAGGTCTTTCAACAGGGCTGCGATCGGTTTGTCCGTTTCAAGGCCCCGGGTTCTGTGCTCACCTTGGATGTTCTCGTGAGAATCCCAACCGTTGCAGTAAATTTGGACAAAACGCACGCCGCGTTCAACGAGGCGTCTAGCCATTAAGCACTTCCGCGCCATCGGTTCCGTGACTTTGTCGTCGAGGCCATACATCTCACGAATCGGCTCAGGCTCTCGGTTTAGATCCAGACTCTCTGGGACCGCAGTCTGCATCCTAAAGGCCAGTTCATAATTCTTCATGCGAGTCAAAAGATGAGGATTCCTTGGCTGAGAGTCCACGTGCGCCTCATTGAGTTCGTTCAGCAGGGCTAGATTTCTCTGCTGTCGTTGCGAAGTCACAACGGCCGGCGGATGCAAGTCAACGATGGGGTCACCGATGGAGTTCAGCAACGTACCCTGGTAGGGAGTCGGCAAGTACCCACTTGCCCAGTTAATAGCACCGCCAAAGACTCCGCTTCTGGTATCCGGTAAGACGACAAAGGCCGGCAGATTTTGGTTCTCCGTACCAAGGCCGTACACTGTCCAGGCGCCCATCGAGGGACTCCCCGGAATCGCGGCGCCAGTGTTCATGAAGAACGTCGCCGTCGTATGCGCTTCCGAGCTGGTGTGCATCGCCCTGACAACAGCAATGTCATCCGCACAACGAGCCAGATGCGGAAAAATTTCTGAGATCTCCATGCCACTCTGTCCATACTTAGCGAACTTAAACGGACTCCCGACGTAGAGGCGCTTTTCCAAGCCGCCGTAGTTACGGACAATCGGCTTTCCGTGTAACTCCGCCAACTTAGGTTTGGGGTCGAAGGTATCCATCTGACTGGGAGCGCCAGACATGAAAAGAAAGATGCAAGACTTGGCCTTAGGCTGAAAATGTGGGGTCTTGGGAAATAAGGGATCGTTAAGTTTGGCCTCTCCCGCCAGGATACCGTCCTGATAGAGCAGCGAGGAAAAGGCCAGGCTTCCCAGCCCTCTGCCAAATCGATAAAGAAAGTCCCGACGTCCGATTTCGCCCAAGCACGGGTCCGGTTGTTCTACATTTCTGCAAAACTCAAATTCACCCTTGGCCATAGTTCGCTCCTATCTCTTCGTCGCCAGCATCACTCGCCAGGGAGCAGAGCGAAGCCGACGTTAGTGACAAACGTTAGGAACATATCCTCATTCTAAAAAAATGAACTCGTTCATGTTGAACAACACCAGGCAGAGATCCGCTAGGGAACCCGCTTCGAGTGAGGACTGCCCAACGACGCCTGGTGGGTCCGCCGCTTCGGCAAATCCTACTCCCTGTAGAAAAGAATCAGTTGCCGAACCAAAAACAGATTCCCGTAGGAACGCCAGGCTCTTTTCCATCTCGGAGTTTGAGGGAAGCCGCTGAAAAGCGAGCTGGAAAGCCCTTTCGATCTGCCTATGAGGACTGCTGCCCACTTCGGCCAGAAGGCGGTTGGCCATCTCGCGACTCTGGAGATGCGAAAACTCGCTATTAAACAACGCGAAGACCTGCGGCGTGACTGTCGTCATTCCTCGGACGACGCAGCTTTCGTCCATGTCCGCTCCGTCAAACACTTTGAGGAGAGGCAACTGAAACGACCGGATCTGCAGCATGTAGACGGTTCGCCGGTTTTGTTCCTGACGGCTCGAGGGTTCCCACCACGTGGCGGCACGCGCCATCTGCTCATCGTTCGCTTCCGGGAAAAAAGGCGGTCCTCCCATGGACTTGTTGAGTTGGCCGCTCACTGCTAAAACACAATCGCGAATCGCCTCGGCCTCGAGGCGAATCGGATCTCTAACCCATAGGAAACGATTCTCCGAATCGATTGCTTTGTATTCCTCAGCCCTGGGATGATTCATGGACTGTTGATAAACATTCGACATCAAAATTAACCGATGAATTTCCTTGACACTCCATCCGCTTTCCATGAAGCGCCATGCCAACCAGTCGATCAACTGTTGATGGTCTGTGCCGGCACCATTCTTTCCAAAATCACTCGGGGTAGCGACCAAGCCTCTGCCAAAATGATACTGCCAGATTCTATTGACCATCACCCTCGCCGTTAGCGGGTTTTCCCGGCTCGCAATCCATTTGGCGAGCAACTGCCGGCGACTGCCGACAAGCCCGTCGAGATTAGCGCTCTCATCCTGCCCACCAATGGCAGTGAGGAATCCGGGCTTCACCTCCTCCCCTCGAAGCTTGTAATTACCGCCTGCCAAGACATACGTGGCTATGGTGTGTTGCAAATCAGAATCGCTTACCAGATAGGCTTTGGGTTGATAATAGTCAGGACTGTTGGGATTGGCAAACAAGGCTCTTTGCCGCCCAATTAACTTAAGCCGGTCTTTGTCCTCGCGGCTTAAAAGCGTATCGGCTGGGAACGGAAGCTTTCGCTGGCTCAGATCCGCCCAGTCTTTAAGGTCCTGAGTCCCCATGAGCATCTGGTGCTCAGCCTTCCGCTTTTCCAATTGCTCTCGAAACTGGTCGCCGGCTTTCTTCCTTTCGGAGAGGAGCAATTCCCATTCTTTGGTAGCGTTCTTCCACTGTTCAGGCTGGAGACGCGGCAGCTCGAACTGATGAAAGGGCACCTCTCGTAGATCAACATTCATCGGTGAAAAGAAGGCCTCGATTCGATAATAGTCTTTGGTTGGGATCGGATCGTACTTATGGTCGTGGCAGCGAGCGCATCCCACCGTCAAGCCCAGGAAGACAGAGCCTGTGGTATTAACAACGTCGACCAAGTAGTCTCGGCGCACCTGCTGACCTTCCGCCTCAACCGCCACCCACTGGCCCAGGAAGCCCAATCCGAGCTTGCCCTCATCCCCGTAAATTGGGAAGGCATCACCGGCGACCTGCTCCTTAATGAAGCGGTCATAAGGCCGATCCTGATTGAAGGCCCGGATGACATAATCCCGGTAACGCCACATGTGCGGCCGCGGATAATCGATCGCGCCACCCCGAGTATCGGAGTATCGGACGAGATCCAACCAATGACGTCCCCATCGTTCTCCATACCGAGTGTCCTCCAAAAGCCTCTCCATTTCTCGCTCATAAGCCTGCGGAGAGCTGTCATTAAGAAATCCTTCCATCTCTTCCGGAGTTGGAGGCAGGCCGATCAAATCAAAATAGAGCCGTCGAAGCAGGCCGCGCTTCGATACCGGCGGAGCCGGCACCAGGTGCTTCCGCTCCAGCGTGGCCAGGACCATAGCGTCAATAGGATTTTTGACCCATTCCTTGTGCTTCACGCTTGGAATGAACGGTTCAACCACCGGTGTCCATGGCCAACCCAGGCTCGTGAACCGGCTTTGAGACTCAGGTGTGGTGGCCACTTTCAACTCGTTAATCCACTGACTGATTCCAGCGATCTGATCTTCAGACAGCGGTGCCCCATTCATGGGCATTCTGGGCTCCTTCGTTCCGCGAAGACGCTGTACCAGGGGGCTGTCTTCAGCACGGCCGGGGATGATGGAAGGTCCCTGAAGGGCACCCCCACGAAGGAGGCCGTTAACGGTCTCCAGATTTAATCCGCTCTGATGCTTCTGAGAACTGTGGCAGGGCAAACAACGCTGCTGCAAAACTGGCTTGATGGTATTCTCAAACTGAGAAGACGCAGTGCTGTCCACTTCCTTGTCTGTGGATACCGGCTTAACGAGAGACTCGGCGGCCATCTCGTTAACAAAACCAACGCTCAGAGCCCAGATGGCAATCCAGAGAATGCATGCTTTGATCTTCATCTGACGCCCTCACTCGACGCACACAATAAAGAGCAGGTCTCAACAGTCGATATATGTCTGATTATATCATATATCTGATATTATTCTTGTGTTCCTACTCCGTCAATCGATAGTATCCCAATTCAATGGCGACGACAGCTCAGTGCCTCAAGGAGAAGGACCTCCATGTGGAAGGCAACTTTATATGGTCCACAAGATCTGAGAATTGAGGAAGCTCCCTTAGATACCAGTCGCTTGAAACCAAACGAAATCTGGGTGCAGACAGAAATCACGGCTTTCAAGATTGGTACCGACCGCGGCAACTATGAGGGAGCCGAAATGGTGCCGTCTGCTCCTTCTTACCCTCGATGGGTTGGAGACAGCAACCTCGGCATTGTGCGCGCCAGAGGCGAAAATGTTTCCCGCTTTGCGCCGGGTGACCGGGTCTTCGCCCGCAAGCCCCATCAATCCGATTACATCGCCCATGAAAACGAAGAAGTGATCAAGATCCCTTCTAAGGTCTCCCCGGAAGACGCTGTTTTCCTCGGTCTCTACCATGTGTCGGCGATCTCTTATTGGCGATGTCACTATCAACCCGGGGAGACTGTTGCCGTGGTTGGCCTGGGTGTCCTGGGAATGGCGGCCGTGGCGCTAGGATGCTCCTTCGGAGCGCGCGTCATTGCCATCGGAAACTCTTCCACGCGGCTCGCAATGGCGGCAAAGATGGGAGCTCACATGGCGGTTCTTTCTGAGGATCCAGATCTTCACCGCAAGATCGAAGCATTTGCGGGTCCCATAGGGGTCGATCTCGTCATCCTCACAGCGAACCCGTGGCCCGCTTATCGGGTTGCGGCAGAAGTTGTTCGAACCAACGGGCGCATCGGTATTCTGAGCTTGCCTGGTCGCGGAGAAGCTCCGCTTGATTTCAATCCCCTGGCGATGCGGTGGCTCTACGCGAAATCGCTCACCCTGACGGCAGTTACTGTGCCAGCCCCCAGTCTCTATCCCACTCCGGTGAACCGATTTAGCTTAGAGAACATCGCGCCGGCGCTCCTGAATCTGATGGCAACCGGCAGCGTGGAACCCAAGAGACTCATCACCCATAGACTACCTTCGAGCCGTCTGGCTGAGGCTTATGAGATGGCTTTGGCGCGAGAGAAAGGGATCCTGGGCGTCGTCTTTGACTGGCATTGAACGAACTTGCTTCTTTCCAAACTACCGATAAGCGTAAAAGTCATTCTCAACCAGACCTGTCTACCGTGGATCGTATTTCAGTCTTGCTATTGATGTCGCAAGACAGGAGTCGGCTGTGGGAAATACTTCTTCAAGTGGGACCAGCTGTGGCCGTGCCGACAGCGGCAGGCCGGTAGGATCGGGTCATCACCGACTTCTCGGCAAACTTTTGTTCTTCGGTTCGTCCAGTCATTTGATCTTTGAGACCGAACGCACTCACTGCCTTTACAAACATCGAATCGTGCTCGAGGAGGAAAGGAATTATGTATCGGACTTTCAAGGCATTTCGACGGCTCCTGCTGGGCCAGGTTCTGCTTGCAAATTTCCTCGGTTGGGGCCCGCCTGTCGCCGCTGAGACCCGTCTCACCGCTACCATCAATGGGGTGCGCTTCGACTTTGTTCCCATACGAGCAGGCAATTTCCAGATGGGAGTCAAAATAGCTAGGGGCATCGACAAACCTAAGCACATCGACTTCATACCAGCCCACAAAGTGAGAATCAGCAAAAACTACCAGCTCGGAAGGTATGAAGTGACCATGGAGCAGTGGGACGCATTCATGGACAAGAACCCGAGTCGCCGACGAGGAAAGGGAACGAACCTTCCAGTGGATAGCGTTACCTGGGAAGAGGCGCAGGAATTCATAGATCGCTTGAATCAAAACGATCATACCCATCGCTACCGCCTGCCAACCGAGGCTGAGTGGGAGTACGCCTGCCGTGCGGGACAGAAAGGCGACCCTACTAAGAGCCTGGATGACATCGCTTGGTGGAATGGGAATTCTGGAAACATCTGGAAAGGCGAAGTGCTCGAAGGTCCGAAAATGCCCCTGCCGGTCGGTAGCAAACAGCCGAACGCTTGGGGACTCTATGACATGCAGGGGAACGTCTGGGAATGGGTGCAGGACTGGTATGGTCCCTTCGCCAAAGGCAACGATACGAATCCTATGGGTCCCGAGTCGGGCACGAATAGAATCTTCAAAGGGGGTAGCTGGCTCAGCTGGGGGTTCCTGCGGACCGAGTTACAGCCCTTTTATAGAGACTGCCGTAAGCCCAGTTTTCGTCATACTGATTTAGGCTTTCGTTTGGCAAGAACGGTGAAGTAAATCTTCATCTGCTCTGACGTATCTCGCCTTTCGATTCCATGTGATCAGTGCCGTCTGACAAAGCGCAATGATCACCGGCTATGGAGAATTTCTTGTGCCAGCAAGCGAACGTAACAAGCGACTCCTCACGCCTTTTGCATTGCTATCTCTGCTATGTTTGTGGCTGTTGACAAGCCTTTCCGTTTCCAGCTCTCCACCAAACAAAACCTTCTGGATCCGGCACAGTGGCTTTCAGAACTTTCGTCAGGGAAAAGCCGGAGATTCCGGAGCCAACCTCTATGTGTCTTTCAAGGGACGGGTCCAGACTATCCACCGCTGGGATCTGAATCGCGATGGCGAAGTGGATCTGCTTTTCACTCAGGATCACAACAATGTCTATACTCCCGATTCCTTAATTTACTGGGGTGGACCACAAGGTTACCAATCGCTGCTCCCCGACCTTTGGCAATTACGAGCTCCTTTTTCGCTACTGGACTTTCTTCAGAGACCCACGGCCAGAATCTCCAGGCTACCCTCAGCAGGCGGGGGACGGAGTCAAATTGCAGATCTCAATAACGATGGCTATCTCGATATTCTGTTCTGCAATTTCATGCACAACTACCGAGCCGATCAACCAGTCTATATCTACTGGGGAGCGGCTGAAAGTTTTCGGCCGACGGCCCGCACAGAACTACCGGCTTACCTCGCTGGAGGTGTTGCGGTAGGAGACCTCAACGGAGATGGTTTCCTCGAAGTCGTGGTCGCAAATCATGGGGATGAAGCGGGAGAACTCAGAGGCTTTCGTTTCCATTTGGAGTCTTACATCTACTGGGGAAGTCTCAACGGCTACGACCCCTCACGGCGTACCTGTCTCCCCACTATTAGCGCAGCCGACGTTGCTATTGGTGATTTTAATGGAGACTGCCTTCCCGATTTGGCTTTCGTCAACGACAACAGCGAGGAACAAAGCGTCTACATTTACTGGGGGCATACTGGAGGCCGCTACAGTGAGGAGAGTCGACAGATCTTGCGCCGACCCGACCTCCACTTGCCCGCCATCCGCAGCGGTCGTGATGGCATGAGGACACTGAAGTCGGCAGACCTCAACGGTGATCAAGTCTCTGATTTGGTGGTCGGTGGAGTTACGAAGGCAGTGGTCTATTACGGAACGCTTGGCGGCCTGGATCTCAAACGGAGTGTGGCACTGCCCGCAGACCACTGTGAAGGAATCGATGCGTCTGATCTTGACCAAGACGGGCTGGTGGACTTGATCTTTGCCAATCAAGGAGCCTGGTCCGAACCCTCGCCACCCTCCTCGATATTCTGGGGCACCACGACTGGTTATCGGGCGGATCGACGAACCGACCTTCCCACGCTGGCAGCCACTGCAGTCACGGCAGCAGATCTCAACGGTGACGCGTTTCCTGACCTACTGTTTGGGAATAGCCACGACCTTGAGCGGACGGATGTGCCTTCCTACATCTATTGGGGAGGCCCCAAGGGGTATCAGAAATATCGGCGCAGTGATCTTTTCGGGTTTGGAGTCGCAGGCAGCAGCGCAGCAGATTTAGACAACAACGGGAACCTCGACATCTTACTGGTCAGCCATTTAAGCGGCAAGAAGGGGGTGCTACCTTCCATCATTTTCTGGGGGAACACGGATCAGTATTATTCCTCCGCCTCTGCCACCCTCTTGGATCCGGGCGGTGAAATGGAATACAGCGTCGCCGATCTCGATGATGATGGCTATCCTGATCTGGTGTTGATGCAGTCTGAGACGGCTTTTGTCTGGTGGGGCAGTTCAAGCGGTTACAAAAAAGAGAACCGCACCCTTCTACCTGTAAAGTCACCAATCAGCAATACTATTGCGGATCTCGACAGAGATGGTTTTCTGGACATCTTAGTGGTTTCACCACCGGAAAAAAAAGAAAGACGGGCTCGGGCTATCATCATCTGGGGAAATAGCAGGCGGTTCGAGCAACCTCGCACAAGTGAGTTGAAACTTGCAGGATCCGTACTCGAGTCAACGGCAGTCGCAGATTTGAATCGGGATGGATATCTGGATCTGATTTTTCCAATCACCCTTTCCGAGCACTCTGAAATCTGGTGGGGAGGAAGTCAAGGATACACAGCGGACAACGTGACGACCCTCCCGGCTAATGGCCCGCCTCACGTCACAGTTGCCGACCTCGATCAGGATGATTGGTTGGACCTAATCTTCACCAGTGGCTATTCCATGAGCAAGAAATCGGTTAATACTCAGACTTTAATCTACTGGGGCAGCTCGAAAGGCTTTGCCATCGATTCTAGAACTGCGATTGAAGGATTCACGAGTCTCGATGCGACCGTGGCGGATTTCAATCGGGACGGACACCTGGACATCGCCATGACCAACTATAAATCAGATACAACGCGCGATCTGCCAGCTTTCATCTACTGGGGGGCGAAGGGACGCACCTTCACCGAAAGCCGCCGCACCTTGCTCGACGCGAGTTCCTCCTCTGCCATCGACGCGTTGGATCTGAATCGGGACGGTTGGCCCGATCTGGTGCTCTCAAATCACCAGATTAACTTCGATCACGCAGCAGGAACGTATATTTACTCGGGCGGACCAGACGGCTTTTCTCGCCAGCGTCGCCACCACATCCCCACCGTCGGAGTGCATCTCGATGCAATGGTGGATTCCGGTAACATCTACAATCGCAAATATGAATGGGACTACGTTTCAGCACCCCTCGAAGTCCCAGGGAACAAAACCTTGTCCCGCCTCCACTGGAAAGCCGACACCGACTTCGGGACCGCCGTAAAGATTCAACTCCGCGGCGGTGCAACCCGGGAGGCATTACAAAAGGCGCAGTGGATTGGCCAACAAGGCATTGACAGCTTTTATCTAATCTCTGGGTCCACCTTATCCAGGTTGGGTGCAGATTCACGCTGGGTCCAGTACCGTGTCGTTCTCGTCGCCCCGAACGGCGCTAACTCCCCGGTTCTCACCGAGGTCGCATTGGAATGCGAGTAGGGAATCAACGTCAGTGCCAGGAGTCTGAACCTTCCGACGACGGGATATAAGGACATCATGAAACGCAGACACTTTCTTCGACAGATGGCCCACCTGGCACCCGTGGCCGCCATTGCAGCAACGCCAGACACGAGCTCTGCCAGCCAAGCCTCTTCGCGAGCCTCGTTTCAGATCCAAGAACCGCGTGTGTTCTTCTATGACGACGGCCGTCACGCCGCCGGCCTTTACCAGTTTGAACCTCCTCTGACAGTCTCCGATCATGTTTTCACCGTGGATCAGCTCGTCAACAGCGGTGTGGATACTTATGTCTACTGCGCAGCTATCGAAGGTGGAACGGTCGTATATAACAGCCAAGTAGCTCAGAAGTGGGGCGAGAACGTCACTCGGTGGACTCATTACGTATGGTATCGCGCTTATCTGATTCTTCAGCAACTGATTGCAGACGGTCACGATCCGCTCAAGCTTCTTTGCGATCGATGCCACGAAGCTGGGATCTTGATGCTCGCCAGCGGCTCTGTTTGCCTGCAGGGAGGCGACCGAGCCACGCATGGCGGCTTGGGCCGCAAGTCAGACTTTGTGTACAACAATCCTCAATTCCAAGTCGGAGACGAGAACGATCTGCGTAACAAGCAAACTCCACCGAGTCGCCTTAACTTCTTGCGTCCGGAAGTGAGACGAGAACGAATGACGGTCTTCACGGAACTTCTCACCCGTTATGAAACTGATGGCATAGAGTTGAACCTGGCAGAGACCGTTCCTTACTGCCCCTTCAACGAGGTCGACAGACTGGCACCCGTCATGACCCAATGGATTCGTGACCTGGGTGCGGTGGCCCGTAAAGCCGAGGACGCCCAAAGCCGCCGTAAGCGAATTTACGCTCGCATCCCAGCTCATCCCGAGAGTTGGAAGAAGATTGGTTACGCGATCCCTGTCTGGATCTCCGAGAAACTGGTCGATGGATTTATCTGCGTCGGCAGCGAAGAAGAAAGGATGGACCAGGATCTGGACCTGGCCAGCGTGGTTCAGTTGACTCGCGGCACCGACTGCCGCGTCTTAGCCTCATTCAGTAATACGCTCTACAGGCAGCTGGAGAAATATGCGACCCCGCCTATGATCTGGGCCGCCGCAGCCAACGCTTATGCTCAAGGAGCCGATGGTTTCGGACTAGGAGATGCGCACTGGACGCCAAACGGTTGGCCATGGACCCACCACGAATATCAGACACTCCGGCTTCTGGGTTCGCCAGAAATGCTGGCGACGGCCAACAAGCTTTATCATCTTCGATCGGAAAGGATCGACTCTCACCCTCAATCCTGGCTGCCCGGCAGCACACGGGCCCTTCCGTGTGCCCTCTCTGAAGGTGAATCGAAGGAAGTTTCGTTGCGGGTTGCAGATGATCTAGCGCGCTGGGGCAATCTGGGAAGAGTCAAGTCCGTCCAACTTCGAACTCGCTTTACAAACTATCAGCCGTACGTAGATCGGGTACGGATAGAGTTGAACGGTCGCGAATTACCTGAATCTTGCCTGGCAATGATAGACCTCACTTATAGACTTTTGAAAGTTGGGGCGGTCAGTCCTTACGGATACATTTTTCAATATTCTCTTCCGCCGGAGTACTACCCACAACCGGGTTACAATCTGGTTAAAGTGACTTTACTGCGGCGAGACCCAAAGCTAAACCTTCCATTTGAGGTTTACGATGTGGATTGCTCCGTCGAGTACCGATTGCATCGCCATTTCGAGGAGCATCCGATCACGTACTAGGAAGCCCCCAATCGTTTCGCCAAAGGGAACATAATCCGCGCGTCTAAACTGTTCTGTCGGGCATGTAGATACATGTGAATGCGGCTCGACGCTACAGAATTTCTATTCCTTGGCACTGAGCCGCTTGACCTCTTCCGCGATACTGCGGAGCGTGGCTTGCAGAAGCCATGTGGGCTCTGCGATACAGAGGAACGTAAAGCCCTGTCGGGCAAGTGCGGGGCCGTCGCCAATCATCCACATGTTTTTGCCGGCGCTCTTGGCAGCAAGCCGGATTTGCTTGATGGCTCCCTCCATCTTAGCTCCCGTACTTTCTCCGCATACACCGAGGTCTGCTGAAAGGTCATACGGGCCGATGGCCATAGCGGATGTGATTTCATGATGCGCGATTTCATCCAAGCGTTCGAGCCCCCGCCGGGTTTCGATTTGAGGCAAGATGATCAGGTCATCTTCAACCTCGCTTTTCCAGGTCGCGTAGGAATAGTTACTAACCCACCGGTTGCCTAAGCCACCGGGACGTCGCTGGCCTCGCGGCGGCATATAGATCCCTTGCCGAACTTCATCCAGATCCTCAGACCCCTGGACGGTTGGAATCAGGAGGCCGCAGGCTCCCATATCAATCGTCTTTCGAATGGTATTAATTTCATGAGAGATCGGACGAATCAGGACTGCGAACTTCATGAGCCGCCCAAAGGCACAAACCTCGGTGATCAGCTCAGGAGAAAACGCCCCATGTTCGGTGTCAATGATGATGTAATCCAGCCCTGCTCCGATACTGAGCTCAACAACTTCTGTCCAGAGGTGATTCGTAATGAGAATGCCCATGGTTGGAGTCTGGGCTTGAATCTTGCGTTTTAAAACCCGTGCCGCTTCCATCTCTCATCCTTCCAGACGACTGTTCCTGGTTGTGATCAAACACGACACACTTCCCGTCTCAGGAGACTCTGAAACGTCAACTCACTTTGGTCAGAATTTCCCGAAGACGGCTTGCGACAATTTGGGGCTCGCCCGGACGGAGGGTCCAGACGCAAATTGCAAACCCTTGTAGGCTGGGTCTCTCGGACTCGTTACCTGGACGTTGGGGTCGTCCCCAATTATGTCCGCCCAGCTCGATGCCCGGTTCTCCGTTCAGCAACTGTTCGGCGACGTCTCTCGATTTGATCTTCATCTCATTGAGATCCCACTCCACCGCCAGATGAGGCAGATGATTGGCAATCTCGGGAACATAGACTTCCGTCTTGAGACCCTTGACCTTGGCGAGACCTTGAGAAATCTGCCGGATACGAGATTCCATCTCACGCCACTCTGCGTCATGGTCGATTTTCAGGTACCGCTCAACTGCGGCCAGTAATCCCATGATCTCTTCTTTTCCTACCTTCATGCCGCGTCCAATGGTTCCTCCCCAGGGACTTGCATTGACTCTGGCAGCGTCGACGAGATCCTTTCGTCCCAGCAACAAACCAGAGCACTGAGGTCCATGGAGCCCTTTTCCGCCACTGAATGTCACGAGATCAAACCCTATCTTGACGTATTCAGACAAGCGACTCTTGGGAGGGACATCGGCTGCGGCGTCCAGAAAAGTCGGAATTCCTTGTTTCTTACCAATCGCAATCCATTCTTCTCGCTTAATCTTCCCGGCAGGATTTCCCACGTTAAGGAAAAACAGCATGGCTGTCTTCGGGCCAATAGCCTGCAAGAGCTGGGCAGCTGATTCAATCTCAATGATCCTTGTGCCGACGAGCAGTATCTGCGATTCATAGCCACTGCGGTGGCTTTTCTGCATGATGACTTCGTTCTTCATTCCAGACGTATCCGGTAGACGACTGATCTTCTGCATATCACTTCCGGTAACACAGGCAGCCGTACCTAACGTGATGCCGCCCGCAGCTCCTGTCGTCACCAGTGCTGCCTCCACGCCGATCAAGTTCGCTAGCCGCTCACCTACCTTCTCGTGCAACTCCGGCATCGAGACGAAATACTTTCCCGCCTCTTCCATTGCAGCGATGACCTCAGCCGGCATGATCGATCCTCCCAGGCGAGTAGCTGTTGCGAGACCATTAATGACCGGGCGGACTCCGAGCCTAGTATAAATATTGTCTCCAGCCAAGTTAGAGGCTCCTTGGATTTTCGCGCTCATGAATGCAGTTGAACCGAAGTGACTGACAATCGGAATCGAGGCCGCGTTGCCGATAAACTGTCGCCGATTCAGGAATCGCAACCAGTGTCTCATGGTGTCCCCCTTTGATTGTAATGACGCGCCGGGTACCACTCTGTCAGACCAGCCGGATACTCTTTGGCCAATGATTCCCATGAATTCTGAACTTCTCGTAGCTAACTGCTTACGAGAATCGAAGGCGAGCCCATTCTTCAGCACTTCGAACAACTGAGGCAGAATGCTCTCGGCTGCGCGCGATGTGACCTTGTTCGCGCCTCAAAGTGGGTTGGGTGGCATCCTGGTATCTCCAATCCAGATTCCAACGAACCATCTTGGAGCGATTGGGCAGCCCCTGATGGAACAGCAAATTGCTGAACACGACGAGATCGCCGGGATCCAGCTCGATGGAGACAGCCTCTTTGAAGAGCTTAGTATACTCGTCCCCAACAATCTCCAAATAATACTGGCGCCTGACATGAGGAACGATTCCCAGACGATGCGTTCCGGGAACGAATTGCATGCATCCATTCTCTTCTCTAGCGGGGACCAGGGGCGACCAAACGTTAAGCATGCGCAAATTCTCCACTTCGAATGTTTCAACCTCTGTGTCGGAATGATCCCAGTATCTAGTGTACCCCCCGTCCTGATGCCACCAAACCAACGTCCCTTCCCACTCCGGCAGTTTCGGACGTACAGAGTAGTTGGGGTAAAGCCGAATCTCAGGTCCTAATAACTGTTCCACGCTGTCTAGCAATCCCGAGTCAAAGAAATAGCCAAACAAAGAGCGCAAATGCAGTTCCTGACGGAAGATTGTGGGCGCCTCATCGAGGCAGTTCTCATATAGACGGTACAGCCGGGTCTCAAACGGTTCTTGCAGACAGCGGTCCGTGATCTTGCCGCTAGCGAGTAATCTTTCCGCGTGATCATCCACTAATCTCTCCAGCTCGATGCGAACTTCCCTAATTAGCCTGGGCTCGAAGAATTGTTTTATAGTAAAGTAACCTTGCTCATCAAATTGTCGACGCAGTTCCGATCCTTCGCTTAAATTGCAGCGCACTAACGACTCCTCCATTTCGACTGAGCAATGTTGACGGGCCTCCGCCTGGAACTCAACAGCTGAAGGTCCATATTCAAGAGAACGCAGCCTTAACGCCTATAATCCCTCTTCACCTAGCTGTCCGGTTTCGAGGAGACGCAACCCTGATCGCTACTCCACCAGCCAGGCCAGCTGGCGTCGAGCCCCGCAGACGCGATAGACAGGTCGGCAGATTGGTATCCGATCCCCGACCTGGAACGGTTAGGAGTCTGTGAGTGGGTTAGACGGCAAAATCCTGCATAGTCAGTTTCTGGAGGACTGTGTATAAGATCTATCCACACCATTCTCACGGTGCTAGCGGATGGCGCGCATTTTCTCGTTCATAGATTACACACCAACAATCCATTCGCGTTTCTGCAGGCGAGCGGAGAGCTACGATCCGAAAAGCCCGGAAGCGTTTTTCCAGAAAATATCCTCAATCGCCGTATCGCTAAGACGTTCTGACCAGCATGCCCATTTCAGCGAGCGGAGATGTTCCAATCCAACCATTGTCGGCTTGATCGTTAGATGCTTTTCATTCCACACGGGAGTCTGTTCCGCCAGCCAGAGAAACGTATCCGATACTGCCGTGGACCGGCCTCGCTGATGGCTGGCCGGAAGATCGGACCCATACATCAGTCTCTGGTGACCTATGATGCGGATGATCGCTTGGTGGGCCATCGCCTCACAGTTGGCACTGGTATCAAAATACAGATTGTCGAGACCGGTGAGCTTTGGTAATCCCTCCAGATTATGGGCTGGCTGGAATCCTCGCGCCGAGTGTGCAAGGATGAGGGTCATATTAGGATAGGTTTCACAATAGTACCGAATCCAGTGGATGTTGCCTGGATCGGCCACGGCACGAGACCGAACCATATGGAGGGTGACAACCCAGCCCTCTTCGTTCGCGACCTTGATCAAACGCTCAGGCAGGTAGTCCGGAATCTGAGCTTCCCACGTCGGATTGACTGAAGCGAGTGTGTGGTAGCATTTAAGGCCGTGCAGTCTTAACCGCCGAACCTCGTCACGCACCCACTCCGGGTCATCCTGCGGTTTGACGAAGAACTCTCCTCGGCAGGTGGGATCGATGGCCGTTTGCTTGGCTGTCCAGGCGTTAGCTTCGCCGATCTTTTCCTGGTCATTGAACGCAGGAATAAACAGAGCCGAGATCTGACGTCCAGGATGCAAGTCTTCCATTAATTGCCGGTATTCAGAGTATCCCACGTCATCGGGAACGCCATAGTATCTCGCGTGGTGATGCTCCCAAAGGTGCGTGTGAGCATCGAAGACTCGGTCGGGGATAAAGGAAGCCAACTCCCGTTCGTAGAACTCCATATCCTGCTCTGTCATGCGCCAAGACACCGATGCGTTCACTGCATGTCTCCTGAATCCTCACGATGGACTGTCATGCGACCAGACGCATGCTTCACCCAATAACTATTGCCTTGGCTTTCAGCGCACGCTCCGTCCACCGTTCGCTTAATTCCCAAGTCACGCTAATGACTGCCAACGTCAATCCGACGCACGGAATAGCCCAAATTACTTTTTCCAAACCGCCGTGCCATTCAGCAAACCAGCCAAGCAGCGCCGGGCCCACTATTCCCCCCACGGTTCCGATGGCATCTACCATCGGAACCGCAACAGCAGCGCGGTCCGGAAACTTCATGGTGGTCAAAGAGTACGTGGAGGGTGCCTGAGCCGACAGAAACACTCCCTGCAGCACCATCAATACCAAGGCAATCGGATAACTTGGTCCCAGGAGCAACAGACTGTAGACGACCATACCTGCTGTGTAGCATGTACTCAGCAAGACTCTATCGGACAATTTCCCGGTTACAAAGGCCCCCATCACAATCCTACCGGTCAACATTCCAATCATATTAGCACTTAGAAGTAAGCTTGCTTGGGCTTCGTCCAGGCCATAGCGGATCTGAAACAGGCGCGGGGTCCAAGCGTTCAGATTACCCGAGGCCAGGTTGTCCAATATCACCAAGAACCCTATCAGCCAGAGCGCCGGACTCGTCAGGAGGGCGATCGCACCTAATCTCTTAGGTCCATGCGCGGGTCGTAAAATACTCAGTTGCCCCGGTAACAGTCGATGGGCTAGAGCACCCACAGCCCACACAATCACTCCCAGAGCCACAAAAATGACACGCCAATTATTTATTCGCGTGAGTAGATATCCGAGAATGAGCGGGCCGCAGGATGCCATGGCTGCCATC
>Ga0187893_10006429_pt1 | contig 20120 bp, 16 predicted proteins | sample MA1701074metaG_FD_139574 | JGI IMG/M metagenome (GOLD analysis project Ga0187893, IMG submission 139574) | White microbial mat communities from a basaltic lava cave in the Kipuka Kanohina Cave System on the Island of Hawaii, USA - MA170107-4 metaG ...
ACAATGATGCGTCCAATGGACAACCGCGGCCTGAGCCCCGAATCATTTCAATCCGAATTGCAGCGCTTCATCGAGGGGGTCGAAAAAACGGAAAAACTGTGGAGCGCGAAGTACTGGGCCGCGGCGCGGTATTGAGCGCGGAATGCGAAGCAGGAAAAGGAGAATGAAAATGAAATCCTATGCTGAAGCGATTAAGAAATACGCTGTGTTTTCCGGCAGGGCTGGACGAGGGGAATACTGGATATTCATCCTCTTCAGCAACATTATTGTTTTCGGGCTTACTCTCGTGCTGGAAATCTCGGGGATGCTCCTCGGACTTGGAGTGCCCTTAGGCGGATTCGGTGTCAGTCTTTACACCCTGTTCATCATAGTGCCTGCCACCGCTGTTGGTGTGCGCAGATTGCACGACGTTGGCCGAAGCGGGTGGTGGCTACTTTGCCCCTTGTTGAATTTGGTGTTCCTTGTGATGAACGGCGAGCAAGGCGAGAACAAGTATGGTCCGAATCCAGGATGGATTTTCCCGTCTATACGCTGATCCGCTGCGCGATTCGCGCTTGATAGCCGGGTTCGGTCCACACCAGGGCCGGACCCGGCTTTTTACTTGGAAGACGATGCGGAGATCCTGCCCGGCAGAATCAAAGTTTCGCCGCTGCAACGAGGCAGCGCTTCATCATCGAAACACGGAAAACCACGGGAATCACAGGCGCTATATGCAGTCCGCGTCAGGCCAACCATATGCCGAGCAGAACGCTTTGACGACTTCATCCACGAGATCCTCAGCCGCGTCGTGGCCGGCATTGACCATGACTACGATTCCCTGGTTACGCGCGGGACTTCCCAGCATGCGCGTATAGGCCCGGTTAGAGTGACTGCCCGTGTGCTTGAAGGCCCCGCCCGCCTCGGAAACGATGGCTTGCGACAAGCGGACACCTAAGCCAAAGTTGCTGGAGTCCGAGGTTACGTCCGTCAAAATCCGGCTGACCGAGGTCAAGGTAAGGAACGTCTGCCCATTGTGGGTGTTGCCAAGATTCAGGAGCGGAATCATTGCCTTGGCGTAATCGCGAGGAGATGCGTAAAGGCCGCCTGCGGCAGCCCAGGGATAAATGCGCCGCGAACGCGGATCGCCAGAAGAATCATGGTGGACCGCCAGTTTCCCTTCAACCAGCGCGCTTTGCGGTGAGAGGACGAATAGGCTGTCTTCGAATCCCAGCGGAGCAAATACGCGTTGTTGCATGAAAACCGGGAAAGTCAGGTTGGAAACAAACTCGATTGCCGCCTGTACAACAAGGTATCCGCCGCCACTGTAGTTGTATGTCTGGCTTGGTGTGCCGAGCGCCGGATCGTACCACACCGTGTGGCCGTTTCCATATCCGCATGGCGTGTCGTCGCAATGGAATCCCAACAGCAGGGCGGCCGTTGAAGGGTTGGAGGCAGGCCAGGAACCGGAGCCAAAGCCGGTTGACGACCAGGGCTTCAATCCGGCCGTGTGGCTGAGCAACCGGCGCATCGTAAGCGAAGCAGGAAGAGCCACCGCGGGACTGATTCCGTAGCTCTGCGGCAGCATTTCGCCGGAGTTCTTCCAAGCGGTAAGCGAATTTCCAGCTCCGCCCATGGATGCAAGCGAAGTGGCCGTGGTGTCAAGTGAGATTTTGCCTTCCTGAGCAAGCCGCATGAACCCCAGCGCGCCAATGTACTTGGAGAGCGAGGCCGCGTCGAACGGGTTGGAGGCGGAAACGAAACGCTCCGTGCCGCTCACGAGCTCACCGTAAGCACGCGCGTAAGCGATTTCATTGCCGTCGATGATGGCCAGGCTCAGACCGGGGACGTTGCTGTCTTGCATTCGCTGGTAAATATTGCCTGTGCCGTCGCCCAGACCATACTCGATACTCGCGATTTCACTTCCCGTGGAGGGGTTGTAGGTTCCGTTGGAATACATAATGTAGTTGGAACCCAGTCCGAAGCGAATGAGGCTCACAGCTTTCTTCTCCGCCGGCCACGATTTCACACGCCCCAGCATGGTGGTGTTAGCCTCGTTGGTTGCAACCCACTGGTCTGCGTAGACAGCCCAGCGGCTTCCTTCGCCGATGGAAATGCCTTGTATGCGCCGCTTACTTGCATTCCGGTCCCGGACAGCGCGAAACAGTTCGTCTGGAACATTCTTTGACCAAGCCCACGACCCGGAGATGATCACCCATCCGGTGCCGTTGCTGCTGAACTGAATCTCGTCGATGCGCTTGTCCGCATCCAGACGCTCTTTAATCTTGTCTTCCAGTTCCTCCGGGTGCGGCAGCCCCGAACTGCGCCAGTGGAGGCCTTCGGCAACAACGACCCAGGAACCGTTGGGCGCAAATGAAACTACGTCGATCTTACGGCCGGCGGCGATATACTGATTGATCTTTTGCAGCGTGAAGGAGGGGAACGAATCGCTGGCGACGACCAAGGCGCCGGCTATAATCACCCATTCCCCCGACGGCGTAACAGCGATCTCGTCAATGTCCCTATTAATTTCGGCGTAGTTGGAAATAGTGTCCTGGAGTTTCGGACGGTCCTTGAAGTTGCTGGTCTGCATGGAGTACCAGTTGCCCAGAGAAATGCCCGGGGAAGTGAGCAGGGCAACTATCAACAGGGTCTGAATTTGGAATCGATGCGATCTCATTGGGAAGCTCCTCCAACCCTGTATGCGCAAACCGCGCGGCAAACGGGTCAGGTTAGCTGCCCTTTACTTGGACAGCGATGCGGAGATCCTGCGCCGGTAAGACTCCGCCTGAGCCAGTATTTCTTTCGAATTCAAGCTAAGAACGTTGCGGTCCTTCACAATCAGCCGTCCGTTCACCATTACGTCATTCACGTCGGATGCCTTCAGCGCATAAACGAGTTGCGACACAACGTCATAAAGCGGAACAGCGTGGGGCGCATCCAGCCGCACCATGATCAAATCGGCGCGCTTCGCCGATTCAATCGATCCAATCTGCTTCTCAAGCCCCAGCGCCCGCGCGCCGGTGATGGTCGCCATCTCGAGCGCTTGCCGCGCCGGCAGCGCTTCCGGATCAAGCGTAGTCGCCTTCTGAAGCTTCGCCGCCAGGTCCATTTCTTCAAAGAGGCTGGCGTCGTTATTGCTGCCCGCGAAGCCGTCCGTTCCAAGGCCCATCGGGATGCCGAAGCTCAATATGCGAGGCACGCGCGCCACGCCGCTGGCCAGCTTCGAATTGCTCGAAGGACAATGCGCCAATCCCGTGCCGCGTTCCTTCAGGATGCGCAGATCGCCGTCGTCAAGCCACACTCCGTGCGCGCCCAGTGTGCGCCCATTCAGCGCGCCAATGGAATCGAGCGCCTGAACCGGCGTCATCTTGCGCCTGGCCAGCGCCTCTTCGTTTTCGCGCCGCGTTTCGGATAGATGAATCAGCATCGGCGCGTTGTAGCGATTCGCCAGTGCGCGGGCGGCCCGGATCACGTCGTCCGAAGTTGTGTAGATCGCATGCGGCGCCGGGGCGGCCACGATCAGCGGGTCATTGCGGTAGCGCTCCAGAAAGCGCTCCGCCCGTGCCAGCGCGTCGGCTGGAGTCTTGGCGTCCGGAGCAGGGAAACCAATGATGGTTTGACCTAACACGGCGCGCAGGCCGGCCTGTTTGGTCGCCTCCGCCATCACTTCTTCGAAGTAATACATGTCGGCGTAAGTAGTTGTGCCGCTCAGCGCCATTTCGAGGCACGCCAGCAGCGTTCCCCAACGAACGAAGTCAGCGTTCACATTGCGCGCCTCAGCAGGGAATATGTACTTCTCCAGCCATTCCTGCAACCGCAAGTCGTCGGCCAGTCCGCGGAACAGCGACATCGGCGCGTGAGTGTGCGTGTTGATCAGGCCCGGCGCAATCAGGGACTGTGGACGGTCGAGCCGCTGCTTCGCCTGATAGGCGCGGTCTATTTCAGGGCGTGTGCCGGCCGCTACGATCCTGTCCTGACGAATGGCGACGGCGCCATTCTCGATTACGCGCCGGTCCGGATCCATTGTGACGACATAACGCGCCGACCAGATCCAATCCACCGGATTCTGGGCGGGCAAGCGCAGCGAAATCGAAAGCAGTACAAGCAAACGCATAAGCCGGCGATTACTCCAGATTTTCGCGATCAAACGGATCGGGCAAAAGCTCCGGCATCCGCCACGTCTTCGATTCGCCCGCCCGGTTCATCGCGGTAACTGGGATGTCACCGCAAAACTCCCAAATTATCTGCCGGCAGGCGCCGCAGGGAGGTGTGACTCTTGCGGCTTCTGTTACGACAACGATCCTGCGGAACTGACGTCCCCCTTCCGACAACGCCTTGAAAATAGCCACGCGCTCGGCGCAAATCGTCAGGCCGTAGCTCACATTCTCGATGTTGCAGCCTCCGAAGATTCGCCCCTGTGAGTCTTCCAGCGCGGCCCCTACCGGGAAGCCGGAAAAGTCAGGCCGCGCCTGACGCCGGGCTGCCCATGCTGCCTCAATGAGCGGATCCATGGTATGCCTCCAACCGCGGCAGCAACTCCCGCAACAGCCGCACGAACGTTTCCCGCACATGACGCCCGGTTTCCAATACTTCCTCATGGCTGATCGGCTGCGGCAAAATTCCGGCAGCCATGTTCGTCACGCAGGAAATTCCCAGCACCTTCAATTCCATGTGATTTGCCACAATCACTTCCGCCACCGTCGACATGCCGGCCAGGTCCGCCCCAATTGCTCGCATATAGCGGATTTCGGCGGGAGTCTCATAACTCGGGCCGGGCATTGCCGCGTACACTCCTTCCGCCAGCGAGATACCCTGCTCGGCCGCCACCTGCTTCGCGATATGGCGATACGGCTCCGGATAGGCGTGCGACATGTCGGGAAAACGAGGTCCCAGCGAATCGTCGTTCGGACCGGTTAGCGGGTTCACACCTTGCAGATTGATATGGTCGGAAATCAGAACCAGAGCACCCCGCTCGTAGGCCAGATTGATGCCGCCGGCGGCGTTGGTGAAAATGATCGAATGCACTCCCAGCTTGGCCATCACGCGAACCGGGAACGTGACCTGCTGTGCGGTGTAGCCTTCGTACAGATGAGCGCGGCCCGCAAGTACGATGGTATCGAGCTTACCCAGCCTCCCCAGAACCAGTTTCCCCGAATGACCCACCGCCGTCGATCGCGGCCAGTACGGGATGTTCTCGTACGGGATTTCGACCGGCTCCTCCATGGCGTCGGCGAATACCCCCAGTCCGCTGCCCAACACCACGGCAATGCGCGGCAGGCGCGTCAGACGGCGCGCCAGATAGTCGACTGCTTCCTCCAACTGCGTCATAACAAAATGCCGGCGATGCAGGCCGACATGAAATTGGCCAGCGTTCCCGCGGCGACCGCACGCAGTCCCAGCCGCGCCAGGTCCGACTTGCGGCTAGGGGCGAGCGCTCCAATTCCCCCAATCTGAATGGCGATGGAGCTGAAATTGGCGAACCCGCACAGCGCGTATGTCGCTATCGTGAACGATCTCGGATCGAGCTGGCTCTTCATCGGCCCCAGTTGCAGAAAAGCGACAAACTCATTCAGTACCAGCCGCGTCCCCAGCAGGTTCCCGATCGCGTTGGCGTCTTTCCAGCTCACGCCCATCAGCCATGCCACGGGAGCGAATAGAATTCCGAACACCTGCTCGAGCGTTTTCGGCAGCCAGCTCATCCCCGGCAGCGTGTGCACCCACCCAAGCATCCCATTCACCATCGCAATCAGCGCCAGGAATGCGATCAGCATCGCGCCGATGTTCAACGCCAGGTGCAGGCCTTCGCCCGCTCCTCGCGCCGCCGCGTCAATGACGTTGACTCCCGGTTTCTCGATCTCGATCTTCACATTTCCCTTCGTCTCCGGCTCTCCCACCTCCGGGATGAACATTTTGGCGAGCATTATTGTCGCGGGCGCCGTCATGATCACTGCCGTCAGCAAATGCTGAATGTCGACGCCAGCGATCTTCACATACGCCGCCATCACCGCACCGGACACGTGCGCCATTCCGCTCACCATGACGGTGAACAACTCCGATTGCGTCAGGTTTGGCAGAAACGGCCGAATCGTCAGAGGAGCTTCCGTTTGCCCCATGAAGATGCTGGCCGCCACATTAGTGCTCTCGGCCCCGCTGGCGCCCATGATTCGCAGCATCACCCAGGCCATCGCTTTGATGACGTACTGCATGATTCCGAAGTAGTACAGTATGGAAAAAAGCGAAGCGATGAAAATCACTATCGGTAGAACCTGAAACGCGAACACCACGCCAAATTCCACCTTGCCCGCGCCTTCCAGTACCGGAACCTCGGCGGACTTGGCCCCTAACGGTCCAAACACAAACTGGCTGCCGGCCTCCGTATACTCAAGCAGCGCATTCACGCCGGTGCTGGCCGCCTGAAAAATCTTGCCGAAGTCCGTTTTTAGAACCAGAAATGCAAACGTGAATTGAAGGCCGAGGCCCCATAGGAGCAGCCGTGGCCGGATCGCGTCGCGCCGCGTCGAGAAAAGCCACGCGGCGCCCAGTATCGCAACCAGACCCAGCAGCCCCGTGAAACGATCCAAGGCAGGTTCCTGTCGCCGCTAACCGACTACTTCGAGGATCAGCTCGCGATCCTCGGGTGACTGCGCGGAAATGCGGAAGGCATCCTCAACCAGATCGGCGGCTTCGCTCACCTGGTCTTCGTCCGTGTAATAAATCCGGCACAACACACCTCCGGATTCCACTTTCTGACCCGTTTTCACTTCGAGGATAACTCCCACGGCCGCGTCAATCGACTCATCTTTGCCGTCGCGCCCGGCGCCAATCATTACGCAAGCCTGGCCTACCAGCGCCGCGTCAATAGCGCTCACATAACCGGTGCGCGGCGAGAAAATCTCCTTCATTCCCGTCGCATTAGGCAGAAGCTCGAAGCGATCGAGAACCAGCGGATTACCGCCCTGCGCGCTTATCACTTCCTTGAATTTCCTGTAACCGGAGCCGTCGAGCAGCTTGAGCTGCGCCACCTCGCGCGCTTCCTCCAGCGATTCCGTGGCCTTAGCCAGATAGATCATGCGGGCCGCCAACTCGAGCGATAGCCGCGTCAGATCCACAGGCCCGGCATTCTGGAGAGTCTGTGATACCTCCATGATCTCCAGCGCATTGCCCACCGCGTATCCCAGCGGCTGATTCATATCCGTGATCAGAGCCTGCACGCGCTTATCCATGCGGCGGCCTATGCCGACCATCATCTGGGCCAGCCTCCGCGCGTCGATTTGCCGCTTCATGAAGGCTCCCGAGCCTACCTTCACGTCCAAAACGATTGCGTCCAGCCCCACGGCAAGCTTCTTGGACATGATCGAAGAAGCAATCAGCGGGATCGATTCCACGGTAGCCGTCGCATCTCTTAGCGAGTAGAGCCGGCCGTCGGCTGGAGCTACTTCTTCGGTTTGCCCGATGAAAGCAAGTTGATGCTCGGCCAGTTGCGTCCGGAATTGATCGATGGTCAAATCCGTGCGAAACCCGGGAATTGATTCCAGCTTGTCCAGAGTTCCGCCCGTATGCCCCAACGCGCGCCCGGAAATCATCGGCACGACAACGCCCGCCGAAGCCGCCAAGGGCGCGGCTATAAGGCTCGTTTTGTCCCCGACTCCGCCGGTGGAGTGTTTATCCACTTTTTCGCCCGGCACGGAGGACAAATCCACTTTTTCCCCGGTGCTCAGCATGCATTCCGTCAGTGCGCTGACTTCACGATCGGTCATGCCCTGCCAGCAGACCGCCATGAGGAAAGCGGACATTTGGTAATCCGGAATCTTGCCTTCGGTGTAGCTGCTGATGAGATACGTGATCTCTTCCGGGCTAAGTTCCTCGCCTTCGCGCTTGCGGTAGATCAGGTCGACAGTTCGCATTAGAAGTCCTTTAGAGTATCACCTTATCTGCTTGGAAGTAAAGAGAAAGCCTGAATTCGTCCCGGCTCCATACCTACCCTCTCATGCTCGGATGGCTCTTTTTTTCGTCGAAACCGGCGCTTATTTGATATTCTAATGGATTCATCCCTCTTATTGAACCCATGGCCAATACAACTGTTACGGTCGCCCGGGGCGATGGCATCGGCCCGGAAATCATGGAAGCAACGCTTCATATTCTACGTGAGGCAGGCGCTCGCCTTGAGATCGAAGAAATCGAGATTGGAGAGAAACTCTACCTTCGCGGTCACTCCACCGGCGTGGAAGCGTCCGCCTGGGAGTCCATCAAGCGGACACGTGTTTTTCTGAAAGCCCCCATTACTACGCCCCAGGGCGGAGGCTTCAAGAGCCTGAATGTCACCACCAGAAAGATGTTCGGCCTCTACGCCAACGTCCGCCCCTGCGTCGCCTACCATCCCTACGTAAAAACCAAGCACCCCGGCATGAACGTTGTGATCGTCCGCGAGAATGAGGAGGACCTTTACGCGGGCATCGAACACCGCCAGACTGACCAGGTCATGCAGTGCCTGAAGCTTATCAGCAGGCCCGGGTGCGAGCGCATTGTCCGCTACGCTTTCGAGTACGCAAGGCGAAACAGCCGCGGCAAAGTAACCTGCTTCACCAAAGACAACATCATGAAGCTTACCGACGGCCTTTTTCACAAGGTCTTCGATGAAATCGCGGGGGAGTACCCCGACATTCAGAACGAGCATTGGATTGTGGATATCGGAGCAGCGAAACTGGCGGACACGCCGGAGGCATTCGACGTCCTCGTCATGCCGAACCTTTATGGCGACATCCTCTCCGATGTCGCGGCTCAGATTGCCGGCTCTGTCGGTCTGGCCGGATCCGCCAATATCGGTGAGAAGTACGCGATGTTTGAAGCCATCCACGGATCGGCCCCGCGGCGCTCCAATCAGAATCTGGCCAATCCATCGGGCCTGCTGCTTGGAGCTGTCATGATGCTCGTGCACATCGGCCAGCCTGACGTGGCCGGCCTCGTGCACAACGCCTGGTTGAAGACCATCGAAGATGGCATCCACACTTACGATATCTTCAGCTCCGAGCTGAGCAAAGAGAAAGTAGGGACCAGCGAGTTCGCTCAGGCCGTGGTTTCGTGTCTGGGCCGCTCTCCTGAGAAGCTGAAGCCTGTAACCTACGGTGCGTCACCCAGCCAGACGGTCAGCAGCACAACCTCGGCGCGCCCGCGCGCCAGCAAAGATCTTGTCGGTGTCGATGTGTTTGTGGATTGGTGCGCCGGCACGCCTGACGAACTCGGGGAAAAGCTGTTGGCCTGCAACACGGCCAGTCTCAGGCTGGCTAATATCAGCGCTCGCGGCGTCAAAGTGTGGCCGGATGGCTTTCCCGACACCCTTACCGGCGACAACTGGCGCTGCCGCTTTCTGGGGGAGGGCGCCATTTCTCATCCTCAGGTGATCGAACTGCTCGGGAGAATCGCCCAGGCGGGATTCGATTTCATCAAAACGGAGAACCTCTGCAACTTCGACGGCCAGGCCGGTTTCTCTGCGTAGCATGTCCAGCCAGTCGCCATTGGTCGGCGTAATCATGGGCAGCAAATCGGATTGGGACACCATGCGTCATGCCTCTGAGTTGCTGAACCGGTTCGATGTGCCGCATGAATGCAGAATCGTCTCGGCTCACCGTACACCCGCTTGGATGACAGAGTATGCAACCACGGCCGAGGGGCGCGGCATGGAAGTAATCATCGCCGGAGCCGGCGGAGCCGCTCATCTGCCGGGTATGGTGGCCGCCCATACCGTCCTCCCGGTGCTGGGCGTGCCGGTGGAAAGCCACGCCCTTAAAGGCCTCGATTCACTGCTCAGCATCGTTCAGATGCCGGGCGGAGTTCCCGTGGGGACGCTAGCCATCGGCAAAGCCGGAGCCGCCAACGCGGCGCTGCTTGCCATCGCCATACTGGCCAATCAAAGGCCTGAGCTTCGGAAAAAACTGAATGCCTACCGCGTCGAGCAGAACGCGGCCGTTCGTGCGGACACTTTGCCATGACACCGATTCTGCCGGGCTCCGCTATCGGCGTGCTGGGGAGCGGTCAGCTTGGGCGCATGTTCGCCATCGCGGCGCGGCGGATGGGCTACCGCGTGCATACCTTCTCTGCCGACAGCGATACTCCCACCGGACAGGTCAGCGATGTCGAGATCTGCGCTTCCTGGGAGGATCTGGATGCGGTCCGCGCTTTCGCGCGCAACGTCCGCGCCGTCACTTTCGAGTTTGAGAACGTGCCGGCGGCAACCGCCGCGGCGGCCGCTGAATTTGCGCCTGTCCGCCCGGCCGGACTGGTGCTTCACACTACACAGCATCGCATCCGCGAGAAGACGTTTCTTGCCTCGGCGGGTCTCCCCGTGGCGGACTATTGGGTGATCCGCCAGTTCGACGACCTGGCCGCCGCGCTCGATCATCTCGGCTGCCCGGCGATACTGAAAACCGCCGATTTCGGCTATGACGGCAAGGGCCAGTTTCGAATCAATCGCCCCGATCAGTCCGCCGAGGCGTGGAAAGCCCTGGGCGGGCGCGACTCCGTGCTGGAAGCGTTTGTTCCTTTCGCCAAGGAAGTCTCCGTGGTTGCGGCCCGCGGGCTGGATGGAGCCTTCGCTCATTTCGGTCTGATTGAAAACACGCACCGGCGTCACATTCTCGATACCTCGGTTTGTCCCGCCCGCGTTTCGCCTCAGGTGGAGAGACAGGGCGAAGAACTTGCCCGCGTGGTGCTCGAAAAACTGGAGGTCGTGGGGGTGCTTTGCGTCGAATTCTTCCTCACGCACGACGGCGAGCTTATAATCAATGAGCTGGCGCCCCGTCCGCACAACTCCGGCCATCTTACCTTTGACGCCTGCCTTACCAGCCAGTTTGAGCAGCAGTTGCGCGCCGTTTGTGGACTGCCTCTGGGGTCGCCGAAACTGCTTTCTCCGGCGGCCATGGCCAACCTGCTGGGCGATCTGTGGAGCGGGGGACAACCCGATTGGCTGGCCGCCTCCCGATTCTCCAACGTCAAGCTCCATCTGTATGGCAAGCTCGATCCCCGGCCCGGCAGAAAAATGGGGCATCTCACGGCGCTGGCCCCAACGGTCGAGCAGGCGCTTGAGTCCGTGGAATCGGCGCGTGAGTCTCTGGTCTCAGCCCTGCGCCGGACGCACGTCTCTTAGCTGCGCCGACCACGCCGGAAATCCGCGCGCCTCCGAATAGCGATCCTCCTCGAAACTTACGGCGGCGTCTATCCGGCGTCCCGGACGCAGTTCTTCGATCCGTTCGACAAAATTCCAGGCCTTCAGAAATAAAGAACGGCCGTTGCCTCGCAACCGCACCCGGAGATGCTTTTCTTTCATGACAATGGGATCATCGGCCACCTCGGCGTCACGAATCAGGAATTGCGGATGCGGATTACCCGCCCCGAACGGCGCCAGCGACAACACCTCGCCGATGCTCTCATCGGTGATCTCGGTAAACTCCAGTTCCGCGTCCAGATCCAGATGTGGCCGGAAGTCTTCCGGGCGCAGCCGCAGGCAGGCGTATTCGTTGAATCGCGAGCGGAATTCGTCCACTCTCTCCGCCTCCATCGCCAGACCGGCCGCAACGCGGTGGCCGCCGAAGCGGCTGAACAGATCTTTCATCGACTCCAGCGCCTCCAGCAGATGAAATGGCGCAATACTGCGGCCGGAACCCTGCGCCACTCCGTCTTCCTCTCCCAACACGACCACCGGCCGGCAAAACCGCTCCACCAGCCGGCTCGCGACAATTCCCAAAACGCCCCTGTGCCATCCCCTGCCATGGAACACCAGTCCGGCTTGCTCCTGGGTCACGGGCGCCCGCTCGCATTCCTCCAGGATCTCGGCGACGATTTCGGCTTCGGTTTTCTGCCGCTCCTGATTCAACCAGTGCAGCCGCCCGGCGATTTCCCTCGCGAGCGCCTCATCGCCGGTCATGAAAAGCGTTATGACATCTTCGGCGTGCGCCATGCGGCCTGCCGCGTTGATCCGTGGGGCGACGCGGAACGCCACTTGTCCCGTCGAAGGCTCGTCGCCTTCTGAGAATCCCGATACGCTCATCAGCGCCCGCAGTCCGGGATTGCGCAATTGGCGGAAGCCCGCAAGGCCGTGTTTCACAATGACGCGGTTTTCTCCCTGCAACGGCACCACGTCGGCGACCGTCGCCAGAGCGACGAGCTTCAAGAACGATTCCTCGTAGCGGCGTACTTTGGCCGCCGGCCAGCTAATCCTGCCCAGCAGAGCCTGGACCAGCTTGAACGCGACTCCGGCGCCGCATAGGTTCTTGTTCGGGTAGGTGCAGTCCTCGCGGTTGGGATTCAGAACCGCCAGCGCCGGCGGCAGTTCGGCTTCGGGCAAATGGTGATCCGTGATAATCACGTCCAAGCCGATTGCACGCGCGCGCCGGACCACTTCCGCCGCCCGGATTCCCGTATCAACGCTGATCACCAGGCTTACTCCGCCGGCGGCAGCTTCCTCAATCACTTCGGCTTTCATGCCGTATCCGTCCCGCAACCGGTGAGGAATGTGGAATTGCGCTCTTCCCCCGGCGAGCTCGATCGCCTTGGCAAGGATTACCACCGAGCAGGTTCCGTCGACGTCGTAGTCGCCATAGAGCAAAACGTTCTCTTTGCTTTCCACGGCACGCTGCAGACGCCCGGCGGCCTCGCCCATTCCCATCAATAGATAGGGATCATGAAGATCGTCCATCTCAGGACGGAGGAACCGCCTTGCCGATTCCGGATCGTCGTATCCGCGGCGCACCAGTACTCGCGCGGCGGGAAGCTGAATTCGCAAGAATTGCGCCAGTGATTCCACTTTAGCCGGATCCAGTTCCGGAGCCAGCCACCGCGCGGGTTTCCTCATGAGCAAGTTGCTCTAGTTGCGGGAGAAGTATCCCATCTCCCCTTCGTCTTCCTCGTCGTCGAAATCGGTAGGTGTTGCCTCCTCAATCTGATCGACTATCCCAAGCAGATCCTGGTACCAATCGGTAAAGAGCGTGTACACGTACAGCCGGTCCTGATATTCGAACATCAAGTCGACCGAGCACGTGAATCCCGCGTATGGGCGCAGTTCTTTGAGCCGGCGCTGCAGGGACCGCTGCTCCTCCCGGGACAGTTCGGCTTCCTCGAGCCGGTCCAGCGCTTCATCAATCATCTCGCCCAACAGACTCCTCCAGTTGAAAACCATGAGCTTGGCGCCGGCCTGAATGGCGCAGTCGACGAAGCCACGGTAATCGGGAAACTTATCCACATCCCAAAGCGCCGGGCGTTCGTTCGGCATGTCGGTGAGGATGCCTTGAAAGATAGCCACCTTTTTGGTGACCAGGTATTCCCGGATTTCATCCTTAAGCGCGTCGAGGTTTTGATTCATACCGGTTTACTTGTTACAAGAATGTCATGCTGTGCTGCCAGGTCTCTGGCCGAGGGAGTGACGATCGTTTTGGGGCTCACCGGAATCTTGCGGGATTCGCGGATGGCCAGCCTCACGTCGTACTCACATACGAAGTCGGCGGGTGGCGGCTCTGGCCTGGCGCTGGATTCGGAGGACGGTGAAATGCCGCAACCTGCTTGCGCCGGGGCAGGTGCCGGATTCGATCCGCGCGTGGCCAGGAAACGGTCTACAACCTCTGCCGCAATGTTTCCTCCCGCGCCTGAAGTTGGCGCCACTCCGGCAACGCGGATGCCCCGTTGCGAAAGATACCGGTCGACCGCGCCCGCGATCTTGTTCCGGTCGATTCCCGCGGACTGCGCCGCGGGCTGCCCCGCCTGATCCGGAAACGCCTCCGCGGCCGTTCGGACCTCGTAGGCAATCCGCTTGATGTTTATCAGGTGCTGCGGCCCTACATTATCCGACGTGATGTTGCCGGCCATGGCTCCGCATCCCAGGGTCATGGAAGGAAACACGTTGGTCGTTATCCCCGTGGATCCCTGAGGTGCCGGCGTGTTCACCAGCACCCGGAACGCCGGCATCCGCTTACCGTACTCCAGAATGCGCGCATCGTCTTTGGAGTAGATCACACAGGTGTGCCCCAAACCGCCCAGGCGCAGGATTGCCTCGCAGGCGTCGACAGCACGGGGAAAGTCCTTGACGAAATGCACGGCCAGCACCGGTGACAGCTTTTCCGCAGATAAGGGATACTGTTTGCCAACGCCACCGATCTCAACCACGAGTATCGAAACATCGCCTGGGACCGTGAACCCGGCCTTCTCCGCGATTTTCGCCGGGGCCTGCCCGACGCAATCGGCGTTCACCGCCAGGCGCTCATTCAGCAGGACCCGGCTCAGAGCCTTGCCTTGCTCTTCCGAACACAAGAATGCCTTCGAGGCTTTCAATTCGCCGAGTATCTTCTCCCGCAGCGCCTCGCTAGCGACGATCGTCTGTTCGCTCGAGCAGACCGTGCCGTAATCGAACGATTTCCCTTCGACCACTTTGCGCACCGCCTGCGTCACTTCAGCCGAATCTTCGATCAGAACCGGAACGTTGCCCGGTCCAACTCCGAAGGCCGGTTTCCCGCTCGAATAGGCTGCCTTCACAATCCCGCTCCCGCCGGTGGAGAGAATAACGCCGGTTCGGGGGTGGCGCATGAGCGCATTCGTGCCTTCGATAGAGGAAGTGAAGATGCACTGGATGATATCGTCGGGAGCGCCGGAGGCGATGGCCGCGCGTTTCAGAACTTCCGTGGTGGCGCAGGTGCAGGCCTTGGCCCGCGGATGGGGGCTCAGCACGATTCCATTGCCGGATTTCAGCGCGATTAACGTTTTGTAAATGGCCGTCGAAGTAGGGTTTGTCGTCGGCAGGATTGCCCCAACCACACCCACCGGCTCGGCGATTTCGATGATGCCTTCTTCTCTTGCTTGCCGGATGACGCCGATGGTCTTCATGCCGCGCATGCGCCGCGGCAGCAGGTCCGCGCAAAGCATGTTCTTTGCGACTTTACTCGGGACGTTGCCGTACCCGGTTTCCTCCACCGCCATGACGGCCAGCCGTTCCGCTTCGGCTCGCGCCGCGGCGGCCATGGATTCCACGATAGAGTCCACCTGTTCCTGCGTGAAGCGGCGGTATTGCTGAAAGGCCGCGTAGGCCTTTTCGACCTTGGTGCGGACCTCCTGCACGGATACGAGGTCTTTATCCTCTAACATGGCCTATGCCCGCGAGGCTTAGCCCAGCGGCTTCTCGTTCTTTTTGGCGCCCGGCAGGATCTTTTCCACTTCTTCGTGCGGATTGGGAATGACATGCACGGCCACCAGTTCGCCGACGCGGCGCGCGGCCGCAGCTCCAGCATCGGTAGCTGCTTTTACGGCGCCCACATCTCCGCGGACCGTAACGGTAACGTATCCCGCTCCTATGAATTCCTTCCCGCTGAGCACAACGTTGGCGGTCTTCACCATCGCGTCCGCGGCTTCGATCGCGCCGACCAGACCTCTTGTCTCCACCATCCCGAGGGCTTCCATCGCTCTACCTCTTAAGCTGTTGTCTGCGAACCATTCACCGTATCACACGGCTTCCCCCGGGCACAATGCTCGGCGTGGCTTCGTTTCCGGCGCACGTTTCATTGCACCATCAAAGGGCGTGTTGCTTTGCACCCACGTATAGAGCGGGCGCTCTTTCTGGAAGGCACAGGCTCGGGCAACTGGAAATGTGAGAATTTGAAGTTGTGTTAGATGTGATACGCTCAGCATCAGAGCCAATGCGATACTTCGTTGTATGCTTTGCGTCGGTATGGCCCGTCTTTGCGGCGCCAACATTCACCAAAGACGTCGCTCCAATATTTTATGAGCGCTGCGTCACCTGTCACAGACCCAAACAAATCGCCCCGATGTCGTTGCTCGATTACAAATCGGCGCGCCCATGGGCTAAGGCGATCCGCGAATCCGTGGTCAAACGCAAAATGCCGCCATGGTTTGCCGATCCCCGGCATGGCAAGTTCTCTAACGACCCGAGTTTGAAAGATTCCGAACTCGAAACCATCAAGGCTTGGGTGGACGCAGGCGCTCCCGGGGGCGATGCACGCCATCTGCCTGCGGCGCCCGTCTTCAACGATGACTGGCGGCTCGGTAAGCCCGACATCGTCATAGATATCGGCGAGAATCACGTCGTTACGCCCGGCGAAGATTCCTACGACCACTTCGTGGTGCCCACGAATTTCACCGAAGGCAAGTGGATCAGGGCAGCCGAGATCCGCCCAGGCAATCGTGAAGTGGTCCATCACGTTCACGTTCTGCTGGTGCAGCAGGATCTGGCAACCATGGAGGCCGCGTCCACCAAGAACATGCCGGCACTCTCGCAATTCCTGCTTCGCGAGGGGAAGTTGAGCCGCATTCGCATGGATGCCCCCGTCGTCAACGACGCCTGCGCTTCCGATGTTCCCCAGTTGCCGTTTCTGACCGGATCGCAGGAAGGCTCGCTCACCGCATTCCTTCCAGGCCGGCCTCCCGACACGTTCCCGGAAGGAACGGCCAAGTGGATCCCGCCCGGCGCAAAACTGGAGTTCGTCATCCATTACGCAAGAATCAGCGGCAAGCCGCAAACCGACCGCACCAGCGTCGGCCTTTATTTGGCGCCGCGCCCGCCGGAACAGGTACTGCGCCGGATGGATTTGCGGAATTTCTTCCTTGCGATTCCCCCCGGAGCGCCCGCTCACGCGGTGCGCCGCTGCTACAGCTTCGAGAAGGACAAACTGCTGCTGTCCATCACGCCGCACATGCACTATCGCGGCAAGGACGCGACTTACGAAGTCGTGCGGCCCGACGGCACGCGCGAAATCCTGCTCCGCGTTCCCCGCTACGATTTCAACTGGCAGCTCAACTATCGCCTGGCCGCGCCGGTCAGAATCGAGAAAGGCAGCCGGCTGATCGTCACCGCGCACTACGACAACAGCGCAAACAACCCGGCCAATCCCGATCCGTCCGCCGTCATCCGTTGGGGCGACAAGAGCGAGGAAGAGATGATGACGAGTTGGATCGAGTATCTGGACGCGCCTGTTTCTTCCGCGCGTCGATGAAATAGTTAGCCGGGGGCCGCCTTAATCACCAGCACCGAACACGGAGCGTTCCAGGCGATTTTCGACGTTACGCTCCCTAGCAGCCTGTGTTTGAGGTCGCTTGATCCGGTCGCGCCCAGCAGAATCAAATCGTGTTCGCCCCGCTCGGCCGCCGACAGAATCTCGTTGCCCGGGTTGCCTCGCTCGATGATCGTCTGAATGCCTGCGCGCGTCGGCCTCAGCTGGTCGCGCGCCTCCTCGATGATGCTGTCGGCTTCCCATGTCAGCTCGCGCTCAAAACGCGTATCCGGCTGGCTCTCCGCTTCTTCGATTTCATACTCGTCCATCCACTGATCCTCAAGGCCCAGATGAATCCATGGCGTCTCGACCACGTGGATCAGGGTAACTTCCGCGCTTGGCAGATTCAGCAATTCCGACGCAGTTTCCAACGCCTGCCGGGAAGCGCTCGACCCGTCCACTGGCGCCAATATGCGAAACCCGCGGTCGCTCGACAGCTCGCGGCCCACCAGAACTGGATTGCCGGCGTGCTCGACAACTCGCGTCGCCACCGGGCCAAGTCCGACTTCCCATCGCACGTCACGGCCCTTTGCGCCGATCACGGTGAGATCGTACTCCGCGCTCTTGCCGATTATGGTTTCCGCCGGCGGCCCGATCTCGGAAATCTGGCGGGCCTCCATGCCGGCCTGCCGCAACGGTTCATTCGCCTGACTTAGAATCCGCTTAGTTTCCTTAACGATATGGGCTTCATAGGCTTTACGCCTCTGCTCGCTGGCGCCGGCGCCCGTTGAGAGCGGCGGCGCCACGCATAGCAGGTCCACTTGACACTTTTCGATCCGCAGGAAGCGGGCCGCGGATAGAATCGCCGTTGTGGCGGTGGGGGATCCATCGGTACAGATAAGAACCTTCATTCTGGATCAGACTCCTTATCCGGAGCTTTACTCTTCCAGCCGCTTCTCCGCCAGCCCTTTGATGGGCACGCCGTGTTTGCCGGCGAATTCGCGGATCACCTCAGCAAGCTCCTTCTGCCATTGTCCCAGTCCAATGCTTCGTTCCCCAACCATGAGGAAACTGAGATCGGCGGTGCGGTCCGCCCAGTGATCTTTCGTGTCGTCCAAGACATGCAGGAACCGCTTTCCGCTGGCGGATTGACCCTTCGGATAGCGGCTCTTTTCAAACACCCGCACCAGGCTCTCATAAGCCTGTTCGCCCGCTCTCTCCAGCCACTGAACCTGGTTATGCGCCGCTACCATGCGCCCGACAGCTTCGGCATAATTGGATTTCACCTCCGCCTGCCGCGCAAGCTCGAGCGAGTATTCCGCTTCGGCCAACCCTGTCAGGAGGCGCCAATGATGCCCGATAAAAACCGCCAGCGCGTGCATCACCTCCAGGTTGTAATGATTTCGCTCGACGCGCGCGAAGTTCTCCTGAATCGCATGCACGAGCTGGTCGTTTTCAACCATCCGCTGGCGGGCGATCGCCACGAAGCCGTCGTGCTTCTCCGAGAACCCGGCAGTGGTCTCCAAATCCGGCATGCGCGGCAGCGCCGGACGCGGCAGCGTCAGATCGTAGCGCGTCGTGCCGATGCCCGGTCCGTATGAGTTCCCGTAGCCGGGCTTGCGTGTCTTCGAGACAGTACGATCCCAGGTGGCCTGCCAGGAGCGCGCCTGGCGCTGCATGTTCCGGTAGATTTCGATCATGCCAACCGCGCTTGGCCCGTAGTAAAGCCTCAGAAATTCCGCCGTGTGCTGTTCCATTCCCGGACTGCCAGCCGTCCAGCCGTATTGCGCCACCGCGGACCAGCCCAGCCAGAACGTCTCATTGTGCAGCCCCGAGTCGTCCCAGGTGGCTCCGAATACTCCGATCGGATTCGCCTCCCGCACACGGGCGAAAGTGATGTTGTTAAACAGACTTTTCAGCCGCCCGGAGGAGAAGCCCCGCTCGAATTCCGATGCGTCCAGACCCGCGAACTCGGATGGCATCGCCAGATGATCCGGAAACAGAAACTCGCTTCCTTGCGTGGAAACATAGGCAAGCTGCCGCATCCCCTTCGCCTTCTCGATGGGAAGGAAATCCGTTTGTCCGGCCACGCCATCGATGATGTCGGACGGCAGTTTTTCCAAATGCTCGGCAAGCAGCGGATATTCGAGCCAGGCAAGCATCCTGCGTCCGCGGCGCGACAGATGCTCGCGCGCGCGGCTGAGGAACTCCACCAGCTTCAGACTGCGATTGAAAGGATTGTACGGCTGGGCGCACTTGCTGCCGATGCCGGCGTAATAAACTTCATCGGTTGATACGAAAAAATAGTCGATTCCCTTTGTGGCGCGGATCACGTCGTCGTACATCGAAAAGATCAGCTCGTAGGTGCGCTCATCGCACAGATCGCTCTGGTAATTGTTTCCATCGGCGCGCAATCCGGCAAACTCTGGGTGTTTCAAGACGTAGGCCATGTGGGCAGGCGACTGAATCATCGGTACAACCTGGATAAAGCGTTCGAGGCCGTAGTTGACGATCTCCTGCAACTGCGCAGGAGTGAACGCGCCTGGCGCGCCAATCACCGGATGCGAGGCGTACTCGAATTTATCTTCGAGTTCGAATCCGATCATGTTCACTTTTAGCCGCGCCGACCAGTCCAGGTAGCGTTTGAGCGTTTCCATCCGGTCCTGATGGTGTTTACTGTCCCAATGCAGAAACCGGAGTTGGTAGGAAGGCCAATCCTCGACGGCGCCGCGTGGCAGCCGCAGGCGTCCGTCCGGACCGCGCTTCAGCAATTGCGTCAGCGTTTGGACGCCATAGAAGAGCCCCTGGTCCGAGTTGCCCGTAATTTCGACGCTGTCCGCCGTCACGCGCAGCCGGTAGGCTTGCCTGTCCATCTCCGGCCCAGCGCCGGTAGTTACGGCGCCGGCCCGAACCGAGAGCCGGATCGCGGGTTGGGAAGCAGCGCCGCTCTTTAACACGACCTGATGAAACGATTCCAGGTCGTCGCGCAGCGTGCGGGCGGCGATATGCGAGTCGCCGGCCGTACCGGCATCCAGCCGCCATTGATCGCTCAAGATGACATCACCGCCATCCAGCCGCACCGTGCGAGGGCTGGGAATGACGGAGTATCCCCTCAGCCACAACTCCGAGGGCTGCTCCGCGAGGCAGATTCCCACCGCCAGC
>Ga0187893_10006430_pt1 | contig 20119 bp, 18 predicted proteins | sample MA1701074metaG_FD_139574 | JGI IMG/M metagenome (GOLD analysis project Ga0187893, IMG submission 139574) | White microbial mat communities from a basaltic lava cave in the Kipuka Kanohina Cave System on the Island of Hawaii, USA - MA170107-4 metaG ...
CTAGTCCGCGCCATGAAACAACCTCGCCGCCCGCTCGAGCCCGTCCGCCAGCCGCGCCGTCGGGTAGTAGAACTCCTCCTTCGGCACGATGTGGACGCGCCCGCTCCGCACCGCCTTCAGGTTCGCCCACCCCGCGCGAGCGTCGAGGTTCGCCGTCGACTCGTGGCCGATGAGGATCACGTCCGGGTCCGCCTGCAGCACGACCTCCCACGACACCGGCCCCCACGGCTGCGCCATGTCCTCGAGGATGTTCCGTCCGCCCGCGAGCGTGATCACGTCGCCGACGTACGACTTCCCGGAGACCGACCAGATCGGATCGTACGACGACTCGAAAAAGACCGTCGGCCGCGGCTTCCCCCGCACACGCCGCTCGACGGCCTCGACGCGCGCCAGCAGCCGGCGCGCCTCCTCCTCGCCCCGCTCCGCGCGTCCCGTCCAACGGCCCGCCGTCCGGAGCGCCTCCGCGATCTCCCCGAACGACTCGCCGTAGAGCTCCTCCACGCGCAGGCCCATGCGCTCGAGCACCTCGGCCGCCTCGCGCGTCATCCGCCGCACCGTGATCACCGCGTCGGGCTTCAACGCCGCGACCTTCTCGTAGTCGACGCGGATGTCGCCGATCTTCTCCCTGGACTGCGCCTCCGGCGGGTACGCGCAGTAGCGCGTGACGCCGACGACGTGGTCACCCGCCCCCACCGCGAAGAGCAGCTCCGTCACGCTCGGCACGAGCGACACGATCCGCCGGTACGGCGGGCCGCCCGACGTCACGCGCGCGGGCTCACGAGGGACGTAGACGACCGCGAGAAGCACCAGGGCCGCGACGGCGGCGATCAGCTTGCGCACGGGATCACCACGAGCCGCGCCCCGCGGCGCTCGACCTCCACCTCGACGCCGTAGACCGCTCGCACGCGCGCGACCGTCAGCACCTCCTCCGGCGCGCCCGCCGCGACGATCCGCCCGCGGTCCATGAGGACGAGCCTCGCGCAGAACGCGGCGGCCAGCGTGAGGTCGTGCATCACGGCGACGACCGCGCCGCCCAGCTCCCGCACCATCTTCATGACGGCGACCTGGTGCCCGAGATCGAGGTGCGCCGTCGGCTCGTCCAGGAGCAGCACGCGCGGCTCCTGCGCGAACGCGCGCGCGAGGATCACGCGCTGCCGCTCGCCGCCGCTCACCTCCGTCACCGGCCGGTCGCGCAGCTCCCACGTCCTCGTCCGCTCCATCGCGCGGCGCACGATGTCGCGGTCGCGCTCCGACTCCGCCTGCCAGCGCCCGAGGTGCGGCGTGCGCCCCATCATCACCGTCTCGCCGCACGTGAAGTCGAACGGCGGCGGCGCCTCCTGCGGAACGACGCCGATCGCGCGGGCCGAGTCGCGCGCGCCCAGCGCATAGAGGTCGCGCCCCTCGAGAAGCGCCCGCCCCAGCCGCGGACGGAGCACGCGACTCATCGCCCGCACGAGCGTTGACTTCCCCGCCCCGTTCGGCCCGACGACGCCGACCGCGTCGCCGGGCCCGACCCGGAGCGTCACGTCGCTGAGGACGTCCGCCGCGTCGTACGCGCAGGTGACGCCCTCCACTTCCAGAATCATGGACGCGCGATGACGCCTTCGAGCGGCACCGCGAAGTTGTTGAGCTGCGCTCCCTGCGCCGACAGGTTCTTCGCGTCGCCGAGCGTCAGCTGACCCGCCTGCGCCCAGTCGCGCACTCTCTCGGCGAGCTCGTCGATCGGCGGGTTCGGCGACCACAGCTGCTGCCGCAGCGGCCAGAGATCGGCGGCCGCCGCCGTCGACATCTGCGCGCGATCGAGCTCGTCGCGCATGAGCTTGGCGGAATCCGGCAGCGCGATCACCGTCACCGTCTGCGCGTTCTGATTCGTCACGTACGCGCGCCGGCCGTCCGGGCTGAAGGCGATCTCGTTCGGGTTCGCGCCGCACGGGAACGTGTACACGACCGTGTTCGTCGGCGTGAAGATGAAGCTCGCCGTCCCCGCGTTCCAGCTCGTCGCGCCCACGAGCAGCCCGTCGGGGCGCATGGCCACCCCGTGCGTCGCGATGTCGCCGTTCGCCAGCGTGATCACGTCCTGGAACCGGCGGTTGACGAGGTCGATGACGAAGACCTCCGCCGCGCCCGTGCCGAAGTTGAAGAACGGGACGTACGCGTAGCGGCCGTTCGGCGTCACGGCCACGTCCTCCGCCCCGTGGAAGCCGCCCGACGCCGGCGTGACCACGATCGACGTGACGTACTGGTCCGCCGCGTCGAAGATCGCGATCTCCGGCGGCGCGGAGAAATTGTTGCCGGCCGCGCCGCGCGGGGTGATGAGCTCGCCGTTGCCGCGGAACGCGCCGCGCGTGAACGTGCCCGTGAGCGTGATGCCGCCGACCACCGTGTTGAACGTCCCGCTCGCCGGGTTCGCGTCGATGACCACGATGTTCTGGTCCGTGCCGTCGCTGTTCGTGCCGGTGGTGAAGACGTACGCGCGCCCGTTGTGCACCGTCACGCCGTACGGGAACGTGCCGTTGAAGAACGGGTCGACCGCCATGCCGACCGGGATCGTCGCGATCACCGCGAGCGTCGCGACGTTGATGACGCTGACCGTCGCGTCGTCGGAATTCGTGACGTACGCGTACGCGCCGTCGGCCGTGAAGTCGACGTCCTCCGGCCGCTGCCCGACCGTGATCGAGGTCATGACCGCGTTCGTCGCCGTGTCGATGACGGCGACCGTCGAGCCGGGTCCGGCCGCGCCGTAGTCGCCGAAGAGCGGGACGAAGAGCTTCGAGCCGTCGGGCGTCACCTTCGCGCCGAAGGGGCCGACGGCCGGCATCGCGATCGTCGAGACGACGCCGACGGGCTGGGACTGGGAATCTCGGTCGTTGTGGCACGCCGCGAGCGTGCCGACCAGGATGAGGGCGAGAAACCGACGCATGGGAGAACCTCCGAAGACACGGCCACGGTCATCGAGGGACTGCATCCCACAAGCTTCGTCCCTCCGGCCCCGGCCCTTCCTTCGAGGGTCGCGACCGACACCCGCAGGCAGGTCTTCTGGCTCCTGGGTACATCGCGCCGTCGACTTCCCGATCGCTCAGTGTCGTCCGGCCATCCCAGTTACAGCGGCGGGACCGCCCCCGGCTTTCACGGGGTTCCCTATTGAGCCCTCGCGGGCACCTGCGGCGGGATCATCTTAGTGGACCGCGCGGCGCCGTCAAGAACTGTAACTCGCGCGGCCGGCTCCTTCTCTTCCCGGTGCGGAGCGTAGGGCTCCGCAAGGAGGAAGGACGTGTCATCGCAGAATTCGTACCTGGACCAGGTCGTCGCCCAGAAGGCCGAAGTCGAAAACGAGCTGCGCGCGCGGAAGGCGCAGCGCATCTTCAGGGAGTCGCCCGCGCCGATGCCGCAGGGCGAGGCGGCCGCGGCCCCGGGCCACGACAGCCGCATCCAGCGCGCCTCGGGCGGGGGCGGCGAGTCGCATGCCGCCGCGAGCCACGCCGTCGACGTCCGCATCACCGGCTGGTGGCGGTGGAAGAACGTGATCGTGCCGCCGAATGCGTACGTCGTCCATACGCGGCGCGGCCACAGCGAGCCGCTCGACATCGGGCTCGGCGTGTCGTTCCGCTTCGACCCGGTCACCGACAGCTTCCTCGTCGTCCCCGCGACGATGCAGACGATCATCATCCACGCGAACTGCATCTGCAAGGAGCGCCAGGGCGTGCTCGTGCAGGGCTACGTGCAGTGGATCATCGACGACTTCCGCACCGCGTACCGCAAGCTCGACTTCAGCGACGAGTACGACCCGATGCGCGTCGTGAACGTGCAGCTCCGCGAGCAGGCGGAGGCCGCGATCAAGGACAAGGTCGCGACGATGTCGATCGACGACGTGCTCGCCGACAAGCAGCCGATCATCAAGGAGCTGACGGCGCGGCTGCGCCACGTCGCCGAGGGCGAGGGCACCGACAAGGGCCTCGGCCTCCGGATCGTCACGGTGCAGATCAAGGAGGCGGTCGTCTGCTCGCCGCGCGTCTGGGAGACGCTCCAGCGGCCCTTCCGCGCCGAGCGCTCGAAGGAGGCGCGCCTGGCCGAGATCACGAACGAAGAGGTCGTGCGCGCGCGCGAGGCCGAGCACGCGAAGGCCGTCGAGAAGGAGGAGATCGAGACGCAGGCCGAGGTCGCGCGCCTCCGCGCCGCGGCCGAGTCCGCGCAGTTCGACCGCGAGCAGGGCGAGCGCGCCCGCCGCGCGAAGGTCGAGGCCGAGACCCTCGCCGCCGCCGTCGCGCACGAGAAGGAGAAGATCGAGCGCGAGGCGGAACTCGCGCGCCTGCGCCTCGAGCACGAGATCACGCAGGTGGGCATGCGGCAGGAGGCGGAGAACCGCCAGGCGGGCCGGCAGCTGGAGTTCGAGGCGGCGCGCCGCAAGATCGACAACGACCTGTCGGAGGCGGCCGTGCGCACGCGCCTCATCGAGGCGCTGCCGGGGATCGCGGAGAAGATGCCGCACCCCCAGGAGCTCCGGAGCATCTCGGTCGGCGGCGGCGACGCCGTGTCGTCGCTCGTCGGCGGGCTGCTCAAGCTCCTGCAGTCGCTGCAGAACGGGAAGGCGAATGGGAACTAACGCCCTGGTGGATGCCAGGAACGACGCAACGGTCTGGGTCTCGCGTCTGCGGGACCCGGACCGCGACGCGCGCGCGATCGCGGTGGACACGCTCGTGGCCATGGGCGCGCGGGACTCCGCGACGGAGATCGCCGCGCTCACCGCCGACGGCGACGCCCTCGTACGGGCCGTCGCCGCGCGGGCGCTCTGGGCGCTCGGCGCGAGCGGGCGGGCGGACGCGCTGCGCACGCTCGTCGACGACCCCGACCCCGAGGTGCGGCGCGTCGCGTCGCTCGCGCTGGAGCTCGGGCCGGCCTGACCGGCGTCATCCACGGCTCCGGGTCGCGCTGGAGGATGATCATCCAGCCCGGCTCGAGGACGCTCCAGTCGTCCAGGTAGAGGCGCATGTAGTGCCACTCGGGGAATCGCACGATCATCACCGCCAGGATGTCCGCCGCGTCCGAGGCGTCGCGCACGCCGCAGACCTCCAAGCCGTAGTGGTCGTGCACGATGTCGACGGCCGAGTAGTGGCGGAACCCGTCGAAGCCGGCGTCGGCGAGGGCCTGCATGGCCTCGGCGCGCCGCTCGAAGAGCTCCGGATGGAAGCGAAACTCCGCCATGCTCCTCATGAACCGCCCGGCCCCCGCCGGGTTGGCGGCCGCGCAACCGTCCGGCCGCCGCGTCGTACATGGCGGCGGAGGATCAAGTTCGCCGGCATGGTCCTGCTGGCCGTGGGCGTCATCCTGCTCGTGTGGGCGTCGGCGCCGCGGCCGGCACGCTCCTGGCGACGGCGCTCGGCCTCCCGTCCCTCCTCACGCTCCAGATCGGCAGCCGCGTCTTTCCGCTCGAGTGGTCGATCGTCGGCGCGACGCTCTTCGTCGCCGTCGTGGCCTTCCTGTCGCGCCGCCGCTCGTCATGACTCACTCGTAGGCGATGGCGCCGAGCACATCCATCCGCCCCGCCCTCCTCGCCGGCACCCAGCTCGCCACGAGCCCGAGCACGAGAGCCGCCCCCGCCGCCAGCGCGAGCGTCGGCCACGGCACCGCGAACGGCACCCAGAAGCCCGTGATCCGGAGCGTGAACATCCGGAGCGGCACCGCGGCACCCACCAGCCCCGCCGCCGCCCCCAGCACCGCCCCCACGAACGCGATGAAGACCGCCTCGATCACGATCGTCCTCCGCACCTGCGCGCGCGTCGCCCCCACGGCCCGCAGGAGCCCGATCTCCCGCGTGCGCCGCAGCACCGAGATCAGCAGCGTGTTCACGATCCCGAGGAAACCGATCCCCATCGCGATCAGCACCTGCACGTTCACCAGCGCCATGCCCTGGTCCATCGTGTCGCGCGCGACCTTCTTCAGGTCCGACACCTCGTACACGAAGAACGTCCCGCGCCCCTTCACGAGCGCGACGAGCTCCGAGCGCGCCCGCGCTTTCGCGCCCGGCTTCGCGCGCACGTCCGTATACGTGACCGTGTCGTCCGCCCAGATCCGCCGGTACGCGAAGCGGTCGATGAGGACCGTTCCGCCCGGCCACGAGTAGTCCTCCACGAGTCCCGCGACCGCGAACCGCCGCGGCCCGTCCGGCGTCGGCAGCTCCATCGACTCGCCCGCGCGCACGCCCCGCAGGTACGCGAAGTTCTCCGACACGAGCACGCACGCCCCCGACCGCAGCTCCGGCGTGTCGGCTACGCCGGTCCAGTGCGACCCGCGCCGCCCGTGCATGTCGAAGTACCCGTCCATCTCGATCGCCAGCAGCATCACGTCGGTCCCGCCGAACGGTACCAGCGTCGACCGGACGCCGTAGGCGAGCTCGACGCCGTCCAGCCCCTGCACCTCCGCCACGATCGCGTCCTCATACGCGTTCTGACTGTAGATGGACCCGGACAGGTCCGTGCAGTTGAGCGTCAGGTCGAACGGGAGCGCCTCGTCCAGCCACCGCGTGCCCGACCGGTCAAAGGACTCCACGATGGACGCGCTGGCGACCATCATCGCGACGGCACCGCCGAACGCGACGACCGTGAGCGCGGTGCGCTGCGGGAACTTGCTCACGTTGTCCGCCGCAAGGTAGCCCTCGACGCGGAAGAACCGCCGCAGGAGCGGCCGCGTCGCCTGCGCGATCCACACCGTCACCTGCGGCCCGCACAGCGCGATCGCGAAGAACGCGACCGTCGAAACCGCCAGCAGCCCGGCCGTCGGGAGCTTCGTCGGGATCACCGCCAGCATCGCCGCCGACGCCGCGATGAGCGCCACGCCGACGGCGAACGACCGGCGGTAGCGCGGCGACGCGCGGTACTGGAACGTGCCCTGGCGCAGCAGCCCCACCGGCGTGATGCCCATCGCCTCCAGCCCGGGCAGGAGCGCCGCGCCCGCCGCGACCGCCGTCCCCGCCGCGACCGCCACGACCGCACCCGGCCACGAGAAGACGACCCGGCTCACGTCCACCGCGAGCGCGTACATGTTCACCGTCTTCGCCGTGAACGCGACGAGCCCGCGCGCCAGCGCCCAGCCGAGCGCCACCCCCGCGACGGAGCCCGCGAACCCGACGAGCGTCCACTCGAGCACCACCGTCGACAGGATCTGCCGCCGCGTCGCCCCGACCGAACGCAGGATGCCGATCTCCCGCACCCGCTCCACGACCGAGATCGACACCGAGTTGTAGATGATGAAGAGCCCGACGACAAGCGCGATCGCCGAGATCGAAGCCATCGAGCGGATCCGCGCGAGGGCGTCGTCGACGACCGCGTTGCGTCGCGACACGGGGCCGACCGCGTACGCCGGGCCGAGGGCGGCCTCCACCTTTTCCCGCGCCGCGCCCGCGACGTCGATCCGGTCGACGCGCCCCTTCAGCCCGAAGAGCGACTGCGCCGCGCGCAGCTCCATGATCGCGAAGTTCCCGCCGAAGACGCGCGCCGGCCCCTCCGCCTCGAGGATGCCGCCCACGACGAGCGAGGCGTGCCCGCGCGGCGTGTCCGCCTCGATCTTCGACCCGACCTTGAGCCCGCGCCGCGCCGCGAACGCGCGCGTCACGACGATCGTCCCCGGTCGCAGCGCCGCGCCGACGAACGCCTTCATGTCGGCGGGCGAGCCTTCGAACGTGTACATCCGCATCGGCGTGTCGCGCCAGAAGTCGACGCCGAGTACGAGCACCGTCGCGTCGCCCACGACGATCGACCGCTGGATCACCGGCGCGAAGGACGCGCCCGGGATGTCGCGCAGCTTCTCGAGCGCGGCCTCGTCCACGCCCGTGCCGCCCGCGCGCGTCACCTGCCACTCGGCCCGGCCCGCGAGGTCGTCGACGGTCTTCTCGAACGAGCGCTCGACGGTCGTCTGCGCGATGTCGATCGACACGTAGAGCACCACGCCGAGCGCGACGGCCGCCATGCCGAGCAGGACGCGCACCGGGCGCTTCCGCCCGTGCCGCCAGGAGAAGAACCTAAGGAGTGCGCCCATCGAGTCTTCCATCGCGGAGGTGGATGGTGCGATGCCCGTAGGTCGCCGCGTTCGCGTCGTGCGTGACCATCACGACGGTCCGCTTCTCGCGATCGGCGACGTCGCGCAGGATCTCGAGGATTCCGCGCCCCGTCGTGCTGTCGAGGTTTCCCGTCGGCTCGTCCGCCAGCACGATCGCCGGTTCGACGACCAGCGCGCGCGCGATCGCCGTGCGCTGCATCTCGCCGCCCGAGAGCTCATCAGGGAAATGCTCGCGCCGCCCCGACAGCCCCACGCGGTCGAGGAGCGCCTCCACCTTCGCGCGCGCGTCGCCCTGCCGCGCGCCGGCCAGCAGCAGCGGCAGCGACACGTTCTCGACCACGCGCAGCGTCGGGATCAGATTGAAGAACTGGAAGACGAAGCCGATCCTCGATCGCCGCAGCAGCGTCAGCTCCTCGTCCGACATCGACGCCGTCGCGCGCCCCTCGATCGTCACGGTGCCGCTCGTCGGGAGGTCGAGTCCGCCCGCCAGGTGCAGGAGCGTGGACTTGCCGGAGCCGCTCGGCCCCATGATCGAGGTGAGCTCGCCCGGCGCCAGCTTCAACGACAACCCATCGAGCGCCCGCACCTCGCGGCCACCCTGCGGGTACGTCTTGCGGACCTCGGCGAACTCGATCACGCCTGCTCGATAGTAGGAGCCGCGCCGGACTTCCGCTACGGTCGTCGGAGATCCCGCAGCACGCCCCGCACCTTCTCGCGAAGCGGCCAGTCCGGCGGCGCGACCTCCAGCGCCTTGTCGAAATCCGCGATCGCCCCGGCCATGCCCCCCTTCGCGTGACGCGCCGTTCCGCGGGCGACGTAGGCTTTCACGTAGCCGGCGTCGATGCGGAGCGCCGCGTCGAAATCCGCGATGGCGCCGTCCAGGTCCCCCTGGGCCTGCCGGGCCGTGCCGCGCGCGTGGCGCGGACTCACGTACCGCGCGTCCACGTCCATGGCCGCGGTGTAGTCGCGGATCGCCGCCTCCAGGTCCCCCATCTCCTGGAGCACGACCCCGCGGTTGTTGAGCGACTCCTTGTCGCGCGGCGCGATCTCGAGCGCCGCCGTGTAGTCCTTCAGCGCTCCTTCGCGGTCGCCCAGCGCGTGGCGCGTGGCGCCGCGGTTGTTGTACGCCTTTCCGCAGCGGGAGTCGATCTCGAGCGCCCGCCCGTAGTCCGCGAGCGCCCCCTCGCGGTCGCCCCGGAGGTTGCGGATGGCGGCGCGCGCGACGAACAGGTCGGCGTACCGGTCGCCGGTCTCGATGGCACGCTCGAGGTCGACGAGCGCGCGGTCCACGTCGCCGGCCTGAAGGCGCACACGACCCCTGTTGTACAGCGCGACGGCGTGGACCGGATCGATGGCGATCGCGGCGTCGAAATCCGCGAGCGCGCCGGTGCGGTCGCCCTTGTCCTCGCGGGCGCTGCCCCGGTTCGACAGCGCCATGGTGTGGCGCGGATCGAGCCGCAGCGCCTCGTCGTAGTCCGCGATGGCGCCGTCGAAGTCGCCCGACTCCTTGCGCGCCCGCCCGCGGTCCACGTAGAGATCGGGGTTCGGCGGCCCCAGAGCGATGGCGCGCGTGTAGCACTCGATCGCGGCGGTGCGGTCGCCCAGATCCCGGTGCGTGAGGCCCCGTGCCAGCCACGCCAGGGCGTAGCCGCGCGCCCACTCCGTCGCGCGGATGAAGCAGTCCAGCCGCTCCCGGTCCGGCGGGTCCGCCAGCAGCCATGCCAGCCACATGGAGTATTCCTCGGCGTGCCGCCCCTCGATGGCTTTCTTCAGCGCCGCCTTCGCTCCCTCGCCGTCCTTGTGCAGGAGCCACCGTGAAACCGCCGCGGCCACCGTGCGCATGATCTCGTCCTCGGTCGTGGCCGCGAAACCCCAGCTCCCGCGCGGACAGCGCGCCGCCTTCGCGAACGCGTCGGCGGCCTGTCCGACGAGCTGCTTCTGGCGCCGCTTGCGCGCCTCCACCTCCCGGACGTCGCTGAGTCCGACGAGGTGCCTCAGCGCGCGCTCCAGGTGGACCATCGCCAGGAGCTCGTGCGCGGGGCCCGCGTCGGGAGCGCACGCCACGCAGCGCCGCGCGTCCGCCTCCGCTTCGTCGTACCGTTCCTGGTACACCCGCGCGCGCGCCCGCAGGTACCATCCCTCGGGCACCGTCGGGTTGTCGGCGATGAACGCGTCGATCGCCCGCACCGCCTCCTCGAGCGCGGAGCGGGCCCGGTCGGGCGGAACCGTCCCCGTGCGCAGGTCGCGCTTCTTCTCGACCACCTTCATCCACAGCGTCGAGAGATCCGTGAGCCGCCGCTCCGCCGCCGCGGCCGATCGACGCTGGAGGAGCACGACGACCAGTCCCGCGCACGCGAGCACCACGATCGACGCCACGGCCGCCGCCACCGCGGGATGGCGGCGCGCGCGTCGCGCGAGGCGCGCCACCAGCGTCACGGGCCGCGCGGAGACGGGATCGCCGCGCAGCCACCGGGCGAGGTCGTCGGCCAGAGCCTCCGCGCTCGCGTACCGCCGGGCCGGAGCCTTCTCCAGGCACGTAAGAATGATGGTCTGCAGGTCCCGGTCGGCTCGGACGGGCGGCGCCGGCTCCTCGGACTGCACCCTCACCAGCGTGTCGAGCGGAGACGCCCCCTGGAACGGCGGCCGCCCTTCGATCAGCTCGTAGAGCGTCGCACCCAGCGAGTAGACGTCGGATCGCGCGTCGAGCGGCTCGGCGCGACCCTGCTCGGGCGACATGTACGACGGCGTCCCCAGAAGCATCCCCGATTGCGTGAGCGATCCGCCACGCACCGCGCGCGCGAGCCCGAAGTCCATGACGTACAGGCGGCCCGTGGAGTCGACCATCAGGTTCTGCGGCTTGACGTCGCGATGGATGACGCCGCGGGCGTGGGCGAAGTGCAGCGCGCACGCCGCATCGCGGACCCACTCGACGACGCGCCGGGGCTCGCGACGCGTGGCCTCGGCCAGCGTGGGGCCGTCCACGAGCTGCATCGCGATGAAGGTGTCGTTGGCGTCGTAGACGGAGGCGATGTTCGGGTGCACCAGGGCCGCCGCGGTCTGCGCCTCGCGCTTGAACCGGGCGACCTCGTCGGCGTCGGAGCCCCGCAGGAACTTGAGCGCGACCCAGCGGCCGAGCTCCGTGTCCCACGCCTTCCACACCTCGCCCATGCCGCCGGCGCCGAGCTTCTCGGTGCGGACGAACTTGCCGAACCGCTCGGAGGGCGCGGCGGAGGAGACGTCGGGCTTGCCCTCGGCCATCGCGGCACTATACGCACCCCGACGGCCGCGCGATAGGCGATTTCCCCATCACCGCGCCGACGGGACGAACGTCGCCACCGGCTCGCTCTTGCCGGCGACGGCCGAAGATTCCATCGCCGTCCAGGCGAACTCCACGTCCCCCGCCTGCTCGCGCGTGGCCGCCGACGCGAGGATCGTCGCCCCCAGCTTCTTCGTCAGGGACTCGATGCGCGAGGCGAGGTTGACCGGGTCGCCGATGATCGTGTACTCGCGCCGGCGTTCGGGTCCGATGTCGCCCAGCACGACGGTCCCGGTATGAAGGCCGATGCCGATGCGGAGGGGTTCCTCGCGCCGCGAGGCGCGCACCGCGTTGAGGGCCGCGAGGTCGCCCTGCATCGCCAGCGCGCAGCGAACGGCCTGACGCGCGTGGTCCGGCTGCGACAGCGGCGCGCCGAAATAGGCGAGGATTCCGTCGCCGATGAACTTGTCGAGCGTCCCGCCGTGCATGAAGATCACGTCGACCATGCGGCCGAGGTACTCGTTGAGCAGCGCCACGACCTGCGGTCCGTCGAGGCGCTCGGACATCGCGGTGAAGCCGCGGATGTCGGCGAAGAGCATCGTGATCTCCCGCTGCTCGGTCTGCGTCGCCGGCGCCCCGAGCTCCGCGATGCGGGCCGCGACCGCCGGCGAGAAGTAGCGGCCGAGGCGCGACCGCGCCGCCTGCTCGCGCGCGACGCCGCTCACGAGCCGCCGGATGCGACCCACGGACACGACGGCCACGGCGGTGATGCAGGCCAGCACGAGCACGCGGCCGACCGCCCAGTCGATGCGCATGAGTCCCGACCGCCACTGGAGTGCGGCCTGGAGCGGTACGCAGACGATCGCCGTGGCCAGCACGCTCCTCCAGTCGAGCGTCAGCAGCGCCAGCAGGATCACGCCGCCGAAGACCGCCGTCATGAAGGCGACCGTGCCCTGCGGATTCGCGGCGCGCGGCAGCGTCACGAATCCGATGACGAAGACCATCGGCGCGTCCAGCAGCGCCACCGACAGGTGCGCCCGACGCTCCAGCCACGCGCTGCGCCGCGTCGCCACCGCGAGCGTCACCGCCACAAGGGCGTAGCCCGCCAGCACCGGCAGCTCCACCGACCACTCGCGGCGGCCCAGCGCCGCGCCGGCAACGGCCAGGACGAGCCACGCCGCCACCACGGCGGTGCGGATGCCCCCGAGCCACTGGCCGACGAGCCGCTGCTCATCGCGCAGGGCGTGCGCGTACGCCTCCTCGATCTCCGTCCGCAGCATCGTTTCCGGCATGGGTCAAGCCTCGAAGTCCACGAACGAGCGGAAGATCCCTCGCACGCGCCAGCCCGGGAGCATCCGCAGGTACAGGTTGCGCAACGCCGTGGGCAGCGCGCCTTCGAACTGTCCGACCCACGCCTGCTGACGCGCCCGCCGGATCAGCCAGGCCGTGCGAGGAATGCGCCGCGCCTCGTACCGGCGCAGGGCGGCCACCGGATCCGGCCCCGCCGCCAGCTCGCGCGCCAGCACGACCGCGTCCTCCATCGCCATGCACGCGCCTTGCGCCAGGTCGGGCGTCGTCGGATGTGCCGCATCGCCCAGCAGCGTGATCCGCCCCGCCCCCCAGCGTGCCTGCGGATCGCGGTCGTAGATGTCGTGGCGCAGAACGGACTCCTCGGGCGTGGACTCGATCAGCCCCGCGATCGGCTCGTGCCAGCCCGCGAAGCGCGCGCCCAGGGTCTCGCGCGCGGGTTCCGTCCCGCCGGGAGCGGCGGTGAGCTTCGCGAACCAGTACACGCGCGACGCACTCAGCGGAACGATCCCGAACCGCGCGCCGCGCCCCCACGTCTCCGTGGCCATCCCGACCTGCAACGAGGGATGGACGAAATCGACGATCGCGCGCCAGCTCGTGTATCCGGCATAGCGCGGCGGCTGCGCTCCCCATAGCGTGTCGCGTACGACGGACCGGATGCCGTCCGCGCCGATGAGCACGTCTCCCGGTTCCTCCCGCCCGTCCCCCAATCGCACGACGACGCGCTCGCCCTCGGCCCGCACCGCGACGCACGGCGCCCCCAACTGCACGATGTCCGCCGCGACCGCGCCCAGAAGCACCGACTGCAGGGACGCGCGCGGCAGGCACACGCTTGGGGCGCCGATCTCGCGCGCCAGCCCGCCGACCGGCGTCCGCACCAGCAGGCGCCCGTCGCGCGCACGGATGTCGGCGGTCTCGATCCGCGGGCCCGCGCGCTCGATCGCTTCCGCGACGCCCAGCCGGCGCGCCGCCCGCAGCGCGTTCGACCAGAGCGTGATGGCCGTTCCCACCTCGCCGAACCGCGTCGCCCGCTCAAAGACGCGGACTCCGAATCCGGCCTGCCGCAGCGCGATGGCCGCCGCCAGACCCCCGACCCCGCCGCCCACGACGAGGATCCTCATCCGCGCGCGCCCATTGTCCCTTCACGTTCCCTTAAGGTCACGGGGGATATCGTGCACCCGTGTGGAGCGGGACTTGTTTTTCAAGGAGGATAGGATGAAGGCGTTCCTGGCGGTTCTCGCAACGTGCGTGATGGCGGGCGCGGCGTACGCGCAGCAGCCCGTCCGCACCAGCGACGAGGAGGTCAAGGCGGCCATCCTCAAGAGGGTCGAGGAGCGGCTCGCCGAGCAGCAGAAGCAGATCCTCGCCGAGGTGAAGAAGATGCTCGACGAGCACTTCGCCAAGTCCGCGGCGGCCAAACCGGGCGAGACAAAGCCCGCCCCGGCCCCCGCCGCGAAGCAGCCCGGGTTCCTCGGCATCCAGGGCAGGGTCGTCACCGACGGCCTCGAGATCCAGCAGGTCATCAAGGACACGGCGGCGATGAAGGCCGGGCTCGCCAGGGGCGACGTGCTTCTCGCCGTCAACGGCCGGAAGGTCGTGAAGATGGAGGATCTCGTCAAGCAGCTCCGCGAGATCGGCGCGGGCGAGAAGGCGACGGTCGAATTCCGCCGCGGGACCGAGACGAAGAAGGCCGCCGTCACGCTCGGCGCGCGCCCGAAGGACGACGACGATGACGATGACGACGACGACGATGGGGATGACGACGACGACGACTAAGTGCGTATAGACTGGAGGGGCGGCCCGCGCCGCCCTTCCTCACTTTCCTGGAGACGCTCATGAGGTGGCTGATGATGGCGCCGTTCGCCTTTGCGACGACCTGGTCGTTCGACAAGGACGAGATCGACAAGGAACCGGCCGGCTTCGAGTTCGCGACGACGCGAAAGTCGCCGGCCGGCAAGTGGCGCGTGATCAAGGACGGCGACACGAAGATCCTCGCGCAGCTCGACGCCGACAAGACGGACGGGCGCTTCGCGATGGCCGTCGCGAAGGAACCGTCGCTGCGCGACGTGACACTCTCGGTGCGCGCCAGGGCGATCTCCGGCGAGGTCGACCAGGCCGCGGGCCTCGTCTGGCGCTGGAAGGACGCGGACAACTACTACGTCGCCCGCTCGAACGTCCTCGAGAACAACGTCCGCCTGTACCGGGTCGTCAACGGCAACCGCGTCAAGTTCGCCGGCAAGGAGGAGGTCAAGCTGAAGGCGGGCGAGTGGCAGTCGCTGCGGATCGAGCACAAGGGCACGAACATCAGGGTCTTCCTCGGCGACGAGAAGCTCATCGACGCGGACGACAAGACGTTCCCCGACGCGGGCCGGGTCGGCGTCTGGACCAAGGCCGACTCCGTGACGTATTTCGACGACCTGACCGTGGAGGAACTGAAATAGATGCGCGTGCTCGTCGTCGAGGACGAGCTTGACCTCGCGCGCGTCGTGAAGCAGACGCTCGAGGAGGAGGGCTTCTCCTGCGACGTCACGGGCGACGGCGAGAGCGGCCTCTTCAATGCGACGAGCTGGGAATACGACGCGATCGTCCTCGATCTCATGCTCCCGCGCCTCGACGGCTGGAGCCTGCTGCGGAAGCTGCGCGAGAAGAAGAAAACGCCGGTGCTGATCCTGACGGCGCGCGACGCCGTCGTGGACCGGGTGAAGGGGCTCAACACCGGCGCGGACGACTACCTCACGAAGCCGTTCTCACTCGACGAGCTCGTCGCCCGCGTGCGCGCGCTCATCCGCCGTTCCGCCGCCCAGCCGTCCCCGCTCCTCAGGTTCGGAAACGTCGAGGTCGACACCGCCGCGCGCACCGTCCGCGCGGACGGCGAGGCGGTCGAGCTCACGGCCAAGGAGTACGCGCTCGTCGAACTGCTCGCCCTCAACCGCGGGAAGCTCGTGACCCGCACGGCCATCTACGAGCACATCTACGACGAGGACGACGACACGCTGTCGAACGTCGTCGACGTCCACGTGTCGAACGTCCGCCGCAAGCTCGGCCGGGATTTCGTCGAGACGCGCCGCGGCCAGGGGTACTTCGTCCCATGAGCGCGTCGCTCCGCACGCGCTTCTTCTGGGCGCTCTTCCCGCTCTTCCTCGTCCTGGTCGCCGGCATCGGCGGCGCGCTCTGGCGCCGCGCGCAGACGCAGGCCGTCGAGCACGCGGACGGGGAGCTGCTCGCGCGCGCCCACGCGCTCGCGAACCTGCTCGAGCCGCAGGGCGAGCACTTCGACCTCGAGCTGCCGGACGAGTTCGTGCGCCTGCAGGTCGAATACGCCATCTGGGACCGGCGAGGCGCGATTGTCGACCGTTCCCTCGACGCGCCGCGGCCCGACGGACCGGGCGCCCGGTGGCGGGGCGATCGGCGCGAAGTCGCCGTGTCGGGGCCTCGCGATGCGCTGATTCTCGTCGGGGCTCGCCCCGACCTGTCGAGGGTGGCCACGGACCGTACGCTGGTCATCCTCGGCGGCGCCCTGGTCCTGGTCATCGTCGCGCTCCTCGCCGCGCTCGTTTCGCGTTTCGTCACGCGGCCCGTCGCCCTCATGAGCGCGACGGCGGCCGCCATTTCCGCGTCCGACCTTTCCGGCCGCATCGACACGTCGAAGACGGTGGGCGAGCTCAAGCAGCTCGCGGAGACGCTCAATGGGGCGTTCGACCGGCTCGAGGCCGCCATGGACCAGCAGGCCCGTTTCACGGCGGACGCGTCGCACGAGTTGCGAACGCCGCTGGCGATCCTCCTGTCGCAGACCGAGCTCGCGCTCCGGAAGGACCGCTCGGCCGACGAGTACCGCGAGGCGATCGAGGCGTGCCACCGCGCGGCGATCCGCATGACGTCGGTCGTCGAAAGCCTGCTCACGCTGGCGCGCGTGGACGCGAAGGAGCTTGCGATGGCGCGCGAGAGGCTCGATCTCAAGCCGATCGTCGAGGAGACGGTGGCCGTCCTGCGTCCGATGGCCGCGAAACGGAACGTGACCGTCAGCGTCGCCGCGGCGCCGTGCGAGATCACGGGCGACCGCGAGCGCCTGCGCGACGTGATCACGAACCTCGTCACGAACGCGATCCGCTACAACAAACCGAACGGCCGCGTGGACGTCGCCCTCCAGGGCGGCGTCCTCACGGTCGCCGACACGGGCGTCGGCATCCCCGAGAAGGACCGCCCGCACATCTTCGAGCGCTTCTATCGCGTCGACAAGGCCCGCTCCCGCGAGCTCGGCGGCACGGGACTCGGCCTCGCGATCGCAAAGGGGATCGTCGAGGCTCACGGCGGGACGATCGCCTTCACGAGCCGCGACGGCGAAGGGACGACCTTCACGGTGATCATACGGGACGCATGAACGACGCCGTCCGGCGCTTCCACGCGCTCCGGGGGGCTCCGACGCCGCGCCTCCGGGCGCTGCGACGCGAGCTCTCGCGCGAGCTGCGCGACGCGCCGGCCCAGGACGTGCTCTCGCTCGCCCGTCGCCTGCACGCCGCCGGCCACCGGTTCCCGGCCGCGGAGCTCATCCTCGATCACCCGGCCGCGCTCGCGTCCATCGGCGCGCGCGAGCTCGAGGAATTCGGACGCGGCATGGCGGGCTGGGGCGACGTCGACGTCTTCGCGTGCCTGCTCGCCGGTCCCGCGTGGCGCGACGGGCAGGTCGCCGACCGCGTGATCCGCGCGTGGGCCCGGCGGGCTGACCGCTGGTGGCGCCGGGCTGCGCTCGTCGCAACCGTGGCGGTGAGCCGGGCGGGCGACTCCCGGCGCACGCTCGCCGTCTGCCGCCTGCTGGTCGCCGACCGCGACGACATGGTCGTGAAGGCGATGTCGTGGGCGCTGCGCGAACTCGCGAAGCGCGACGCGCCGGCCGTCCGCCGCTTCCTTGCGGATCACGCCGTCGCTCCGCGCGTTCTTCGGGAGGTCACGAACAAGCTGCGCACCGGCCTGAAGAACCCCCGTCGCTGATTTCGACGCGGGACCCGGGACTCCAGACGCCCCGACTTTCCTGTTGACGCGCCGCGTAATCTAATTAAACTAATGCCGTGCCCGCGACGATCGATCCGGCGAATGCGGTCATCGTGCTCTCGCTCCTCGAGGAGGAGCCGAGGAGCGGGTACGACGTCAAGCGCGTCGTCGACGAGCGCCTCGAGGGGCTCGTCACGCTGACGGCGGGGACCGTCTACTACACGCTCAAGCGGCTCGAAGCGCGCGGCTGGGCGAAGAGCGCGTCCGCCGGCCGCACGCGCCGCGTCTACCGCATCACCGCCGACGGCCGCCGGGGGTTTCTCGGCCTCCTCGAGGAGCTGTCGCTCCAGCCGATCCGCCTCTTCGGCGCGTTCGAGATGGCGCTCTACTTCGCGCCCAGGCTCTCCCCCGACGCGCTCGCGCGGTCGCTCGACCGGCAGCTCGACGAACTGGCGCGCAACCGCGGGCGCCTCGGCCAGCTCGAGGAGAGGTGGCCCGGGCGGTGGCCCTTCCACTATTACTACCTGCGTGAGAAGACGCGCGACCTGATTGAAGCGAATGAGCGCTGGTGCCGGCGCATCCAGCGCAAGGTCCAGGAAAAGTCACTGCAGAGGGTCTAGACATGGTGGATTTCGGCCTGAACGAAGAACAGAAGATGATGCAGCAGATGGCGCACGACTTCGCCAGGACGGAGATCCGCACCCTCTGCGACACGTACTACCACAAGGGCCAGCGCATCCCCGACGAGGAGCGCGACGCGGTCCTGCGCAAGGCGAACCAGCTCCGCCTCCTCGACTACTACGTCCCCTCCGAGTACGGCGGCCTCGGCGTCACCGACGTCGTCACCTCCGCCCTCATCGCGGAGGAGCTCTCGTGGGGCGACGCCGGCATGATGGTCCACCTGGCGATCTCGGGCCTCGCCATGAAGGCGCTCGCCTGCATGGCGACCGAGGAGCAGCGCCAGCGCTGGCTCCCGCGCTTCTGCAACCCGAACAACGAGGACAAGATGCCCGCGACGGGCGCCTTCTGCCTCACCGAGCCGAACGCCGGCTCCGCCGTCACCAGCATGTCCACCAGCGCGAAGAAGGTGCCGGGCGGCTACGTCCTCAACGGCACGAAGATGTTCATCACCAACGGCGGGCTCGCCGACGTCTTCGTCGTCGTCGCCCAGACCAAGCCCGACGCCGAGGGCACGGCCGAGCGCGCCGCGGGCCTCGCGGGTTTCGTCGTCGAGAAGGGCGCGAAAGGCCTGTCGAGCGGCCCCGACATGCTGAAGTGGGGCGTGCTCGCCTCCAACACGACCGAGGTCGTCTTCGACAACGTCCAGATCCCCGAGGCGAACCGCCTCGGCACGGGAGAAGACGGCGGCATGATGGGCGTGTACGCGACGCTCGAGGGCTCGCGCGTGCTCGTCGGCGCCGCCGCGCTCGGCATCGCCCGCGCCGCGTTCGAGGCGGCGCTCGCCTACGCGAAGACGCGCGTCCAGAAGAAGCCGATCATCGAGTTCCAGGCGATCGGCCACAAGCTCGCCGACATGGAGACGAAGATCCAGGCCGCGCGCGGCCTCGTCATGAAGGCCGCGTGGATGGCCACGCAGAACATGCCGATGACGCGCGGCGAAGGCAGCCAGTGCAAGTACTACTGCGGCGAAGTCGCCGTCGAAGCCTGCCTCGACGCCATCCAGATCCACGGCGGCTACGGGTTCATGAAGGAGTACAACGTCGGCCGCTGGCTCAATGACGCGTACATCTTCCGCATCTGGGAAGGCACCGCCGAAATCCAGAAGAACACGATCGTCCGCTTCCTCTCGCAGCTGGAGAACAACTCATGAGAGACGCTCTCATCTTCGACGCCCTCCGCAGCCCGATCGGCAAGAAGGGCGGCGTCTTCAAGGACAAGCGCTCCGACGACCTCGCCGCCGACGTCCTCAACGCCCTCATCAAGCGCACCGGCGTGAAGCCGGAGCAGATCGACGACGTCGTGCTCGGCTGCGTGACGCAGATCGCCGAGCAGGGCGTGAACGTCGCGCGCAACGCGGCGCTCGCGGCGGGCCTGCCGGTCTCCGTCCCCGGCACCAGCGTCAACCGCCTCTGCGGCTCCGGTCTCCAGGCGTCGAACTTCGCCGCCATGGGCGTCATGAGCGGCCAGTACGAGTGCGTCGCCGCGGGCGGCACCGAGAGCATGACGCGGGTCGAGATGGGCTCGGACGCGTCGGGCGCGTTCTCGCCCCGCCTCTTCGAGCGCTTCGACCTCGTGTCCCAGGGCCTCGCCGCGGAATTCGTCGCCGAGAAGTGGCAGATCAAGCGCGAGGAGATCGACGCCTTCAGCCTCGAGAGCCACCGGAAGGCCGTGAAGGCCGACTTTGCGAAGGAAATCCTGCCCGTGGACGGCGTCTCGGTCGACGAGGGTCCGCGGAAGGACACCTCGATCGAGAAGATCGCCGCGCTCAAGCCTTCCTTCCGGCCCGACGGCGTCATCACCGCGGGCAACTCGAGCCAGATCTCCGACGGCGCCGCGATC
>Ga0187893_10006431_pt1 | contig 20118 bp, 13 predicted proteins | sample MA1701074metaG_FD_139574 | JGI IMG/M metagenome (GOLD analysis project Ga0187893, IMG submission 139574) | White microbial mat communities from a basaltic lava cave in the Kipuka Kanohina Cave System on the Island of Hawaii, USA - MA170107-4 metaG ...
CGCGCCGCCGCTCGCGCGCGAGCGCGAGCCACGCCGGCTCGCCCGCCACCGCCACGAGCAGCGATCCGGGCGGGAGCGAGGACGCCAGCGTGTGGCCCGGCATCAGTCCGCGCAGCACGAACTTCCCCTGGTCGAACCCGAACAGGAGCCCGCCGCCGAAGAGCCCGTCGGACTTGCTCGGGAGCTGCTTGCCGTCCACCCGGTGATCGACGACGCCGGTGTGGCTGTCCTTCAGCGTCGCCAGCAGCTCCATCACGTTGCGCACGTGGTCGACGTCGCCGGCGCACTCCGCGAAGCGCGGCCGGAACCGCTTCACCGCGGCGTCCCAGTCGATCTCCTTGCTCCGGAGCGCCGCGTACTCGCGCTTCACGGTGTCGGCGAGGAACTCGAAGTCCTCGAGGTAGCGGCGGTCGGTCGCGAGGACGGCGGCGAGCGCGGCGGAGAGGACGAAGCTCCTCATCGGGTGAGCTCCGTTGCAGCGAGCGGGAGCGCCACGATAGTGCGCCGCGGAACGGGAGCGCTCCCGCACGGGGGACGACACTTCTTTTCCGATCGCCCAGGCGCCCGGAAACCCGCCCCGGCATCGCGGGTTGGAGGGGGCCGAGCTCGCCAATCCGGCGGATCGGTGTCACGATGTCCGGTGCGGCGGAGCCCCCTCCCCCGGGTGCCTCACCATGACGACTCATCGCCCCTCCGCAGCGCTACGGATCTCCCTGGTCGCGGCCGTGGCGCTCGCCGCCGCGTGCGGCCACAGCAGCGGCAGCTCGTCGAGCGAGGCCACCCTCACGGTCGCGCTCACCGACGCCGCCTCCGACGACGTCGCGTCGTTCACCGTCGGCATCGCCTCGATCCAGCTCACCCGGGCGCGCGGCGGCACGGTGGAGGTGCTCGCCGCCCCGGTGAGCGTCGACCTGGCGACGCTGCAGGAGCTGTCGCAGATCGTGAACGTCACGACGGTGCCGCCCGGCTTCTACACGGCCGCGAGCATCACCCTCGACTTCCAGGGCGCCCGGTGCGTGCTGATCGGGCAGACGACGCCGGCCGCCCTGGTCGACGAGGACGGGAATCCTCTGGACGGCCTGGTGGCGATGCCGCTGTCGCTCGCCGGCGCGCCGCTGCGGGCGCTGGGAGGGCGCCACCGGGTGCTCGAGCTCGACTTCGACCTCGACCAGTCGCTCACGGTCGATGTCGGCGCCAACGAGGTGACCGTGGCGCCGACGATCGTGGTGCGGCTCGACCGTTCCGATCCCCGCGAGCTGATCGCGATGGGCTCGCTCGTGAGCGTCGACGCCGCGACCGCGCTCGCGGTCGTCGACCTCAAGACCCTGGACGGCACCTTCCTGCGCCGGGTCGAGTTCGCCCTCGCCGCCGGCGCCGTCTACCAGATCGACGGCGTGCCGTCGGTCGGGACCAACGGACTGCGCGCCTTCGCGGCGGTGCCGCCCGGCACCTGGGTGCAGGGCTACGGCGCGGCCCACCCCTCGGCCAACCGCATCGACGTGAAGTTCCTCGAGGCGGGCGCCGGCACCTGGAACGGCGGCAGCGACATCCTCGAGGGCCACGTGATCGGCCGCAGCGGCGGCGCGGGCATGGACGCGACCCTCACGGTCCTCGGCCGCAGCCAGGACGCCACCCACTCGAGTTTCCTGTTCAACGCCGTCTTCTCGGTGGAGGTGAGCTTCGCCGGCACGAAGGTCGTGCGCCGGGGCGACTCCGCGGCGTACGACACCGACGAGCTCAACGTCGGCCAGCGCGTGCGCATCTTCGGCGCGCTCTCCGGCCTGACCATGGACGCGACGAGCGCGTCGAGCGTCGCCCGCGCCCAGCCGACCCGCGTGCTCGGCTTCTCGATCGGGGCGCCGGGCGGCGGCGTGCTCACGATGGATCTCGAGCGGGTCGACCTGCGGCTGGAGGGGGAGTTCGACTGGTCGCAGGGCGGCGCCACGCCGCCCGATCCGCTGCGGTTCATCGTCGACGTCGGCAGCCTCGCCGACGAGCTGGGGATCGTGGACGGGACGCCGGTCGTCGCGCGCGGCTTCTTCGCCGCGGTCGACGACGCCGACGAGGACTTCGTGGCCGCCGCGCTGGTCAACCGGGATCGATCGCCGTCGCTGCTCGCGATCCGCGACCGCCTGCTCGGATTCGACGTGGCCACGTCGGCCCTCCCGGCGCGGATCCAGTTCACGATCACCGGCGCGCCCGGGCCGGGCGAGCGCGCCGTGATCGACCACGGCTTCGTCGGCGTGGAGGACCTTCCGGCCAACCCGCTGCCGACGGTGGTTCCGGCCGAGCAGACCGTCTTCTTCTGCGTGCGTGACGCGCTCACCGGCGCGGTGCGGGTCGAACGCGACTTCGCCGGCTTCTCCGACGCGATCGACGACGCGATCGCGGCCGGGCGGCGCCTCTTCACGTTCCACGCGGTCGGGAGCTGGAGCGCCGCGAGCAGCACGCTCGAGGCGACGATCGCGACCGCCGTGATCCGCTGAGCGGCGACACCTCGCCACCGACCGCTCGTCGCGCGCGCGGGCCCGCGGGAGACCTCGGGCCCGCGCTTCCTTCCGGAGGCCGCTTCGGACACGATGTCGGCCCCTTCCCCGGGAGGAGACGATGGCTGCCATCCCGACCGCAGCGCCGGCGCTCGCGATCCTCGCCGCCGCGGCGCTCGCCGACGCGCGCGCGGCCGACGCCGGGGACGGCCCGGAGCCGTGGCGCGACGCGGCGGCGCTCCAGGGCGCGATCGAGGAGCGGATCGCCGGCCGCTCCTCCATCGCGCGACTCTCGACCTACGGGACGTCGCGCGCCGGCCGCGAGCTGTGGTGCGTCGAGCTGGGACCGGTCGGCCATCCGCGCAGGGAGCGCCTCCCCGCGCTGCTCGTCGTGGCCGGACTCGACGGACAGCACCTGGTCGGGACGGAGCTCGTGCTCGACCACCTGAGCCGCCTGGTGACCGGCCACGGGAGCGATCCCGACGTCACCCGGCTCCTCGACCGGCACATGGTCTATCTCATCCCGCGCGCGAACCCCGACGGCGCCGAGGCCTACTTCCGGCCGCCGGGCGGTGCGCGCCGCGAGGTGCGCGGCAACCTGCGGCCGGTCGACGAGGATCGCGACGGCGCGCTCGACGAGGACGGACCCGAGGATCTCGACCACGACGGCATCATCACGCAGATGCGCTGGCGCGATCCGGCGGGCACGCTGATCGCGGATCCCGACGAGCCGCGCATCCTGCGGCCGGCCGATCCGCTGAAGGGCGAGCGCGGCCTCTTCAAGGCGGGCGTCGAGGCGATCGACAAGGACGGGGACGGCGAGTTCGGCGAGGACGGCGCGGGCGACGTCGTGCCGGGCCGCAACTTCCCGCAGCGGTGGCAGGAGTTCGACCCGGCGGCCGGCCGCGTCCCGATGGAGGAGCCCGAGGCGCTCGCGCTCGGCCAGTTCCTGATCGACCGGCCCGCCATCGCGCTGGTCGTGGTCTACGGCCTGCACGACAACGTGGCCGTCGACGCGAAGGCCGACAGCGCGGGCGAAACGCCGCAGGGCCCGGGCGCCGGCGGCTCCGCGGGCGTCCCCCCCTCCGGCGGGCGGGGCGGGGGCGGCTTCCGCGGGCCGCGCACCATGCCGTCCGGGATCGTGAGGGACGACCAGCCGCTCTTCGCCGAGCTCGCCACCCGCTACCGCGCGACGGCCGGAGTGACCAGCCGGCCGCTGCTCGAGGCCGACGACGGCGCCTTCTTCGCGTTCGCCTACTTCCAGTTCGGCGTGCCGGCGCTCGCGATGCACGTCTGGTCGCCGCCGCTCGACGTGAAGAAGCCTGCCGCGGAGGGCGCCGCTCCCGAAGCGGCGAAGGACGACGCGGCGCCGGGCGAGGGCGCCGCGCCGGAATCGGGGGCGCGCGACGACGCGGAGCCGCCGGAGCCGGCGGGCGGGCGGCGCGGCCGCCGATCGGGAGCGGGCGGGCGCGGCTCCTCCGGCCGCGACGGACCGGGCGGCGGCGACGCCGCCGCGCCGGGCGCCGGCCGGACCGACCCCGACGAGCCGAAGCTCCTGCTCTGGAACGACTTCGCGATGGGCGGCGCCGCGTTCGCGCCGTGGACGAAAGTGCGCCATCCGACGCTCGGGGAGGTCGAGGTCGGAGGCTGGAAACCCTACCTGCGCGCGAATCCGCCGGCCGCGCTCCTGCCCGAGCTGGCGAAGAAGCACGGCGACTTCCTGCTCCAGCTCGGCGGGCTGTTCGCCGAGCTGCGCGTGGGCGACGTGAAGGTCGAGAACCTCGGCGGCGGGATCTTCCGCGTGTCGGCGGCGGTGGTGAACGAGGGCTGGCTGCCGTCGGTCTGCAGCATGGGCGAGCGCAGCCGTCGGCCGCGGCCGACGCGCCTCGACCTCGATCCGGGCGCGGCGAAGCTCCTGCAGGGCGATCGCCGCCACACCTGGACGATGATCGAGGGGAGCGGCGGCCGCCGCGAGGTGAAGTGGCTGCTGCAGGCCGAGCCGGGCGCCTCGATCCGGCTGCTGCTCTGGTCGGAGAAGGGCGGCGACGACGAGCGCGCCGTCGGGCTCGAGTGAACGGCGGAGCCGCCCCATGACGGTCACGACGCGACTCCTCGCCGCGCTCCTCGTCGCGTCGCTCGCGGGCGCGGCGGGCGCGCAGACGAAGGCGGCCCACAAGGTCGAGATCGCCTGGAACCGCTACTACGACGATCCGGGGATCGTGGAGCTCTGCCGCCGGATCCAGGCCGGCTGGCCCGAGCTCGTGCGGCTCGAGTTCATCGGGAAGAGCTTCGAGGGGCGCGACCTGCCGCTGCTCACGGTGACCAACCCCCGGACCGGTCCCGAGGCGCGCAAGTGCGCCATCTGGATCGACGGCAACGTGCACGGCAACGAGGTGCAGGGCTCGGAGGCGGCGCTCTACGCCGTCTGGTACCTGCTCGAGCGCCACGGCGAGGTCGAGCAGGCCACCCGCCTGCTCGACGAGCGCGTCTTCTACGTCCTGCCGATGCAGAACCCCGACGGCCGCGCGCACTGGTTCGAGGCGGCCAACACCGCCTCGAGCTCGCGCAGCGGCGTGCGTCCGACCGACAACGACGGCGACGGGCTGCTCGACGAGGATCCGGCCGACGACCTCGACGGCGACGGCCACATCACGCGCATGCGCAAGCACTTGCCGGGCGAGGGGGAGTGGCGCCTCGACCCCGACGACCCGCGCGTCATGGTGCGCGCTCCGCCGGGGAAGCGGGGCGACTGGACGCTGCTCGGGTCGGAGGGGATCGACAACGACGGCGACGGCCGCGTGAACGAGGACGACGTCGGCGGCTACGACATGAACCGCAACTGGCCCACCGCCTGGATGCCCAACTTCATCCAGTCGGGCGCCGGCGAATGGCCGCTCTGCTTCCCGGAGTGCCGGGCGATCGCCGGCTTCATCCTGGCGCGCCCCCACATCGCGGCGGTGCAGTCCTTCCACAACAGCGGCGGCATGATCCTGCGCGGACCGGGCTACGAGGCGTTCGGCGACTATCCGCGCGAGGACGTCGTCGTCTACGACGAGCTCGGCCGCGACGGCGAGAAGATCCTGCCCTACTACCGCTACATGATCCTCTGGAAGGATCTCTACACCGTCTTCGGCGGATTCGTGAACTGGACCTACGAGGGGCTCGGCATCTTCAGCTTCACCAACGAGCTGTGGAGCTCCGGCCAGTACTTCCAGAAGACCGAGGGCGCCCCCGCCGGCGACGACGCCGAGCGCTGGTTCAGCGACAAGCTCCTGCTCGGCGACGCGATCGTGCCGTGGCGTCCCTTCCACCACCCGCTCTACGGGGAGATCGAGATCGGCGGCGACAAGAAGATGACCGGGCGCCTCCCGCCGAGCTTCATGATCGAGGAGATGCTGCACCGCAACGCCGCCTTCTGCTGGTACCACGCCGACGCGATGCCCAGGGTCGAGATCCGCGGCGCGAAGGCCGAGCGGCTGGGCAGCGATGCGCACGCGCTCGAGGTGGTGATCGCCAATCCGAAGCTGATCCCGACGCGCTCGGCGCTGGCCGCGCAGAAGCGCATGGGCCGCCCCGACCTGCTCACCGTGAGCGGCGACGGCATCACCGTGCTCTCGGCCGCGCACGTGACCGACCGTTTCCGCCGGGAGCGCGACGAGATGATCGACGACCGGACGCCGGCGCAGATCCGCCTCGAGCAGGGGATCCCGGGCCGCGGCGAGCTGCGGCTGCGCTACGTGCTGCGCGGCCGCGGCTACGTGAAGGTGAGCTACGACGCCGAGAAGGGCGGTCTGGCCGAGGCGAGCGTCCGGCTCGAGTGAGATGACCGCGTGGCGCCGGCATCCGGGGTGGGGACGCGCCCTGCTCGCGCTGGCGCCGGGCGCCGTCTTCGCGCTCGGCTTCCTCGGGCGCCCCGAGGAGAGCCACTGGCTCAACCGGAGCCCGCTGTGGGGGCGCGGCGACCCCTTCTACTCCGACGCCGACCGGCGCTTCGTCGCCAGTCCGACGCTCATCTGGCGCGGACGGCCGCACCACGCCGGGCGCACGGTCTACGAGTTCGGAGGCGTCGAGAACGGGTTCGTCCACAATTCGCTCGGCCTGCGTGACGACGAGCCGGCGAGGGAGCCCGGCACGGTGCGCGTGGTGAACCTCGGCGACTCCGCCACCTGGGGGCTCAATCTCGCGCGTCGCGCGGAGAGCTACTCCGACCAGCTCGAGCGGCGGCTGGCGTCCGGGGGAGGCGGCTTCGACGTCGTGAACGCCGGCACGATCGGGTACTCGAGCCTGCAGGGGGAGCGCTGGCTCGCGCTCTTCGGTCCGGCGCTCGCTCCCGACGTGGTCACCGTCTACATCGGCAACAACGACTCCGCGCCGGCGGGGATGCCCGACTCCGAGCGCGTGCCGGCGCGCTTCCCGCGGCTGTTCGACCACCTTTCGCGCAACGTCTTCTACCTGCTGGCGCAGAAGGGGCTGCTCGCGCTGCAGGACGAGGAGATCCGCGCGCGATCGGCGCGGTTCGAGGAGGAGCTGCGCGGGGAGGCTGGCGGCGCGGCGCCGCGGCGGTCGAAGGCGGAGTTCTACGAGCTCTTCGCCCGCGTGCCGCCCGCCCGTCACGAGGAGAACCTGCGCGCGATCGTGCGCGGATCGCGAGAGCGCGGCGCGCGCGTGCTCCTGCTCAAGGTCCCGATGAACCTGCTGTGGCCGCCGGTGAACCGGCCGGCGCTGGTGAACGCGCTGCCGCGGGACGGCTTCTGGCTGCCGCTGCAGATCCGGCCGCGCTACCTCGCGCGCGCGCAGCGGAACGGAAAGCGCCCCGCGGAGGAGAGCTTCGACGGCCATCCCTACCTCAGCCGGATCACCATCGCCGAGGCGAGGGCGCACCTCGCGTCGCAGCAGCGCGATCTCGAACAGGAGATCGCCGCGCTCGGGCGCCGCGCCGCCGACGGCGCCGCCTCCGCTCGCGAGCGCGGCCGCGCGCTGCACGACCTCGGCGTCTGGAAGCTGATCCAGCGCTCTCCGGCCGACGCGCTCGCACGGCTCGACGCCGCCGAGGCGGTCGCGGCCGCCGACGCGGGCGCCCTCGCTCCGTTCGAGCGTGCGCTCGTCGCGTACGCGCGCGGCATCGCGCGCTTCGACGGCGGCGACGCCGACGGCGCCTTCGCCGAGCTGCGCCGGGCGCGAGCCCTCTGGCCGTTCGCGATGAGTCCCGACTACGAGGAGGCGTTCGACCGGGCCGCCGCCGAGCCCGGCGTCGAATGGATCGACCTGCCGGCGCTCTTCGCCGCGGCCGATCCGAGGTTCCGCGGCAGCGCGCTCCTCCACGACTGGGTCCACCCCGACGCCGACGGCTGCCGCGTGATCGCCGAGGCGATCGCGCAGCGGATCGAGGGAGGGCGCTGAGTGTCCCGAAGGCGACGATGCGCGCGGCGCCTGCCGCCGCTCTGCGCGGTGCTCGCCTCCGGCGGACTCGGGCTGGTCGCCTGCACCACCGTGCGCCCGCCCGATCCCGCGGCGCTCGCCGAGCCGTGCCCCGTCTTCCTGATGCGCTCGGCGTCGCACATGGCGTTCGCGCTGCCGGACGAGACCGGGCGCTACGCCCGCTTCGGATTCGGCGATCGCCGCTACATGACGAACTGGACCTGGACGCAGTACGCGTGGGGCTCGGTGCTGGTCGTGGGCGGTCTCTTCGGGCAGCCGACGGAGAGCGTGGTCGAGCGCATCGAGGTGCACGGCCGGACGCTCGCGGAGGTGGCGAGCGAGAGCCGGATGGAGACCTTCGAGTTCGCGGTCGAGCGCGCACGGGCGGTGGCGCTGCGCCGGCGGCTCGACGCGAAGTGCGGTCCGCCCGATCCGGCCTGCGCCTGGCTCCATGCCACCGACGACGGCTACAGCGTCTGGTGGGACAACTGCCAGACGGCGGTGGCCGGATGGTGCCGCGAGCTGGGCTGCGAGATCTCGCCGTGGCGGCTCGCGCCGCGCTGGGGGCCGTGGCGGGTGGAGCGGCCCCGGTGAATCGCAGCTCCCGACGGGCGACGGCGAGGGCCGTACCATGGGCACCGATGGCCCGCTCGTCCTCGCTCCTCGCCGCGATCGCCGCGCTGCCGGCCTGGCTGCCGGCCGCCGCGGCGCAGCAGCCGCCGCCGGTCGGCGCGCCGACCGAAGCTCCGATCGACACGCGGCTGCGAGTCCTGGCGCGCGACGCTCGCGACTGGGTCGACCGGCGGCGCCTCGCCGCGTGGGAGGAGCTCCTCGCGCTCGGGGAGCCGGGGCGCAAGGTCCTGCTGCCGATCGTGCGCGCGAAGCTCGAGCGCGACCGCGCGGCGCTGGCGGCGCAGTACGCCGGCCCCGAGCTCGCGCACGCGCGCAAGCGCCTCGAGGAGGAGCTGGCGGCGCGGCGCCGGGAGGCGCTCGCCTGCATCTTCGACGGCCGGCGCTATCCCGACGCCGACCACGGCGCGGCCGGGCAGCCCGAAGTCGACCGCCTGGTCGGACGAGTGCGCGCCGCGTGGGAGCGTCCGGCGTCGTTCGCCCGGACGACGATGCCGGAGGTCGAGGCGCTCGCCGCGGCGCTCGAGGAGGACGTCGTCTACCTGGAGGCGGCCGGCGGCAACGTGCCGGAGGAGCTCGCGACCGTGTCGGCCTGGCTCGCGCGCTTCGACGCCGCCTTCGCGCGCGAGCGGCTGGGCATCCCCGACTCGCAGCGCGAGTGGAACGCCGCGGTGGCGAGGTACCACGCCGAGGAGCTGCTCACGTCGGCCGACGACGAGGAGCTCGCGTGCATGCGCGCGACCAACGCCTACCGCGAGATGATGGGGCTGGGCCTGCTCGAGATCGACGAGCGACTCGTGCGCGCCGCGCGCAAGCACAGCGTCGAGATGGCGGAGCTCGGCTACTTCGACCACTCTTCGCCCGTGCCGGAGAACCGCTCGCCCGGCGCTCGCTGCGCCCGGGAGGGCCATCCCGGTGGCGGCGCCGAGAACATCGCGGCGGGCATGAGCCGGGGCGAGCATGCCTTCGACGCCTGGTACCGCTCGTCCGGACACCACCGCAACATTCTCGGCGGCCACCAGCAGATCGGCGTCGGTCGCCGCGACGAGCTCTGGACCCAGAACTTCGGCGGCGGCAGCTCGCTGCGCGGCCACCGCATCGAGGATCCGCAGATCCAGTATCTCGCCCGCCTGCGCAAGCTCGACCCCGCCAGCGCCGCGAGCGAGGCCGCGCTCGCCCTCTGGTGCCGCTCCCAGGAGCTCGACGACCTCGCCCGCCTCCACGCCGAGCGCGCCCTCGCCCTCGACCCGAACCATCCCGCCGCGCTCGAGCTCCTCGGCCGGGGGAAGGCGGGCGGACGCTGAGCCGCGCTCCCGTCCGCGCGGCGGAGCGGGCTCGCTGTACTCGTAGGAGCGCATGCCCACCGAGACGCCGAGCGGCGGATTCGCCGGCGCTCCGCTCCCGGATCCCGACCGTCCCCGGATCCTTCTCCGCCCGCTCCACGAATGAGTTCTGGTAGCGGAAGACGTACGCCGACCCGGCCTCCGCGCCGTCCTGCCTCGCCGCCTGGCGAGGCGACCGCGCCGAGGAGTGGAGTGATCAACGCCCGCGCGGCTTCGTGACGGCGGCCGCGACCCGGCCGGGCGGCTCGTGAGCCGCCATTCCGGGCCTCCGCGGGAATGCGGCGCCGGTACGATCGCACCCCCGCTCCGCCTCCCGCCCGGGGGCGCCTCCCGAAGGACGCGAATCTCCCCATGTTCCTGCTCCGGAAGATCGCGCGGGTGCTGCGTGGTGCGGCGACCCCGTTCCAGATCCACGCGGCGTGCATTCTCGGCGCGATGTTCGGGTTCGTGCCGAGCGTGGCGCGCTCGCCGGCGCTCGTGCTCGGGCTGCTGCTCGCGCTCGCGATCCTCAACGCCAACCTGCTGGTGGCCGGCCTGGTCGCCGGCGCGGCGAAGCTGGCGTCGCTCGCGCTGATGGGGGTCTCCTTCGCGCTCGGCCGATTCCTGCTCGACGGGCCTGCGCGCGGGCTCCTCGAGCCGATGATCAACGCGCCGGTGCTCGCCTTCGGCGGCTTCGAGTGGTACGTCGTCCCGGGCGGCCTGCTGCTCGGGCTCCTCTTCGGAGTGCTGGCCGGGATCGCGATCAACCTGCCGATCCGGAAGTTCCGCGCGGCGATGACGCGCGCCGAGGAGAGTTCGGACTTCTACCAGCGCCACCGGCGCAAGGCGTGGTTCCGCCTGCTCTTCTTCCTGCTGTTCGGCGCGCGCCACGGCGAGGCGAGCTACCGCGACCTGCTGACGCGCAAGGTCGGGATTCCGCTGCGGATCCCGGGACTGATCGCCGCGGTCGTCGTCGTGGCCGGCGCCTGGCTGTTCGCCGGCCGGCTGGCGCAGCCGCTGCTCGCGAGCGGCCTGCAGAGCGGCCTCGAGGCGGCCAACGGCGCCACCGTCGACCTCGGCCGCGTCGAGCTCGACCTCGGCGCGAGCCGGCTCGCGCTGCACGACCTCGCGCTCGCGGACGCCGAGGAGCTCGACCGCGACCTCTTCCGCGCCGCGCTGCTCGAGTGCGACGTGAGCGGCTCCGACCTCCTGCGCAAGCGGCTGCGGCTCGACCGCGTCGTCGCGCGCGAGGCCGTGCACGGCATCCGGCGCGCGACGCCCGGGGTGCGACTCGCTCCCGCGAGCGAGCCCTCCCCGCCGCCGCCCGCCGCCGACGCCGAGGAGAAGACGCTCGACGACTGGCTCGTGACCGCGCAGGCCTGGAAGGTCCGGCTCCGGCAGGCGCGCGAGTGGATGGACAAGCTGCGGCGGGCGCCGGCCGCCGACCGCTCCGGGGAGCCGACGCTGCGCGAGCGCCTCGAGCGCGAGGTGGCGGCGCGCGGCTGGCGCAACGTCGCGGCCACCCACCTGGTCGCGGGCTCCCCGCTGCTCGAGATCGGCGAGCTGCTCGTCGAGGGGATGCGGAGCGAGAAGCTCGACGGGCGCCTGCTCGACCTGCGCATCGAGCACCTCTCCACCCATCCGGCGCTCGTCGACGGAGCGCCGCGCGTCACGCTGCGGACGCGCGACGGGGGACTCGCGATCGATCTCTCGCTCGGGAGCGAGGCGAGGGTCCCCGGGCAGAGCCGCCTCGACCTGCGCTGCACCGGCCTCGACGTCGCCCGCCTCATGCAGCCGATCGAGGCGAAGACCGGGGTGAAGAGCCTCGAGGGCGGGACGATCGACGCCGGGTTCCATCTGGCGTGGAGCGCGGGCGGCGTCGCCGCGTTCGACACCCCGCTCGACGTGAAAGTGAAGGACTCCACGATCCGCCTGCCGAAGCTCGGCGCGGCGAAGGTGGCGGAGCTCGCGGTGCCGCTGGCGCTGCGCGGGCCGCTCGACAACCCGCGGATCCGGCTCGACGCCGCCCGGCTCGCCGACAACCTGGTCAAGGCGGGCGCAAGCGCGCTCGGGAACCAGCTCAAGGCCGAGGCGGAGCGCCGCGCCGGCGAGGCGATCGACGAGGCGGCCGAGCGCGCCAGCAAGGCGCTGGCCGACGAAGCCTCGAAGCGGCTGGGCGACGAGGCGAAGAAGGCGGTCGGCGACGAGGCGAAGCGGGCGCTCGAGGAGCTCAACCCCTTCGGGAAGAAGAAGAAGGACGGTCCGCCGTAGCGGGGCGGCAGCTCGTCCCGGAGCCACGATCGATGAACGGCCGGGGAGCGTTCGCGCGGTGACCGACGGGCGCCCCCACGTCGTCGTCGTGGGCGGCGGATTCGCCGGCCTGGCATGCGCGCGCGGGCTCGCCGGGGCGGCACTGCGCGTCACGCTGGTCGACCGCAGCAACCACCACCTCTTCCAGCCGCTGCTCTACCAGGTCGCGACGGCGGCGCTCAACCCGGGGGACATCGCCGCGCCGATCCGTTCGATCCTGCGCGGCCAGGGCAACGTGACCGTCCTTCTCGGCGACGTGCGCCGCGTCGACCTGGCCGGACGCCGGCTCGAGCTCGAGGACGGCGCGCTCGAGTTCGACGCGCTCGTGCTCGCCACCGGAGCGACCCACTCCTACTTCGGCCGCGAGGACTGGGCCGCGCACGCGCCGGGGCTGAAGACGATCGGCGACGCGCTGCGGATCCGCGGGCGGATCCTGCGCGCCTACGAGCGGGCCGAGCGCGAGGAGGACGACGCCCGGCGCCGTGCGTGGCTCACCTTCGTCGTCGTGGGCGGCGGTCCCACCGGCGTCGAGCTCGCGGGCGCGCTCGCGGAGATCGGGCGCGAGACGCTCGCGCGCGACTTCCGGCGCATCGATCCGCGGCAGGCGCGCGTGGTCCTGCTCGAGACCGCGCCGCGCGTGCTTCCGGGCTTCGTCCCCGGCCTCTCCGAGCGGGCGCGAGTGCAGCTCGAGCGGATCGGCGTCGAGGTGCGCCTCGGCGCCGCGGTCACGGCGGTGGACGCCGAGGGGGTCGCCATCGGCGAGCCGGCGGCGGCCCGTATCGATGCGCGCACGGTGCTCTGGGCGGCGGGGGTGAAGGCGTCGCCGCTCGCGCGCTCGCTCGGAGCGCCTCTCGACCGAGCCGGCCGCGTCCGGGTCGACCCGACGCTGGCCGTGCCGGGCTCGCCGCGCGTGCTCGTGGTCGGCGACCTCGCCGCGATCGAGAGCGGCGGTCGTCCCGTGCCGGGAGTGGCGCCGGCCGCCGTGCAGATGGGCCGCCACGCCGCGAAGAACCTGCGGCGGCTGCTCGTGACCGGCGAGCCTCCGCTCCCGTTCCGCTACGTCGACCGCGGCTCCCTCGCGACGATCGGGCGCGCCGCGGCGGTGGCCGACCTGGGACGCTTGCGCTGCTCCGGACCGTTGGCCTGGCTGCTGTGGACCGCGGTGCACGTCTTCCACCTGGTGGGCTTCCGCAACCGGCTCCTGGTCATGCTGCAGTGGGCGTGGCTGTGGCTGACGAGGGGGCGCGGCGTGCGGCTGATCACGATCGAGGGAACCGACCGGTCGACGCTCGCGTAAGCTCGGCCGCCGCACGGGACTCGGCGTTCGGCTTCGGGACGGGAGAGCACGGCATGGTGACGAGGGTCCGGTTCGCGCGCATGGCGCGCCTCCTGATCGGGTTCGCGCTCGCGACGGCGCCGCTGCTCGCGCAGGCGCCCGCCACGGCCGATCCCGAGGCGGCGCTCGCGCGCGCGCTCGAGTCGGTCCGCACCGAACGGATCGTGGCCGACGTCTTCTACGTCGCCTGCGACGACATGGGCGGGCGCGACACGCCGAGCACCGGCCAGCGGCTCACGGCGCGCTTCATCAAGAACCGGCTGCAGCGCCTGGGCTGGAAGCCGGGGGCGAAGGACGGCTGGATGCACACCTATCCGCTCAGCCACAGGCGGGTGAAGGAGCCCGAGACCCGCGCGGTCGTGCAGCGCGGCGAGCAGAGGATCGAGCTCGAGTTCGGGCGCGACTACTTCTTCAACGTGCGCGACCTCGAGCCGCTCGACCTCGGCGCGGGGGTGGTCTACTGCGGCCGCGGCTCGAAGGACGAGCTGGCGTCCGCGGCCGCCGTGAAGGGGAAGTGGGCGCTCTGCGTCGACCCGGGCGACGGCGGTCGCGCGATCGAGGGCGACGTGCGGGCGAACGGCGCGGTCGGGATGGTGCTAATGCAGCCGCACGGCGCCGACGCGCGCGGCTACGAGGAGGGTTTCGGGCCGTCCCTGATGGTCCTGCGCCGCGGCCGCACGTCGTGGCCCGATCGCGACGACCCGCGCAAGACGCCGTTCTTCCCGCGCGTCTACCTCGCCCGGGACGCGGCGGCCCGCCTCCTCGCGCTGGCCGGGGCCGGCTCGCCGGGGCCCGGCGAGGAGCTCCCGATCCGGTTCAGCGACACCCGCCGCCTGCACGGGAACGGCGAGGTGATCTGCGAGAACGTCTGCGGCTGGTGGCCCGGCTCCGATCCGGTGCTCAAGAAGGAGGCGATCATCATCTCGGCGCACTACGACCACGTCGGGATCGGGTCCGACGGCCAGGTCTTCAACGGCGCCGACGACAACGGCTCGGGGACCTGCGGGCTGCTCGCGCTCGCGGAGGCGCTCGTCTTCGAGGGGCCGCTGCGCCGCTCCGTGCTCCTCCTGTGGGTCTCGGGCGAGGAGATCGGGCTGTACGGCTCGCAGGCCTGGAGCGCCGCGCCGTGGCTGCCGGGAGACGCCCGCGCGATCGCCAACATCAACGTCGACATGATCGGCCGCAACACTCCCGATCAGATCCTCGTCACGCCGAGCCGCGACCACACGGCGTACAACGGCCTCACCCGGCTGGCCGAGCGCTTCGCCGCCGACGAGGGCTTCACGCGGGTCGGCAGCGCGGACGCCTACTACAACCGCTCCGACCAGGCCAACTTCGCCAAGCTCGGCATCCCGGTCACGTTCCTCTTCTCCGACATCCACGAGGACTACCACCGCCCCACCGACGATCCGGAGAAGCTGGACGGCGACAAGGTCCGCCGCACGATCCGTCTGATCCTGCGCATGCTGAGCGCGATGCAGGACGACGATCCCGCGCTCGTCCGGTGAGCGCCTCCGCCGTGGCGCTCACGCGGGACCAGGGCTGGACGCTCCTGTGCGAGTGGACTCGCACCGACGCGCTGCGCAAGCACGCGCGCGCCGTCGAGATCGTGATGCGGGCGGCGGCCCATCGCTACGGCCGCGGGGAGCCCGACGTCGAGGCCTTCGGGCTGGCGGGGATGCTGCACGACGCCGACTACGAGCAGTGGCCTCAGGAGCATCCGCGCCGCATCGTGGCCTGGCTGCGCGAGCGCGCCGACCCCGAGGTCGAGCCGATCGCGCACGCCGTGAGCGCCCACTACACGAAGTGGGGCGTGCCGCACGAGAGCGCGCTCGACAAGGCGCTGCTCGCGTGCGACGAGCTCACCGGATTCGTGGGCGCCTGCTGCCTGGTGCGACCCGGCGGCATCACCACGCTCGAGCCGAGGAGCGTGCTCAAGAAGCTCAAGGACAAGGGGTTCGCCGCCAAGGTCGAGCGCGAGGAGATCGCGGCCGGAGCGAAGCTGCTGGGCGTCGACCTCGAGCCGCACGTCGCCTTCGTGATCGACGCGCTCAAGCCGTTCGGGGCGGAGCTCGGGCTGGTGCGCTGAGACGCGAGTCGTCCGGCGGACCGGGACGCGAAGGCACGCCCCGGGGCGGACCCGTCGATCCCGTCGTCCCCGGCCGCGCGCCCGCGCTCCGCGAGCCGAGCTCCTGCGCGAGCTCCGGCGAACGGTCGACGGCTTGACAGGATCCCGCCGCTCGCTAGGTTCCCGCGCCTCGAACTCATCCAGACCGGCTGAGGGATTGGGCCCGATGAAGCCGGGGCAACCGCCGCGGGCGGGAGAGCCTGAAGAGGCTCGAACGCGCGCGGAGCTGGTGCCAACTCCCACGGATCGCCGCACGGCGCTCCGGAAGATGAGTCCGGACCGGCGGTCTCGCAGCGTGCGCGGCCGGGTGCGGGCTCACCCGGCGCCGGCGGCTCCCGAGTCAGGAGCCGACCATGAGCACGCCCGAGTCCTTTCTCCTCGAAGCGCCGCCGAGCCGCGATGCCGCCGTCTCGTCGGGTCCGTCTCCCACGGCGGCGACCGATCCGTCGACTCTCCACCTGATCGGAGCCGGCAAGGTGGGGCGCGCCTTCCTGCGCCGGATCGCCGACGCCGCCCTGCCGGTCCGCCTCGTGGCCGTGAGCGATCGCTCGGCCACCGTCTTCGCGCCCGCCGGCCTGGACGGGCGCGCGATCGCGGGATGGAAGGAGTCGGGGCGTTCCTTCGCCGCCCACCCGCGCGCCGCGGGGCTCGCGCTCGATCTCGCCGTCGCCGTCGCCGACGCGCAGCTCGTCGTGGACGCCACCGATTCGCGGCTCGATCCGGAGGCGCGGCTCGACTCGATCGGCCGGACGCTCGCGCTGCTGCAGCGCGGCGTGCGCGTCGTCCTCGCGGCGAAGACGCCGCTCCTCGCCGATCCCGCGCAGCTCCTCCCCCATCGCGACCGGCTGGGCGCGAACGCCGCGCTCGGGGGGACCGGGCGCGCGCTGCTTTCCGAGCTCGACGAGCTGCGTGAGCGCACGACCGCCGTCGCCTGCGTGCCCAACGCCACGACCACCGCGATCGTGAGCGCGCTCGAGCGCGGTGGATCGATCGACGAGGGACTCGCGCAGGCGCGCGCGGAGGGCCTGCTCGAGAGCGATCCCGCCCAGGATCTCGACGGGCGCGACGCGGCGCTCAAGCTCGCGCTGGTCGCGCGGCTGCTCTTCGGCGCGGACGGCGCGCGCGCCGCGGCGCCCGGATCGATCGGCTGCCATGGCGTGGCCGCGCTCGACGCCGGGCTGCTCGCACGGCGCCGCGCGCGCGGGACGACGACGCGCCTCGTCGGCCGCGCCGCCCGCAGCGGCGAGCTCTCGCTCGCGTGGGAGGAGGTGGCGCGCGGCTCCCCGCTGGCGGCCGCGCCGGGCTGCGTCGTCTACGCCTACGAGCGCCCGGACGGCTCGGCGCGCGTCCATCTCGGCTCCGGAGTCGGCGCCGGGGCGACGGCGGACGCGCTGATCGAGGACGTGCGCGCGCTGGTGTCGGTCGCCGCCGCGAGGAGCCCGCGATGAGCGCGACGCTCACCCTTTCGCCCGGCGCCGAGCTCTTCGTCGACCGCACGCCGTTCGCGCTCGACCACGACGAGCCGCTGCCCGGGCTGGCGCTCCCCTACGAGATCGCCGGTCCGCGCGACGGACCGCTCGTCGTCGTCCAGGGCGGCATCTCCGCGCACCCCCACGCGACGGCGACGCTGCGCGACGCGAGCCCGGGCTGGTGGCAGCCGGTGGTCGGGGGCGGGCGCGCCGTCGACACGCGCCGCTTCCAGGTGCTCTCCCTCGAGTTCCTCGGCCGGCGCGAGGAGGCGGTCGTCTCGAGCGGAGACCAGGCGCGCGCGACCGCGCGGCTGCTCGACGAGCTCGGCGTCGCGCGATTGCACGCCTTCGTGGGCGCCTCGTACGGCGGCATGGCGGCGCTGCGCTTCGCCGAGCTCTTCCCGGATCGCGTGGAGCGCGTGGTCGCCGTCAGCGCGCCCGACCGGCCGCGGGCCTTCGCGACGGCGTGGCGCGCGCTGCAGCGACGCGTCCTCGAGCTCGGAAGCCGCCTCGGCGCGGAGTCCGACTCCGTCGCGATCGCTCGCGCCATGGGGATGCTGAGCTACCGGTCGCCCGGCGAGCTCGAGGAGCGGTTCGCCCCCGTCGGCCCCGACGATCGCCGCGTCGAGTCCTACCTCCTCGCGCGCGGGCGCGAGTTCGCGGCGCGCTTCGACGCCGGCGCGTTCGCCCGCCTCTCGCGCGCCGTCGACCTTCATCGCGCCGAGGTCGGGCGCATCACGGCGCGCGCGACGCTGGTCGCGGCCGATCCCGACCTGCTGGTTCCGCCCGAGCAGCTCGCGGACCTGGCGCCGCGCTTCGCGCGACCCGCGCGCTTCGTCCGGCTGCCGTCGCGTTTCGGGCACGACGCGTTCTTGAAGGAGCCCGCGGCGCTGACGCGCATCCTCGCCGCCGCGCTGGCGGAGTCGCCATGAGCGCTCACCCCCCGCGTCCGCCCGCGCCGGCCACGATGGCGGCGCGCCATGGCATCGCGTGCGACCCGGCGCACGGCGCCGTCGTTCCGCCGCTCCATCTCTCGACCAACTTCGCCTTCGACGGATTCGGCCGCAAGCGCGCCTACGACTACACGCGCACCGGCAATCCGACGCGCGACCTGCTCGGCGGCGCGCTCGCCGGGCTCGAGGGCGGAGCCGGCGCGGTGGTGACCGCGAGCGGGATGGCCGCCGTCACGCTGGTGCTGCAGCTCGTGCCCGCCGGCGGGCTGGTCGTCGCGCCGCACGACGGCTACGGCGGCACCTGGCGCCTGCTGCGCGCGCTGGCCGCGAAGCGGCTCTTTCGCGTCGAGCTCGCCGATCTCACCGATCCCGGCGAACGCGACCGTGCGCTGGCGCTGCGCCCGGCGCTGGTCTGGATCGAGACGCCGAGCAATCCCCTCCTGCGCATCACCGACCTCGCCGCGACCTGCGCGGGCGCGAAGGCCGCCGGCGCGCTGGTCGCGGTCGACAACACGTTCCTCTCGCCGCTGCTGCAGCAGCCGCTGCGGTTCGGGGCCGACCTCGTGGTGCACTCGACCACCAAGTACCTGAACGGCCACAGCGACGTGGTGGGAGGCGCGGTGGTCGCGGCCGACCTCGAGCGGGCGAAGGAGCTCGCGTGGTGGGCCAACTGCCTCGGGCTCACCGGAGCGCCGTTCGACAGCTTCCTCACGCTCCGCGGCGTGCGCACGCTCTCCGCGCGCATGCGCGTGCACCAGGAGAACGCGAGCCGCGTCGCCCGCTTCCTCGACGGCCGCGCCGGAGTCGAGCGCGTCCTCTACCCGGGGCTGCGCGCCCACCCTGGACACGAGCTGGCGCGCCGCCAGCAGTCGGGATCCGGCGCGATGATCGCGTTCGAGCTGTCTCGCTCCGGGGGCGCGGACGGACCGGTGGTGGCCGCGTTCCTCGCCGGGTTGCGTCACTTCACCCTCGCCGAGTCGCTCGGAGGCGTCGAGAGCCTGATCTGCCACCCCGCCACCATGACTCACGCTGCGATGGACGAGGCGGCGCGTGCGCGCGCCGGCATCTCCGACCGGCTGCTGCGCCTCTCGGTCGGGATCGAGGCGGCCGACGACCTGGTCGACGACCTCGGGCAGGCTCTCGAGCGCGCGGCGGCCGCGCGTCGCGCGCTCAGGGCGCGGCGGGGGAATCGGCCAGCAGGCAGCCCGGCCACCGATCGGGAAGCGGCCGGAACGGCTCGCCGATGAGGGCGCCGAGGCGGCGCATCGCGTGCTGGAAGCGGGCGCACGCCGAGACGGGCGTCGTGCGCATCTCGTCGGCGAGCGCGGCGAACGTGAGGTCGCGGTTGACGCGGAGCTCGATCAGCTCGCGATCGGCCGGGTCGAGCCGCGGGAGCGCGGGACGCAGCTTGGCGAGGATCGCGGCGGCCCGCTCCATGGCGCGCAGGAGCCGCATCCTGAGCGCGGTCTCGTCGGCGCCGAAGTGCGCGCTCAGCGCCGCGAACGGGACGTCGAACCACGCCCGCAGTCCGATCAGGTCGCCGCGATCGGCGGGCAGGAAGTGGACGACGATGCGCGCCAGCGTGCGCTCCTCGTCGCGCTCGAACGCGCGGCTCGGCGAGGTCACCGATCCGCGCGGCGGATCGCCTCCGCCGAGCGAGTCGGAGAGGATCGGGCGCTCGGCGCCGCGGCCGCGCTTGCTCGCCTCGAAGTGGCGGCGGTGCAGGTCGGTGACGACGTGCTGCGCCACCTTCCGCAGCAGCGCGCGGAACCGCTCGACCGATCCATCCTCCTCCTTGGGCTCGTACTGGAGCAGCCGGAGTCCGACCTCCTGCAGGACGTCGGCGGCCTCGACCTTGGCGCGCAGCCTGGCGCCGAGCAGGCGCGGCGCCAGCTCGGAGAGCCACGCGTGGTGCAGTTCGAACAGGCCGGCGGCGGCCTCGTCGTCGCCGCGGCGCCACGCGTCGAACAGGTCGCGGGTGCGCGGCTCGAGCCCGCGTTCGGTCCCCGGAGCGCCACCCCCCCGCGTCTCCCGGCTCTCCATGCGCAAGGGATGGTCGCGCCGCA
>Ga0187893_10006432_pt1 | contig 20115 bp, 12 predicted proteins | sample MA1701074metaG_FD_139574 | JGI IMG/M metagenome (GOLD analysis project Ga0187893, IMG submission 139574) | White microbial mat communities from a basaltic lava cave in the Kipuka Kanohina Cave System on the Island of Hawaii, USA - MA170107-4 metaG ...
GTGTAAAGCCCCGGCTTAACATTGTTGTAGTTATACTGGGCAATGCCGTCAACGAGTTTGTTCCCAATGTAGGACACGGTCAAAGACGACGCTCCGGGCGTTGCCATTTGAACTGAAATATTCCACTGGTGGTACTTGTTCGCTTTCGAATCGATCACCGGTGCGGTGACGGACGGCGCTACGAATGCCGTCGGGTCACTGGGCCAAGCGGTTTCCCAACGCTGCAACTGGGCAGCACTCCAGCCTTGTGTTTCAAAGGTCCAGTAGGGAGGACCGATCAGGGCTGAAGCAATCGTGTTGCCGCGGATCTGACTCAAGAACATGCCATACCCACCGCGGACGACCAAGTCGCTTCCTCCCTTCGGCCGCCAGGCAAAGCCCAATCTTGGAGACACGAACTGGTTGCCTTCGAACAACCCCCTCGGGTATCCGGCCTGCGAAGCTGGAATCCAGTAATCTTTCGTGGCAGCTGCCAGAAAGGGTGCCACGGGCTGAGACGTGAGATCAACCTTGCCGTTCTTGTCTTCTCCCGCGATTGCCTTGCCAAGTTTCAAATCAAATGAGGCGTGATTCCCTCGAACGGCAGCTCGTTTGTGCCAAATGTCGACGCGAGCCCCCAAGTTTAGCGTGAGGTTAGGGGAAACCTTCCAGAAGTCCTGAACCCAAATCCCGGAATAGGGCGCGTTAGCCATTCCGAAAGTCTGCAGCGGATAGTTTCGCGAAGAGCTATTAGGATAACCCAACAAGTAATCTGCGAAAGCGTCTCCCGTATACTGTCCGTTGAAGCCAAACGTTCCCCTCGAGTTCCCAGAGCCATGCCGGCCCATAGTCGTGCGATCCTGAAGTTCGTAGCCGATGTTCAATGAGTGCGCGCTCCGGATCAGGTTAACGCTAGCCTTGCCCCCATGCGATTCAAACCACAGTCTCCCAGGTGTGCCCCAGGGAGCGGCAAAGCCCGTGTAGCCGGAGAAACTGACACCCGGCAATCCAATCCAATCTTCACGACCCGCGGTTGGAAATCCCTGAATTCCCGCTAACTGCGTCAAATTCTCCTTTCCTGCCACAGGTGTGACGAAGCTGTCCAGGTTCCTAAGATAGCTCGCTCCGAGCGTAAACAAGGTCGTAGGAGTTATGGCGTACGAATAGTTCACGCCCAAGCTTTGTCCCCGGATCTCGTCTGTTCGAGTCACTTCTGGTTTGTAATCCCGGCTGAGACCCTCAAAGTTGCTGATGACATAGCGACCGTAGATTTGCTGCTTGTTCGTCAGTTGCTGGTCAATTCGAACTGTAAACTCCCCGTTGTCCGTCGGCACGGAGCCCACGGCGCGGAACTGATTAGCGCCGGAGTTCGGAAGCAAAATCTGCGGAGCGAGGTACCTCGAAGCGCTGCTGAACTGGCTCGACGGAATGATGTTGCCGGGGTATGGCTGCTTGGTCACCGGATCAATGAGCTGCCTGCCGGGCAGCAACGCTGAGAAGTCTCCGTTCAGCATTTCCCGCCGAATCGTCACCGAATTATAGATGCGCTCCTGCCGGATTTTTAGCCCTTCGTAGCTGGTGAAGAAGAATGTCTTGTCTTTGATGATGGGTCCACCAGCGCTAAAGCCAAACTGATTGCGAATCAGCTTGGGCTTCGTTGCTGCGAAGGTATTCTTCGCGTCCAGCTTGTTGTTGCGGTGAAATTCCCACAAGGTCCCATGAAAGCCGTTCGTGCCGGCCTTTGTGACTGCCAGAATCTGCAGCGGGTTGCGACCATGTTCAGCGCTGAAATTGGAAGTCTCCACGTTGAACTCCGCAATCGTGTCAACGTTGGGAATCCCGAATCCGCCCTCGTCCATGCCGGCGTTGGCGTTCAAACCGTCGAGTTGGAACTCCGCGCCATCGTCCCGGCTGCCGAGTCCCTGCACCAAGGATGCCCTCTCGGTCCCGCCCTGCTGACCCAAATAACGCATCCCAGGAATCAGCCGAACCAACTCGACTGGATTCCGTCCATTCAGAGGCAGTTCCACGATCTGCTTCTGTTCGATAGTCGATTCGACTGATCCCTTTTCGGTCTGCACCAGCTCCGTCACAGCTTCGACTTCGACACGCTGCGAGATCTCACCAACTTCCAACGCCGGCGAAAGCCGGAGGAGTTGGCCAACTCCCAGTTCGGTTCGTTCAACGGACCAGGTCTTGAATCCTGTGAACGAGGCCGTCACCGAATAACTGCCGCGCGGCAGCGCCCGGATTTCAAAGTTCCCGCTTGAGTCGCTGGTGGCGCTGCGTTTCAGATTTGTGTCAATGTTCGTTGCCGTCACCTCAGCGCCGGCAACCACTGCGCCCGAGGCATCCCGGACGACCCCGAGAATGACGCCTTCGGTCCCCACCTGAGCAGACACGGTAGCTGTGAAAGCCAGAAAAGCGAGCAGAAAAATTCCTGCCGTCGTTATCGAACAATGCTGCCTGTTCATGAAATCCTCCTCGCGCTGTGTACTTTCGAATGAGTTAAGGAGCATCGAGTGAATCTGCTAAACGCCCGAACGAAGTCTGTGGTGTCCTGGGCTTAACGGTTAATTGATGTCCATTACCGAGAATCGAACCGCCGGGTCTGTTGGGTCCAACTCCGTTTGGCTGACCAGATCTCTGACGTGGAGTCTGTTTAATGTGTCTTTTGTAGATCCTCCACCGATATCAGTCAAGGGCTAATTCAGTTTCGTCCATAATAATGGAAACAATCTTGAAGCTGTAACACTGGACCTATTTGTCGAATTCTCAAACAATTGGTCGGCATTCGTGAGCGCACAGACTGTTTCGTTCCCTTCAAAATCAGCGAGTTCGGCCTCCTGGGCTCGGAAGCGACAGCCTCCTGAAACGGCGCGACTTCAGTGTGGCATGAACCCGATTGACATTTCTTCAAGCGTTCGTCCACAATCTTGGACGATCCCTGCACACGGAGATTTGCCAATGCCACTTGCCTTGAAGCCCCACGCCACGTCGATTGAAAGGGCGTTTTCTATCCTGGAAATGTTGGACGGAACCCGAAGAGGTTGGAACATCTCGGAAATCAGCCGTAAACAAAAGATTCCCAAAAGCAGCGCCCACGTCATTGTCGTGGTGCTGGAACGCATGGGGTATTTGAAGCGTGAGAACGGGACGCGGCGCTACAAACTGGGGCTCAAGATCTGCAGCCTGGGCCGAGGATTGATGAATGACCTGGCTCTTCCCGAGATCGCGTTGCCCCACATGCGCTGGCTGGTGGAGCAGACTCGATTGACGGCTCATTTGGGAGTTTTGGAAAAGGGACACATTGTCTTTATTCAAAAGATTGATGGGCCGGGTATGGTGAAGTTCGACACCTACGTTGGCAAGCGCGCCGACGTGCATTGCACGGGACTGGGCAAGGTTCTCCTGGCCTTCAGCAACGAACAGATCATTCGCGAGTGCTTGTCGGTAGGATCGTTTGCGAAGTATACGGATGCTACCATCACCTCCTCGGCGAACTTTCGAAAAGAGCTGATTCGGGTGAAGCAGAAGGGATATTCGATTGATGATGAGGAAGAAGAAGCGGGCGTGCGCTGCGTCGCCGTGCCGGTGTTCAATCCCCTCGGTGAACTGATCACGGCGCTGAGTGTCACCGGGACAACGGCTCAGATTTCCTCGGACGGCTTCGAGAAGCTCGCCGCGACCGTGAAGGAGTCTGCCTCGAGAATTTCCAGGGCTTTGAAGGAGATGTGAAATTGCCACTTAGAAGGGTCCAGAGGAACAGCCTCGGAGACTGGTCCCGAGTTCCCCACCCCGGCGCTTCGCGCCACCCCTCCGAGGAGGGGACTACGATGAGACCTGCAAAAGCCAGAACGACGCGCATGCATCACTCACGAGCAATATCCTCGCTCGACTTAGAGTGACCCGCAGTCATTCGGGGCTTCAAATCCCCTGGGAGGGGTGGCTGGCTGCGCCAGCCGGAGTGGGTCTAAACGTGACCACTCCACTCACCTAACGTCGCGCGCCATCTCTACGTGAAGGGATGCTGCCCCACAATGAGAATTCCAACATTGACCCTACCGACCCCGCGGCGACGCAGCCTGTGCCTCCTGCTCTTGAGCCCGAATCCAGCCCTCGATACTGCTCAGCACCTTCGACATTTCTAGTTTCACCATCCTGTCGTCGAATCGAATGACGTGAACGCCGAGACTTTCCAGTCGGCGATGTCTTTCGAGATCAGCGTCCCCCTTTTGCCAGTGGCTGGCGCCATCTATCTCAATCGCCACCATAAGTTCGGGACAAAAGAAATCGACGATGAACTTGTCGATCGGCTTCTGACGGTGAAAGTCGTAGCCTAGCAGTTTCCTGCTCTTCAATTGATTCCACAACAGCACCTCAGAAAGCGTGCTGTGATTGCGGAGTTTGCGAGCCAACTCTTTCAGTCGGGGATCGGAGGGAATGATCCTTCTACGTTGCATGGCAACCCGGTCTGGCACAAGCTGAGTGGAAGCATCTTTGTCGGGACAGGTGACTAGACTAAGACTAGCCCCTTGGTTGGCGCTTTGAAAGTCCCCACCCCGGCGCTACACGACCCCGTGAAGTCTTATCAAGACTTCACCTTCGCGCCACCCCTCCCATGGAGGGGAGAGATAGGACGATGGTAATCCGTTTCTCATCCCAGACCGATCCTCAGACGCCCGCGACATCGTTCAACACGTTGTTCAAACAACGAACCACCCGACTCATCCGATCCTTCCTTGGTCTCGAGGAGTACGGGATCTCCGGCAACAACTTTTCCGCCCGCGACTTGATACCGGTCAGCTCCGCAGCGTAACTAGCGCGCTGTTCTTTCGACAATCGTTTGGTTAAATAGACCGGAGGACCCGGTTTGTCGCTTACCAGCGGCTCCATAGAAATCGTCCCGCTCATGCGCGGAGGCAAATAACGAAGGTAGGCTTTCTCCGCAGCCAAAAAAATCTGCGCCAACTCATCTCGAATCTCTTTCCTCGGGATCCGATAGAGCTCTGCGATTGAATCCTCGAGATGCTTCTCCCACGGCCGCGTTGGGTCGGACAACACCTTTCCCGCCAGCCAGAATGAAATTTCATCCGCCGGGTTAACTTGACAATGGAAAAAGTACTCACAGGCTCTGCCGCCTTCGGCGAATAGTTCTTGCAGATGCACCGCCACATTTTTCAAGGTGGGCAGGAACCAGCGATCCCGCTCCCAATGCTGCGGCGGCTCAACCTGCGGTCCGCCCAGCGTGCCGAAATCGCAGCTCAAGGAGTCGATGATCTTCTTGCGATAACCCAAGTCTCGTTTGCGGCTCGTGTCGTGGACGTCGATTATGTAATCTACCTTCTCACTGATTTTTTTCAGCGAAGGCATCGTCTCGGGTTCCTCAAACTTCATTCCCCAGCTATTCACTCCGATCGTCTTCTTGGGCCAGCGGCTGCGAATGTATTCGCTGACTCGGACATTCAGCAGCGCATGATACTCGGCGTCGGTAAGAGCTTTGCACTGGGCACAGCGGCAGCGGCCCTGGTCGGCAGATTGGAGGCTGACGCCATCGATCTCGAATCGCTGAAAGACGAAGTCAAGCACCTTCTGCATCCAGCGCCAGGACTCCGGTTCACTGGCACACATGGCGTTCGCATTTCCTCGGCTGAGTTTGGGATTGGCTCGAATGATTTCATCAAATCCCCAACTGTAGACACCGAGACCCGAAAGGACACGAACGCCACGACGGTGCGCCAGGTCGATTAGCTGTTCAACCAGCGCGCCTCGCTCACGTGAGACAGAGTTCGCGATATCGACGGGCCAGGCACGGGAAACATAGAGCCCCCAAATGGAGATCTCGTTGAAGCCGAGGCGCTGCATGGACGAGAAGGTCCACATGTAATCCTTCATCAACTTTGTATCCAGTCGCATGGAAGGCCATGCCGCCGAAGGATCAGGGTTCGAAGCCAGATCCGTGATCCAGCCGAGATATCCACGGTGATTGAACCGGGGCAGTTGAGCCCTGCGGTCTTCCGCGGCAATCGAATTCAATCCCGTCACGAGCGCTCCAAAACCTGCGGCGCTACTCATGATCATGGAACGGCGAGTGATTTCAGTACCCATGGTTGCGAATCAGGAATTCCCGATTCCCAGGGTGGAGCACACATGGCGCCGTCCGTCATGTGTGCGTACGGCACCGCCCGCATACATGGCAAATTGCGCGATGTATGCGCCACCCAGAAGCCTGTGCCTCACACCTAATACCCGGCACCTGTTATTTCCATTCTGCAAACTCGTCGACGAACTCAACAATCTCCTGCACAAACCCGTCGAAGAATTTCTGTCCCTTCTCGGGCGTGGCCATTTCCGGACGGCCAATGCCGCCATGGTCGGAGATGTCGTTGAACTCATCCACAAAATAAACCGGTGGAGCGTACTGGGCGTCGAGGCGCTTGTACTTGTTGGTCGTGCCGAACGGTCCGCCCGTCCGGGCCTTGGCCATCTCGACTGACTCGGGCCGCAAGTTCAGCATCATTGAGGTTTCCATCTCACAAGCGTGCCCAACGCCTCCCAGAGGCGATTCACGAACTGCCGACACCGTGTCACGTCCCAAGGCCCAGTAGGAAGCAAATCCGATCCGCAACTCAGGACGGCCTTCATACTTGCTTTTCACGTCCCGCATAGCCGCTTTGGTCACGATCTCATTGCCTCCGTGACCATTGAGAAACAGAATCTTCCTGAATCCCGTGCGAATGAGAGAGTCGCACAGTCCCTTGATCAAATCCATGTAAGGCTGTATCTCGAGGCTCAGCGAGGCCAGATGACGGTGGTGCGGTGAATGTCCCAGCCAGAGAGTCGGCAACAGGACGACGGTCTGGGGTCTGGCAGCTTCCACGCGCTCGGACAATTCAGTGATGAGGTCTGTGTCCACCGAAAGAGGCAGATGCAGGCTGTGCTGCTCAATCGAGCCCAGCGGAGCGATGGCGATCAGCCGGTCAAAGTCGAGGGCCTTAACCTCGGGCCATTTCAGTTTCCTAAATTGCATGTTGGTTTCTCTCGGATTGCGTGCCTCTTCAAACAGGGAGGCTGCAAAAGAATCTTGTTTGCCGGATGAACCAGATCCGGTAGGAACACGGTGCCACGCGTCCGGCTTGAGGTTCCCGCTTGAGGACGCGCGGCGGGACAGCGGTCCCACGCGCGTCCCTACCATTGAGGCTCCGTCAAAGCCAAACTTCCTCCGACACCACGTAGAGCGTGAATCCTTTCTTGATTTGCGCCGCGAAGTGAAGCATGGAGACAACCCCGGACCGGTGAGCACGGATCTCCTGCGCCTCGGACGAATGATCGGAGAAATCGTGCAGACGCCCCAACAAGTCGCCCTCACTGACGTCGACACCCAGATCGACGAGAGGTTCCCAGACCCCGTCCTTTGGACACGGAATGTAGTCTGCCAGATTCACAGCCTGCACAAAGCGTGGCGGCGATGGCCTCGCGGGATCGATCTTTACGATTTCGCCCGGCAGGAGGCCGTAGTGTCGCAATACATTCCTGATTCCTTCATATGCGTGCAACGTACCTTTGCGGTTCGTCGACTCGGCATAACCAAATTCGCCGCCAATCGTGATCTTGCCCATCGCTTCGGCTTCATCGGTCAGCAGGCCTGAATGCAGCTGGCTCGAATACAGCATGATGAACGGCGTATCGAAAAGCTGAGCGACCTTGGCGATTTCCGCGCGCTGTTGCGGATCTGGAATCGGATGAAACGAAGAGCACAACGGAAAAATGGCTTCATTCCCACCCGAATGGATATCGAGCACCGCGTGAACCTGCGGAAAGATTTTCGTCTTTACGAAATTCGAAATTCGATAAGAAATCGTGCCCCGTGGATTTCCAGGGAAAGCGCGATTCATATTGACACCGTCGAGAGGCGACACGCGACGGTCGGCCACGCAGGCGCTTTGGCTCAACTGCGGTATCAGAATCACCCGGCCGCGCATGGTCGCGGGATCGAGATCGCGGCAAAGCCGTTTGACTGAAACCTGGCCTTCGTATTCGTTGCCGTGCGTGCCGCCGAACGCTACAACGTTTTTCTCTGCAGGGCCGTTCAACCCGTTGATCACCGTAATCGGAATCAGCGAAGAGCCCCAGTTCGAGTCCATCTGAAAGGCGAGTTGATAGTGATGCTTTCCAGGCTTGGCAAAATCAATGTCTGAGGGGTTGTAGACGACTTGAGTCATTTGATCGCTCCCATGAGAATCGTCCTGGTGCTAGTGCTAGTGCTCGTCCCCGAACAAAAGCCGAGGTCGGCGACGAGAACGAGCACGAAGACGAAGAGTTGGAGGAGGTAGCGCTTTCATGTTCTGTGGTGACTCGCAGGAGCATGGATTGCTCCCAACAAGGCGCTCGAGATCGGCGTCCAGAATACTGGACAACCAGTCCGTTTGGAGGGACGGAAGTCTATATTGTCCTGTTGATGTGTCAAGGTGATTCTGCTAGCGTTGCTGCCGCTCTGTCCAGCTTTCTGGACAGATTCGTTCACTGCCGATCGACGCCCAAGGTCTCAACGAATTCTGGTTTTTTGGCGAGAAGGAGAGATCGTCATGATGGTTGATGTTCATACCCATTTCTTCAAATACCCGGACCACTTCACCGAGGATTTTCGCGATCAGGCGCGTCGTGCTCGTACCGGCGTCGAGGTGGACCTCACGGTGCGCTGGGACGAGTATTACGCTACAGGGAAGCAGTGCGACAGGACCATCGTCTTTGGCGGTAAGGCCAAACTGTCAGGTCTCTGGGTGCCCGACACCGAGGTGGCCGCCTATGCGCGCCAGCATCCGGACAAGCTGATTCCGTTCCTGTCCGTTGACCCCACGCAGCCAGGTTGGCAGGACGAACTCGTCCAAGGTCATCAGGATCTGAGGATGAAGGGGATCAAACTGTTGTCAATGTACGCCGGGTTCAAGCCCAACCAGCCAGAACTCGACTATCTCTGGGAATACGCTGGCAAGCATCACCTGCCTGTTCTCCTGCACACAGGCACAACCTTTATCGACAAAGCTCCATTGGAGTGCACGCTGCCCCGACTCCTGGACGAAGTAGCGATTCGCCACCCGAAGGTCAAAATCATCATGGCGCATCTGTCGCACCCGTATGAGGGCGAGTGTGTCGTTACCATCCGCAAGCATCCGAACGTCTATACAGACTGCTCGGCCCTGCACTATCGCCCATTCCAGCTCTATCACTCGCTGATGCTGGTCCAGGAGTATGGCGTCTGGGACAAGGTCCTGTTCGGCACCGACTATCCTTTCACAACAGTTGACGCGAGCGTTGACGGGATCCGGAAGCTGAACGAGATGTTGACTGGCACGGCTCTTCCCCGTCTGAACACGGAGGCCATCGAGAAGATGTTTTACCGGGATACCCTGAAGATCCTGGAAATTGAAGACTAGAGGTAGGGTGCGTGGGCACTTCAACCCACCAGATCATCTGCCGGAGAGGGTGCGTCAAAGACGCGACGCACCCTACAGACCTCGCAACACGGTCCACCTTCGGGCACGAATGAGGTAGCCTTTGAGCAATCTTCTGCTCCACAGCATTCTTTCCATCGGCGTCCTCAGTCTCGCCATGCTTGCCAAGACACCAACGCCACTTCCCGAAAAAATCACGCCCTATCCGGTCGTCGCCAACATCGATTTTGCCGAAGGCCCGATCTTCGACCGCCACGGAAACCTCTATTTTGTGAACTACCTTCGCAACGGAACCTTGGGGAAGATGACTCCGCAAGGGGGCGTTGGGGTTTGGTGCGAGACCGGCGGGCAGGTGAACGGACTGAAGGTGGACTCCGCTGGATACGTCATTGGAGCGGATGCGGGCGCCAAGCGGATCATCCGAGTTCATCCGAATGGAACCCCGATTGAGGTGTTGACGGATAAGTTCGAAGGCAAACCCTATCTCAGCCCCAATGATGTGTGTCTGGACCTGGACGGAAACATTTATTTTACCGATCCCTCCAACGAGACCCCGGAAGCGCCCATTGGCTCGATCTATCGGATTGATGCAGCAAAGAAGGTCACACGACTCGCAACGGGCTTGAAGTATCCCAATGGGCTGGCAGTGACGCCCGACCAGAAGCAACTCATCGTTGCGGAGACCATGACCAACCGGATTTTGAGCTTTGACTTCCGAACGGACGGTTCGTTGGGCCCCCCAAGGACGGTATACCAGTTCCCAAATTCCTCGGTCGACGGAGTCATGTTCGACGAATACGACCGTCTCTGGGTGGCGCGATGGTTAGATGCAACGGTTGCCGTCATCACGCTGGATGGCGAGTTAGTCGCCGAGATTCCTGCCGGTGGCTCAAAGGTGACCAACCTCTGCTTCTGGGGCAAGAGCGTCTACGTCACAGTCGCGGAGCGTCACTCCATCCATCGCCTGGACGTCGGAGTCGCGGGCAAACCCTATACGAAGTAAAATCGAGAGGTAGCTCCGAAGCCTTCGGCTCGCTGAGGGAATACGCCCGTCAGTCCGGCCAAGCGCAGCGCGAGCCGGAATCCAAGGAATTCCGGCTCGTTTGCGATCCCTGCGAGCCGCCTAAACTGGACGCGTGTCCAGGAACTACCGACCAATCTGTCGTATAATCACAGGCAACAGGAGTCCAGGGATGCGAATCATGCAACCTGTCCCTGATTCGGCTCTCGAATCAAATTCAGACCCAGGACCAAAACAGATTTCTTGGCCCGACGCCAGTCGCTATGAGGTTTTCGCTATGAGATCTCCCCTGCAGAGTTTGGTAGTCTTGTTCTGCAGCCTCTTCACACAGGTTCTTTGGGCACAAAAACCGGCCCCCGCGAGCCCGCAAGTCGATTTTCAACGTGTGGTACGGCCCATCCTGTCCGAAAACTGTTTCCACTGCCACGGCCCGGACGCCAACACACGCATGGCCGATCTGCGGCTCGACACGCGGGAAGGCGTGTTTGCGAAGAGAGAGAGCGGCACTCCGGTTACACCCGGCAACCTGCAATCAAGCCTCGTGTATCAGCGTATCACTCAAGCCGATCCGGCTTTGAGGATGCCGCCTGAAAGCTCGCACAAAGTACTCACGGACGCGCAAAAGGACATTCTGAAACGATGGATCGCAGACGGGGCGACCTGGAAGGAACACTGGTCCTTTGTCCCGCCTTCACGAGCTTCATTGCCTCCAGTGAAAACCAGAGATTGGGTTCGGAACCCGGTCGATGCCTTCGTGCTCGCGAAAATGGAAGCTGCGGGGCTGGAGCCAGCGCCGGAAGCGGAGCGTCGGGCTTTGATGCGCCGCCTTTCCCTCGATCTCACCGGACTGCCACCCGCGCCCGACGAAGTCGAACAGTTCGTCAACGACCCCTCGGCGCAGGCATACGAAAAACTCGTCGATCGGATGATGGCCTCCCAGCATTGGGGAGAGCATCGCGGTCGCTATTGGCTGGATGCGGCTCGGTATGCCGACACACACGGCATCCACATCGACAACTATCGCGAGATGTGGCCCTACCGCGACTGGGTCATCAAAGCTTTCAATCGGAACCTGCCCTTCGATCGCTTCACCATTGAGCAACTGGCGGGAGATCTGCTGCCCAATCGCACGGTCGATCAACAGATTGCCTCTGGTTTTCACCGCTGTAATGTGACGACGAATGAGGGTGGCGCCATTCCTGAGGAATTTGAAGCCATCTACGCCAAGGACCGCGTCGATACGACAGGCGCTGTCTTCCTGGGGCTGACCGTCGGTTGCGCGACTTGTCACGATCACAAGTTTGACCCCATCTCTGCCAAAGACTTCTATTCCATGGCCGCATTTTTCCGCAACACCACGCAGAACGCCATGGACGGCAATATCCCGGACACACCGCCCATTCTGGTCATACCGACAGGACCGGACGTTCAGCGGTGGGACCAGCTCAATCGTGAGGAACGGGTGTTGCTTGAGCGCATGGAACAGGCGCGCAGGCAACAAGACAAGTCCTTCGGGAAGTGGCTGCGTTCGAAGGATCGCACCGGGTTGGTGGCACCTCTTGAGATGGTAGATGCGAGAAAGTCGCCGCCGAGACCATCCATGGACCCCTCCGCGCAACTGGCCTGCCTGACGCTCGGAACCACGGCGTCGCTGGAGCACCAAGGTCAAGCCGAAACCATTTCACTGAAAGACGGATTAACTCTGGGAGACGGACCGCGGCCCAACTCCAAGGGCCTGCACTTCGGCGCGAAAGCTCAGGTTGAGATTCCAACCAAGGCCAACGGCGACTTCAGTGCGGACAAGGCGTTTTCGATTGCCACCTGGATCCTATCGCCCGACAACGACGACAACTTCGTGATTGCCAGCCAGATGAACCCTGAAGATAAAGACCGCGGTTGGCTGATTGAACTGGGAGCACGCGTGCCCATGCTCAAGCTGACGGGTGACGACGGAAAAGCGATTTCCGCCCGGGGAGAACATTTGCGGCAGCTGAAGCCTGGTACCTGGAATCATCTGGTGGTTACCTACGACGGCGGGCGCGGGCAGGATGGCATGAGTCTTTACTTCAACGGCAAGCCCGTTCCGGCGCTGGGAAACGCCGCCGCCTCGGAGCTGAAGGGCGAGATTCGCACAGGTAGGCCGCTGCGTTTGGGTAGTGATGGCAAGCGTTTTTTTCAAGGCGGGGCCATTGCCGATTTCCGCATCTTCAATCACGCGCTCACGGATGATGAGGCGCGTCTGGCCTTTGCCTGGTCGGAACTCTATCCGGCTTTCAGCAAGCCGGCTGACCAGCTGACCGATGCCGAGCGCGAGAACCTGCATCTCTTCTTTCTGAACAATGAGGACAAGAATTACCGGGGTCTCGTTTTCAAGCGACAACAGGTGGATCTCCAGCAGCGGGACATCCGCAGGCGCAGCGCCATCACCCACGTGATGCAGGAACGGCGTGAGAGTCAGCCGATGGCCCACATCCTCCACCGCGGTCAATACGACCAACCGCGCCAGGAAGTCCAGCCCAACGTTCCCACTGCCCTCCCACCCATGCCGGCGTCGTTCCCTCGCAATCGGCTGGGTTTGGCTCAGTGGCTGGTCGATGCCTCCAACCCGCTCACCGCGCGCGTCACGGTGAACCGTTTCTGGCAGGAGCTTTTTGGCACCGGCCTGGTGAAGTCGAGCGAGGACTTCGGTTCTCAAGGACTGGCGCCGTCGCACCCGGAACTGCTTGACTGGCTGGCAGTCGAGTTTCGCGAATCGGGATGGGACGTCAAAAAGTTCTTCAAGCTGTTGGTCACCTCGGCCGCTTACCGGCAATCGGCTCAGGCCAGCGAAGCAAAATTGAAGTCAGATCCGGAGAACCGGTTGATCTCACGAGGGCCTCGATTCCGTATGGATGGCGAGATGGTTCGAGACTATGCGCTGGCGGCGAGTGGGCTGCTCGTACCGACGATTGGCGGACCGAGCGTAAAGCCTTATCAGCCCTCAGGCATTTGGGAAACGGTTGCGATGATCGGTAGCAATACCCAGTTTTACAAACAGGACACGGGCGACAAGCTCTACCGCCGCAGCCTCTATACGTTCTGGAAGCGCAGCGCCCCACCGGCCTCGATGGAGATTTTCGGCGCTCCCACACGGGAGAGTTGTACGGTGCGCCGTGAGCGAACGGATACACCACTCCAGGCACTGGTCGTTATGAACGATCCGCAGTTTGTTGAAGCAGCCCGCGCTCTGGCGCAGGCTGCTTTGAAGTCAGCGCAAGGAGATCTAGACCGCGAGATCGATTTCATTGCGACCCGCCTTTTGGGCCGGCCGTTTGATGCCAGCGAACGAGACATCACCCGAAAGGCTTATCAGGACTATCTCGCTCACTTCGTCGCCCACACCGAGGAGGCAAAGAAACTTCTGTCAGTGGGAGAGTCCAAACCAGACGAGGCGTTGGCCGTTCCACAATCGGCGGCTCTGACGATGGTGGCCAACCAGGTAATGAATCTCGATGAGGGACTGAACAAGTGACAAAGATTCGCTGTCAACGACGGGAAGCTGAGAAGAATTGTTTCTTGGTGTAGCGTGATCCGGTAGGGACGCGGTGCCCCGCGTCCGTTTTAGGTTTACTGTCGCGGACGCGCAGCAGCGCGTCCCTACCATTGATTCTTTCTTTCGCAGTTTCAAGTTTTTCTCAGGAGAACCACCATGCATCCGTTCGACGAAACCGTTCTGCTTGAAACACGCCGCCAGTTTTTTGGGCATGCTGCGCGAGGCCTGGGTGCGGCCGCTCTAGCCACTGTCCTCGGTGACAGAAGTCTAGTTGCCAATGCCGTAACGAACGCAAAAGCTGTGGGTGGACTTCCCTCGCTGCCTCATTTTGCCCCAAAGGCCAAACGGGCCATCTATCTCCACATGGTGGGAGCACCTCCGCAAATCGACTTGTTCGACTACAAGCCCAAGATGAAAGACTGGTACGACAAGGATCTGCCAGAGTCCGTACGACAGGGTCAACGGCTCACGACCATGACCGCCGCCCAAAGCCGCTTTCCCATCGCGCCTTCAATCTTCAAGTTCCAACAGCATGGCCAGAGTGGAACGTGGATGTCCGAGTTGTTGCCCTACACGTCCAAGATGGTGGATGACCTCGCGATTATTCGCACGGCGAACACAGAAGCCATCAACCATGAACCGGCCATCACCTTCATCCAAACCGGGAACATGATCGCAGGAAAACCCTGCCTGGGCGCCTGGATCGCCTATGGCTTGGGGAGCATGAATCAGGATTTGCCAACGTTTGTGGTGCTCAACGCCACGCATTCACACCCGAAGGCCGGGGTTCAGGCAATTTCAGCGCGCCTTTGGAGCGCAGGATTTCTCTCGGCCCAATACGCCGGGGTGGCGTTGCGTTCGGGCGGCGACCCAGTGCTCTACATTAATAATCCAGACGGCGTGTCCTCTTCCCTCCGGCGACGTATGCTGGATGCCGCCGGCCAGATCAACCAGATCCAGTATCAGAAGCTGAGTGACCCCGAAACGCTGACTCGCGTCGCTCAGTATGAAATGGCGTTCAGAATGCAGACTTCAGTTCCAGAACTCACCGACGTGACGAAAGAGCCCGAGAGCACCTACAAAATGTACGGCGACGACGCCCGCAAAGGAGGCACCTTCGCGCATAGTTGTCTGATGGCTCGCAGGCTGGTGGAGCGCGGCGTTCGCTTCGTACAGCTCTACCACCGGGGTTGGGATGTGCACAACACTCTTCCCGAGGTGCTGGCCAGCCAATGCAAAGACGTCGATCAGGCATGTTGGGCGTTGGTCCAGGATCTTAAGGCGCGGGGTCTTCTCGAAGATACCGTCGTTGTCTGGAGCGGTGAGTTTGGCCGTACGATCTACTCACAGGGTAAGCTCACCCAAACGGATTACGGCCGCGACCACCATCCGCGGTGCTTTAGCTTATGGATGGCCGGAGGCGGAGTGAAAGGTGGGGTTGTCTACGGGGAAACCGACGAATTCTCTTACAACATCATCAAGGATCCCGTCCATGTCCGTGACTTCCAAGCCACACTGCTGCACCTGTTGGGGATTGATCACGAGAAATTCACCTACAAGTATCAGGGCCTCGATCAGCGTCTCACCGGAGTTGAGTCTGCCAGCCCGGTGAAGGCGATCCTTGTCTAACTTCGAACCACGATCTTCGGTAGAAACGGCAAGTCGTAGGCTTGGCCGGAATGGCGAAGAGGGATGAAGGTTATTGTGCTCGGAACCGTCTCCACCTCATCGGCGGTTCACCGGCCGGCGGACTCCAGAACAAATTGACATGACTCACAAGCCTTTTGGCCGACGCAGTTTTCTAAAGTCAGCAGGTGCCACCCTTACAACCTCGCTGTTCACCGGCAAGTTGAGAGGCGCCAATGAACGCCCAACAGGCGCCTTTATCGGGCTCGGCATGATGGGGTCTGAGAACTTGAGCGTGGCTCTGGAGCAAGGAGTCGAGGTCAAAGTCGTCTGCGATGTTTATCGACCGCATCGCGAAAGAGCCGTGGCCCTTGTCAATGGGGCCAAGCAAAAGGCAAAGTCCGTTCAGGATTTTCGCGAGATCCTTGCGGACCCGTCGATTGATTTCGTCTGCATATCGACTCCCGACCACTGGCATCCGTACATGACCATCGAGGCGTGCAAGGCCGGCAAAGATGTTTACGTCGAGAAGCCGGTTTGTGTGGCAATCGACGAGGGTATCAAAATGGTCGAAGCGGCACGCAAGAACCGTCGAGTCGTCCAGGCGGGCACGTGGCAGCGCTCCGGACAGCACTTTCAGAAGGCCTGCGAGATTGTTCGTAGTGGCCAACTGGGAGAGGTGCTCTTTGCGCGAACCTGGATCTATTCCAACGAACCGTCTCAAGGCATCGGCAATCCTGCCGACGCTCGTCCTCTCGAGGGGCTCGATTGGGATTTGTGGCTGGGCCCGGCGCCGCAACGTCCGTTCAATCCGAACCGTTTCGGAGTTTATCCCAATGCCTATTCCTATTTCCGCTGGTTCTGGGACTACGCCGGAGGCCACCTCACCGATTCGGGCGTACACATGATCGACACGCTGCAAATGGCATTCAACGAGGCGATGCCAAAAGCGATCACGGCACTGGGCGGCAAGCTCTGGTTCAAAGACAATCGCGAAACTCCCGACACGATGCAGGTGACCTACGAGTACCCAGGCTTCACAAGCTCGTGGGAGCATCGCTGCAACAATGCCGATGCGGCGCTCGCGCGACCCATGGGCGCAACCTTCTACGGAAGTCGCGGAACGCTCTACGTGGATCGGAACCTCTACCGCGTGACTCCCGAAAAAGGGTCTCGCCTGCAGGCAAGCGAGATGAAGCGCATTTCCGATCCTCATCCGCTGCACTGGGCAAACTTCCTCAATTGCGTCAAGACGCGGCAACAGCCCAACAGTGACATTGAAACGTGTCTTCGTTCATCTGCCACGTGTCTGCTGGGGAACCTGGCCTATCGAAACCGGTCGCGCGTCGATTGGGACGATCAACGAAAAACCGTCCTACAGCCTGAACTCGAGAAGCAACTCCGTTACGAGTACCGGGCGCCCTGGAAACTGGAGGTTTGAGTGGCAGGTTCCCTGCTGACGCATCTTTCCCGACGCCAGTTCCTGATGGCAACGAGCGCCTTCCTCTCGAACACCACCAGGGGAAAGTTTCCAAACAGTTTCGGTCTCGAGATCTACAGTCTCCGTCGCGAGGCCGCCAAGGATCTCCCTGCGACACTGGATCTGATCCGCAAATTCGGGATTGTCGATGTGGAACTAGGAGATTTTTACGGACGCACCGCCCAAGAGGTTCGGCGCCTGCTCGACAACGAGGGGCTTAGGGCCAGCTCGATGATGTCGGCTCACGCCCACCTGAAGGGGGATATTCAGTCAGTTGTCCGCGATGCTCGGGCGCTTGGGGTCGAATACGTTGTGTGTTCGACCATTCCACACAAGAAGCACCTCACGGCTCAGGACTGCGATCGAGCCATTGAAGACTTCAATCGCTGGGGCAGGGTTCTTTCCGGCTCCAAGCTGCGGCTCTGTTACCACACGCATGGTGTGGAGTTCGGACCGTCTCCCGACGGCACGTTGTTTGACACGCTTGTGAAGCGCACAGATTCGCAATTCGTCAACTACGAGATGGATATCTTTTGGATGGTTTACGCCTACCAAGATCCCGTGAAGTGGCTGCACAAGTATCCGGGTCGTTTCCCACTCCTGCACGTGAAGGACCTTCGTAAGGACACACCACTCGGCGGCTCGCCGGGCGACGTGCTGGAGGAAGCCAGTGTGATTCTGGGGCAAGGGTTGGTCGATGTTCCTGCGGCATTGCGGGCTGCCGAGGCGACCGGGACAAAGCACTACTATATTGAAGATGAGGCCGTCAACGCCGCCGAACAGATACCGAAGAGCCTGCGCTACCTGGAAAGCATTCGGTAGAGGTGTCCCTGATACTTGCACAGCTGGCTCCTATCGAACACCACAAGCCACATACCATTGCATGACTTCCTCGGTTCCGGAAAGGCTAAGGCGAAAGCTCATGCGTTCGACTAGACTTTTATCGTTTCTTCCAGGTTCTGGACTCGTCCTCTTCTTCGCGACCTTCTTGTGCTCCGCAGGACTGGCGGAATCCGTGACGACGGCAGATCTCGAGAATGCCGCCACCGACAACTCGTCCTGGCTCACTTATGGCCGGGACTATTACGGCCAGCGCTTTGTCCGCCTGGAACAGATCACTCCAGCCAACGTCAACCGGCTGCACCCGGCCTGGGTCTTCGCGACCGGTGGTGAGAATCGTGGCTTGCAGGCAACTCCTCTCGTTCACAAAGGAGTGTTGTACCTCTCGGCGGATGGATCGCGTGTGTTTGCACTCGACGCTCGCAACGGAGCCAGGAAGTGGGCCTACGACCCAAAGATCTCGGAAGAGGCCGCTCGGGTGTACTGTTGTGGATCAATCAACCGCGGCGTGGCACTCTTCGGAGAGCTGGTATTTGTCGGCACGATGGACGCCCGTCTCATCGCCCTCCACAAGGAGACGGGCAAGGTCGTTTGGGAAACCAAAGTGATCGACTGGCAACAGGGGTACAGCATCACCGGGGCGCCGCTGGTGGTGAAAGACCTGGTGTTGACCGGGGTTGCCGGCGGTGAGTTCGGCATCCGAGGCTTCGTGAAAGCGTTCGACGTCAAGACCGGAACTCTGCGCTGGACGGCGTACACCATTCCCGGACTAGGCGAGCCGGGCAATGAAACCTGGCCGGGAGACACCTGGAAAAATGGCGGCGGGCCTACCTGGACGACCGGTGTGTATGATGCGAAGCTGAACCTGGTCTACTGGAATACGGGAAACGCAGCGCCCTGGAACTGCCGGGTCCGCAAAGGCGATAACAAATGGACGGCCGCGACGATTGCGATTGATGCTGACAACGGAAAGATCCGGTGGGGATTCCAATATACACCGTGGGATTGCTGGGACTACGACGCGGTCAGCACCCCTGTGCTGGCAGACCTCGTTCTCGGGAAGCTTGGCCTGACCAAGGCCCTGTTCCACCACGACAAGAATGGCTTCTTCTATGCCCTGGACCGCACCAATGGAAAGTTTCTCTACGGCGAGCCCATCGTTCCCGGTATCAATTGGGCTTTCGGCCTCGATCCCGAGACTGGGCGCCCCAAGGTAAATCCCGCGATGATCGCTGAAACGGGCGGCCCCGAAGTCGGTCCGATCATTCCCAGCCTTGAGGGATCGATCGACTGGCAGCCTTTAGCCTTCAACCCAGACCTCAACACTCTTTACTTCATGTCCAACCAATGGGCGATGGGCTACAAGTTTTGGGACAAAGACAAGTTCAAGCCGCCGACCAATGGCGAATGGTATCTGGGAGGCGATTACCAGCAATACCTGACCAGCGAAAATCCCGGCAACTTCGTGGCATTCGACGTAGTCAATCGCAAGGTGCTGTGGAGGGCGGTGAGCCCAGCACCGTTCTGGGCAGGTGCAGTGGCTACGTCGACTGGACTCGTCTTCACAGGAGATATGCGCGGCTACTTCATGGCGATGGACGCGCGTACGGGATCGCTGCTCTGGCAGTTTCAGACAGGCTCGGGCATCATCGGGAGCCCCATTACCTACGAACTCGACGGCACGCAGTACATCGCCGTACCTTCCGGCGGGATCGGTGGCGACATGATTTTTTACTACTCAGAACCAAAGGCCGGCAACCTTTGGGTTTTCGCCTTGGATGGCGGAGGTCGGGCGACGGTGCCAGCCGGGACCAATCTGACGACTCTTAAGGGCGCTCTGCCTCGAGTCGGTGAGCCGGGTCATACGCTGGGCGGCCGGGTGCTGCCGGGCTACGGCTTCCCGCCAACCGAAGGCGGCGAGCCGCTGAAAGGGGTTTCCTCGCCTATGCAGACTGCAGCGACGCAGCCCAATCCGTTTCTCGGTGAAGCGAAGGCCATCACCCAGGGCGAGCGAACTTATCGAGCGCGCTGCGTTGGATGTCACAAGGCTGCTGGCGGTAGCGGTCCAAACCTGTTCAGGACCAAGCTCAGCCCGACGCAGTTCTTCGACGCCGTAGCCAAGGGGCGCAAGGGCACCGTGATGCCGTCATTCAGCTCGCTGCTTACGATCGATCAGATCTGGGAA
>Ga0187893_10006434_pt1 | contig 20113 bp, 14 predicted proteins | sample MA1701074metaG_FD_139574 | JGI IMG/M metagenome (GOLD analysis project Ga0187893, IMG submission 139574) | White microbial mat communities from a basaltic lava cave in the Kipuka Kanohina Cave System on the Island of Hawaii, USA - MA170107-4 metaG ...
CATGTCGAAGGCGGCGATGCGCCGGTTGGTGAGGCTGGCGGTCTCCACGATGCCGTTGCAGAGTTGGTTGTAGTCCGTGTAGTCCGGTGGCCCATCCGGCTCCAATTTTTGAAAGACACCCGTGCTGCTGCGGCTGATCAAGATGTTGCCCGCCGCCTTGTACAGGGCGCCCTTGGGATCATAGCCCATGCGTTCAACTTGTTCCTGGCCAATCACGTCGTTGTGAAAGACCAATCCGTAGAACGAGCCGTTGAGCTGCGCTCGAACCGGGTAGAAGAACGGCGAGGGCACCCCCATCTGATCCAACAACCAGAAACAGAGATGCTGCCGGATATAGGCCGGATCGAGGAACTCCGCCATGAGCGAGGTCTTGCGGATGCGCGGATAGCTGGGCAGATGCCGGAACGGATGCTCGCGGTTGAATTCCAGACGGTGGGACTTCTTGTTTTGCCCGGCCGAAGTGTTGCCGCGCAATTCCATGTAAACGTTGTCGTAAAACTCGCCATCGTAAAAAATGGCCACACGTCCGCCGGCTTCGCTATCCGCGCCTATCTGGGAAGTCGGCGGTGTTATCCGGGGGGCTTGGAGCACTGTGGCCGGCGCGAACAGGTGGAAGATGGGCAGCTTGCTGGTGATATAGCCGGGATTAACTACGGTGCCCAAATACTCCGCCGAATGGGCGAGGTTGGCGAAGAGCGGCCAACGGGACGAGTTGCCCGCTGTATCCGTCGCGCGGAAATACCAGCGCACCATTTGGCCATTGGTCGAGGCGCTGGCCGGGATGATCGCCCCGAAAACCCCATCGCCAGCCGCGCCGTCTCCATGCGCGCCGTCATCGAGCATCGCCGTAATCGTCTCCGCGCCGAACATCACGCGATAGCGCAACTCAATGCCGGCGACCGGTTGAAACGTCGGCGCGATGCGCGCCGTTACCGTCAGGTCCTCATTGTCCAACGGCGTGTTGGGCGAGTGGGCCACGTCGAGAATCGCCGGTCCCGGGTTGGCCACCCCGCCCACATTCTCCGCGCCAGGCGAGGGCGTGGTGAAGTACAACGGTGTCGGGCTGCGCGCGGCCACAGTCGAGGCGATTAATTCGGCCAGCACCAGGAAATCCCCATTGGCGGCGTTCAGGTTCAAGCCCTGGATGGCCAGCACGTTCGTGCCTGCCTGGAGCATTCGGCTGCCGATGCGCAATTCCTCCAACGTTCCCGCAGCATGGACATTGGTCGCCGCCGAATTGAACGCCAGGTTGGTGGGAGCGTTGGCGCTGGACACCGGCACGCCGTTGATGAAAGCCGCGAAACCGTCGTCATAACGCAGGCGCAGCGTCAGCAGAGCGATGTTCGTCGGCTCGTCGATGGTGAATGGGAGGCGAAGGTAGGCCGATGCGTTCACATTCAACATGGCGGCGGCGATGTCGGTCTTGACGTACGGCGGCGCCGCGAAGCCCACGCCGTTGGTCCCCAGGATCCACGCGCTGTCGTTGTAGTCCGCCGTTGTCCAGTTCGTGCCGTCGTTGCCGTTGGCCGGCACCAGCACGCGGACGGCTGCATTGCTGTCGATCACGGTATGGTTCGTGGTCAGCAATGCCCGACCGAAGGAAACGTTCGGCGCCTGCGGCGGGTAAGCCGGGGCGAACTCCGAAACAATCACGCCGTTGGGATCGACCAGCGCCAGGTATTCGCCACTGGCTGACAACGCGAAGCCGGTGTGCAACGTCGCACCGGGAACGCGCCGCTCCGGGCTGGACGCGAAGATGACCATGAACTGGCCCGCCGCCAGATTGGTTTCCGGGAACCGCCATTTGGCCAGGTTGCCCGCGCTATCCGTCAATGACCAGTTGAGCAAGTTTACCGTATTGCTGCCGAGGTTCTGGATTTCGATCCAGTCGGAATACAGGCCCAGCTCATCGCGTAATGTATTCGTGTTACTGGCCATAAACTCGGAGATGATCACCGGGCTCGCGGCACCCAAAGGAAGTCGCGAGACCAGAAGGCAAACGAAAGCGACAAACGACAGTCTTTTCATAGAAATCGGGTTACGCGCTCACCATCTCACAAAACGCTGCTGAATGAAACGGCAAATTTTGTGACGGCCAGTGAACCCGTCCTTTGCGGCCATGGCCTGGATTCAGAACGTTTACTCCGCGACGCGCCTGGAGAAGCCGCAGTGGACTAGCGCTTTAGCGGCGCGCTCCAGCGGTCTTCGTGCAGTGCGCGGGCGAAAAGGCGGGCGCCCTTCGGAACCTTCACGGGCGACTCATAGGCCACGGCCTTGTCCGAAACAGTTCCGCCTGGCGCGCGCGGATCCGTTCCGTCGAGCGTGTAGTAAGTCTTCCCTGAGACAGCCGTCATTGTGAGCGGGTCCCCCGAACGTTTCTGCGAGAGCGCGGGCGCGGCCACAAATTGTTGATCGATCCAGGCCATCCGCTGTCGGATGAAGCCTTTCATATAATTGATTTCATCCTGGTAGCTCTCTCCGACAAACGTGTTGGGCCAGATACGCCGGCTCAGGATTGGCCAGCGCTGAAAGTTCCGGCCCACGGCGCCGCCCAGTTCGGCGACCAGCCCGTCGATCCGGGCCATCAGATTGGAGTCACTGAAGACGGTGGCCCGCAACTCGCCAAGCCGATCCACGTAACGCTGACCGAAGTCCGGGTCTTCAAACAGGCGGCGGTAGTATGAGTACTGGTTGTCATCGAGTTGCGGCCAGTACCAGTACTCCGCGATATGGCCCTGTTTGCCGTTGGCGTTGCCGAAGCTCAGGTTCCAATCCCAGATTGGTTCCACCTTGATCTTGCCGCCGCGGTCCTTCTGAAAAAACGTGCTGAAGCGGAAGCCGTCGATGTTTTTCGTCAGTTCGACGAGAATGTGATGGTCGATGAATGAGTCCGCGTCGAGATAGGCCGCATAGCCTTTCGCCGGGTCGTTGAAGTCGGGACCATAAAGCGCCCGCTCGAATTCCTGGATGTGCCGCTGGAGCCAGTTCTTTTGCCGGGGCGTGATTTCTTCGGGCTTTGGTTCGACGTAAAAGAATTCGTTGCCTTGCGGAGTGCGGAACATTTCTTCGCCCGATTGGTTGCCAAACCCGCGTCCGCCAAAAAAGCGTTGTTCACGCATCGGACCTCCCTGTCCCGGCGCGGTTTCAATGCGGATGCGTTCTCCGGTATTAGGGTCGCGGAATTCCCGGACCAAACGTCCCTGCTGGGGAACTGGATCGCCCGGTTCGAAGAGAGAGCGGACGCTGTCGGCCACCGACCGTTCTCCCGGATTCATTGTGCGCCCGGACCGCCGGCCTCCCCCGGCGGACGGCAGAAAGCCTCTCGGGTCCGCGGGAAATCCACCTGGGCCGGTGGGATAGCCGTAGCGGTTACCGGAGCCGCCGCCGAAACCGCCAGGCCGTCCTTCAACTGTGGGGGTGACGTTGCCCGTCGTGTCCCAATGATCCTTCTTGAAGATGTAGCCGCCTGTGAGGTTCGGCTCCGTGTTGTCGTTCGTGCCGAGTTTCTGGAGATTCACCCGATCCTTGCCGCGCTTGATCTTTTCCTCCAGCACATACACGCCCATGTAATGGCGCTTGCCCAGCCTGCCGCCTACTTGATTGAGGAACAATTCCACGAATTTTGTGCGCGACGCATAACGGCCCATCTGCCGGCTCAAGTCGTAAGCGAGCACGTCGCGAATCAGCGTCTTGTCAGGATACGGCGCGTAGAGAATCCAATCGCTGTCCTTGGGGAAACCGAGAATCGATACCGACTGCGCCTGCCAGGACTCATCGCGCGTCTTCAGCGCAAAGGAACGTTTGAGATAACGCAACGAAGTATTGCCGCGCAGGTTCACGTCGCCGCGCCCGTCAAAATCCGCCGGAGAAAGCAATGTGCTCCCGCCGTTCCTCGTGTCGATAAACCGCGCCGACGCCGGGAGCTTGTTCTCCCGCTCAACTTCGTGGCCAAACGTGTTGAGAATCACCAGCGGCAGGTTGCTGGTGAAACTCTCCAGTTCCTTCTCGATCACCGTGTACGTTTGCGACGCCGTGGGGCCAATCGCTTTGTTACCCTCAAACAGCCGCGCCCGGACGAGCGTCGTCGCCGTCAGACGGATCGCCTGGCTGAACGCCTCCGACCTGGGCGATGGCTCGGAGCTGTCCAGCGTGAACCGCATCACAGACGCTGGAGCTTCCGACTTCAAGTTCACCTGCACGACGCCGGCAAACACGCCGCCCGATGGCGAGAAGGTCAGTGACGGGCCGGGGGAGGAACCGTCCTTCGCCACCGCGCCTTCAACCGTTCGCCAGGACGCAGACGCAAGGCAGAGAACCACCATGCCCAGTACGGCGCGCCGGGATGCTCGAAAGACAGGCAACATGATTATTGTTATACGCGCGGTCGATCCGTTTAGACCGCTCCAAAATGAGGATGCCAAGCCGCGTTGGCAAACCATTTCCCAACGTAGGGCCTGCCGGCGAGCGCTTCAGGCTTCGCCGCCGCCAGACGGGCAGAATGCCTGCGCTACGTTCACGCCCCGGCGATCATCCGTACACACCCACATTCGCAATCCCGCCATTGGCAAACCTGTTGCTTGAGGAAGACAAGTCACATCCAAGCGAATGGAAAAGATACTTGTCCTATGAAAGAAACCTCAGATACCTCGTTCCTCTCTCGTCCCCAAGCCCTGCAGGCAGGCCACGCCGAGGGAAACCCAGGCGGCCACCTTTTCCTGGGCCACAAACTGCTCGGAGAGCTGAGAATCCTGATGCGCCTGTCTTCCTCGGCCGGCGCCGACGCGGGAGCCGGCAGCAAAGGAGACAACGGCCAGTCCTATTAACCTCGCACGACGCCCGACTTCGATTCCAGACCCCGCCGCGATCGTAGCTGGCGGGGTTTCTTATTTTTGGTCGAGCCATTGATTCAGGTTTCGCCTATGCTCCGGGGGATGAGCGCAGACGATAGTTCGCCCCCTGAGCCGCCTGACCGTGCTCGGTTCGAGCAGGCTCTCAGCCGCTTCGATGAAGAGAACTCAAACGATCCAAACGCCGAAGCAGTGGATGGCGTCTCGCAACCTCGCGAACTGTTCCATGCGCGCCGTCTGTTTGATTGGGTGCTCAAACTCTGTCCAGGGGCCTCCGAACCGCTGCGTCTCGCTGCCCGTTGCCAGCACCTTTGCCGGTGGATAATCCCGCGTGCCAGCTACCCGATGGATCGAGTGGGCTATTTGCGTTGGCGGAATGATCTGAAACAGTTTCACGCCCGCAAGGCCGGCGAGATTCTGCGCGAGATTGGTTACTCGGAGGAAATCATCCAGCGCGTCCAGGAACTCAACCTCAAGAAGAACTTTCCCGCCGATCCCGAAAGCCGCGTCCTCGAAGACGCGCTTTGCCTGGTCTTTCTCCAGCATCAGTTCGCCGACCTCGCATCGCGCACCGCCGAAGACAAGGTCATCAATGCCCTCCGCAAGTCCTGGAATAAAATGACCCCCGCCGCGCAAGCCGAGGCGCTGAAACTGTCCTTCGGCCCGCGCGAGCAATCCCTCCTGAATAAAGCGCTCCTCAAATAACAACCCGCCGCAGTCTGCCCAAGGGCCGATGCGGTCAATTATCGCAGCAGCGATTTAACTTTTTCGGGATCGTGCGTGGGCGGCTGGCAGGCGGTGCCGGTGCAAAGATAGACGGTCGGCTTGGCGTCCTTGGGCGGGAGCGTTTTGGCAAAGGATTCGACCGGCCCGGTCGTGGACAGCACAACTTTGTTCGGCTGATAAACGGAATGGGCAGCCATCAAGAGCTTCCGTCCGTCAGCAGAAGTAACATCTCCGGCAATCACGACGCGCTTCGGTTCCTCCAGGGAGAAGTCCAGCCCGAGCAGCATGAACGGCATTGCCTGTGGCATCTGCTGTAAGCGCTCCGAAAACAGGTGCAGGCTCTTCTCCGCCGCTTCTCTAAAGTCCTTGCGTTCGGTGATCGCCGCCAGCTTGAGCAGCGCCAGCACGGCCACGGAATTGCCGGACGGCTCCGCCCCATCGTAGTCCTCCTTCATCCGCAGAATCAAATCGGTCGCGCCCGCCGCGCTTTGCCAGAAGCCGCCCTCTTGCGCGTCATAAAACTTCGTCAGCATCGATTCCCCAAGTGCGATGGCAAACTCAAGGTGCTTCCCATCGAGTGTCACCTGATAGACTTCCAGCACACCGCTTAGCAGAAAAGCATAGGCCTCCAACAATTGCGTGGTGTCCCGCGCGCCGTCACGCCAGCGGTGATAAAGCGTTTTCGTCTTCGCGTCCCAAAGTTTGCTTTGCAGGAAGGCCAGGTTCTTTTCCGCCGCCCGGCGGTAAGCTTCATCGCCCAGCACCGCCGAAGCGCGGGCCAGGGAGCCGAGCATCAGACCGTTCCACGAAGCCAGCACCTTGTCATCCAGATGCGGGCGCACACGTTTGGCGCGCGCCTGGAACAGTTTCTCCTTCGCCGACTTCAACAAGCCTTCCTCGGCGGGCGTCAGCTTGATGTCCACGAGGCTGAGAACATTCTGGTTCGGCAACGGATTCGGATCGCTGTGATCGACGAAGTTTCCCCTCTCCGTCACCCCATAGACCCTCGCCGCCAACTTGAACTCCTCCGGCGTCAGCAGCTTCGACAATTCCTCGCGCGTCCAACAGTAGAACTTCCCTTCCTTGCCCTCGCTGTCAGCGTCTTCGGCTGAATAAAATCCGCCGTCGGGATGCGTCATGTCGCGGAGCACATAGCGGAGGATGTCACGCGCCACGTCGGCGTAGCCTTCTTCGCCGCTCACGAGATAGCAGTCGAGATAGAGGCCGAGCAACTGGGCGTTGTCGTAAAGCATCTTCTCAAAGTGCGGCACCAGCCATTTCGCATCGACCGAGTAACGCGAGAAGCCGCCGCCGATTTGATCGTAGATCCCGCCCGCCGCCATCCGCTCGCCCGTGTGCAAGACCATCTTGATGGCCTCCTCGTCTTTCGCGCGAACCCCGTGGCGCAGGACGAACGACGGATGGCTGGGCGAGGGAAACTTTGGCGCGTTTCCCCAGCCGCCGTTTCGCTCGTCGTAGCCTTCCTTCAATTCCTTCCCCGCTTGCTTCAGAGTTTCGGCAGTCAATGCGCGTGTCTTGCCGCCCCGCCGCGCGGTCAATTCAAGGAGCTTCTCGTGCATGTTCAACGACGAACTGGCGAGTTGCTCTCGTTTGGTCTGCCAGGCTTGATTGATTTGTTGCAACACGTTCACGAAACTCGGCCGGCCATGTTTGTTCTCCGGCGGCCAGTAGGTGCCGCCATAGAAAGGTTTCAGATCGGGGGCAAGAAACACATTCAATGGCCAGCCGCCCTGACTCGTCATCGCCTGCACGAACGTCATGTAAATCTTGTCCACGTCGGGACGTTCCTCGCGGTCCACCTTGATGCTGACAAAATGCTGGTTGAGATACGCCGCCGTCTCCTCATTCTCGAACGACTCCCGCTCCATCACGTGGCACCAATGGCAGGTCGAGTAGCCGATGCTCAGAAAGATGGGCTTGTTTTCCTGGCGCGCTTTGGCGAATGCCTCATCACCCCACGGGAACCAATCCACCGGATTATGCTGATGCTGGAGCAGGTAGGGCGACTTCTCCCGCGCCAGGCGGTTGGTGCGGGCAGTGGGATGTTTTGCAGCGGATGAGTTCGTGGGCACGGCGGTCTTCAGTTGAGTTTTCGGCGCCCGGCTGTTGCAGGCCGCGAGGCCCAGCAAGAGCACGGCGATACACAAGGTTCTCGTCATGAGACTACGCGCAGCTTAGGACGCCTCCAGATGCGGTGCAAAGGGAAAGCAAGGCGCATCCGGACAGTGCGGTTTACGACCAACGGACGTTGGTGGGACGTCCTCCGAGGGCACCGTCATTGGGTGACGCGCGTCCGGAGGTCGCCAACCTCAGGTCCGCTTGGGTTCGGGGGCTTGCTACAATCAGTGTTTATGGTTTTGCCCGGGCGCAGTGCCGCCAGACTCGATGAAGGCGAGCAGATCCAGGACTTGTTCCTTCGTCAGCATGTTCAGCAGGCCCAGAGGCATCTGGGATGAGTTTTGCGGATCGCGCTTCTTGATGTTCGCTTTTTTAACCTGCCGGATGAGCGTGTCGGAAGGGCCGGTCTGCACTGTCACGGTGTCGGCATCTTCCTTCACAATCATCCCCACAAGTTCCTCTCCGTCGTTCAGTTCGAAGACGTAATTCTTGTAACGGTCGGCGATGGTCTTCGAAGGCTCGAGAAGCTCCGTGAGCAGGACCGCGCGGTCGTTCTTCATCCGCTTGAGCACGTCCGTCAGGTCCGGGCCGTAAGCGTAACCCTCCTTGCCGAGCTTGTGGCATTGCATGCAGGCAAGCGTCTTGAACGTCTCCTTTCCTCCGGCAAGATTGCGCCCGGGCGCGGCGACCTTGTCGAGATCCGCAGTGAAGTCCGCGAGCTTCCATTCGGTGAACTTCGGTTCCGGTACCGCGGGCCGGCTGGCGAGGTAGGCTTCCACGTCCTTCACCACCGCCAGCGTGCCGACCATCCGCATCCAATGGCCGGGGAACGTGCAGACGTATTGGTAATCGCCCGGCTCGGTCGGTGCAGTGAAGCTCAGTTTGGTTTGCTCGCCTGGATCGATCATCCTGGTTGCGTGAAGCACCTCAGGTGACGCCGGGACGTGGACACGTCCCTGCTCGTCTGGCTCCGGCTGCATCTTCTCCGCGGTCTTGCCGACCTCGTCGGACGCGCCGGGCGTTACGATGACGAGGTTGTGCGGCATCACGTCCTCGTTGATCAGGATGATCTCGACGGGCTTGCCGGCTTCCACGACGAGGAGCGACTTATCGTAGAGCATTTGCTCGTGCAACGTGCGGATGACGAAGACGCTTACCCCCACCGCGCGCAACGCTTTGCCGGCGTCCTTCGCCTTGTCCGACGGAAGTAGTGAAACAAGGTCGGACGCAAGCTGGAATGCGCTGACGGCTTCGGGCGCGGTGCGTTGGTCGGCGGGCAGGTCCTTGAGATAACTCATCAAGCTCGCGAGCAATGGTTCCGCTTGCTCCTTCGGCCAGGATTTGCGCGGGATCTTTTGCAGGCTCGCGACGACAGCCGCGCGTTCCGTTTCAGCTTTAGCGAGCACGGCGAGGGCATTGAAGGTTTCGGCATCATGGCCGGGCACGGCGACGATGGCGGTGATGGCTGCGCGGCGAACCTCCTCGGCGTCGCTCTTGCCGAGCAGCGGCTGAACCTTCGGGTAAAGGCCAGCGCGAAGGTTGTTGTCGCGGAGGAGCGGAATGGAAAGCAGCAGGTCGGCGAACTTCGCGGAGTTGGACTCGGCCGCCGACCACGTCTTGTCGATGGAACCATCCGCCGTCACGAGCGCGGCGTAACCGGCCTGCCGCGCCAAGGGAAGTTGGCTGTCCGCCGCAAGCTTCTCCAAATCTTCGCGCTTCTTCGTGAGGTCCGCCGGGCTCCTTTGCATCAGCAGCGCCGCCAATTCGCGCAGGACGGGCGCATGGTCTTCTCCCTTCTTGTCGAGGTCGGCGATGCCTTTGATAAGTTCGGTGAGCGTGTCGGTAGTGCGCGCCTTGGCGAGACCATCGAGTGCTTCGAGACGATACTTGCGGTCGAGCCCCGCGCGCTGGAGCAGCGCCACGTAAACGAACTCGCTGCGGGGCGCCTCGATGAGTTCCTTGTTCGACAACCGTGCGAGCACGTAGGCCGCTGCGACGGGACTTTTCGGGAGGAAGAGAGCTTTCTTAGCGGGCTCCTCGGCGGCGCGGGATGCAAGCGGGCTGTCGATCACGACTAACGCCATCAAGGCAAACAACCATCGATGGAGACTGAATAAGGTCATGATGAAAACAAGGATGGCTTGTCGGAAATAATTCGCTTCCGTCGACGTTGGAGGCCGCTACAGCAGCTTGTTGAACTCATCCACACTGATCCCAACTTGGCGAATGATGGCGCGCAGCGTTCCCGTATCTATTTCTCTGTGGTCCGGAACTACGGTCTGCGCAAACGGATCGTCCCGCCGCAAGATGATATGGCTTCCATGCTGGCGACGCACTCGGAATCCAATTCGCGTCAATGCCTTCACGACCTCCTGGCCGGACACCCGCGGCAGCTTGCTCATACTGCCACGATCAGGGCATCAAACTTTTCTTCCGGAACTGGCAGGCCATCCTCTTTCAAAACGTCGATGTAACCCTCGATGGCTTCCCGGATGTTGGCCACCGCGGACTCCCGGGTGGTGCCTTGCGACACGCATCCGGGCAGGCTCGGACACTCGGCAACCCAGTAACCGTTCTCACCAGGATAGATGATGACTTGTCTCATTGGTTGACGCTATGCACTACGCCTCATGCGGTCAAGCCGCTCGCCCAGGACTCGAATATCTGTTCAACCTCCGGTTGAGTCTTGACGCGACCGGCCGCGACATCGCTGCGGCCCTTGCGAACGGCGGCCATGATGCGCAACTCCTCCGCGATCTCCTCCAGCGAGGCATTTTCAGGAAGCCTTTGCAGGGCATCGATTACGGCTTGTTTGTCCGTCATGGCTCAGAGGTTAATGCTTTGCTGGCTGAGTGGCAAGACACGGCCTGCGACGCGAACCGTGCAATCGAGCCTGGCGCGCTGGAGCAGCGCTACGTAAACCAACTCACAGCGCGGCGCCCCGATGAGTTCCTTGTTCGACAGCCGCGCGACCACGTAAGCGACTGTCAGGGGATTTTTGGGAAAGCGATCGTCTTGGGCGAACGCGGCTACAGTCTCCGAAATAGTCATTCATAATGACCACCCGGGGACGTGGAAAAAATCGTCAGATCTAATGAATTCGATTGAGGTGCAGATCACGTTTGAGAACCTTGCCGTCCTTGGTGGATAGCCAGACCTCGCCTATGTCCACATCTTCGGTTGGGCGGCGTATTTTCGAAGCCCAAAACTTCACTTTCCACACTCCAGCACCGTGTTTGTGTTCCAACGTGAGCTTACTAGCTGTCAGGTTAACCTTCTCAAGCAACGGTTCCTGCTTTGCAATTTCGATTGCCTCGTCTGAATCTAGTCTCAACGAAGATTTTTCAATGGGCGCACTCGCACGAGAAAGGCGTTCCAGCAACCGCCCTGGTCGTTTAGACTCTAGCATTGTGCCTGATGCGAACTTCACTTGAATCGCCTTGAGCTTCGCTTTCGAATCGTACAGCACGACATACCAGATGCTCGGACTTAGGCTGCCGCTGGATTTTTCGGAGCGGATCTGCACTATTTTATCTTTGTCTTCTTCCCCCACCTGGCTGTTGGCCTTCTTAGCGACCATTAAAGCAGTAGGCCCATTGGTTAGCCGCGACCGACACATAACAAGGGCCGTCGCTTGTTGCAGCACGCCGACAACGTCCCCGAAACTCTGCGCATTAGTGCTTGGCTGCCTTAACTTGAGCATTAGTTCTGGGACCGATTCCAGAAAGCTCATGAGGTAGCCACTCTTGACCGCGTAATTGACGTTTTGCGGCAGCGAGCGACTAACTTTAAGCGTCGCCACAAAGTTGAGTGTTGCAGAAATCACCCCAACCACGTTGCCGTACTCGTCAACGAGGGCACTGCCGGAGTTGCCCGGTTGTATCGGTACGCTGATTTGGAAGTATCTCGGATCATCATGCGGACCTGTTAATGATGCGATCTCTCCTTTGGCGAATTTAGGTGCGAACCCCTGGAGCTTCCAATCCGGAAATCCGACAGTAATGACTGCGGCGCTCACCTTAACACTCCGGCTCGAAGCGACGGTTAATGGCGTGAAAACGCCTGCCGCCTTAAGGAGCGCAAGGTCGTTAGCCTCATCGACGGCGATTATCTTCGCTCCCACACGGCCGGTGCTCGTGCAAACCTCTACCTCAGTCGCATTCTTTACGACGTGCTCATTCGTCACAAGAAACCCATCTTCACTGATGAAAAACCCCGTGCCGGTACTGGTCGGCTTGAAATCGAGAACGGCTTCTTCCATCGAGCGGGCGCTGGAGTTCCCCACAGCGCCTTGAGCTGTGGCGAAAGCCAGTAATGGAACCCCCGCCAACAAGATCCCGAGTTTCATTGCCATCCAGAACAGCATTGGAAGTTTAATCGAGATGGGCTGCTACTTCATATACCTATCCAGCGCCTTCATGGTCTCGTCGAGGCAGTACTTGATGTAGTAATCGGGCTTGTCGGGATTGGCTTCCTTCTCCAGCGCCAGCAGCGCGACTTCGGCGGCCTCGGCGGTCTTGAAGAAGCTGCAGGCGCGCACGGCTTCGAGGCGGACGCGCGGATGGTCGTCGCCGGCCTGCGCCTTGAGCAGCGCAAGTGGGTCGCTCACGCGGTCGCGCCAGTAGCAGAGGACGCGTGTGGCGGCGGCACGGGCGCGGGGTTCGGGTGAGCGCAACATTTTCTTGAGGAAGGCTTCGTCCACCACGTTGTGCCACTGGTGGACCCACAGCGCCTCGGTGAGGTGGTGTTCGTATTCCTTTTCCTTGGGGTCGAGCTTCGCTACCCACTTCTTCACGGCGGCGATGACCTTCGCGCTGTCGTGCTTGCTGAGTTCGATCTTGGCGCGCGTGCGGACGTTGTCTTCCGGTGTCTTGAGCGCATCGAGCAGGTTAGGGATCGATTGGCCGTCGATCTTCACGGGCTTGAGCAGGTCGCGGCCTTCGTAGGTTATGCGATAAATGCGGCCGTGTTCCTTGTCGCGATTAGGGTCGCGGATGTGATGCTGCATGTGGCCGATGAGCGGCTTGGCCCAGTCGGCGAAGTAGAGTGAACCGTCCGGCGCCACGTCCGCGCAGATCGGACGGAAATTCGGGATCGTTTGGTTGTTGCCCTTCACGAGGTCTTCAAGCGTCTCGCCCTTCAGGCCGGAACCGTCCTCGGTGACCTTCACTCGGAAGATACCCTGGAAGGTGATGACGTTCAGGTTGAGGAAATTGTTTTGATACTCCTCGGGGAAGTGGCGGCTGGAAAGAATCGCGGTGCCGGGGCACGGGCGTTGCGGGCGTTTCCAGAATTGGTTCATGCGACCGTGTTTCATGGGTTCGGGCAGATATCCGCTGAAAGCCGGGCCGAAGAAGCTCTCATTGCCGGTGGCGTCGGTGATGATGTCATTGCCCCAGTAATCGAACACGCGCCCGTGCGGGTTCGCGAAGCCGTAGGCGACATAACGCTCGAACTTGCCGGTGAACGGCTCGTAGCGATAGACGCAGCCGTCCTTGTTGCGCACGGGGCCAGCGGCGGTCTCCACTTGAGTGGCGTGGAAGACGCCGTCGCTCAGGTAAATCGCGCCACCGGGTTCGTAGCAGATAGAGTTGGCGGTATGATGCGAGTCGGCAGAGTCCATGCCCATGAGCACGCGCTCTTTCGTGTCGGCCTTGTCGTCGCCATTCGTGTCGCGGACGAACCAGAGGTCTGGCGCCTGCATCACGAGCACGCCGTCCTTGTGGAACTGGAAACCAGTCGGGCAGTTCAAGCCGTCGAGGAAGGTCGTGACCTTGTCCGCCTTGCCGTCGTTGTTCTTGTCTTCAAAGATGAGGAGTTTGTCGAACACCGTGTCGGTCGGGCGGAGTTCGGGATAGCTCGGCCAGGCGGCGACCCAGAGACGGCCTTTGGTGTCGAAGGCCATCTGGACGGGGCTGATGAGTTCCGGGAACTGTTTCTCGTCGGCGAAGAGTTGAATCTTGATGCCCTTGGGCGTCTTGATGTGCTGGATGGTTTCTTGACCGCTGAGGAACGGCTTCGTGTCATTCCGATTCGGCTCAACCTTCGTGACCGGCGGCAGATTGTCATCCTTCACCTTCAGGTCGCCTCCCTTCGCCACCGCCCAGACGCGCTGGTCGCGATTGGCGGTCTTCACGTCGCGCTGCGACATTTCCTCCTGCATGACTTTGTAGTTCGAGACGTACGGAGACTCCGCGTTCCGCTTATCGCTGAGAAACTTTGCTTCACCCCCCTTGTAGGCCAATCCCGAACGCCCACCGTAAACATTGTAGCCGTCCACCGTACGATAGCGGCGGTGCCACTCATGGTTCTTCTCAAGGATGGCGGCGCGCAGCTTCTCGAGCTTGCCGGACGGAGCCGTCTCGCCGATGAGCGCGCGAAAGATTTCCGGAGCGAGTGCTTTGTCGCCGGCTTCGGTAAGCATGAAGGTGTTGAACGTCAGCGGCTGCCTGCCCCCGGCGAGTTTCGAGGAGATGGTAAACACATCGACGAACTGCACGTCGTTAGCCTTGGCCACTTCGGCCATCGCGGCAGTGAATTTGGCGAGATTCGCGTTGTTGGCCGAAGGGTGGGGCATGTTCGGGTCATTCAGCTTCTCGTTGGCCAGCGGCGAGAAGAGGACGAGACGAGGCGCGCCCTTGCCACTGTAGTTTTTGGCCTTGGTGTCCTTGATGAACTTCTCCAGGTCCTTCTTAAACTTGTCGAGGCCCGCGTCGCCCTTGAACGATTCGTTGAAGCCGTAGAAGGCGAAGACGACATCAGCCTTTACACGCGTCAGCCATTCGTCGCGTGAGCCAAAATTTTCTGAGCGATGCCAGGTCGCCACTTCGTCCGCGGCGCTGGCGAGATTACGGAACACGAGATCGTGCCGGGGATACCGGGCGACGAGGAGCGTCTCCAACCAGCCGTGATGCTGCATGCGGTCAGCGAGCGAATTACCCACGAGTGCGATGTGGTCGCCCGGCTTGAGTTCAAGTTGACCCGCAGCCGCAAGGGGTCGAGCCAGGTGCGTTGCAACGGCAAAGATAATTCCAAGCAGGCAATTCAATGATTTCATTCGAGTGAGCAATGGACGGTAGTCAAATTGCCGAACTTCAAAAGGAAAAAAACGAGGCCACAGGCGAGTTCAATCCCGGATGCCAATTGACAAGGCGGGGCGCGTCGCTCCGCGCGCGCCGTAAGCTCAATCCGGGCAAACCAGCGGCGCGCTCGGAGCGACGCGCCCTGCCAAACCGTTTCAACCCGCCAGGCTCCTGTTCTTTTCCAGGTAGCTCTTGATGGCGGTGTGGACTTCGCGGTTGAGGCTCCAGTCGATCACGATCAGGCTGCGCGAGCGCACCAGCAATCGCTCGAAGGTTTCGAGCGGCTGATTAAAGACGGTTTCCAAAGCGAGCGCAGGCACGTCGCCGAAGTCGCGGCAAATGCTGTCGGGGCCGATGCCGGGAAAGAGCCGGATCAAGGCGCCCAGCGTGTCATACCACAATTCCGGCGGCAGCCATTGGAAGGCTTCGGGCGCGTCGATGTCCTGGCGCGTCAACCGATGCGGGCCAAGCGCGCCGGCGTAGCGCTGGTCTTTGTCGAACACGGCGCGGACGCGTTCGCCGAGTGGCACATCGGGCTTGTGCCCGGCGGCGACTTGTCGGGCAAGGCTGAGAAGTTCGTCGAGCGCGACGGCCAGCGTGGTTTCCTCATCAACGAGCAGCGCGCGCACCGCCAGCGCGCCGAGCGAGTAGAGATCGCACGGTGTGCTTAACAACGGAACGATTTCGAACGGCGCGCGCGCGAAGGCAACGCCTTCCGCCGCGCGCAAGGCCGCGACGACGTTCTCCGGCAGTTTCTGGGGCACGGTGCGGAAGCGAGCCTCGCCCTGGGCCAGTCCTTCGCTGGCATAGAGATGGCCATAAAGATCGACGCGGCCTGACGGCAGGGGCAAACGGAGCCACACCAAATCATTGGGCGAGCCAGTAATCTTTTCGTCGGTCACGAGTGTGCCTTCGATGACGGTGCGGCTCTGGTCCGGCGGAAGCACTTTGCGGAGGCGCACGTTGCCCGCGCCTTGCAGTGATTCGCTCAAACCCGACGGGAGGTAGATCGACGCGCCAGAGGAGCGCGCGCGGATGAAGTAGCGGAAGTCGCTGGTCTCGACCGGCAAGGCGTAGGCGTCGCTTGGCTTCACGAGCAGGCAACTGCTGGTCCAAAAGAGCGGCAGGCCAGCGCCGGATTGGGCGAGCTTCACGCGAAAGCTGTCGCCGGCCAGATTCAGAAACGGAAGCTGGGCCTGACTGACGCAGGCGCGGAGCTGGCGGGTGACTTCCGCGAGCAACTGCAACTTGAGATGGAAGGTTTCAACCAGCCGCCCTGCCCTGCCTTGTGCGCCGAGAAACAGGTGCGCCGGGGTCTGTTCCTTCTCGTCCCAGGTCCCCAAGGCACGATACGGCCCATCGAAGGTCAAATGTTTCTTGCCGTGCTCGATTCCCTTCCACGATTTGCCACCGAGCAGATCGATGTAGTCCTCGAAGCTGATTGGATAGAGCGTCGAAGCCATCATCAGCCCACCCTGCGCATTGAACGGGAGGTGCTGTTCGGTCTTGCCGAGGACTTCAGACAGCGAAACCGTCCGCGGACCGGTCGGCGCACCGCTGATTATCGGAATAAACCGGGACTCTTTGCCTGCGCCTGGTTGATGGAGATAGCGCACGAGTGATGTCTTATAGCCGGGCAATCCGGCCGCCTGGAGCAGTTCGTCCGCCTGGCACAATTCCCAACGTCCGCCGCCTTGCGTGTCGCCGGGATGCACCGGCATGCCCTGGGCGAGATTGATGAACGAAGGCAATGGATGCTTTGACTCCCAGCCGGTCTCCAGGAGGGACTCGGCATTCAACGCGCGCAGTTGCTCCGCGTTCTTCGCCCAGCGAACATCCAGCGCGTGGTTGCAGAACGTTTCGCGTTGCGCCGGCAGGCTGGCTTCCAGCCCATCCACGTTTTGCACCCACAGTTCGATCCATTCCCGGACAGCGCCGCCTGCATCTGTCACGCAGCCGAGGTACACGACGGCGTCGTGCAAGTCGCGTAGCATGACGAAATGGCCAGCGACCGGATCGGGCGTCTGGCGCACCAGCACGCAGAGGCGGAGCGGACCGCCCTGATCGGATTCGTTAATGGGAATGGCGCGATAGCCTTCGGGAAGTTTCCTGGACGCAGCAGTTGCGGTCGCCGTTGCCATGAAAGGGTTGTCCCTGTTCCCCTGCGGGTTGGCAAAGAAAAAGTGGCCAGGGCGATTCAGTGCGCCGATTCCAGGGCAAGCCTGGAGCGCCACGCCGGCTGAAGCCGGAACTCCAAGCTAAAGCTCCGCCCCCGGCGGGCGCGATTACTTGCCGGACTGTTTGATGTCGGGATGGTTCAACAGAAAGGCGCGACGCTGCTCGGCGAAGTTTTTCAAACTGAGCGCGCGCTCCGGGCCTCGGAAGCCCTCCTGTTCGACATCCTCGCTCAAGCCTTTCCTGAACGCCTCGAAAGAGGAAAGCTTGCGCGTGTCGGCCTTCACTTCCTCGGCTACAAGCCCCTGATACCGCGCGGCGATCGGGCCAAGCTTTTTCCAATCGAGCCATTCCTCCGCGAGTGCCCGGATGTGCGCGAGATAACGCGCCTTGAGCCCGGGCACGGCGAGCAACCGGTGAAGCAGCGGTTTGCCGGCGTCGGTGCTGCCGGCCAGCGGGTCCAGTTCCACACCACGAACCTCCTGGCCGCCGCCCATGCGCCCGCCCCGCTCGGGATAATTGAAGGTTTCATTCGCATCGTAAGGGATCACATGAAATTTCCCTTTGGAATCCTGGTAGATTTCGTAGTCGCTGGCGCGAATCCAGTAGCCGTCGCTGTTGATGAAAACGTTTTCAATGGCGAGGAACCAAAGCGTTTGATCGATATCGAGCAGCGGAGCCAGTTCTGCTTCGAGCTTCTCCAGAGGCGTCTTGTCCAGCGTGCGACAAAGCTGGATGAGATCGGCCCAGGCCTTCGGATCGTCCCTGGTTTTGATTTCGTATTTCTTTTTGTACTCCGCCGGGTCATCTCCAAGATAGGTCAGGCCCGCGTTGCCGCGTGGACTGCCGGGCACCTTCCAGCGCGCGCCCTTGGAGTCATCGAACCATTCCTTGATGAAGTCCTTGTTGAATTGCTGCGCGTTGACATAGACACCCCAGCTTTCGCCGTTGATGACGAGCTTGACGTAGTTCGCCTTAGGCGCGGGAAGATAGTGGCGTGCGATGTGGTAGTAGAGAACCGTGCGCAGGAACGTCGGGTCGCGATGGGCGTTGAGGAGGTTAATGGTGCGATAGCCAAGCAGGCGCTGGTCGTCGTGCTCGTGGTCGATGGAGAGGTTGAACGAGCGTTTGCGGCCTTCGCCGACCATCATGTAGGAGGACGCCCCACGGAAGTGAACCCCAACGCCCGGATATGCCTTGCCGTCCACGGTCAGCTTCGCGGACACTTCAACATCGGTGCCATGGAAGTCAGACAGTTCTTTTTCCCAATCCGCGTTTTCAAATTCGAGGAAGAAGGTGCGGAGAACATTAGAGGCGTAGAGCGGCTCGCCTGGAAAGGACTTCGCGTCCGAGAGCGCGACACGGGGGCCGGGCTGCGGTGGTTCGGAGTTTTCGTTGCGCGGCGGACGACGTGGGCCGCGGGACTGGCTGCGGCCTTCCGCGCGATCTTTCACGATGTGCTCACGGGCGGCCTTGCGTTCGGTGGCGTCGAGGCGCTTGTTGCCATCATTGTCGAACTGCTGGACGAGCTTGATGTCTTCCCGCGCCCCGCCGGGCGGCCCGCCGCGTCCACTTGGCCCCCGCCCATCAAGCGGACCGTCGAAGGAGGGCGGGCGCGCGGCGCGCGGTCGAGAGTCCAGCGGCGGCGCTTCGGGGCGCTGCCCAAGCGCCGCGCAGGCCAAAGTAATGATGACGACGAGCACCAGGAGCATCCGTCCGGTTCCATTCGCAAGAAGTTGCTTCATAGAAAGCTTCATCAGTGAGGACTGACCGCGGGAACAGGCGGTTACGAAATACCAGGCCCAACTGGCCGCCCGCACAGCTATCCGACAGGGCCGCCTCCCCAAGGGAATCCTGCTGATATTGATGCACCTTCGCTCCAAAGCGGAGTTCAGGATTGAACTTAGATCGAATTTTTGCCAATCTCCCTTGTCTTTTAGGGGTATGCAGACGCTCGACGCCAGCGCATCACTCGCCACGCTCTCAGCGAACCAGCGCGCCGCCTTGATCAGTCTTTTGGCGGACGACGACCCGGCGGTTTACCAGTTAATTCGCAGCAAGCTGCTGGCCTATGGGCCGGGGGTGGGAGAATGGCTCCGACCGCAGACGTTGAGCAGCGATCCAAAGATGCGGCGGCGGGCCCTGGAGATCTTGAACCACCATGCGCGGCTTGCCAGCGATGAGCGCTTCCTGGATTTTTGCCGGCACAATGGAGAAGATCTTGATTTGGAGGAAGCCGTCGCACTGCTGGCCGCGACCCGTTACCCCGACATTAATCCGGCCGCTTACTCGGCGCTCTACGACGCGTGGGCCAGCGAAATTCGCGCGCGAATCCCTTCCCAGGCGAGCGCCAAGGAAACCCTGACGCTGGTCAACCAGTTTCTCTTTGAAGAACTCGGCTTCAGCGGCAACGACCATTACGGCTACGAACCGGAGTGTTGTTACCTGAATCGAATCGTGGACAAGCGCAACGGCAACCCAATCGGCCTGTGCGCGCTGTATTTGTTTGTCACGCGCCGACTGCGCCTGCCGGTGACCGGGATCGGGCTTCCGGGTCACTTCATCTGCCGTTACCAGTCCAGCATGGGCGAGATTTACATCGACTGCTTCCGCAAAGGGATCTTTCTGACCAAAGCCGATTGCATCAAATACCTCCTGCACGCCAACTACGGCCTGGCTGAAGGCCACCTCTCACCTATCAGCGCCAAACGCATCCTGCTCCGCATGTGCAAAAACCTGGTTACCACCTACGGCCATTTGGAGGAAACGGAAGAAGCGGCCCGCGTGCATCGTTACGTCACGGCGCTGTCGCGCTAACTCACCACAAGGCGTACGGCAGCGGATTTGCACGTGAATTACCAGGGGGACTTCCGCCTTCTCACGTCGACGGCTACTTGTCAAACGGGGCTGCTAACTCGCCGGGGCGATGAAAGGCAGCGAAGAACGCCACCACATCAGGAGCCGATCAACCGCCTGCTGGCGGACCCTTTGGGAAGAAACTTTCGAGGCTTGCCGGAATCCGGGCGCTCTGGTGCATTTGAACGCGAACCGGAAGGGAAGCTGTAGGCCGGCCTGCCACTGGTGATTTATTAACCCGTTCAGGAGCTTGGTCCCGCATGCGCCGACCCTATCATTGGTGGCGTC